>ENA-OQIG01000025-OQIG01000025.1-human-gut-metagenome-genome-assembly--contig:-NODE-25-length-84107-cov-12.854930_pt1 | contig 84107 bp, 117 predicted proteins | sample MGYA00242576_ERZ504741 | MGnify/ENA primary metagenome ERZ504741 (study PRJEB26092, sample SAMD00036436) | human gut metagenome | host: Homo sapiens | study: EMG produced TPA metagenomics assembly of... | reverse complement strand
TTAAAATCTGTAAGAAAACTGCAAGAAAAACGATTTGTTTTTGTCAAAATCCTTGCAATCATTATACCAGAAAATGGGGCAAAAGTCAGTAAAATCAAGTGTTTTCAGTTTGCTCAGCAGACACTATATAGTCTACTGGCGAGAAAAAGAACACGAGAAGTATTTAGAGCAGGTGGACAGGAAAAACCACTTGCTCTTTTTTTCAGCATTGGATCATGACGGACACTTTACAGATAATATTGTTGATGAAAGTGTTGATGTAGAAAAGATTGTTGAAACACAGATGATGATTGAAGCAGTAAGAAGTGCTATAACAAGGCTCAATGCAGAAGAAAGAGATATTATTGAACGCTTGTATTTCAATGATGAAACTGTTCGTTCAGTAGCAAAGCTCAAAAGTATTACACATCCGGCTTTAATCAAAAGAAGAAACAAAATTCTTGAAAAGCTGAAAAAATTTATCGAAGAACTTTAAAACTTCGGTAACCAATATAGTGGGATGAGCAGACAGAAGCAGAAAATATGCAGAGAAAACAGTCGCCGGCATTTTGTCTGAGCGGATATCTGGACAACCGGGCAGAAGGATTTCCAGATATCCGTCAGACGTGGCATGGAAGCGGAGGAAGTATTTATTTTCTGATCAGTGAGAAAGGCTTTGCAAAGATTCCGACAGAGAAAAAGACGCTTTACATGGAACTGAATGTAGAAAACAAAAAAGAGGCAGAGGTTCGGAAAGAAATTCAAATATTTGGAGGAAGAAAACAAAAGGCGGGGAAACGTGTCCGCAGCAGGAGTAGAGGATCAGAGTGGAGAAGCGGGAATCTTCTGTATCAGCAAGTCGGAATTACTGGAAAATGCCAAAGATTATATCCAGGGAAATCGGATTATTTTTGGAAGTATCAGTATTGTGCTGCTGATGGCAGGAGTGACGAATTACTTAAATATCGTGGTTACAGGAATCTTTTCCAGAAAAAAGGAGCTGGAGATCATGGAAAGTGTGGGGATGACGAAACGACAGAAGCGTATGCTTTTCATGATGGAAGGCGGATACTATTTTTGTGCGGTGACAGTTCTGCTTGTGACAATTGGAAGTGTCATGTTACAATGGATCAAAACGTATATGGAAACAAAACTTTCGTATTTTGTATTTCAATATCCGTGGATCTGGCTGGTTGTCGGCCTGTGTTGTCTGGCAGGAATCAGTTTTGCGGTTCCCGCAGGATTGTATATGCTTGAAAAAAGTGACTGTGAACAATAACAAAAAGGGAAGGAGAATTTACATGTTTGAGAGAATTGATTACAGAGTGATCAGAATAGACGGAGAGTATGCGTATCTGCAAAAACTGGAAGATGAAAATGCAGAAGAAAAGTGTGTGGCAATGGCACTGCTCCCTCCGGAGATTCAGGAGGGCTGCCATATTGCATATGAGATGATGGAATATCGGATGATAAAATGATAAATCTTGCAAGATTACTTTGACAGAATACCTGTCTGGTATTATGATAAACATCAGAAAGACCAGAAAGGAGTGCACAGGACCAGTCTGGGGCGGCTGTGCAAAAAATGTGATGAAAGTAATAAAAAATAAGACAATCTATACGGGGAATGGAGTAATTGAGGATGGATTTGTAAGATATGAAAAGACGATCGCCGAGGTAGGCTCCATGCAGAATTTTGTGTCAAGAGAAGAGGATGAGATTGTAGAAGTGGAAGGAATGTATCTGATTCCGGGATTCATTGATGTACACAGCCATGGAGGATATGGTCTGGACAGCATGGATGCATCGGCAGATGAGATTGACTGGATGGTCAGACAGATGGCTGCAAAAGAAGGAATTACTTCTTATTTCTGCACGACGATGACGCAGACTTCAGAGAATATTGAAAGTGCCATGAAGAATATCAAAGCAGCGGCAGAGAAGAACCCGATCATTCAGGGAATCCATCTGGAAGGACCGTTTATTTCCGTGAATTACAAGGGTGCACAGGATGCATCTTATATCCAGAAGCCGGATGCAGCAGTCTTAAAACACTGGAATGAACTGAGCGGAAACCGGATTAAAATCGTGACTTATGCTCCGGAAGAAGCGGATACAGAATTTGAGGATTGGTGTCTTGCCAATGGAATCGTGCCAAGTGCGGGGCATTCTAACGCGACTTATGATCAGCTTTGTGGCTGTCGTGCATGTCATGTGACACATCTTTATAATGCGCAGAGAGGGCTCAACCACAGAGAACCGGGTGTGACAGGATATGGACTTTTGACAGATGGTGTGAAAGCTGAGATGATCTGTGACGGAATCCATATTAAACCAAAGATGGTATACATGGCATACAAAGTAAAAGGCAGTGACGGAATCGAATTGATTACAGATTCTATGCGTGCAAAAGGAATGCCGGAAGGAAAGAGTGAGTTGGGCGGTCAGACCGTTTATGTCAAAGACGGCACAGCGAGACTGGAAGACGGCACGATTGCAGGAAGTGTTCTTACGTATATTGATGCGTTCCGAAATATCATGAAATTTACGGATGCTTCTTTAAAAGAGGCAGTGCAGATGAGTTCCGGAAACCAGGCAAAAGAATTCGGACTGACACAAAAAGGTGAGATCACAGTCGGAAAAGATGCAGATTTCGTGATTTTAGAAAATTCTCAGGATGGAAATTATGAGTTGAAGAAAACCATCAGTATGGGAGAGATTATAGAAGCATAAAAAAGAGGAGGAACCGTTTGAGACGGTCCTCCATTTTTATAACTGGAAGATTCTTGTCGCAATATTGAAATAGATCAAAATGGAACAGGTATCGACCAGTGTTGTGATCAGCGGGGATGCCATAATGGCCGGATCCATATGCAGTTTTTTTGCAAACAATGGAAGCAGACAGCCGATCAGTTTCGAGATGATGACAGTAGCTACAAGAGAAAGTCCAATTACCAGCGCAAGTCCGGCATTTCGATACATGATCAGAATACGAAGTCCATTGGCGAGTGCAAGTACTACACCTACGATCAGGGAAACACGGAATTCTTTAAACATGACCCGGAACAGATCAGAAAAACGAATCTCGCCGAGTGCAATTCCGCGGATGATCAATGTAGAACTCTGAGAACCGCAGTTTCCGCCGGTATCCATCAACATGGGAATAAAGGATACAAGGAGCGGGATTGCGGCAAATGCATTTTTATATTTGGTAATGATACTTCCGGTGATGGTAGAGGAAAACATCAGGATCAAAAGCCAGGCGATCCGATGTTTGGCATGCGCAGCAACAGAAGTATCAAAATAAGTCGTTTCACTCGGGCTCATGGCAGCCATTTTGGTAATGTCTTCAGTCGCTTCATCTACCATAACATCCATGGCATCATCGAATGTGACGATACCAACCATTCGTTCATCCTGATCCAGAACAGGAATGGCAAGAAAATCGTATTTAGTGAACAGTTGTGCGACTTCTTCTTTATCAGTGTGCGTTGTGACGGAGATGATCTCTGTCTGCATCAGATCCCGGATCAGAATGTCATCAGCTGTCGTCATCAGTCTTTTGCACTGACGATTCCAAGCAGTCTGCGCTGATCGGTGACATAGCAGGTATAGATCGTCTCCTTGTGGATTCCGGTCTCTTTGATATGTGCCATGGTCTGGGCAACGGTCATTGTCTCCCGGATATCGACGTATTCAGTCGTCATAATACTTCCTGCACTGTCATCCGGATAATTGAGAAGCTGATTGATCAGATTCCGGTCAGATTGATTGACAGTGTCCAGAATACGATTGACAAGATTAGCTGGAAGTTCCTCCAGCAGATCCACTGTATCATCCATGTAAAGGTCATCGAGCAGTTCTTTTAACTCCTTTTCGGAAAACATCTCTACCAGATAAGTCTGCATGGAATTATTCATATTGGCAAATACTTCTGCGGCTTTATCCTTTGGAATGAGACGAAAAGCAAGTGCAAGTTCTTTGTCTTCCAGATCGGAAAGAAGTGAGGCTATATCCACTTCGTTCATCACATCCAGAATGCTTCTGACAGCTTTGAACTGGCGCTGCGCAAGGAGTTTTACAAAAATTTCTTTGTTCATAGTTCATTACTCTCCTTTTTCTATTTAATTTTCTGAAAAATCCCGAAGGATGACTGGCTCCAGCGTCCATAACCTCACCACCTTTTGTCGTGTATTAAAAATATCTGCAAAAGAAAAAGCGTCATTGTTGTAGCAATGACGGTGTGTGCAGCAAATTTTCGCTTTTATTCTATCTCAAAAAAAGACAGGATGTCAAGAATATTGTTACTGTGAACAGGAACAGAACATTTGCGAACAGTAACGGAAACAGGGGTTATTGATTTACAGTTTCACCTTGTTATGCTAAAATGAAACAACAGGAATCAGCAAAGGAGCAGAAAAATGGATGCATATACAAGTTTTGCGGCAGTGTATGATACCTTTATGGATAATATTCCATATGAAGAATGGAAAAGCTATCTGGAGGAATTGTTAAAAGAGTATGGCGTGCAGGACGGTCTGGTGCTTGATCTGGGATGTGGAACAGGAACCATGACGGAACTTCTTGCAGCAGATGGCTACGATATGATCGGAGTGGACAATTCCGAGGAAATGCTGGAGATCGCCAGAGAAAAGCAGATCAAGTCAGGACATGAGATTTTATATCTTCTTCAGGATATGCGGGAGTTTGAACTGTATGGTACTGTGGGTGCGGTATTTAGTATCTGTGATTCTCTGAATTACATTACAGAGCCGGAAGAATTGAAGCAGGTATTTCGCTGGGTGAATAATTATCTGGATCCGGGCGGAATTTTTATTTTTGATTTTAATACAGAATACAAGTACCGGGAGGTTCTGGGGGATCAGACCATTGCAGAATCCAGAGAGGACTGCAGTTTTATCTGGGATAATTATTATTATGAGGAAGAGCGGATCAATGAATACGAACTGAATCTGTTCATCAGAGAAGATGCGGAAAGTGAGACAGAGGGTGATCTCTATCGCAGATTCCGGGAGACACATTTCCAGAGAGCATATACGTTAGAAGAGATCACAAGGATTGTGGAAGAATCCGGACTGCAGTTTGTGACTGCATACGAAGCGTTTACAAAAGAACCGCCTTCTAAGAACAGTGAACGAATCTATGTGATCGCCAGAGAGCAGGGAAAGGTACCTGTGAAAAAAGCAGAATAGAATCATTATAATAGAAGAAACAGGAGAGATAAGATGAAAGATTATATTGTAAGAGCAACAGCAGCGAATGCGCAGATCCGTGCGTTTGCGGCATCAACAACAGAGCTTGTGGAAGAGGCAAGAACAAGGCATAATACAAGTCCGGTTGCGACAGCAGCACTTGGACGACTTCTTACAGCAGGTGCGATGATGGGAAGTATGATGAAGAATCCGACGGATGTTTTGACGCTGCAGGTGCAGTGCGGAGGTCCGATCGGAGGGATGACAGTGACAGCAGACAGTAAGGGGGAAGTGAAAGGATATGTACACAACCCGGATGTGATGCTTCCGCCGAAGAACGGAAAACTGGATGTAGGCGGTGCGCTTGGACCAGGATTTTTAAATGTGATCAAGGATATGGGACTCAAAGAACCATATTCCGGACAGACGATTTTGCAGACAGGAGAGATCGCAGAAGATCTGACCTATTATTTTGCAACCTCTGAGCAGGTGCCGTCTTCTGTGGGTCTGGGTGTGCTGATGGAAAAGGACAATACCGTGCGATGCGCAGGTGGATTTATCGTACAGGTGATGCCGTTTATTGAGGAGGAAGTGCTCAGCAAGCTGGAAGAAAACATCAAGAATATTCAGTCTGTGACAGCAATGCTCGACAATGGCCATACACCGGAAGAAATGCTGAACCACGTTCTGGAGGGATTGGATGTAGAGATCACAGATACACTTCCTGCAAAATTTGACTGCAACTGTTCTAAAGAACGGATTGAAAAAGCAATCATCAGTGTCGGGAAAAAAGAGATTCAGGAGATGATCGACGATGGAAAGGATATCGAAGTAAAATGTCATTTCTGTAATACCGCCTATACATTTTCTGTAGACGAGCTGAAGGAACTTTTGAAAAAAAGCAGATAGAAGTGATGTGTCCAAATAGGGAAAGTGAGGCAGTAGAATGAAACAGGGATTTATCAAAGTGGCAGCTGCCACACCGGATATCCGGGTGGCGGACGTGCCGTTTAATACAAAACAGATATGCAGTGCCATTGAAGAAGCACAGAACAATCAGGCAAAGATCGTGGTATTTCCAGAATTGTGTGTCACAGGATATACATGCGGGGATCTGTTTACACAGGATGTACTTTTGCAGGCAGCAAAACAGGCACTGCTTGAAATCACAGAGTTTACAAGAGAGAAGGACATGCTTGTGTTTGTGGGCGTGCCGCTTGTGGTGGATGCAAAGCTCTACAATGTGGCAGCAGCTCTTTGCAGGGGAGAAATCCTGGGACTGACGACAAAGACATTTCTTCCGAACTATGGTGAGTTCTATGAGATGCGTCAGTTTACGGCAGGACCGGATGTGCCGGGAGAAATCCTGTTTAACGGTAAAAAAGTGCCGTTTGGTCCGGGGCTTTTGTTTCAGGCATCCTCTATGGAAGAGCTGATCGTATCGGCGGAAATCTGTGAGGATGTGTGGTCGCCGATTCCGCCGAGCATCCGTGCGGCAATGGAAGGTGCAACCGTGATCGTTAACTGTTCGGCAAGTGATGAGACGATCGGGAAAGACAGCTACAGACGGGATCTTATCAAAGGACAGTCAGCGAGACTGATCGCGGGATATATTTATGCAAATGCAGGCGAAGGGGAATCCACGACGGATCTTGTATTTGGAGGACACAATCTGATCGCAGAAAACGGCAGTATCCTGGCAGAGTCAAAGCGATTTGAAAATCAGATCATTTATACAGAACTGGATATCAAAAGGATTGTCGGTGAGCGTCGGAAAAACACGACATTTACGATGGAAAAAGAGAAAGTGCTGCCAAGAATCTCATTTCCTCTGGATGTGTGCGAGACAAAACTGACAAGAGAGTTTCCGAAAAAGCCGTTCGTGCCGCAGGATGAAAAAGAACGTGCTCTGCGATGCGAAGAGATTTTGACAATCCAGGCAATGGGGCTCAAAAAACGTCTGCTCCATACCCACGCAAACACGGCGGTAGTTGGTATTTCGGGGGGATTGGATTCCACATTGGCATTGATTGTGACAGCAAAAGCGTTTGACATGATCGGAAAAGATAAAAAAGAGATTCTTGCGATCACCATGCCTTGCTTTGGAACAACGGACAGAACGTATCGGAATGCCTGCAAAATGGCAGAACAGCTCGGAGCGACGCTGCGGGAAGTGAAAATTGCAGATTCCGTAAGTCTTCATTTTCAGGATATCGGACATGATCCGAAAGACCACAGTGTAACGTATGAGAATGCGCAGGCGAGAGAGCGTACGCAGGTATTGATGGATATTGCAAATGCGACAAACGGAATGGTCATCGGAACCGGAGATATGTCAGAACTGGCGCTTGGATGGGCAACCTACAATGGAGATCATATGTCGATGTACGGAGTGAATGCTTCTGTACCGAAGACGCTGGTGCGTCATCTTGTCAAATATGCGGCAGACGTGACTGCGGATCCAAAATTGCAGGAAGTCCTTTATGATGTACTGGATACGCCGGTCAGCCCTGAACTGCTTCCTCCAAAAGACGGGGATATCGCACAAAAGACTGAGGATCTGGTGGGACCATATGAGCTGCATGATTTTTATCTGTATTTCATGCTGCGGTTCGGATATGAGCCGGGTAAGATCTATCGGCTTGCAGTGCAGACATTTGAAGGGGTATATGAGAAAGAAACAATTTTAAAATGGCTGACAACATTCTGCAGACGATTTTTCAACCAACAGTTTAAGCGCTCCTGTCTGCCGGACGGACCGAAGATCGGGACAGTGGCACTCTCACCAAGAGGAGACTGGAGAATGCCAAGCGATGCGTGTGCCCAAGTGTGGATGCGTGATCTGGAGAAAATTTCCTTATAAGCATTGAAAAGAGAGGTGTTTAGAAGTATGAAACTGATCAAGACCGAGGATGCAGTGGGCTGTATGCTTTGCCATGATATTACGCAGATCATCCCGGGGGTAGTAAAAGATGCGGTTTTTAGAAAAGGACATGTAGTGACAAGGGAGGATATTCCGGTTCTCCTTTCCGTTGGAAAAGAGCATCTGTATGTGTGGGAAAAACAAGAAGGGATGCTTCATGAAGATGAGGCGGCAGAGATCCTGCGCAGCGTGTGCCAGAATGCACAGATGGATGCGTCAAAGCCAAAAGAAGGAAAAATCGAGCTGACGGCACAGTGTGACGGGGTTCTGAAAGTGGACAAGGAGAAACTGTGTAGGATCAATGCCATGGGACAGATGTGTATTTCTTCCCGACACGGAAATTTTCCGGTGAAAAATGGCGATAAGATCGCAGGAATGCGTGTGATCCCTCTGGTGATCGAAGAAGAAAAAATGAAACAGGTAAAGGAGATAGCAGGAGAGACTCCTGTTTTTGCGCTCCTTCCGTTTCAGAAGAAAAAAGCAGCGATCGTGACAACCGGAAGTGAAGTATATCACGGAAGGATTCAGGATAAATTTACTCCGGTGGTCCGGCAGAAGCTGGAAGAATATGGAGTAGAAGTGCTTGGAAATACAATCTGCAATGATGAACCGGATATGGTGACAGAGGCAGTCAATGACTGGATCAAAAAAGGTGCGCAGATGGTTGTGTGTACCGGAGGATGAGTGTCGATCCGGATGATAAGACACCGCTGGCAATCCGCAATGCTTCCGATGAAGTGATCACATATGGCGCCCCGGTTTTGCCTGGTGCGATGTTTATGCTGGCCTATAAAGGTGAGATTCCGATCATGGGCCTGCCGGGCTGCGTGATGTATGCAAGGCGTACAATCTTCGATCTGGTACTGCCAAGACTGGTGGCAGGAGAACGGCTGCAGGATCAGGATTTTTACAGACTCGGAGAAGGAGGACTGTGTCTGTCCTGCGAGGTGTGTACGTTTCCAAATTGCGGGTTCGGGAAAGGGTAATGAAAAAGGAGTGTGAAAGGATGAGTGAATTTTATAATTCTCTCGCAGAAAAAATGCAGAGTGGTTCCTGTGTTGTTATGACAGTATTAGAGGGAGAATCGGCAGGAAAGAAATTACTTGTGACAGAGCCGGTGGAGCAATATGAGGGACATGCAGTGTTTTGTGAGCGTGCAGGTTCTCAGCCCAGGCTGGTGATCTGCGGAGGCGGTCATGTGTCCATACCCATGATCTGTATGGGGAAAATGCTGGGATTTCAGGTGACAGTTCTTGAGGACCGTCCCAAATTTGCGGACAATGCAAGAGTGGCAGGCGCGGATGTGGTGATCTGCGATTCTTTTGAGCATGGACTTGAACGCATATCAGGAGGAGACGATACATATTTTATTATTGTGACAAGAGGACACCGGTATGATGAAGTGTGTCTGGGGGCAATCGTAGAGAAGCCAAATGCTTATATTGGAATGATGGGCAGCCGCCGCAGAGTGGCGATCGTCAAAGAAGAGCTTTTTGAGCAGGGACATAAACGTGAGAAGCTGGATGAGGTGTACACACCGATTGGTCTGAAGATCAGCGCTGAGACACCGGAAGAAATTGCGGTGTCTGTTATGGCAGAAATCATTCAGGTGAAACATGAAAAAGCAGAAGGATGCGGATATTCCAAAGAATTGTTGGAGGCGCTGTGTGATGAGGACTGTAAAAAGCAGAAAAAAGTACTTGCAACGATCATTTCCAGAAAAGGATCTGCACCGAGAGGCGTGGGAACAAAAATGCTGATCCTGGAGGATGGAACACTGATCGACACGATCGGAGGCGGATGCGCGGAAAGTGATGTGATCACAAAAGCACTGCTGATGATGCGGGAAGAAAAAGTGCGGTTTCAGATTTGTATGGTGGATATGACAAGGGAAGCTGCAGAAGAGGAAGGGATGGTCTGCGGTGGACGGATTGAAGTAATGCTGGAACGAGTTTAGTATCCGTTACTGTTCACAGTAACTTCGTATACCGGATTCATTTTTCATGGAAGAGCTGTTGACATTCAAAATAGGGAATGTTAATATAAATTTAACATAGTGAAAGCAATAATTGTGCAAATTGCATAAAATGGTGCTTATATAGGTTCATAATTGGTTGGACGTATCTACCAGCTGCCGCAAACAGCTGACTATAAGCAGAGTGGGATGGGAAAGTCCCGGTCTGTAGTCGGGCGGAAAGAGTAGGAGGTCAGTCAATGAATGAACCTGTTTTTATATTAAAAGGGAATGTTGTATACAGCAAAAATAAAGATGAACTAAGGATCTTAAAGGATCACTATCTGATCAGCGAAAGCGGTCTGGTCAAGGGGGTTTTTGAGAAAGTGCCTCCAGAATATGCACAGGTATCGGTATCTGATTATGGGGAGTGTCTGATTATTCCGGGACTGACAGATCTGCATGTGCATGCTCCGCAGTATACATTCCGGGCAATGGGAATGGATATGGAGCTTTTGGAATGGCTGGAGACGAATACGTTTCCGGAGGAGGCAAAATATCAGGATCTGGAGTATGCCCGGCGTGCATATCGTATCTTTACTGACAATCTAAAGAGAAGTGTAACGACAAGAGCATGTATTTTTGGAACGATCCACAGAGACGCCACACTGCTTTTAATGGATCAGCTGGAACAAAGCGGACTGGTGACGTATGTGGGAAAAGTGAATATGGATCGCAACTGTCCGGATTATCTTAGAGAGGAATCGGCAGAAGAATCAGGGATTCAGACAGTGGAATGGATCAAGGATGTATTGCATAAAAAATATCAGAATACCATGCCGATTCTGACGCCAAGGTTTACACCGAGCTGCAGTGATGAACTGATGGAGAATTTAAAGAAAATTCAGATGTATTACCAGATTCCGGTACAGTCACACTTATCAGAAAATCCGGGAGAGATTGCCTGGGTGAAGGAGCTTTGCCCGTGGTCGGAGTTTTACGGGGATGCTTATGACAGATTTGGATTGTTTGGGGCAGACTGCAAAACCGTAATGGCGCACTGTGTGTATTCCGGAAAAGAAGAGCGGCAGCGAATGAAAGAAAACGGAGTATTTATCGCCCATTGTCCGGAATCCAATATGAACTTGTCATCGGGGGTGGCGCCGGTTCGGACATTCCTGGAGGAAGGAATGCATGTGGGAATTGGAAGTGATGTGGCAGGGGGCTCCACAGAAAATCTGTTCAAAGCAATGGCGCTTGCAATTCAGGCTTCCAAGCTGCGCTGGAGGATGCAGGATGACAGTTTAAAACCACTGACATTGGAGGAAGTATTTTACATTGCCACAAAAGGCGGCGGTGAATTTTTTGGAAATGTGGGAAGCTTTGAACCGGGATTTGAACTGGATGCAGTTGTCCTGGATGACACAAGAATTGTGCATTCGCAAAATCTGGATGTGAGAGCACGTCTGGAGAGAATGATTTATCTGGCAGATGAGAGAGAAGTACGTGCGAAATACGTGCGAGGCAGAGAAATCTGTCTGCAATAAAAATTGGGAATGTCAAAATAAATTGCGGAGGTGACGTATCATGGAGGAAAGAGAACATGTGTCGGCAAGAGTGTAACGAGAGTGGATGCTTTGGAAAAAGTGACCGGACGGGCAAAATATACGGAGGATCTGTGTGATAAAAGCGCTTATATTGCGCGGGTACTGCATGCGGATATCGCTCATGGAATCGTAAGATCAGTGGATACCAGTGAGGCGCAAAAACTTCCCGGGGTTGTAAAGATCGTGACTTGCTTTGATGTGCCGAAATATTATTTCCCGACCGCGGGACATCCGTGGTCTACGGATCCTGCACATCAGGATGTCAAAGACCGCCTGCTTTTAACGGAGCATGTGCGGTTTTACGGGGATGATGTGGCAGCAGTTGTTGCGGAGAATGAAGTGGCAGCAGCTCAGGCGCTGCGGCTGATCAAGGTGGAGTATGATCCCCTTCCGTTTGTGCTGGATGTACAAAAGGCAATGGAAGAGGACGCTCCGCAGCTTCATGAAAACTATCCGGGAAATGTATTGAAACACACTTCGATCCACAAAGGGGATTTTGAAAAAGCAAAAGAAGAGCCGGGGCTGATCAAAGTGGAGGGCTGGTATCAGACACCGACCGTGCAGCATTGTCATATCGAGAATTTTATCTGTTATGCGTATATGGAACAGGGCAGGTACGTGATCGTCTCTTCTACGCAGATTCCTCATATCTGCAGGCGGGTTGTCGGGCAGGCGCTTGGAATCCCATGGGGAAATGTGCGAGTGATCAAGCCATACATAGGAGGCGGTTTTGGAAACAAGCAGGACATTCTATATGAACATTGTGTGCATATCTGTCACAGACAGTCGGCGGGCGGCTTGTAAAGCTGGATGTGTCACGGGAAGAAACGTTTGTATGTAACCGGGTACGCCATGCTATCAGGACACATCTGATCTCTTATGTGCGTCCAAATGGTGAGATCGCTGCAAGAAAAGCGGAGTGCTTTTCCGATCAGGGGGCGTATGCATCTCATGGACACAGCATTGGAGCAAAGGCTCTTGGATCTTTCCCGCAGCTGTATCCGTGTGAGAACTTTGAGGGAGATGTGTACACGGTATTTACCAACAAACCGGTATCCGGAGCTATGCGCGGCTATGGAATTCCGCAGGCGATGTTTGCGATGGAAAGCCATACGGATGACATTGCGGTGAAACTTGGGATTCCACCGTATGAATATCGCTGGAAATATCTGATGCCAAAAGGATATACGGATGGATTTTCAAAAAATGTCAATTATTATGATACCTTCAGAGAATGCATGGAAAAAGGCAGTGTCAGTGTAGATTATGAGCGAAAACGTAGAGAATATGCACAACAAACCGGGGATATCCGCAAAGGAATCGGAATGGCGGCATTCTGGTACAATACCGGTGTCTGGCCGATTTCTCTGGAGACATCCTCCTGCCGTATGGTCATGAATCAGGACGGTTCGATTCAGGTGCAGGTAGGGGAGACGGAGATTGGACAGGGCGCAGATACTGCATTTGCGCAGATGGCGGCAGAGACACTGGGGATTCCGTTTGATATGGTTCATGTGATGACCATGCAGGATACGGATATCACACCGTTTGGTCTTGGAGCCTATGCGTCCAGGCAGACCTATATGGCTGGATTTTCCATTCGGCAGACAGCAGAGCTGTTAAAAAGTCATGTTTTGGATACGGCAGTGGAGATGACGCGGCAGATGAAAGAAAATCTGGATATTATAGATGGAAACATTGTGCGTGCGACAGACGGCAGTGTTCTGATGTCATTGGGTGAGCTGGCAACAGAAAAACTCTACAGCCTGACTAACTGCGGACATCTCACGGCAGAGAGTACCTATCAGATCAAAAATAATGCCTACTCTTTCGGCTGTACCTTTGCGGAAGTAGAGGTAGATATTCCGGGATGCCGGGCCACACTGACGAATATCGTCAATGTACATGACTGCGGAAGGCTGATCAATCCGGCGCTGGCGGAAGCGCAGGTGCATGGAGGCATGAGTATGGGAATTGGATTCGGACTTTCCGAAGAGCTGAAATTTGATGAGAAAACGGGAAAACCTTTGAACAATAATCTTCTGGACTATAAGATGGCGACATTTGAAGATCATCCCGATCTGCACGGGGAGTTTGTGGAAAATTATGAGCCCACCAGTGCTTACGGAACGAAAGCTCTCGGAGAACCGCCGGTATGTTCGGTTGCGCCGGCGATCCGCAATGCGATTTTAAACGCAACCGGATCCGGGCTCAATGAGCTTCCGCTGAATCCGCACAGGCTGTTTGCAAAATTCCGGGAAGACGGATTGATTTAATGGGGAAAGGTCGTGAACGAATATGTATGATATCAAAGCGCTCTATGAAGCAGAAAATGTACAGGATGCCATCCGCCTTCTGACAGAGCATCCGCAGGCACAGATTATTGCAGGGGGAAGTGATGTGCTGGTCCAGATCCGTGAGGGGAAGCGGGCAGGAGCAGAACTTGTCAGTATTTATGGGCTGGATGAATTAAGAGGAGTGAGTCTGGAAGAAGATGAGACGCTCAGAATCGGATCACTCACCAGTTTTTCCCATATCACAAAAAATGAACTCATCCAGAAATATATTCCCGTCCTTGGGGAAGCGGTGGATATGGTGGGAGGTCCTCAGATCCGCAATATCGGGACTATCGGAGGAAACACATGTAATGGTGTGACTTCCGCAGATTCGGCATCTACGCTGTTTGCGTTGGATGCGATCATAGAACTGACAGGCCCGGAAGGCATCAGAAGACTTCCCATCCGAGAGTTTTATATCAAAGCCGGAAAAGTGGATATAAGACAGGGAGAGCTTCAGACCGGGATTTTGATTCCAAAACAATCATATCAGGGATACCGGGGACATTATATTAAATATGCCATGAGAAACGCCATGGATATCGCAACCCTCGGATGTTCTGCCAATGTAAAGCTTTCAGAAGATAAGACGGTGATAGAGGATGTCAGGATTGCGTATGGTGTGGCGGGACCGATCCCGATGCGTGCAGTCCATGCAGAAGAGGCAGGACGAGGAAAAGAAGTATCTGCACGGATACTGGAGGAGATTGCAGAGCAGGTGCTTTTTGATATCCATCCAAGAGACAGTTGGAGAGCCAGCAAGGCATTTCGGGAGCATATCGCAAGAGTTTTATGTCAGCGCGCTTTAAAAGAGGCGATTGTCAGGACAGGAGGTGTCATCCATGAGTGAGAAGCAGTATAAATTGGTAAAATGCACCATCAACGGAGAATACAGGGAGACCATGGTGGATGTCCGCGCATCACTGACGGATATGCTGAGAAATGATTATCGGCTGACCAGTGTAAAAAAAGGCTGTGAAGTCGGAGAATGCGGAGCCTGTAATGTGATCATTGACGGCGAGTGTTTTAACTCCTGTATTTATCTGGCAGTATGGGCAGACGGGAAAAATATCCGGACACTGGAGAGCCTTCTGGGACCGAATGGAGAGTTGTCAGATATCCAGCAGGCGTTTATTGATGAGACTGCGGTACAATGCGGATTCTGCACACCGGGAGTGATCATGAGTGCAGTGGAGATTTTAGAGTCAGGCAAAGAATATACAAGAGAAGAATTACGGAAACTTTTATCCGGACACCTGTGCCGCTGTACCGGATATGAAAACATTTTGAATGCGGTACAAAAGACCATGTACAAACGACTGGGAAAAACTGAAAATTAGGATTTAGGTGCTGTCGCATAAGTTCTTTTTGGAAATCTGGACACAATATCTGTAAAAAGAAAGGACAGATTATGAAAAAGAATATGGCTGGATTGATTCTGGTACTATTTGCGATAGCACTTTTTATGACCGGATGTGAGAAAAAAGCGCAGGAAAAAGAAGAAGCGCAGGAGCGTCTGCCAGACAGCTGGTGATCCAGAAACAGACGCAGACAGAAATCGCAGAAAAAAAGATCGAAGAAAAAAGACGAGAGCTGCCCAAGCAGGCACAGATCGAAATGGAAGTGATCCTGCAGAAGCCGGAACTACCGACCGGGTGTGAAAGTGTTGCGCTGACCATGGTTTTGAAACAGAAAGGATATCCAATCGAAAAAACCACGATTGCAGAAGAATATCTGATCTACAATCGGGACAACTATGCATCCGGGTATGTGGGAGATCCCTCTACGTATGGAGGAGTGGGCATCTATCCGCCAGGACTTGTAAATACGGCAAACCGCTTTTTGAAACAGCGATATCAGCAGCATACAGCGTATGATGTCAGCAAGCTGAGTCTGGAGGAGCTGTTTCCGTATGTGGCAGCTGGAAATCCGGTGCTTTTGTGGCTGACATCAGATCTGGAAGATCCCTATTTTTCGAGCCAGAGTGTAGAGTATGGAGGGGATTCATATCGATGGTACTGGAATGAACACTGTGTGGTGCTTGGTGGATACAATCTGGAAAAGCAAAGCGTGACGTTGTTTGATCCCCTGAAGGGGAAAGTAGAGGAATCTCTTGAGCGGGTAGAGGAAATTTATGATCAGACAGGGAAATATGCAATGACGGTATACTAAAAAACATCTGTGGAGAACAAAAAATAAAGTTCTTCACAGATGTTTTTTATGGTCTGCTGTGTGATTCAATATGATTTTTGATCGCTTCAAAACTTTCTTTGCTGATGATGTGTTCCATGCGGCAGGCATCTTCTGCGGCAATAGCTTCATCTACCCCAAGTTGTGTCAGCCATGCAGTCAGAAGCTTGTGACGCTCATAAATCATATCGGCAATGGCTTTTCCTGATTCGGTAAGATAGATAAATCCTTCCTTCGTAACCGTGATATGTTCTTTCTCACGAAGATTCTTCATGGCAACACTGACGCTGGATTTTTTGAATCCCAGTTCTTCAGCGATATCAACAGAGCGTACAACCGGACGTTTCTGACTTAAGATCAGAATCGTTTCCAGATAATTTTCTGCAGATTCGTTTGTCTTCAATGTATGCACCTCGTTTCTCGTTAAATTGTCTTTAGTATATCATATTTTAGAAGAGACGGCAAACACTATAATGTTATTGACAACTTATGAATGTTAGAATATACTAACTAATGAGAAAAAATAGTCAGTAACAGATTCAAAAGGAAAGGGGAGCGGACTGTGAATGATGTGAAAATGCAAAGAGAGATGATTTTGCAGAGATTGAAAGAGCAGGGATGCAGGATTACAAAGCAAAGATTGGCGCTCATTGACATCATTTTAGAAAATGAGTGCTCCAGCTGTAAAGAAATTTATTATAAAGCTGTCAGAATGGATGAGAAGATTGGGATTGCCACGGTATACAGAATAATAAATATGCTGGAAGAAATCGGAGCGATCAGCAGAAGAAACATGTATAAAGTAGAATGTCCCGGAGCTTGTCCGAAAGAAGATGCCTGCGTTGTTGTGTTGGATGATGAAAGCGTGTGCCGGATTTCTCCCCAGAAATGGAAAGCTATCGTAGAAGAGGGGCTGCAGGCATGCGGATATCTTCATGACCGGAAAGTGGTATCTATTTCTTTTAATCCGGAACAGTGCATGAAGGGCATGATCTGAGAGAAAACATAAAAAAGAGATTGACAAATGAAAGGGATAAGAGTAAACTGAATATTGTTAGAAATGCCTAACGTATAATAGTTTTAAAATATAAAAGTTAGTAGTGATTGGAAAGGAGAGATTATGATGCCTTTGACGATGGCAGCAGCAAACGAAATCAATTATATTAAGAAAGTCGGAGGAAACAGTGAAGTGAAACGTCACCTGGAAACTCTTGGATTTGTAGCCGGAGGAGAAGTGCGGGTGATTTCTCAGTTAAATGGAAATCTGATCGTAAGCATCAAAGATTCCAGAGTCGCGATCAGCAAAGAGATGGCAAACAAGATCATGGTCTAAAGGAGGAAGAGGGAAAATGAAGACATTGCGAAATATTGCCGTGGGTGAGACTGCAAAAGTGAAACGACTTCATGGCGAGGGGGCCTTAAAACGCCGTATCATGGATATGGGAATTACAAAAGGCAGCCAGGTTTATGTACGCAAGGTGGCTCCACTTGGTGATCCGGTCGAGATCACGATCCGCGGATATGAATTGTCTTTGCGAAAAGACGATGCGGACTGTATTGAGATGGAGTAAAGAAAGGAAAGGGAGAGAGTGATGGCGATTAAAATTGCTTTGGCAGGAAATCCAAACTGCGGAAAAACGACGATGTTCAATGCTCTGACAGGTGCCAATCAGTATGTTGGAAACTGGCCGGGAGTTACGGTGGAAAAGAAAGAAGGAAAATGTAAGGAAAATAAGGATGTAATTGTAACAGACCTTCCGGGAATTTACTCTTTGTCTCCATATACACTGGAGGAAGTGGTAAGCCGTGACTATTTATTAAAAGAAAAGCCGGAAGCGATCATCAATCTGGTGGATGCCACAAACATTGAACGAAATCTGTATCTGACAACACAGCTTTTAGAGCTTGGAATTCCGGTTGTAATTGCGCTGAATATGGCGGATCTGCTGGAAAAGAATAAAATCAGCATCGATACAAAAGCGTTGGAAAAAGAACTGGGATGTAAAGTAGTCAAAACTTCAGCCTTAAAGGGAACCGGAATTCGCGAAGTAGTGAAAGAGGCTGTCACAGCAGCGAAAAAAGAAAGCATTGTTTCAGGAGAAATAAAGTTTTCAAAGGATACCGAAGCGGCTGTTTCCGAGATGGAAGGACAGTTGCCGTCATCCGTTTTAGAAGAACAGAAAAGATGGTATGCGATCAAGCTGCTGGAGCGCGATGCGAAAGTACTGGAGCAGTTAAAACTGACTGCATCTGTACAGAATCAAGTAGAAAAAATCGCTGCCAAACTGGAAGAAAGGCTGGATGATGACACAGAATCTATTATTACAAATGAGCGTTATGAGGCAATCACATATGTAGTAGAAAAATGTGTAAAGAAGCCAAAAGAAAAACTCTCGACTTCAGATAAAATCGACCAGATTGTGACAAACAGGATACTGGGACTTCCAATCTTTCTTGGCGTGATGTATGTTGTATATGCGATTGCAGTAATGACCATTGGAACTTATGTGACGGACTGGACCAATGATGTACTGGTAGTAGCGATTCAGGACGCGGCGGCATCCGGACTGCAGGCGATCGGTACAGCAGCATTTCTGGAAGATCTGATCGTAAACGGAATTATCGGTGGACTGGGTGCAGTACTTGGATTCCTTCCGCAGATGGCGATTTTGTTTGTATTGCTCTCTATTCTGGAAGACTGTGGATATATGGTCAGAGTTGCCTTTGTCATGGACCGTATTTTCCGTAAATTCGGACTTTCAGGAAAGAGTTTTATTCCACTTTTGATTTCATCCGGATGTGGAATTCCTGGAATTATGGCATCCAAGACGATTGAGAATGACAATGACAGACGACTGACGATCATGACATCTACATTTGTACCTTGTGGTGCAAAGCTTCCGGTTATCGCTTTGATGGCTGGTGTGATCGGTTCAGAGGCGACAGGATTTCCGGCAGGATCCCTGACATTTATCATGTACGTGATTGGTGTTGCGACAGTGCTGGTTTCCGCAATTATTCTGAAAAAGACAAAACCGTTCCACGGAGATGCGGCACCGTTTGTAATGGAGCTTCCGGCATACCACCTTCCACAGGCGAAGACAGTACTGCTCCATACATGGGAAAGACTCAAAGGATTTATCAGAAAAGCCGGAACGATCCTGCTGCTAGCTTGTATCGTAATGTGGTTCCTTGGAGGATATGGATTTATAGATGGAAGCTTTGGGGCAGTAGAGGATTCTGCAGACAGTATTCTGGCATCCATCGGAAGTGTGATCGCAGTGATCTTTACACCGCTTGGATTTGGAAGATGGCAGCCGGTGGCAGCTTCTCTTTCCGGATTCTCAGCAAAAGAAGCAATCGTAACGACAATGGGAGTTCTGGCAAATGTAGCCGGAGATACAGAAGACCCGGCAGTTGTAGCACACGGTGTCGCAACATGGTTCCCGTCAGCGGCAGCCGGATTCAGTTTCCTACTCTTTAACCTTTTGGATTCACCGTGTCTGGCAGCGATCGCTACCATGGCAAAGGAACTCAATGACAGAAAATGGTTCTGGTTTGCAATCCTGTTCCAGAATGTATTTGCATACGTAGTAACATTTATGGTATATCAGATCAGTGGTGTTGCGACAGGTGCGCTTACATTTGGAGCATCTACAGTAGTTGCAATCCTGCTGCTGGCAGTTGTCTTATATCTGTTATTCAGAAAAGATCCATATAAAGGAAAAGCAGTGAGTGTAAAACGTTCTGTGGCAGAAGCCTAAAGGAGAAAAAATGGGCGGAATAAAATCGGTAGTATCTATGGGATACGCGGTATTGTTTGTAATACTTCTTTATTTAGTTGGCATTGGAATCTCGAGTCTGATACAATATATAAAAAAGAAATTTAGAAGGTGATAATCGTGAATGCAGCAACATGTATTATTTTGATCGTTTTAATTGTAATTGTTTCGTTTTCAATCCGTGCGACGATTCGTGATCGGAAAAAAGGCGGATGTGCAGGGTGCTCCGGATGCGGCGGAAGCTGCAGCGGATGTCATAGTGAAGTGGAACAGACAAAGAAATCCGAGTAAATAAGAGCAGAATGAAAAGTGTGGTATCAGCAGAGTGTAAAATCTTGAAAAAATGCACTGTGGTACCACACTTTTTGATAGAAAAATTGATAAAATTTATCGATAATCGGATTTTTGATTGACGAATGAAAATCAGGGTTCTAGAATGAGTGTAATGTAACCAGAAAGTACAAGTGATCGATGGATTGTAGAAAGAAGGGAAACAGATGAAACAACACCGATTTTGGGCGTGGGCAACAGTATGCTGCGCAGTAATGGTATTTTATACCGGTTACAAACATAAGTAAGATAGAAAAAGAGAATCAGTTTACAGGAGGAAGAAAAGATGTTAGATGTATTTAAAATGAAAAAATTAGGGATTTTTGCAGGTGGTGTTTTATTCGGGACAGCAGGAGTGAAGCTGTTGTCAAGCAAAGATGCAAAAAAAGTGTATACAAATTGTACAGCTGCAGTGCTTCGTGCAAAAGATTCTGTTATGAAGACAGCATCCACTGTACAGGAAAATGCAGAAGATATTCTGGCGGAAGCAAAACAGATCAATGAAGAGAGAGCAGCAAAAGAAGCAGCTCTGGAGCAGGAAGCAGAAGAAGTAACAGAAGAGACAGTGGCAGACAACACAGATTTTGCAGAAGAGGCATAAGATAAAAAGAGGGATTTGATTGAAGTTTATAATTAAGCATGAAATACTGGGAAGAATACGGGTGCATATGGTGCAGCCGAAAATGACGTTTGAAGAGGCGGATATTCTGCTGTATTATCTCGTAAACCTGGAAAATGTGACAAAAGCAAAAGTATATGAAAGAACACAGGATGCGGTGATCTATTATGAAAAGGACCGGCGGGAAATCATCAAGGCACTGCAGAAGTTTGGGTATGATCGGGTGACAGTGCCGGAGGGGCTGACTGAGCATTCCGGAAGGCAGATGAACGCAGAATATCAGGAAAAACTGCTCATGAAAGTCGTGATGCGTTTTGGTGGGAAGCTTCTGATACCGGCACCGGTACGGGCGGTCTGGACAGGTGTCCGTTCTCTGAAATATCTGCAGCAGGGGATCGCGAGTCTGAAAAAAGGCAGACTGGAAGTGGCGGCTCTGGATGCCACTGCGATCGGTGTTTCCATCCTGCGCAGAGATATGAATACCGCAAGTTCGATCATGTTCCTGCTCGGCATCGGAGAATTGCTGGAGGAATGGACACATAAAAATCTGTCGGAGATCTGCACGCGACATGTCCCTGAATGTGGGGAAAGTCTGGCTTTTAAGAGAGGAACAGGAGATTCTTGTTCCCGCAAAACAGATTGAACCGGAAGATCTTGTAGTAGTCCGCATGGGAAATGTGATTCCATTTGATGGAGTCGTATCCGTGGTGAGGCAATGGTCAATCAGGCCTCTATGACAGGAGAAGCAGTTCCGGTGAAAAAGACAGCGGAAAGCTATGTATATGCAGGAACTGTTGTAGAAGAAGGAGAACTGATCATCTGCGTGAAAGCGGTGAGCAAAGCAACCCGTTTTGAAAAAATCGTGACCATGATCGAAGAGTCTGAAAAATTGAAATCAAATCTGGAAAGTCATGCAGAACATCTGGCAGATCAACTGGTTCCGTATACACTGGCAGGAACGATTCTGACCTGGCTGCTGACAAGAGATGTGACCAAGGCACTGGCAGTACTGATGGTAGATTTTTCGTGTGCACTCAAGCTGGCGATTCCAATTTCGGTACTGTCTGCGATCCGGGAGGCGGGCGCACATAATATTACCGTAAAAGGCGGAAAATATATGGAAGCTGCTGCAAATGCCACAACGATCGTGTTCGATAAGACGGGGACACTCACAGAGGCGCGACCGACGGTACGAAAGGTGGTTTCTTTCTGTGAGCAGAGTGAGGATGAGCTGCTGAGAATGGCGGCCTGTCTGGAGGAACATTTTCCACATTCCATGCAAAGGCTGTTGTGGAAGCCGCCAGAAAAAGAGGGCTGGAGCATGAAGAGATGCACAGCAAGGTCAATTATATTGTTGCACATGGAATTTCCTCCACGATCGAAGGAAAACGCGTGGTGATCGGAAGTCATCATTTTGTATTCGAAGATGAAAAATGCTCGGTCAGAGAACCGTGGATCCGACAGTTTGAAACACTTCCGGAAGAATGTTCTCTGCTCTATCTTGCCATTGAGCATGAGCTTGCTGCAGTTGTATGTATTGAAGATCCGTTGCGCAAAGAAGCGGCAGATGTAGTGCGTGCTTTGAAGGCAACAGGGCTTGAGAAAGTCGTGATGATGACAGGAGACAGTGAAAAAACAGCTGCTTCTGTGGCGAGAAGAGTTGGTGTGGATGCATATTATTCAGAAGTGCTGCCTGAGGATAAGGCAAAATTTGTGGAACAGGAGCGCGCATCCGGCCGTACGGTGATTATGATCGGCGACGGGATCAACGATTCTCCGGCATTGTCGGCAGCAAATGTGGGAATTGCAATTCGTGACGGTGCGCAGATCGCACAGGAAATTGCGGATATCACAATCTCGGCAGAAAACTTGTGGGAAATCGTAATGTTGAGAAGATTAAGCGAGGCGCTGATGCGGCGTATCCAGAAAAATTACAGAAGCATTGTCGGGATCAATGCTACTTTGATACTGCTTGGAGTCACAGGAATCCTGCAGCCTACGACGTCTGCACTGCTTCATAATATGTCTACGCTGACGATCAGCCTGACCAATAATGAAAAACTTACTGGATGAAAACTAGTTATTGAGAAAAATCGATAATAACCCTCTTGATTTTTTGAAATAGTTCCTATAGAATAAAACTAAGGTTAGTTACAACTAACAAACGGGAACACACAGGAAAATTCAGGAGGTGCGTATGAGTATTGTTATTATCGGAGGACATGACCGAATGGTCTGTCAGTATAAAAAAGTATGTCAGAAATATCAGTGTAAAGCAAAAGTGTTCACACAGATGTCAGGAAATCTGTCCAAAAAGATAGGAACTCCGGATCTGGTCGTTTTATTCACAAACACTGTTTCGCACAAAATGGTGCGGTGTGCAGTGGAAGAAGCAGGCCGCTGCAATGCAGAGATCATCCGCTGCCATACAAGCAGCAAAAACGCACTGGAAGATATCCTGGAAACTGCCTGTGCAGCAGTGTAAAAACGATCAGCTTCAAAAGAGCAAGATAGAAGAGAAATATAGAAAAATGTACAAAAAAGAGAGTATACGATACGAAATATGTATGGTATACTCTCTTTTGATATGAAAAAATGAGGGATGAGGGACATGAACATCAGAAAAAACTATAATCATACATTGAATGCCTGTTACCTTGGCTATATTACCCAGGCAATCGTGAACAATTTTGCACCGCTTCTGTTTCTGACATTTCAGAGTACATATGAGATTTCGCTGGATAAGATCGCACTTTTGGTATCCTTTAATTTTGGGGTGCAGTTGATCGTGGATCTGCTGGCCGCAAAATATGTGGACAAGATCGGATACCGCAACAGTGTGGTGGCAGCACATATTTTCGGAGCAGTTGGCCTGGTGGGACTGGCAGTGTTTCCGTCCGTTTTTCCGGATGCGTATGCAGGACTGCTTCTGGCAGTATTTTGTTATGCAATTGGAGGCGGATTGATCGAGGTGCTGATCAGTCCGATTGTAGAATCTTGTCCGACAGAGCGAAAGGCTGCTGCGATGAGTCTTCTGCATTCTTTTTACTGTTGGGGGCATGTAGGCGTGATTCTGATCTCGACTGCATTTTTTGCCATTGCGGGGATTGAGAACTGGAGGATACTGGCTGTGATCTGGGCAATCCTTCCGGCGTTGAATGCAGTATATTTTGGAATGGTACCGATTCAGGCAGAAGAGGAAGACGTTGAGGGAATTCCTGTGCGAGAATTATTTAAAATGAAAATTTTCTGGGTGTTGGTACTGCTGATGATCTGTGCAGGGGCATCTGAACAGGGAATGTCCCAGTGGGCGTCAGCATTTGCAGAATCAGGGCTGCATGTAGAAAAGGCAGTCGGGGACCTGGCGGGACCATGTCTTTTTGCACTGTTGATGGGAAGTTCAAGACTGCTCTATGCGAAGATGAGTGAGCGGATCTCATTGCCAAAAATGATGCTCTCAAGCGGGATTTTGTGCATTGTGAGTTATCTGCTTGCCGCATTGTCTCCAAATCCGGTGCTGGCGCTGCTGGGATGTGGGCTTTGTGGATTTTCTGTGGGCGTATTCTGGCCGGGAACCTTTAGTATGGCTGCAGCATCCTGTCCGAAAGGAGGGACTGCATTGTTTGCACTTCTGGCACTTGCGGGAGATCTTGGGTGTTCTTCCGGTCCGGGAGTGGTAGGCGTTGTATCAGGAGCATTTTCAGAGAATCTGAAGGCAGGACTTTTGGCAGCAATCGTATTTCCGGTTCTGCTGATCATTGGACTGCAATTGTTGAAAGAAGGAAGTCGAGAGAGAGGGGAAGTAAGATGAAAAAAGAGATGACAAATGATATGACTGTCGGAAGTCCGGCAAAGCTGATCATTCAGTTTATGATTCCGATGTGTCTGGGAAATGTGTTCCAGCAGTTTTACAATATTGCGGATTCCATCATTGCAGGGCAGTTTTTGGGTGTCAATGCTCTGGCAGCAATCGGAAGTACCGGTTCATTGATGTTTTTTGTGACAGGATGGCTGCAGGGACTGACCAGTGGATTTGCAATTCTGGTATCGCAGTGGTTTGGAGCAAAAGATATGAAACGGATGCGACATTATGTGGCAATGTCCATTTACCTGACGATTGCGTTTGCTGTGGTGATGACGATCGGATTTGAATTTGCCAATGAGCCGATTTTAAGGCTGATGAATTCTCCGGAAAATCTGATGGCAGATATCAAAGGATATATGGCAGTCATCTATGGCGGGCTGATCGTAACTGCGGCATACAATGCACTTGCGGCAGTGCTGCGGGCTTTGGGCGATTCCAAATCACCATTATACTTTCTGATCATTTCCGCGATTATCAATGTGGTTCTGGATATTGTATTTATCGTGAATTTTGGAATGGGCGTGGAAGGCTGCGGATATGCGACCGTGATCGCACAGGCTGTTTCTGCATTGTTGTGTCTGATTTATATTGTAAAAAAATTTCCGATCCTGCGGCTTTCGGAAGAAGATTTTCGGATTTCCTTTCAGAGCATGGGACGGCTTCTGGCATTGGGAATTCCCATGGGACTGCAGTTTTCTATTACGGCGATCGGAACGATCATTGTGCAGGGAGCGGTCAATATTTACGGAGCGGTATATATGGCAGGATTTTCAGCTGCAGGAAAACTGCAGAATATTATTGTGACAGTATTTACTGCGTTTGGCGCCACAGTTGCCACATATGTGGGTCAGAACCGCGGAGCCGGGAAAATGGATCGTGTACATAAGGGAGTACGATACACGCAGATCATGGTATTTGTCTGGAGTGCGGTCACAATGGTTTTGGTGTACTTCTTTGGAGAAGAGATGACATTGTTGTTTGTGAGCAAAACGGAGACAGAGGTACTTCATGCAGCGGAAGTTTATTTCCGGACGGTGTTCTGGGCATACCCGTTTTTAGGAAGTATTTTTATCTATCGAAATGCGCTGCAGGGAATGGGCTACGGTCTTGTTCCGATGCTTGGTGGTGTGTTTGAACTGGCGGCAAGAGCGCTGATCGTACTTTTGGTGGCAGGAAAGACGAGCTTTTTCGGTGTTTGCCTTGCAGATCCGGCGGCATGGATTTCGGCATTGATTCCATTGATTCCGTATTACATTTATGTGATGAAAAAATATGAAAAGCAGAAACAGCTGGAGGGATAGTGCATAAGAGAGGAGACAACAGGTGGAGAACATTCATCTGTTGTCTCTTTTTTGTCAGTTGTGTTGTGAAATGTGCAAGTTGTGCAAAAAAACTCAAAAAGAGAAGGACATGTGGTAAAGTGTGAACATAGAAAGCCGGCCGGCACTATAGAGAATATGAGAATACGGGAGGAAGAAAAATGTTAGCGATTAACATGGCGGATGTGGTAAATGTATTGAATACATGTAAACCTTATCTGATTGGATTTGGTATTGTGCTTGCAATTGCACTGATTGTTCTGATTGCGGCATTTAAACTGAAAAAGACAAAAAGAAAACTGGTACGTTCACAGGCTGGAATTGCAATTCTGTTAGCATTGGTGATCGTAGTAAATATGATTTGCTGGGGACCGATGTCAAGCATGATCTCTCTTGCAACCGGAAACGGAACAATTTCAGAAGAGACATCAAATGAGGCAACCAAACTGGTAGAGAAGATTGCGGAAGAAGGAATTGTGCTTTTAAAGAATGAAGACAATATGCTTCCGATGGAAAATAATAAAAAGTTAAATGTATTTGGATGGGCATCGACAAATCCATGTTATGGTGGAACAGGTTCCGGTTCTTTATCTGATGCATATGAGACAGTATCTTTACTTCAGGGACTGGAAAATGCAGGATTTGAACTGAACTCAGAGCTTTCTGATTTCTACAAAGACTACCGTGCAGAGCGTCCGGAAGTCGGAATGTGGGAGCAGGACTGGACACTTCCAGAACCTACAGTAGATTCTTACAGTGAAGATTTGATCAAGAATGCACAGGATTTTTCTGATACAGCACTGGTTGTGATTACACGTGTAGGTGGAGAAGGTGCAGATCTTCCGACAGATGTAAGCAAAGTGACTTATACAGATAACTCAAAAGACTACAAAGACTTTGAGCCGGGAGAGCATTATCTGCAGCTGAGCCAGACAGAGAAAAATATGCTGGATATGGTATGCTCTGATTTTGACAATGTTGTAGTTGTATACAATGGTGCAAATGCAATGGAGCTTGAATTCTTAAATGATTATGAGCAAATCAAAGGTGCAGTATGGTGTCCGGGAACAGGACAGGCAGGATTCAATGGTCTTGGCGTGATTTTAAGCGGAGAAGTGAATCCGTCGGCAAAAACAAGTGATACATTTGTAAGAGATCTGACTGCAACACCGACAGCACAGAACTTTGGAAACTTTACATATGACAATATGGATGAGTATAAAGTAACACAGACAGGCTTTACAGGAAAAGAAGAGACAACAACTCCTTCTTTCATAAATTATGTAGAAGGAATTTATGTCGGATATCGTTTCTACGAGACAGCTGCCAGTGAAGGGCTCATCGATTATGATAAAACAGTACTGTATCCGTTTGGATATGGATTATCTTACACAACATTTACACAGGAAATGGGCAAGATTACAGAAAATGACGGAACAATTTCCTTTGATGTTACAGTTACAAACACAGGCGACACAGCAGGAAAAGATGTTGTAGAAGTATACTATAACCCGCCGTACACAAACGGAGGAATTGAAAAAGCATCTGCGAATCTGATCGCTTATGACAAAACAAAAAGCTTAGAGCCGGGTGAATCCCAGACACTGACAATTTCCTTTAAAGCAGAAGATATGGCATCATATGACTATCAGAAAGAAAAAGGATACGTTCTGGAAGCCGGTGATTATGAGATCAGCATCAACACGGATTCACATCACATCATTGAATCTGAAACTTATACAGTGGATGAAACAGTGAAGTATACAGGAGACAATAAACGTTCGACTGACCAGACAACTGTGGAAAATCAGTTTGACTATGCGGCAGGAGATGTTACATACTTATCCCGTGCAAACGGATTTGCAAATTATAAAGAAGCAACAGCAGCACCAGAGAGTCTTTCCATGTCAAAAGAGGCAAAGAAAGAATTTATCAACAACAGCAACTATAATCCGGAAGATTATAACAATGAAGAAGATAAAATGCCGGAAACAGGTGCAAAAAATGATATTGAACTGGCAGATTTAAGAGGTGTCGACTATGATGACGCAAAATGGGATGAACTGCTTGACAATATGACAATCAGTGATATGGATACTGTAATCGCTCTGGGCGGATATCAGACAGCAGCAGCTTCCAGCGTAGGAAAAATACAGACGATTGACTGTGACGGACCGGCATCTATCAATAACAACTTTACAGGAACAGGTTCCATCGGATTCCCGTCAGCGGTTATGATCGCATGTACATGGAATGATGAGATTGCAATGGAATTCGGAGAAAGCATCGGTAAAATGGCAGATGAAATGGGGGTATCCGGATGGTATGCTCCGGCAATGAATATTCACCGTTCTGCATTTGCAGGCCGTAACTTTGAATACTATTCAGAAGATGGACTGTTATCCGGAAAAATTGCTGCAAATGCAGTAGTAGGTGCAGAAAAATACGGCGTGTATGCATATTTGAAACACTTTGCCCTGAACGATCAGGAGACAAACCGTACAAGTATGCTCTGTACATGGTCAAATGAGCAGGCAATCCGTGAGATTTATCTGAAACCATTTGAAATCTGCGTGAAAGAAGGAAAAGCAAAAGCAGTGATGTCTTCTTTCAACTATATCGGTACAAGATGGGCAGGAGGCTCAGAAGAACTGTGCAATACCGTACTCCGTGACGAATGGGGATTCCAGGGATTTGTTCTGACAGATTACTTTGGTGTATATGGATACATGAACTCTGACCAGGGTATCAGAAATGGTACAGATGCAATGCTTGTTGCATATGATACAGAAACAAACCATGTAAAAGATCAGAAGAGCGCAACTGGTGTTGAAGCAATGCGTCAGGCTTGTAAAAATATTATGTACACTGTAGTAAACAGTCGTGCATATGATGCGGAAAATCTGGAAACAGGTCTGATGACATGGCAGATTGCAGCAATTGCAGCAGATGTTGTACTGGGTGTGGGAATTCTTGCACTTGAAATCGTGGCAATCAAACGCTTCCGCAAACGCCTTGCAGAAGAGAAGGCAGCTGTAGCAGTTGAGAACTAAGCAATAGCGAGGAGATAGAAATGGAAAACACGGCAAAGAAAGGCTTCTGGGGGACTTTTAAAGAAAAACACCCGGCAGTTGCACAGTTTATCGTATTCTTTATTATCAGCAATGGAGTGACAGTACTTCAGATGATCATGATGCCGGCAATTAAATATGCGTTTGGTTTTACATCCCTTGTCAATACGAATTTTCAGATTCTGCCAATCGGACATAATCTGGACGGCAGCGTCTACTATGTATTTGATTATGCTTCCGGAGCAATCAGCTCCGGAGGCGGCGGAGGACTTGCATATTTCCTTGCAGTGGAGATCACACTTTTTCTGGCGCAGGTTATCAATTTTTTCCTGCAGCGGAACGTGACTTTCAAATCCAATGCAAGTGTAGTCAAAGCGGCAGTATGGTATTTCATTGCCTGGGTATTGATCTCTGTAGGCGCAGCGGCACTGCAGGGACTGTATAAAACACCAATCTATGATTTCTTTATGGGAATGATGGGAGAAGGTGCGGGAATGACAGTAGCTGATATTATCACAATGCTGATCAACTGTGTGATTTCGTTCTGGGTATTCTTCCCGATTATGAAGATCATATTTAAAAGAGAAAGAAGCATAAAACAGAGAGTTTATTGACAATTCGGGACAATAACTTCTTTTTTTTAAGAAAAAATTTTTTAATTTTATTTATAGATTCACCAGAAATTCTATGTTAGACTATAGCTATATCGGATGCCAAACACGCTGATATCACAGCAGTCGAAAAATCTTTCAGGCGTATTGCCTTATCTTAAGCATCCAGATTCAAATCAGTATTCTGATTCAGGAGCAGTTTCAAAAAAATCAATCAATCAACAAAAGGAGAAGTATGTGTATGTCAGAAACATTAAAACAATTATTTCCGAATATTCGGACCGAAGAAGCAATTATAGGAGAGATCAAGAGTGATGAGAATCTGCTCGCAGAATATGAGAGCTGGACAGAACTACAGCAGAGAGATTTTCTGAAGTTCTGTTCAGGGATGCGGGGAGTCAAGGTGTTGTATGACGGGTTTGGAAAGGAGATATTAAGCCCGATCTATCATCCGGAGCGACTGGAGGAGCTGTTGTCCTGTATCCTGGAGACAGAAGTGAAGATCCGTCAGGTTATACCAAGTGACGGAACGAGAATTGCAGATGAGCAGAGTCTTGTTATTATGGATATTGTGGTAGAGCTCATGGATGGAAGTCTGGCGAATGTAGAGATTCAGCGTATCGGATATCTTTTTCCGGGAGAGCGGTGTGCGTGCTATTCCGCCGATCTGCTTCTTCGGCAGTATAAGAGTGTCAAGAGCAGAAAAAAGAGAAATTTTACATATCGTGATGTGAAAAATGTATATACAATCGTATTTATCGAAAAAAGTACAAAAGAATTTCAGGAATTTCCGAATACCTATATCCATCGGGCAAAGCAGCAGTTTGATACCGGACTTTCTGTGAATCTGCTGCAGGAATACGTTTTGGTGCCGCTTGACATTTTCCGGAAAACCACGCACAATAAAATTATCGAAAACAAGCTTGATGCATGGCTTACCTTTTTAAGTAATGATACTTCGGAAAAAGTAAAAGAGCTGGTCGAAAAGTATCCCGAATTTAGAGACATGTATCAGGAAATTTATGACATTTGTGAGAATGTAGAAGAGGTGGTACGTATGTTTTCAAAAGAATTGCAGGAACTGGACCGTAATACGGTGAAGTTTATGATTGAAGAGCAGGAGAGAGAAATTAAGGCGCAGAAGGAGCAGCTAAGGCAGAGTGAAGAAGAGTTGCAGAAGAATCAGGAGCAGCTGAAGAAGAATGAAGAAGAGTTGCAGAGGAGTCAGGAGCAGCTGAAGCACAGTGAAGAAGAGTTGCAGAGGAGTCAGGAGCAGCTGAAACACAGTGAAGAAGAGTTACAGAAGAATCAGGAGCAGTTAGCACAAAAGGATGCACAGATTGCCAGACTTCTGGCTCAGATTGAAGAGAAAGATACGTAGTTGTTGGTCCATTTATGATGATAGAACAACCAGTTGTGCAGAAATCTCCCCGTTTCTACGGATTTGTGATAGAGTAGTCTTCAGAAAAATGAAGAGATAAAGAAGTGAAAGGTGAGAGATATGAAACACGCAGAAATCATTGCGAAAATGACAGTTGAAGAGAAAGCAGCGATATTGAGTGGAGCGTCCGAGTGGGAGTCAAGAGAGATCAAACGACTTGGAATTCCGGCGGCGTTTTTTTCAGATGGTCCTCATGGAGTGAGGAAACAGGAAGGAGAAGGAGACCATCTCGGATTGAATGCATCTGTTCCGGCTACCTGTTTTCCGACGGCAGCTACGATTGCGAACAGTTGGGACGAATCGTTGGGTGAAGAGATTGGAAAGGCTCTTGGAGAAGAAGCATCAGCATTAGGCGTAGATGTACTTTTGGGACCGGGACTGAACATTAAGCGCAGCCCTCTGTGTGGAAGGAATTTTGAATATTTTTCTGAAGATCCTTATCTGGCGGGAAAGATGGCTGCATCTTATGTAAGAGGAATCCAGAGTCAGGGAATCTATGCATGTCCGAAGCATTTTGCGGTTAACAGCCAGGAGCTTCGCAGGATGGCAATGAATTCGGTATTGGATGAGCGGACACTGAGGGAGATTTATCTGACTGGGTTTGAAATTGCGATTAAAGAAGGAAAAGCAAAATCCATCATGACCAGTTATAACGAGGTCAATGGAGTCTATGCAAATGAAAATGAGCATTTGTTAAAAGAAATTTTAAGAGAAGAGTGGGGATTTGACGGACTTGTAGTCACTGACTGGGGGGCTTCGAACGACCATGTAAAAGGAGTTGCCTGTCGATCTAATCTTGAGATGCCGGCGCCGGGACTGGATGCGGCACGAGAAGTTCTGGCAGCGTTAGAAGAGGGAAGCCTTTCCATGGAAGAACTGGATCAGTGTACGGACGATCTTCTGGATGCAGTACTGACACTGGCAAAGAACAGAGAAAAGCGTGTGCGTGAATTTGACAGAGAAGCTCACCATACGCTTGCGAAAAAAGCTGCAAGAGAGAGTATTGTGATGCTCAAGAATGAAGAAAAACCGTTCCAGCTGCTTCCTCTCAAAGACAATACAAGAGTGGCACTGATCGGAGACTTTGCATCTGTTCCTCGTTACCAGGGGGCAGGTTCTTCTCTGGTGAATCCAACGAAAGTAGAAACAATGGAGCAGATGATCAGCAGCTATCCGATTCAGTGTATCGGTACAGCGAAAGGATATCAGAGAACAGGAGAAGCAGATGAAGTACTGAAAAAGGAAGCAGTGAATCTTGCAAAGATGGCAGATGTGGTTATTTACTGCTTCGGTCTGGATGAATTGAGCGAATCAGAAGGTCTGGATCGTACGCATATGCGGATTCCGCAGAATCAGGTGGAGCTTCTGGAAGCAATGGCAAAAGTAAACTCCAATATTGTAGGTGTATTAAGTGCGGGATCTGCAGTTGAGATGCCGTGGCATTCCTGCTGTAAGGCATTGCTGCACGGATACCTTGGCGGACAGGCTTCTGCAGGAGCCATGCTGGATGTGCTGACCGGAAAAGCCAATCCGTCCGGAAGACTCAGTGAGACATATCCGGTTCGCTATGAAGATACTCCGGCATTTAAATATTTTCCAAGTACAGAGCGTAATTCGGAATATCGGGAGAGTCTGTTTGTTGGATATCGTTACTATGATACAAGTAAAGTGAGAGTGCAGTATCCGTTTGGATATGGTCTGTCGTATACATCGTTTGAATACTCAGACTTGAGAGTAACGGCGGATGGAGTTGAATTTGTACTGACCAATACCGGAAAGATGGATGGTGCGGAAGTAGCTCAGATGTACGTATGTGCACCGAAAGGAAAGATCTTCCGTCCGGATAAAGAATTAAAAGGATTCGCAAAAGTATTCCTGAAAGCAGGAGAAAGCAGAAAAGTACAGATTTTGTTTGATGATAAGACATTCCGTTACTGGAATGTAGAGACAGACAGCTGGGAAAAGGAAGCAGGAAGATATGAAATCTGTATTGGCGCATGTGCATTGGATATCCGATTGAGAGAGACACTGGAAATAGAAGGAACAACTGACACAATGCCATATGACGCTGAAAAGATGCCGTCATATTTTTCGGGAATTATCAGAGATGTACCGGATGCAGAATTTGAAGCACTTCTGAAGCAACCGATCCCGGATGGAAAGTGGAGCGGTGAACTGGGAATGAATGACGCGATCTGCCAGATGTATTATGCAAAGAGCAGACTGGCAAGAATGATCTACAAGATTCTCACAAACCTGAAAAAGAAAAGTGAGGATAAGGGAAAACCGGATCTGAATATCCTGTTTATTTATAATATGCCGTTCCGAGGGATTGCAAAGATGACGCATGGGGCGGTCAGCATGAAAATGGCAGAGGGTATGGCGGAAGTGGTCAACGGACATTTCATGAAAGGTATGAAAAAAGTACTCGGCGGTTTCTTTGAGAACCGAAAAGCAAATAAAGAATATGAGAAAAAGCTGGGAACCGGAAAATAAGGAACTTGCGAATAAGCAAAAGGAGAAAGCCAAATCAGGACTTTCTCCTTTTGTGTTTAAGATTCTACAGGAATCAGCACCTGCAGGGTAAACCAGTTGTCTTCTGCGTGAAGTGTCATAGAGCCGCCATATTTGCGGGCTGCCTGCTGAATGCTTTTCAGTCCGTATCCGTGATAACCTGCGTTTTGCTTTGTTGTAGTCGGAAGTTGATCCGGTTTTAAAGAAAGCGAAGTTTCCGTATAGTTTTCACATTGAATCATCAATAATTGATTTTTCTGATACATAGACAGTGTGATCAGACGCTTTTCAGGGTCATCAAACTGGGAAACACATTCAATTGCATTGTCCAGTGCATTTCCAAAGATAGAGCAAATATCTTTGACATGCATAAAAGAAATCAGTTTTCCGTCAGCCATGCAGGTGAATGTAATATGCTTCTGCATACAGTAAGTGCTTTTGGTAGTCAGAACGACGTCCAGTACGCTGTTTCCTGTATTTGTGAGCGCTTCCTGTGTGTGGATCGCCTCCTCCATTTCCAGAAGATACTGTTCTTTTTTCTTGGGATCCTGTTCAGAACGGATCGCGATCATATAATGTTTCAGATCATGAAATTCTCTTCGTAAAAGTTCAATATTATCGATGGAAAGCCGATACTGGTCATACTGGCGCTGGAGAACAATATTCATGGCCTGATTTTCACTTCTCATACGAAGTTCTTCCCGTTTTTCCTGCATGGAAAAAGCATGACAAGTCCCCCGAAATCTACCAGTGTCCGCACATACAGGATGGAACTTGTGGCACTGGAAAACGGCGTATTTGGCATGACGAAGCTGATGTTGCTGATGGAAAATGCTCCAAGTGCAATGAGAATTGCGCTTAGGAGTTCTTTTCCATTGACCAGCAGGCGCTCGTCAGTCGGAAAATGTCCTCTTTCCAGAAAGTAATATCCGATATAAATGCCTGTGTATAAGAGCAGCATGGTCAAAGTCGAGAATAACCGACTGTTTTTGGCGTAATTCAACGCCCACCAGACATAAAGCTGCCAGTGAAAGGACGCGGTAAATTCTGCCAGAACCAGTGCCTGTGCGCAGCAGAATCCGGCATCCAGCCAGGTAGTATCGCAGAGCAGATGCAGAAGGAGGCACATCAGAAATGCGGCTCCGATCATGCAGGGAATCCAAAAATAAATAGGAAGAGTTCCTGCAAATTCCTGATAAGCGATAAATACGAGCAAGCTTCCGGCAAGGGAAACCGGCAGTTTCCCCCCGGTTACCTTTCGCCGTAAGAGAAGGACGTACAGGATGCAGGCACCCCATTCAGCAAGGGCGGTATAAATCCGGGGAGTGTCCATCAGTGCGTCTAAATTCATCGGTGTACACCTCCTATATAATCAGTCAAAGCTTCCAGAAACACTTTCTTTTTTGCACGGCTGACAGGAAGTGTCGTGGAATCAGATAACAGGACATTGTTTTGTACAATACCGGTCACATGCATCAGGTGGATAAGATATGCGTTATGGCATTTGGAAAATCCTTTGTCTTTTAGAAGCGCTTCCACCTTTTTCATTGGACCGGCAGTGAGAAAATCCCCTTTTTCGGTATGGAACAGAATGTTGTGGCGCTGGCTTTCGATGTAATAAATCTGACTGATATCCAGGCGCATCTGTCCGCCTTCCACTTCGATCGTCATATAATCTTTTTGCTGTTTTTGCTTCACCTTTTTGACAGCTTTTCCGAGAATCTGAGAAAATGCAAGATAGGCGACCGGTTTTACAACATATCCCAGGGCGTCTACCAGATATCCCTGAACTGCGAACTGGATCGTAGAGGTAATAAAGATAAAAGATACATCTTCATCCAGTTCCCGGATTTTTTCAGCAGTCTTCATGCCGTCCAGATGTTTCATCTGGATATCGAGAAGAATGATATCGTAGTCTGCTTTATATTCACTTACAATGTCCAGACCATCGTGAAAGACGGAAATCTGGAAGGAAAGGGAATGTTCGGTTTCATATTGTTTCAGATACCCGGTGAGTACCTGTACATAAGAATCTTCATCTTCAACAATTGCAATTCGGATCATAGTCTCTCCTTTTTGTTTTTTATCATTTATTGGAATCAGTACTATTTTATCGGAATCCGGCAAAAAAAGCAATTCTTGTTACGATTGCGTATGGATAGGCGGGGGATTGGTGTGAACAGGAAAGAAAGCAGGTTGAAATTCCTAAAAAAGCCAAGTATAATAAAAATGCTGAAAAACAAAGAAGAGAGGTTTTTGAGTGAAGGAGGTAAGTATGGCCGAACAATATCATGGTATGGCAATTGGAATATTTGAACTGGACAGTGAGTGCGCATGTTTTGTGGCACTGGATGCGGCGGCAAAGGCAGCAGCAGTACAGATTCAGGGAGTGGAGAGAAACCGTCTGGGAGCAGGTGCCTGTGTAAAGATGCGGGGAAGTATTTCGGATGTGAAAGCTGCGATGGAAGTGGCGATCCGGACGGCAGAGCCAATCGCAAAGGTTGTTTTACACACGGTGATTGCATCCCCGTCAGAGGAGACAGAAACGGCGATTGCAATGACGATTACAAAATAAGGAGAGATTAATATGACATACGGAGCATTTGGACTGGTAGAAGTCCTTGGGGAGGCAAATGCGGTTCTGGTACTGGATCGGATGTTAAAGACTGCAGAAGTTTTTTATGAAACACAGGATACAAAGTGCGGCGGACATGCCCTGATTTTTGTAAGCGGAAGCGTATCAGCTGTTACAGCGGCAGTGGAGAGTGTAAAGTTGGCACCACCGTGTAAAGTATTTCAGACGGCGGTGATCTCCAATCCATCCCAGGAGATGGTTCAGATTGTAGAAGGTTTCAAAGCCAGAAATAAAAAGTAAAAGAGCGTATGAAAAAGGACAGCAGCCGTATGGGAAGCTGTCCTTTTTCGATTTTATGCTGCTTTGGTAAGGTCGGACAACGGACGGAAGGTATATCCCATTTCCTCCCATTTTGAGAGGAGCTCCTCCATAATTTCTCCGTTGGTCTTTGATGTATTGTGAAGCAGTACAACCGCTCCGGGATGAACGCGGGAAAGCAGTTTGTCAAAGGCTTCTTCATGAGTAGGCTGATCATCCTGCTGCCAGTCTACATAGGCAAGGCTCCAGAAAAATGTCTGGTATCCCAGCTGTTGTGCCATTTTCAGATTTTCAGTACTGTAGATACCTTGTGGGGGACGGTAATATTTGATCATGTCAGTGCCGGTGATTTCTTTATAGAGAGATTCTACGCCGGAAAGTTCTTTTTGAAAATTTTCGACAGAGGAAATCTTAGACATATCCGGATGACTGAGCGTATGATTGGCCACTGTATGCCCTTCTTCTGTCATGCGGCGGATCAAATCCGGATTATCCCGGACAAAGTTTCCCACAACAAAGAAAGCAGCAGGAGCCTGATGTTTTTTCAGCGCATCTAAAATAGCTGGCGTAGCGCCGTTTTCATACCCGCAGTCAAAGGTCAAATATAAAATTTTTTCATCCGTATCCTGCGCGTAGTAAGCATCATATTGCTTCAGCTCTTCAATCGAAGCGTTGGCAGTGGGGAGTGTTCCTTCCTCTGGAAAACTAAGGCCCCAGTTTTCAGAGGATGAGAGGACCGGGCCGGATACCGGATGAATGCCAAGGGAAAGTTCGGCTTTTCCGGCGAGAGAACCGAGTAAAAAGGCAAGTGTAAGAAATAAAAGACGACGAAAACAGACAAACAGGATTTTTTTGTCATGCGTGCTAATGTTCATAGAAAAGCTCCGGAACGTTGTTTTTGCTACTATATTCGAGAAAACAGGGAAATATGCTTACAGTAGACTTTTGGAGAAAAGAGTGATACAGTTAATGCAGAAAATGAATGGAAAATCAGAGGTGACATATGAAAAAAGCGGCATTATTTTTTGATATTGACGGAACGATATTAAGTGAAAAAACAAAAGAGATTCCAAAGAGCGCGATCGAGGCACTTTTGGCGGCGCAGAAAAAAGGACATCTTTTATTTATCAATACAGGGAGAACTATGTGCTCGATTCCGGCACAGTTAAAGCAGTTCATGTTTGACGGATATTTGTGCGGATGCGGAACATATCTGACGTATCATGATGAGGTATTGTTCACAAGAAATATTGACAAAAAACGGGGAAGAGAAATTTTAAATAAAATGGCGGAATGCAATTTGGACGGGATTGCAGAAGGAACGGAAGATATTTATATTCCAGAGAGGATTACCAGGTTTGAACGTCTGGAGACATCCAGAAGATATTTTCAGTCCAATGGTCTTGGATTGGAATGTTATCTCGAAAAAGATGATTTCATTTATGACAAGGTGTTCATTTATGCAGATGAGAAAAGCAATCTTCAGGAATTTTTTACGTTTATCGAGGAAGATATGGAAGCAATTGACCGCGGAGGCAATACCTATGAAATTGTGCAGAAAGGCTACAGTAAAGGGACTGCCTGCGATGTAATCCTGAAAAAATTCGGGATGGAACTGGATCGGGCATATGTATTTGGAGACAGTATGAATGATCTTTCCATGTTTCAGTATGCGAAGCATACGATTGCCATGGGAAATCATGCAAAAGGACTGGATCCTTTTACAGAGTATGTAACAGCAGAAGTAGAGAAAGATGGGATTGCTCAGGCAATCCGTCATTACGGTTTAGATTAAAAAGGAGCGGCTTATGAAATTATTTGTATACAGTTACAGGACATTTGATGAGGATGTGTATTTCCGGGAATTTTCAAAGGAATATGGGGTAGAACTGGGAATCTGTCATCAGGGACCATCTATGGAAAATGCACATCTGGCAGAAGGATATGACTATATCAGTATTCTTACCAGCAAAATTAACGCAGCACTGGTAAGACGATTCCGGGAACTGGGAGTCAAAATGATCTCTACCCGGACGATCGGTTATGACCATATCGATCTGGATGCAGCGAGAGCGTGTGGGATGAAGGTCAGCAATGTGACATACTCACCGGAATGTGTGGCAGATTATACGATGCTTTTAATCCTGATGTCCATTCGAAAAATGAAACGGATTCTGCAGCGGGCAGAGCTCAACGACTTTTCACTGCCGGGAATCCAGGGAGGAGAACTGCATAATTTTACAGTGGGCGTCATCGGAACCGGCAAAATCGGGCAGGCTGTCATCCGGGATCTGAGTGGATTTGGCTGTAAGATCTATGCGTATGATGTCTATCGTTCAGAGAGTGTAAAAGAATATGCAGACTATGTGGAAAACGTGCAGGAAATTTATCAGAAGTGTGATCTGATCACACTGCATATGCCATTATTTGAGTCCAATTTCCATATGATCGATGAAAAGGCAATGGCGCAGATGAAAGATGGTGTAGTTCTGATCAACACGGCAAGAGGCGGTCTGATCGATACCAAAGCGCTGATCAAAGGTCTGGAAACAGGAAAAGTCGGTGCAGCAGGTCTGGATGTGATCGAGGATGAATTTGGATTGTATTATAAGGATCTGAAATCGAAGTGCTTAAGTAAGCATGATCTGTGTATCCTGAGAAGTTTTCCTAATGTAGTTGTGACACCACATATGGCATTTTATACCGACCAGGCAGTCAGTGATATGGTGAAAAATTCGATTTTGAGCTGTTGTCTGAATGAGCGGGGAGAGGAAAATCCCTGGGAAGTAAAATAATAAAAACGGACCGTGCATGAAAAAAGGTTCGTGTACGGTCCATTTGAGTTTAAGAAAAATAGAGCTCTTTAATCTTCTCCACAGGCATCTCCTGCCCGGTCCACAGCTTGAATGCCTCCGCCCCCTGGTACAGCAGCATATAGAGTCCGTTGAAAGTCGGACATCCGGCTTCTCTGGCAAGGCGCAGCAGTTTTGTCTCTTTCGGATTGTAGATCACATCGGAAACGATCAGGTCTTTATGGAAAAAGGACGGATCGTTGATGATGGAAGCGTCTGTATTCGGAGCCATGCCCACAGAAGTTCCGTTGGTCAGGATATAGCTGTCTGCAATCTCTCTTCGAAGGATGGAATCATCTTCAAAATCAAACAGTTGTACCTTACAATTTGTTCGCTCATTTAATGTCTGAACAATCTGCTCGGCGCGCACATAAAACTGGTCATGGATACTGAATACGGAAATCTCTGACAATCCGTCCAGTGCTGCCTGAACCAGAATGGAGGTGGCAGCTCCGCCTGCGCCGAGAAGTGTCATCTTTTTTCCAATCAGATCGTATCCGGCATCCTTTGCTGCGAGCAGGTATCCGGTACCATCCGTTGTATGTCCAGTCAGAATTCCGTTGTCATTCACGACGGTATTGACAGCCTGAGAGATTTCCGCAGCCGGAGAGAGTCGGTCACAGAGCTCACACATTTTATTTTTATCCGGCATGGTTAGGTTGAAGCCACGTACGTTCATGGCGCGAAGTCCATCCACGGCAGCGGCCAGTTTGTCGGTTCCGACATCGAATGCAAGGTAGACATAATCAAGTCCCAGATGTTCAAAAGAAGCGTTGTGCATCATGGGAGAGATGCTGTGTGCAACAGGGCTTCCGAACAGTCCTGTCAGTCCGGTGTGTCCGGTAATCTGTTTCATAAGTGGGTTCCTCCTGTTTTAAATTTCGTCTGCCTGGTCAAAGAATGTAAGATCGGCAGGGTATACATAACTGTCACCGATCTGGTGAAGGAGCACCAGATTTAAGTGATTGTTCAGATTTTTCTTATCCAGTGAGATGGCGTCCATAAGATCACTCATCGGCAGATGGCAGGTATCCGGAAGACCGTAGGCATTCAAAATCAGCCGGATCTTTTGGGCAGTACCTGGCTGGCACAAGTTTTTTTCTTCGGCGAGCTACTGATCTGATACATACCGATGCCGACGGCTTCCCCATGGCTTTCCCGCTCATAGTGGAAATACTGTTCGATCGTGTGTGCAAGCGTGTGACCGAAATTTAAAAGCATCCGCTCCCCGGTATCGAACTGATCGTTTTCCACAACCTGACGTTTGATGTCCACACAGCGGAAAATGATTTCAGGAAGAATGTCCTGCAGGTTTTCAAAAGAACCACGTTCTTTTAATGTCTCAAACAGGGCAGCGTCTCTGATACAGCCGTATTTGATGACCTCGCCCATTCCATCCATAATAAAGTGTTCAGGAAGAGTGCGAAGAACCTGAGGATCGATCAGTACCAGTTTTGGGTGATAAAAAGCTCCTACCAGGTTTTTTCCCTGCGGGAGATCTACCGCAACCTTTCCGCCAACGGAAGAATCCACCTGTGCAAGCAGGGAAGTCGGAATCTGCACGAAACGGATCCCTCTTAAATAACTGGATGCGGCAAAACCCGCGAGATCTCCGATCACACCTCCGCCCAGAGCAATCACCAGATCACTGCGGGAAAACTTCTGCTTTAGCAGTGCATTGTAAAGCGCGGGGAGTGTCTCAAAGGCTTTGGTAGGTTCTCCGTGTGGAAGGACCAGCTCGTGTACCTCATAGTCACCGAGGGAAGTTTTCAACTTCTCTCCGTAAAGTGGGAATACATTGTCATCAGAGATGATCATAATCTTTTTTCCGGAAAAGCAGGAGGAAATATAAGAACTTGCCTTGTCCAGAATGTTGTTTTCAATATAAATCGGATAGCTGTTTTTTCCTAAATTTACTGTCAGTTTCAAAAATATCCCTCCCGTATATCAAGTTAAACCTGTTTTCCGACAACCTGGGCGATCTGTCCGATCTGTGCCAGAAGAGCCGCATATTTTTCCGGTTTCAGAGACTGGGCGCCGTCACAGAGTGCGCACTCCGGATCGTTGTGGACTTCGATCATCAGTCCGTCAGCGCCTGCTGCTACAGATGCTTTTGCCATTGGTTCTACCAGCCACCATTTTCCGCCGGCATGGCTTGGGTCGATGATGACCGGAAGGTGTGTTTTCTTCTTCAGAACAGGGATGCTCTGCAGATCCAGTGTGTTTCTGGTATAAGTTTCAAAAGTACGGATTCCGCGTTCGCAGAGGATGACATTCTCGTTTCCGGCTGCATGATGTACTCTGCGGACATGATCCACTCTTCATAGGTCGCGTTCAGGCCTCGTTTTAAAAGAATTGGACGATCCAGCTGTCCAAGCTGTTTGAGCAGGTCAAAGTTCTGCATATTGCGGGCTCCGATCTGGATCAGGTCGACTTTTTCGTTGAAGACATCCAGGTGATCCGGAGACATCAGTTCTGTTACGATCGGAAGTCCGGTCTCCTCTTTGACTGCACAGAGAATGTCAAGTCCTTCCAGTCCGAGTCCCTGGAAAGAATACGGGCTTGTTCTCGGTTTGAAAGCGCCGCCGCGCAGCATATTGGCTCCGGCAGCTTTGACAGATTTTGCGATTCCAAGAACCTGCTCGTAGGATTCTACAGAACACGGACCTGCAATCAGTGCCAGATTGTCTCCGCCGACTTTGACACCGGATACATCAATAATAGAATCCTCCGGATGAAAGGCGCGGTTGGAAAGCTTATAAGGTTCCTGTACATGCATGACTTTGTCAACGGAAGCGTCTACTTCAAAAAGACGTGCATCCAGGCGGGTCGTATCTCCGATACACCCGATGATAGTCATCTCCTGTCCACGGACAATGTGAGTATCCAGACCGTTTCGTTTGATCTGATGTTCAACTCTGGCAATATCTTTGTCAGAGGTATTTGGCTTTAATACGATAATCATAAATCGATCCTCCAGTTATTTGAATTAATACTGTAAAATTTTAGTTGTTTAAAGTGTGAAACTAAAAATATCATAAAACAATCAGGGTGGATTGTCAATGTTTTCCGGGGAATTTTCGATTTTATTTTGGGAATGGCAGAAAACGTGGTAGAATAAAAACGTGAATGAGAAAAAAAAGAATGAGAGAAGGGACGTTATGAAAACGAATGATGTGTGGAAACGCGCACGTAGAATACCTGTTATGCTGATCACAGAAGGGCTCTGCGTCGGTCTTGTCGGCGGATTTGTCGTGCTGCTTTACCGAGTGGCGCTGACTTTTGCGGGAGACTGGCTTGTAAAGATTCTTTCTTATATGAAAGGAAATCCATTTCGATGTGTGGTGTGGTTTTTGATTTTGGCAGCGCTTGCATGGATTGTGGGAAAACTGGTGAAGTGGGAACCGATGATCTCAGGAAGCGGGATCCCTCAGGTGGAAGGGGAGATAGCAGGGAGGCTTTCCCAAAACTGGAAACGCGTGCTGCCGGCAAAATTTGCAGGAGGCTTTTTGTGTATGCTGGGTGGTCTTTCTCTTGGAAGAGAAGGTCCGTCGATCCAACTTGGAGCCATGGCAGGACAGGGGATATCCAGAGCTTTGGGACGGGGAAAAAGAGAAGAGAAGTTTTTGATGACTTGCGGGGCGAGTGCGGGACTTTCTGCTGCTTTCCATGCACCGCTGGCAGGTATGATGTTTGCGGTAGAAGAGATCCATAAAACATTTTCAATCCCGATTCTTCTTCCGGTCATGACAGCTTCGGTGACAGCTGATTATATTGCTTCCCACATTCTTGGCCTAGATCCGGTATTTCGATTTCAGATCACGAAATATCTGCCGCAAAACTATTACTGGCTTTTGATCCTTTTGGGAATTTTGGTAGGTGTATCCGGTGTGTTTTATAATTGGGGGATGTTAAAGGCCCAGGAATTGTATCGCAAAATTCCGTTTATGAAAGAAACAGGCCGTCTGTTGATCGCCTTTCTGACTGCGGGAGTATTGGGGATTGTGATGCCGTGGGTATTGGGAAGTGGTTCGGGCTTGATTGTCAGCCTGACACAGGGTGAAATGGTATTGGGGATGGTTGTGCTGACGCTGGTTATGAAGTTTTTATTTTCCGCAGTCAGCTTTGGCTCCGGAGCGCCGGGAGGAATTTTCTTTCCGCTTTTGATATTAGGCGCTTTGATCGGAGCAGTATTTGCCATGGCGGGGGTCGAATTTTTTGGCTTGGCTCCGGTGTATGTCAACAATTTTGTACTGCTTGGGATGACCGGATTCTTTACAGCGATTGTAAGAGCACCGCTGACGGGGATTATCCTGTTATTTGAAATGTCCGGAAGTATCAGTCAGATGCTTTCCCTGTCGATCGTGTCGGTAACGGCATATATTGTGGCAACGCTGATGCGCTCAGAGCCGATTTATGACAGTCTTTTGAAGAGAATTCTCAAAGCGGATACTATAGTGCATGACAAATGAAACAACTTATGGTATACTTCATTTTAGAATATGCGTATGTGGCAGAGATGCCGGATACCAAAGAGATTTGAAGGAGCCAGACAGATGAAAAGAGTATTGTTAAAACTGAGCGGCGAAGCACTTGCCGGAGATAAAAAGACAGGATTTGATGAGGCAACCTGCATAGGAGTTGCAAATCAGGTGAAGCAGCTTGTAGATCAGGGAATTCAGGTTGCGATCGTGACAGGCGGCGGAAATTTCTGGAGAGGCCGTACCAGTGAGACGATCGACCGTACAAAAGCAGATCAGATCGGAATGCTTGCAACGGTGATGAACTGTATTTACGTGTCTGACATTTTCCGCCATGTGGGGATGAAGACAGAAGTGTTTACTCCATTTGTATGTGGAGCGTTTACATCGTTGTTTTCCAAGGATGCAGCAGTGGAAGCGCTGGAAGAAGGAAAAGTGATCTTTTTTGCAGGAGGAACCGGACACCCATATTTTTCAACGGATACAGGAGCTGTTCTGCGTGCGATCGAAATCGAGGCAGATGCGATGCTTCTTGCAAAAGCAATTGACGGAATTTATGACAGCGATCCGAAAGTAAATCCGGAGGCGAAAAAATATGATGAGATCTCCATTCAGGAAGTGATCAATCAGAAGCTGGCAGCAGTGGATCTGACAGCATCCATTCTCTGCCTTGAGAATAAGATGCCGATGCTGGTATTTGGACTGAATGAAGAAAACAGTATTGTAGAGACCATGAGCGGTACATTTACCGGAACAAAAGTGACAGTATAAGGAGGACAAAAACATGGATGAAAAATTAAAAGTATATGATGACAAGATGACAAAAACAATCAACAATCTGGGAAGTGAGCTTGCAGCCATCCGCGCAGGACGTGCCAATCCACATGTATTGGATAAGCTGACAGTGGATTACTATGGAGTGCCGACTCCGATCCAGCAGGCAGCGAACATATCCGTACCGGAAGCACGCATGATCCAGATACAGCCATGGGAAAAGAGCATGTTAAAAGAAATCGAAAAAGCAATCCTGATGTCTGATATCGGAATCAATCCTACAAACGATGGAACGGTGGTACGCCTGATGTTCCCGGAACTGACAGAAGAGCGAAGAAAAGAACTGGTAAAAGATGTGAAGAAAAAAGGAGAGGCAGCAAAAGTTGCAATCCGCAATATCCGTCGTGACGGAAACGATGCATTCAAAAAACTGAAAGGAACAGAGATTTCAGAAGACGGGATCAAAGACCTGGAAGATTCACTTCAGAAACTGACAGACAAATACATTGCAGAAGTCGATAAAGCGGTGGAAGCAAAATCCAAAGAAGTACTGACAGTTTAGGATACAGCCTGTGTGACAGGCCAATATTACGAAACAGCAGGAGGGGCAGATGTGAAGAAGCCTCTCTTTTCCATCTTCTGGATGGAAAGACCTGCAAGAAGGAGGAAATACAATGAACGTACCGCAGCATATTGCCATCATCCTGGACGGAAACGGGAGATGGGCAAAAGCCAAGGGAATGCCGAGAAATTACGGGCATGCACAGGGCAGTAAGAATGTAGAGCGGATCTGCGAAGAAGCCTGGAGAATGGGGATTAAATATCTGACCGTGTATGCGTTTTCCACAGAGAATTGGAACCGGCCGGAAAGTGAAGTCAGCGCGCTGATGAAACTGCTGCGCAATTATATGAAGACCTGTCTGAAGACCGCGGCGAAAAATGATATGAAAGTGCGTGTGCTGGGAGACATTGAGGCGCTGGATGAGGATATCCGGACCAGAATTTTGGAACTGGAAGAAGCCACAAAGGATAACGGTGGCTTAAACTTTCAGATCGCGCTGAATTATGGAGCCGGGATGAGATGATCCGCGCTGTGCGCCGCCTTGCAAGAGACTGCGCAGATGGAAAGGTTGTGCCGGAAACGATCGATGAGACAGTGTTTGAGTCTTATCTGGATACCATGGGATACCGGATCCCGATCTTTTGATCCGTACCAGTGGGGAACTGCGGCTTTCCAATTATTTATTGTGGCAGCTGGCATATACGGAATTTTATTTTACAGAGATTCCATGGCCGGATTTTACAAAAGAGGAATTAGAAAAGGCAATTGCGCAGTATAATAAAAGAGACAGAAGATACGGCGGTGTGAAGGAGGAAGAAGATGTTTAAGACACGTCTTTTAAGTGGGATTCTCCTGGTGGTGATCGCTCTGATCACAGTGATCACAGGAGGAAATGTACTGTTTGCAACTTTGTTTTTGATCAGTATGATCGGAGTCTATGAGTTGTACAGAGTGTTTGAGATTGAAAATAAAGCAGTTGGGATCTGCGGATTTTTGTTTGCAGCAGGATACTATGGTCTGTTGTATGCCAAACCGCTGCTTCCAGATACAACGGATTGGTTCATGCTGTTATTTATGGCATTTGTGATCTGTCTGATGGCAGTGTTGGTATTTTCTTATCCAAAATATCGGACAGAGCAGATGTTGGCAGCGTTTTTCGGAGTATTTTATGTGGCAGTGATGTTGTCTTATATTTATCAGACAAGAATTCTGCCGGGCGGTGTCTTTCAGGTATGGCTGGTATTTATCTGTGCCTGGGGATGTGATACCTGCGCATATTGTGTGGGGATGCTGATCGGCAAGCATAAAATGGCACCGAAGCTGAGTCCGAAGAAGTCTGTGGAAGGCGGAATCGGCGGAATCGCGGGAGCAGCGCTGATCGCAGTTCTCTATGCACTTGCGATCAACCACTGGGGCAATGCAGGAGTCAGTGTGGCCAGCTTTGCAATAATCGGTGCAGCAGGCGGTGCGATTTCCCAGATCGGAGATCTGGCGGCATCCGCGATCAAGAGAAATCATGACATCAAAGATTACGGAAAGTTGATACCGGGACACGGTGGGATTCTGGACAGATTTGACAGTATTATTTTCACGGCACCGATCATTTTTTATCTTTCCGTGCTTCTCTAAGAAAGAAGGAAAACAGATATGAAAAAAATAGCAATACTTGGTTCGACCGGCTCTATCGGAACCCAGACACTGGAAGTCGTAAGAGAAAATCGGGATATCGAGGTCACGGCGCTGGCGGCCGGAAGTAATATCGGGCTTCTGGAAGCGCAGATCCGTAAGTTTCATCCGGTGCTGGCAGCGGTGTGGGACGAGGCAAAAGCCAAAGAACTCAGAGAGAATGTCAAAGATCTGGATGTGAAGGTAGTATCCGGAATGGACGGACTCATAGAAGTGGCAGTACAGCAGGATGCAGAAATCCTGGTGACAGCGATCGTAGGAATGATCGGAATCCTGCCGACGATCGAGGGAATCAAGGCAGGAAAGGATATCGCACTGGCGAATAAAGAGACACTGGTGACAGCAGGACACATCATTATGCCGCTGGCAAAGGAGTACGGAGTTTCCATTCTTCCGGTAGACAGTGAGCACAGTGCCATTTTCCAGTCTTTGCAGGGAGGGCAGCACAAGGCGCTGCATAAGATCCTGCTCACAGCGTCCGGTGGACCGTTCCGCGGGAAAAAGCGGGAAGAGCTTCTTAATATTCAGGTGGAAGATGCGCTGAAGCATCCAAACTGGGAGATGGGGCGCAAGATCACGATCGATTCCTCCACCATGGTCAATAAAGGACTGGAAGTGATCGAGGCAAAATGGCTGTTTGATGTGTCTGTGGATCAGATCCAGGTTGTCGTGCAGCCACAGAGTATCATTCATTCCATGGTTGAATATGTGGACGGCGCGGTGATCGCACAGCTTGGAACACCGGATATGAAACTTCCGATTCAGTATGCTTTGTATTATCCCAAGAGACGGTATCTTCCGGGAGACAGGCTGGATTTTGAGACACTTTCCCAGATTACGTTTGAGCGCCCGGATATGGAGACGTTCTATGGATTGAAGCTGGCATATGAAGCCGGAAAAACAGGCGGCTCTCTTCCAACGGTATTCAATGCAGCCAACGAGCGTGCGGTTGCTATGTTTTTGAATCGGGAGATTGGCTATCTGCAGATTCCGGAGATCATTGCCGGCTGTATGGAGATGCACAAAGTGATTGCAGATCCAACCGTAGAAGAGATTCTTCAGACAGAGCAGGAAACTTATGAATATATCAAAAACAGGTGGTAGTATATGGGTATTATTTTAGCAATTCTTCTGTTCAGTTTGATCATCATCATCCATGAACTGGGACATTTTACACTGGCAAAATTAAACGGGATCCGTGTAGATGAATTTTCATTGGGAATGGGGCCGACTCTGTTTGGCAAGGAGTTTAAAGGAACCAAATTCAGCTTAAAACTTCTCCCTCTGGGCGGTGCTGCATGATGGGAGAAGATGATGCAGACGATACTTCCGAGGGGAGCTTTAACAGCAAGTCCGTGTGGGCGAGAATTTCAGTGATCGCGGCAGGACCTTTGTTTAACTTTATCCTGGCGCTTCTGATGTCAGCGATTCTGGTGGGAGCAGCCGGCTATGCGGTTCCTGTGATACAGGAAGTCGAATCCGGTTCCTCAGGAAGTGAGCAGGGATTGAAAAAAGGGGATGTGATCACAGAGATCAATGGAAAGAAAATTCATATTTATGAAGAGTTCCAGCTGTACAATCTGACACACAGTACATCTGACACGGCAGAGCTGACCTTTGAGCGCGATGGAAAAGAACATACGATCCAGATGGAAAAACGACAGTTTGGGGATGAGACCACAAAGAGAATGGGATTTACCTATTCTGCAGAGGTGGAGAAACCGGGATTTTTCAAAAGTATCCAGTATGGGGCATACACGGCAAAATACTGGGTAGAGTACACGCTGGAGTGCCTGAAGATGCTCCTGACGGGTGAAGTAGGTGTGAATCAGTTGTCCGGTCCGGTAGGAATTGTTGAGGTAGTCAATGATACCTATGATGCGGCAGCACCGTCCGGCTGGTCGGCAGTCATCTTAAGTATGATGAACCTGGGAATTCTGATCTCAGCCAACTTAGGTGTCATGAACCTGCTTCCAATCCCAGCACTGGATGGAGGGCGTCTGGTATTTCTTCTGATCGAGGCGGTGAGAAGAAAACGGATCGCTCCGGAGAAAGAAGGTATGGTGCATTTTATTGGATTTGCAGCATTGATGGCACTGATGGTGTTTGTGATGTATAACGATATTATGCGGTTGTTGATCAAAAAGAATACAGTATAAAAAACGTTTCTGCGAAAGCAGGAGCGTTTTTTTTCGATCATCCAGTGTCCGTTATTTTTTATGAATACTTTGCATATAGTTAGAAGAAACTGTGAAAAAGGAAAATGGATATGGATTACAGTAGAAATCAAAGGAGGAACTCACAGGCCATCCGAATGCAGCAGGAGCACATAGACAAGGGAAAACTCCAGATCCAGATTACATCACAAGTGACGGCTTTTCCCATCCAGAATGCGCAGGTTTCCATTTCTTATACCGGAGTTCCGGAAAATACTCTGGAAAAGCTGCAGACAGATTCATCCGGGCAGACAGAAGAAATCGAACTGGCGGCACCGCCCATCGAGTACAGCCTGAACCCGGAATCGGATCAGCAGCCCTATTCCGAATATACACTGAATGTGGAGGCGGAAGGATTTGAACCGGTGAGTATCTCAGGGGCGGAGATTCTGGCAGATGTGACGGCAATTCAAAATATTTCTATGCGTCCTCAGGTTACACAGGAAGAGCCGGGAGAAGTGTTCGTGATTCCTGCACATACGCTCTACGGGGAATATCCGGCGAAAATTGCGGAGGATGAGATCAAGCCGGTCACAGAGTCCGGAGAGATCGTGCTCAGCCGGGTAGTGATTCCGGAATTTGTGGTTGTCCACGATGGTTCTCCGAGGGACTCCACGGCAAAAAATTACTATGTGAGATATCGGGATTACATCAAAAATGTGGCGTCCAGTGAGATTTATGCAACCTGGCCGGACAGTACGATCCGCGCAAATGTGCTGGCGATTATGTCATTTACATTGAACAGGGTATACACAGAATGGTATCGGAATAAAGGGTATGATTTTACGATCACATCGTCTACAGCATTTGATCACAAGTGGATTCCGGAACGAAATGTGTACGATACGATTTCGGCGGTAGTGGATGAGATTTTTGCAAACTATCTGTCCCGTCCGAATGTACGGCAGCCGATTCTGACGCAGTATTGTGATGGTACCAGGGTGAGCTGTCCCGACTGGATGACCTTTTTGCAACAACCGACAAAAGTCCAACAAACCCAGCAAAATCAAGGGTTTACGGCATGTGGTAGTAGTATACTTTAAGTTCGTCTTCTTCTCGATCATAGACAATTTTCTCCACAACGCTTCTAAGCACCTCATTCTTGGTCGTCGCATCTACGGAATCGGATGAGAGAATATCGTACACATTTTTTACTCTCATCAACATATCATTGTCCTCATTTTTGGTGCTTATTTTCTCTTCTTTAAGCTCAGACAGTTGTTTTTCTAGACTGTCTTTCTCTCCCTGCACAATCCGTTTATTTTCCTTGTATTCTTCCATAGTATCAATTCCATTCATGTATGCCTCTTTGATTCTCTGCAGCTTCACGTCGATTTTCTTTATCTGATCTTCCAGTATGGTTTTCAAGTCCGCAGTATCTTCCGTTTTAGCCTCAATCTTCCGGTAGGTTATTTTTCCAGTATCCAATACAGACTTAATTGATTCCAATACCGCAGGCTCAAGCTTTAGAGAGCTTATGGAGTTCTTCGCCGCACACTTTCCCTTAGAGTATCCGTAACAGCGAAAATAGCAGTATGTCTGCTTATTGTTTTCAATCTTACAGGCAGTCATCGTCCTTCCACACGCTGGGCATTTAACGATCCCAGATAGCCAGTGCTTGTACGTGCTTGCCGGTCTCGCTCCACGTGGGCGGTATTCTCTCTTGTATCGCTCCTGTGCCTTATCAAACAGCTCCTTGCTGATAATTGCCGGTTGTTCTCCTTCAGCGATAATCCACTCGCTTTCTGGCCGGATTTCTTTCGATTCATTAATCGTCCGATTCCACCGCACCATCCCGCAGTAAGTTGGATTCTGCAAGATATATTCGATAGATCTTCGTTCAAATTCTTTTCCATGTGATGTTTTAAAGTTATGGCTATTCAGGAGCCGTGCGATCTCAAACAATCCCATGCCGTCATGCACATACTTTTCAAAAATCAGCTTCACGATTTCAGCCTCTTCCGGTACGATCACTGGCGGTTCTTTATGTGATACAATCTTGTACCCAAGTGGTGGGCGTGCTTGGTATCCACCTCGTTCCGCTTTTTCTCGCATTCCTCTTGTTACTTCTCCGGATAGACGGACAGAGTAATATTCATCCATCCACTCAATAATTCGTTCGATCAGAGAGCCGAATGGACCATCTACCAGTGGTTCAGAGATGCTTATTACGTCCACGTTATGCTTTTTCTTGAGCAAGGACTTGTATACAATACTTTCCTCTTGGTTTCGTGCAAATCGGCTGAATTTCCATACCAGTATGGCATCTGCCGGATGATCGGATGATTTCGCAAGACCGATCATTTTTTGAAACTCTGGGCGTTTGTCTGCTTTTCTTCCGGATATTCCGAGTTCAAAAAGATTTTCGATACTACATATCCGTGACTTTTCGCGTAATCTTTCAATAGCTTCGCTTGAGAATCCGGGGATAATTCATCCTGTTTTCCTGTGGATACACGTACATATCCAAAGGCATATTTTGTTTCCATGCTATCATCTCCTTATTTAATTTTATGCAAAAATGAGTATAAAAATAACAGCCAACGTGCGAACTGATGTTCCGCTTGCATGACTGCTCCGAAGATGATACAATATTCTTGGATTTCAATCGCATATCTTCGGATATGTAGACCGTCTCAGTGTTGGTAGCACTGGGGCGGTTTTTCTTTACCATTCCGTTGATATCAACGTGGTGGTTAATAACGTAAAAGACCCCGTATTGCTACGAGGTCTACGCATAATAACTTAGAACTTATAATAATGCCCTATAGGCGTGATTCAAGGTTTCCATTGCTAAGTTATTATATAGTGAGCATACTACTCGTGTCAATAAAAAATCATTTATTTATAAGCCAAGTATTTGCTTTTTCTTAATCGCAAACTCATCTTCTGTAATTATTCCCTGATCAAGAAGTGACTTGAATTTCAAAATTTCATCTGCTTCAGAATTGTTACTATTAACTGTATTTGCCTGATGTTTATTTAAAATTTTCCATTCTACATATTCTTTCAGCTCCGACATTAAAGCCAACTCTTTTTTTGTAAATAAAATCGAATTTTCATCACGTACTGCGCCGGAAACGCCACGTTTAGTCTCTAAACTTCCAGATAATATAAATTGCAAATATCCGGTTGTAAATCCTGGCTCTTTGAATTGGATTGCGGTAATGTTGCTGAAAGGAAAAGTTTTTGTACCAGAAAAACCTCTATTTACTGCATTCATAAAACCACGTTGCGTAACTTTTACGGCGATATCATCTACTTCAACAGTATACTTTCCGTTTGACTTCAATCGGAGCTTTACTGTTTTTCCACCATTCAATATTTCTTTTCCTTTTTCCTCTTTTTTAAATAGATCCATTTTATCCTCCTTTTCGTACATTAACACCACTTTACTCTATATAACGCCGAAGCGGTTATATCATTTCCATAACTGCTAAATTAGGAATAAAATAAATAACATAATTATCTACAGTAGTACATTCACCATATTTTCCAGTATAGCAGTCAATAGCTTCCTGCAGATATTCTTCTGTGACATGTAGATGTTCTGCAACTTCATATCGATTCTGGCATCCAGCATTAAAAGCGGATATGATACCACGCAACCCGATCATTCGGTTATATCCGCGTAATCGACCTTTTTGTTCTTGCTTTAGATTTTCAATATTCATTTGGTCAATGATATTTCCAACAGCAGTGAAATGATGTCCCATTTCTTCTGCGAGTACACACGCTTTTTCTGTTGATGTTCTTAACCTATCAGATATTGCAATTCTATTTCTGAATATTCGTCCATCACTCCCGGACAGAGGCTTCTCACGGACTACGAGTCCGCTATTTTTCGCCTCTTCTAAAAGTTCCTCATAAATTGTCATCGTATCACTCCCATTCAGAGTCATCCATCATGATGTCATCATCATGTTTTCTCATTTCATTGGTTACTTTAATATCGGTACGTTCGTGAGCCGCCATTACTGATAGATCATCATCCATTTGTTGTATAGATAGCAATTGTTCAATGTAATTATCGGCTTTTCTTCTATTCATCTCAATCAACTGCAAATACTTTTTAAAATGAGTCTTTTCTCTCGAAGATAATGCGCCAATGTTATCAATTATATTTTCGAGATTATCATTTGTAAATACGTTTTCAATGTATTTATCGGTAGCTGAATCTAAATCCATGAGATAGGTAGGTGAGCAATCAAAAATTTCTGACATTTTCGCAATAGTAGAACGTTTTATATTCTTAACTCGCCCATTCTCATATTTTGCTATCGCAGATTTTTGAAGCCCCAACTTTTGTGCAAGCTCTTCTTGGGTGAGCCCAACTTCTTTTCTTTTGCTCTTTATTCTATCTGACATTGCCATGTTTCTGTTCTCCTTTCGATGTGTCTTAATTTTACTACATTAAATACGAGATTGCAAGCTTTTTGCGAAAAAGTGTCTTAAAAATATAAAAAAGTTGTTGACAATAAAGACACCCAGTGCTATTCTGTAAGTGTCTTAAACAGACACAAATAAATTAAAGGAGGTTTGGTAGGATGAATAAAAACATGCTAGAGTCGGTCATGAAGCTAAATGGTGACACGGGAACTTCCCTTGCTTCTTATTTAGGGATTGCACGAGGTACGTTTTCCGCAAAAATCAACGAAACAAACGGTGCGGAATTTACTCAAGGAGAAATTTCTAGAATTAAGCAGAAGTATTCTTTGTGTGGGGAAGATATTGAAAAAATTTTTTTTGATTAAAAAGTGTCTAAAAAAGACACAGAAAGAGGAAGTATGAACAATTTAACAGTATTCGAACAAAATGGGCAGCTACTCACCGACAGTAGAGAAGTAGCAATGATGGTAGAGCTTGAGCATTACAATCTTATCAAAAAGATAAAGTCTTATGCAAAGCATCTTACTGACGTAAATTTTGACGTGAGTGAATATTTCATCGAATCAGAGTACAAAGACAGTACCGGAAGAACACTTCCATGTTACCTCTGCACAAAGAAAGGATGCGACATGATCGCCAACAAAATGACCGGAAAGAAAGGTGTCATTTTCACAGCTACATATATTGAAGCATTCGAGAAGATGAAAGATTTCATCGAAAAGGGAACACAGTACGTTGGCATTCCATTAAAAGAACAGGTGGAATCACTGGAAGTGGTAGCAAGCATGTTAAGAATGAACGATGCAAGCAAGTTGCTGATGCTGAAAGGGTTCTATGATTCTTACCATATTCCGACAGGATTCTTACCGAATTATGAGTTCAACGGCAATAGGGAAATGAAGTCACTCACAGCACTACTGAAAGAAAATAATCTCGGAATCAGTGCAGTGCAGTTCAATAAGAAGCTTCTATCTGCCGGAATCTTGGAAGAAAAGGAACGCAAGTCCAGTAAGGGAATGGTGAAGAAGTTCAAATCACTGACGGAGAAAGGTTTGAAATACGGCGAGAATGCAGTCAGTCCTCATAATCAGAAAGAAGTGCAGCCGTTGTATTACAGTGACACGTTTAATGAACTGTTTGATATGGTGATGACTGCTGACTTATCGGAATGGTAGAGGGCAGAGTAGTAGGAAATGTGGTGATAAAAATGGGAGCTACAAAGAGTTTAGCAAGGTATGTGCAAGAGAACTCAGTCAATCTTTCGGCAATGTCAAGAGAAACTGGTATTCCGTACATGGCGTTGTATGACAGCCTTGCAAATAAAAAAAGAGCTCGTCTGCTATCGTTTGATGAAGCACTTGTTATATGCAGATTTCTTGGAGTAAACCCGATGGATTTTGCGGAGGAAAAGTGAAAAATGAAGATAGGCGTAGATACAGAAAACAGAGAAGAATATTTATTAAAAATTCTAAAAGAAGATATTCCGGTCAAGGAGATGGAAGAGCGTATTTTTAAAGAAATTGGAGAAAGACCTATTATAGATATGAACTGTGGGATGGAACCAGGAGTTTCAGGAAAGCCAGAATCTACTTTATAGATTCTGACAAACCGAAAATATTTGAAATTTCGATTAATGCGCTACGACATTCTGCAGCGGAAATGGATATCCATTCCAGTAAAGCATCCGACAAAGAACTTGTATCACTTATATTGAAGAGAAGTGGAACAGCACTCCAAGTATTCGGATGCGATTGAAAAATAGGAAGCAATCGGTTAGCTATATACGAATTCATATCTCGCAGATATGGATCAGAATCTAATTTTTTTGCAAGCTGTGTTTTTGGTGTTTTACAAAGCTGCGATATTTCAAATGGAATTGCTTTTTGCACATCATTTTCAACATAAGTTTTAAAACAAGGATAGTACAATTGTCCGTCTGCAGTCATTAGGTTAATGGCGGTATTTTGCCAATATTCGGAAAGTTTTGGTAAAAAATAGTATGACGAAAGTTCACAAATGGACTCTTCAAGCCATCGTAAATTCTGTTGTACTTTTCCATGAATGACTGTGTGACACATTTCATGAGCAAGCTGATATGCAAGTCGTGACCACGAGGATGGATTTGAGTTCAAGATAATCAAATCTGACTCTTTAAAACAAGCGGGGCATTCCCGTTCCTTCTGAATAGTTATTGTGGTTGAAACGCTTTGTATAGGGAGAACTTCGTTCATTACTCGAAGAAGCGTATCTATTACAAGCAACATATTTTCATCTGCTGTATCCGATTTACCGCAATTGAAATGAATTTGAGGAAAAGAATTAATAGAAATAAGCTTTCCCATTTTAAAAACCTCCACATTAAATGATTATGAAAATATTTTAACATGAAGTTAAAATATTTTCAAGTTTCAAAGGGAAACAAACCGATTTTAGAAAGGAGAAAAAATGAAAACAAGAAAAGATTTTTTAACAGATGAACAGGTAGAACAGGAAATTGAAAGATTGAATCAATCTGATGCCGCACAGCTTTTTATATAGGAACAGCGCATTAAATATAAGAGGAGACAGTACCTGTATCAACTCAGATGCCATGAGAAGAGAGGAAAGCAGTTAATCCGTGACGGAGTGAAGATGGAACAGCTTGAGTTGATGGAAAAGGAGATGGAAGAGTGATGTTGGAAGTACTTGGAAGTATCGCTACTATTGCAGCAACAATAGTACAAGCTGTAAGCGTAGTGCGTCTTATGAAGATTGAAAAGGAACTGAATAAAATGTACAAAAGGAGATCAAATGAACGAATTAAAAGTAATTGAAAATGAACTTGTCCCAGTATACGAGACAAGTACAGGAGAAAAAGTAGTATACGGTTCAGAACTGCATGAGGTTCTTGGAGTTAAAAGCAGATTTAACGATTGGGTTAAAAATAGACTTGGAGACGTAGATGCTTGCGAGAAAGAAGATTTTGATACGCTTACTAAAAATTTAGTAAACGGCGGAACGCAGAAGGAATACATAATCAAACTGGATACTGCCAAAGAAATGGCAATGCTTGAGCGGAACGAAAAAGGAAAGCAAGTAGCAGATATTTCATTCGGGTAGAAAAGAAATACAAAGCGGCATCTCTTGCCACACAAGAACTCTCACCGCAGTTACAGGTCATGATCAACTTGGAAATCGAGCAGAAGCGTCAGGCAGAGAAGCTTGAGCACGTGGAAGAACGGATTGAAAGCATCCGTGAGGTTGTTGCAATCGATACAACATCATGGAGAGAAGATACCGGAAGAATCTTGAGAAAAATTGGTATGGAGTGCGGAGACAGCAAGTCTTATCAAGATGTAAGAGGGGAATCCTATCAGTTGTTAGAAAAACGCATGGGAGTGAATGTGAAGCAGAGACTCACAAACAAGCGCAGGAGAATGGCAGATGAGGGTGTTTGCAAATCTAGAAGAGACAAATTGAATTATCTTGATGTGATTGCTGATGATAAGAAACTGATTGAGGGATATACAGCTATTGTAAAAGAACTGGCTATTAAATACGGAGTTGCATAGAAGAAAAGGAGGAAAAAGACAATGTTTAGCAACGTAAAAATCGACAATGGATTATTTTTAGACGGCAAGAAACTTAACTGCGTGAAATCATACAAATTAGAACAGAAATATGAAGATGTTGTCGCTGATCTTACAGTAAATATGGATGTCCAGGTTTTTGACGGCATCACTAAGACACCAAGTATTGTAGCTGGCAGTATTAAAGCTGAAAAACTGTCTGGATTGAGATTGTCAGACTTGGCAAATTTAATTGCCGACGATGTACTCGTGAAAGTTGTATATCAAAAAGAAATGGGTACGGCAGTAAATATATATGAACCTGGAAGCATTTCCGGAGAAGACCCAAAATTTTTGGAAAAACCTGTGAAAACAATAAGAACCCTTATTGGCACGCTGGTTATAGAATTGGAGGACTAACATGGAAATTGTAATAGCAAGCACTATCTGCTCGATCATGGTTTCTGTTGTTACAAGCATTATTATTACAAGGGAATACATGAGCGTTACTCAAAACGAGGTAGACAGGATGTTCAACATGAGTATTAAGCTTGTCGAGGGTGTTGTAAAAATGATGGCTGATAGATTTGGAACAGACCAGAAATAAGGCTGGATGGACAACATATCTCGGACAATCCATCCGTCATACATATTAGAGAGGTGGTGCAAGTGACTATAAAGAACATTGTAGTAATCAACGGAAAAGAAGTGGAAGTCAAAGACTTGCCGGACGCTGAATTATTTGCAGAAAAATTAAACCGGAAAGCTCTGACCGAAAGAAACTATGAGGAAGATAGGTGATGACATGAAACCAGATATGGAAAAAATCATACAAGTGTTGATATCTCTGATCGAAGAACAGGAACACGTAAAAATTGATTACACACTCGAAAAGAGGGCAGAAGAGAAAACCGCTTAGGCGGTAGATGGGAGGACAAGCTATGAAAAGGCTAACAGTAAACAAGATCGAGAAATTTATCCAGACACTGGAATCCACAGAAAGGGTTGGTTGGTATTCTGAGGAGCAAAAGTTGCACGCAATCGCCTGTTTAAACAATTACTGCAGGGAACTGGAGTATCAAGGAAGAAAATCCGTGAAATTAAAGGAGGAAGAACATGGAAATTAAAGGAACTTATCATTGCCAGACTACTCAACAGCCCAACGCTTTAAACAGTTGGGATATCCGGTCAGTCTCCGTAGAGCTGCCAGAAGAAAAGGACAAGCCTTACTGGATCAGAGCTGGAGTGGCAGTGATCGGGTTTATCTTGGTGCTACTGGCGTGGTACCTGGTGTTTGGGTATTAAAAAAGAGTGCTGTCACAGGGCGGCAACCCTCGAGCACTCAGGAAAAAAATCAAGAATATATTAACAGATTTTAGGAGGATAAGCAATGGATAGAGAAAAAATACATAAACTTTTAGACTTAATTCTTGAGATTCAAGAGCGTGGAGAAGGTAGGAATGGGTATCCGTACGTAAACATTGAATTTTCGAACTACGGTAGCAGAATATTTTTAACCGCACAAGAAAACGGATTTGTTACTGATGGAGATTACGATTTGTTTGACGGTATTGCAACAGATAAGCAACTAGATGATGCAATTATTTTAGTTGGGGTATTGCTGGAAATGGCAGTGGACAAGACGGAGGACGAATGATGTATGTAGGTATCGGACCAGAGAAAGACACGGTAGTAACAGAAGACCAGGCGTTTGAATATGCACTGGAGAGATGCTTGCATGGAACACCAGATGACCAAAAAGAATTTAAAGAAATGCTGGTGGAATGGTTTTACTCCGGGAGTTGGGTAAAGGAAGAAAGCGAGGAAACCTATGCTTAAAAGCTATGAAGAAATGAGGAAAGTAGATGTAAAACCATACCTCGAAAAAAGAGATGGTATGGACTATTTAAACTGGGCAATGTGCATTGATTTATTACATAAAAATGGGGCTGAAAATGTTTATTTTACTCCGATTCCAGACCCAGAAACAGGAAGTAGCCTAAGGATGACAAAAGCGGTGTTTAAAGATAAAAACGGAGTTGAAAATAGATGTTACGAGACCAGAATCCGTGTTGTGATAGATGATCAAGTGTACGAGATGCAAACACCTGTGATGAATGGGGCAAACCCTGTAAAAGACAACTCTATGAGTCAGCAAAGAGTCTGGAACAGCATGTGCAGGGCGTTTGTGAAGTGCGTAGCAATACATACCGGCTTAGGGTTCGATTTGTGGCTTAAAGAGGAATACAACAAGATGTATGCTCAAATACCGGAAACGGGGGAAAACAGAGCGTCTGAAGCGAAAATCAAGACTCTCAAGAATCTATGCGTATCTCACGGTATCAATCTTGAACGCTGGTTGAGAGAAAACAATAGGACTGAGCAGACACTTACCGAGACAGAAGCTGCAACAATGTTAAGCACAATAAAAAGGACTTACGGTGATGATTGATGAAATTCACAGGAAAATTAAAAGGCCGTTTGATAGATTGCCACACCATCCTATTCAAATCCGAAGAGGACTTCCGACAAGCCTATGATGAGTTGAAAGATTATGAGAAATTAACGCTTGAAATAAAGCCATACAGAGCAAAGAGAAGCCTTGACGCGAACTCTTATTTGTGGGTGTTACTCGATAAATTAGCGGAAAAGTTGGACATCACTAGGTGGCAAGCGTACCTAAATGAATTAAAATCCCACGGTGCTTTTGAGTACATACCGCTCCGGGAAAAAGACATCTATCTGGCACAGTCAGTGTTCCGGATTGTGATAGATCGTGGAGCACAGGAAGTAAAAGACCTAAAAGGGAGAACTGAAACATTACACACTCTGCAATGCTACAAAGGTCAAGCAAGTATAACACAAAAGAAATGAGCAGACTCATCAAAGGCGTGTTGGAAGATTGCAGAGAGGTTGGAATACCAGATGCAGACCTTTTGACCCAGATGAAAAAGAAGAGCTTAAGCAGAAATGGGGAATTGAACTATGAGCATTGATTACAGTGACATGGCATTCCCTAAGCCAAAGTGCAAGAAAAGAAAAAAGGTCATCAAAGAGCATCCGGCAGACCAAAGAAGCTGTGGAGCATATTTACAGAAGATATGGATCACTGCATGTACACCGGAGCTTACGGAGTGGAGAGGCATCACATTTTCAGCCACACATCGAAAGAAATTGAGCTTTCGGAGGATTATGGTTTTATCGCTCCATTGAGACCAGACCTGCATCCAAACGGAACAAGGGCAGGGGAGAATGCTTCGAAAGTTGACCGATACTTAAGAAAATGCTGCAAGGAGTATTATTTGCAGCACTACGGAACAGAAGAGCAGTTCCGACAAGAATTTCACTATGTTAGTAAGGGTTAAACCTTTGCTATAAATTGTAACCCGTTCATGGCTGCTGCACAGTACGTCACAAATACCTTAAGTAAGCCAGATTCATTGTCTCCCGGTAACTCCGGGAGCAGAAAGGAGAATAAATGGTAATTACAATTCCGGGCAAACCGGTTGGAAAAGCAAGACCGAGATTCCGCAGAGCCGGATTTAAAGTCATTACATATACGCCACCAGAAAATAAAAAGTACGAAAAGGAAGTTGCAAGGATTTACAAGCAGAGTATAGGCGTGCTTTACACGGACATCCCTCTGAGAGTTCGTATTTTAGCGAAATTTCCGATTCCAGAGAGCTGGTCTAAGAAGAATAAGGAAAAAGCATTAAAAGGCGAAATAAAGCCGAATAAGAAGCCGGACTTGGATAATATCGCAAAAATCATTCTGGATGGACTGAACGGAGTCGCATACACCGATGATAAGCAGGTGACCAGTCTGGAAATTGAAAAGGCATATTCGGACACGCCTTGCGTGGTGGTCTATATTGCGGAGGATGAGTGATGGCGAACAGAAGAATGTTTTCGGCAGATGTTGTATGCACAGATAAGTTTGTTGAAATGCCGTCATCGACTCAAGCTCTGTACTTACAATTCGGCATGAAAGCTGATGATGACGGCTTTGTATCGTCTCCGAAGCAAATCGTGAGAATGGTTGGAGCAGCGGAAGATGATTTGAAAATACTGGTCGCAAAAGGGTTTATCATTCCATTTGAAAGTGGCGTTATCGTGATTTCTGACTGGAAAACAAACAATTCGATCAGGAAAGATAGATACACACAGACAAGATGTTTGGATGAACTGAATAAATTGGAAAATTTGAACGGAAAATACGTTCTTTCGCCCACTTGTCAACCATCTGTCAACCAGTTGTCAACCGCATGTCAACCAAGAGGCAACCAAGCGGTTGACACTCTGGAAACCCAGGTTAGGTTAGGTAAGGATAGTATAGATAAGAGTAGTATAAATACTACTTGTCCGGAGCCGGAAGCTCCAGACCGGAAAAAAGTCATCTCACTATCGTTGAATGACGGTACAGAGCATTGGATTTACGAAGACAATGTATCAGAGTGGAGTGAATTATTCCCTGCTGTTGATGTGATGCAGGAACTCAGAAAAATGAAATCTTGGTTAGACAGCAATAAAGCGAGAAGAAAAACAAAGAGAGGAATCGCAAGATTTATAAATTCCTGGCTATCCAAAGAACAGGATAAGGGAAGAATGCCAGTTAGATCAGAGCCGACACATAGAAATAATAACAATTTTGAACGCAGACGATACGACATGGAAGCGCTTGGAGATGCGTTGACGGAAAATTAAGGAGGAATCATGGAACCAAAGAAAGTAACAATAAACTACGCTCTGCTCTGCAAGGAATTGGAGAAGCAGGGCAAGACGAAAGAAAAATTCTCGGCAGAACTCGGGAGAAGCAAGTCTTTTGTCTACAATATGGCGAAGAACCCGGAACAGACAGAAGATTTTGAAAGAACCATGTGTTTACTTCTCGGGCTTAAACCGGGAAGTCTGGTAAAAGAGCCGGAAAAGAAAGGCATGACCGCAGCACAGGCACTTACAGTCATCCGGGATGAGATTTTAGAGAATCGCAGAATCATGCAGGAGAATTTTGAAAAGATCTGGAACAAGCTGAACACCAACACCGTCCAATTGGAAAAGATCAAGGACAAGGTCAATACGATGTCAAAGACCGACTACGACAAAGCATTAGAGTGGCTGCAAGACAAGATGGAAGGTGGACGCTATGACGGGGCGAAGTTGCTCATGGAGTCAGAAGCTGCAGGAATTAAAAGGTCGGACATTATGAAAGCAAAAGCGGAACTTGGAGTAAGAATCCAGACTACAGGGTACGGAAAGAATGTGAAAGCATGGTGGAGTTTAAAGGGTGAACAGGCATGAATATGAAAAGATATGGGTTTAAGATTTGCAAGAAAAGACATGGAAACATGGATTTTTACACAAAAGTTAGCTCCAAGCGCAAGAGAAAGAAGAGGGTGAGAGGGAAATGACGAACAATGATCATTTAAACAACATAACAGGAGAAATTGATACACCAGAAATCTCCGCAGTGAAGATGATACTTACAAGAATAGATGAGGATTTAGAAAACGATCTGTACGAAGAAAACCGTGATAAATACCTGAATTTGTACAAGAGCCAAAAAGAGTGGCTGGAAAGAGAGGTTGAAAATGAGTAGACCAGTACACTTTCTGGATCCCTACAAGTTCCAGATCGAAGAGATGGTAAAGCTCGGATGCACGGATGAGCATATCTGCAGAGTGCTTGAGGATATTACTGGAAAAGAAGTGAAAAAGAGGGTAATAGCAAACAAGAGGATGTGGTTAAGAAAAATGGAAAATAAAAGAAAACAATACGAACCGTACAAGGGAGAAATTAAGTGCATGATCGAATACGGACTTACGATCCAGAACATCTATGCAGCAATAAGCGAAGAGAGCGGAATCGCAACGCGAAGATGTGCTTTAGAAACAACTGCTATAGGGAAATGGAACAGGAGGGTGGAAGAATGATTAAAGTAAAAGCGGAGGCAAATTATGGTTTTGCTGGAACAAATATGACATTTGAAGAAGAGTTTGGTGATGATGTAACTGATGAGGAAATCGAAGAAGCTATGAGAGATATGGTTATGGAACAGGTTAATTGGTCATGGGAGAAAGAGTAATTATGAACAGAGAAATACTTTTTAAAGCAAAGAGAAAAGATAATGGAGAATGGGTGGAAGGGTATGTTGTTGCATATCCTTCTGGAAAAGTGGAAATACACAAAATTAGCAAAGAATTACCAGATATATTACTAAAATGCGAGATTGCTCCAAGTACTTTATGCCAGTACACCGGACTTACCGACAAAAACGATAAGAAGATCTGGGAGAATGATATTCTCAGATATAGTTATGACTATGATGGAAGTCCGTTTTTAAAAGATGGCGAAGAGATAAAATATCGTGTAGGTGCTGTGTTTTGGAGCGAATGGAGGGGATCATGGGCAGTATGTGGACGAGGAAATAAAAAATGCACCAATAACGATGTTTTTAAATATAATCGGAATCCAAATAGAACGGAAGTTATCGGAAACATTTTTGACAATCCAGAGCTGTTGGAGGTGGAGTGATGATTTTATTTTGCCCTGATTTAACGGGAAAAGAAGAGGTAAAAGCAATGTTTATTGGGAATGGAGATTTTGTCAGACCAGTGTTACATCCGTGCATTAAAGAGAAATGCATAGCGTACAAGGATGGAAAGTGCATGAAATACGATAATGAAGTGGAGGTAAAAGATGAATAGAGAAATCCTTTTTAAAGCAAAGAGAATAGATAATGGTGATTTGGAGGTGGAGTGATGAAAAAATATGATATTTTAATTGCAAAATTGTATGCGTGCTGTGGAAATCAGGAAGAGTTTCCATGTGAGCCGATTACCATTGATACTAATAAAATGAGCGAGTTATTGGAAGGTGTATTTATAGAAGCGGGATTGTTGGAGGTAGAGTGATGAAAACAATAATTTACACAGTAGATGACGAAGAACCAGATTGCAATAGATGCGATCATTGTTGCGGCGAAGATTATTATTGTATCAAACAATGTGGAGCAGAACATGGATGGAATGGATACGAAAGGTTAGAGAGAATTGAAAGTGATGAGGAGTAACCATGTGGAAAATATCAACGATATCCAAAAAAGAATTATCCTGAGATGGATTTAATGGATAAAATCGAGGAACTAGAGTTGTTGGAGGCGTAGTAATGAAAAAAGAGTGCATTAAATGCAAATATTATAAAAACTACTATAAATCAACAGAATGTTATTGCGAAAAAGGTTATTGTGTTATGGATAAGAAAAATAGGAGACGAAATAAATGAACGTACTAGAGAAGATCTTGGAAGAGATTGAAGATCATGCGATAGAGTTTGAATCATTCGGAATGTGTGATGATTATGTGAGTATTAGATGGATAAAAGAAATCATTCGTTCCCACATGGACGAAGTCCAGAAGTGCGGAGAATGCAGCCGAAGAAAATGGTATCAGAAAGGATATGAAGACAGCAAGAAAGACAATGACTGGATTCCTTACTCAGTACAAAATATGCCTAAGAAAGAAGATGTATATCTTGTAACGTGTGACGATGAAGAATATCCGGTAAAGAGAATGAGATTTAAAGAGGATTTATGGTACTGGACTTACGGGATATATGACGGAAGAATTTTGGCGTATCAGTCGTTACCAGAACCATACAAGGAGGAATAACATGGACATTTTAATCACAATCGCATTCTTGACCCTTTACTACATATTGGGGCTTGGAACAGTGATTGCCCTAAAGACAGGAATCGAAGAGGATGTAAAACTAGAAGGTGCGGATTACCTGATGGCTGCGGGATTCCCGATACTGTTATTTGTGGTGTTTTTGGATTGGATCGTGCGAAAGATAGTGAGGTAGAAATATGAGAAAATTTAACTGGGACGAATTTAAGGATGCAGATAATAAGATTGCAGTGCACTGCAAGACCGAGGAAGAGGCGAAAGACTTTTGCAAAAGAATGCATGAGCACGGATGAAGTGGAGAGATGGAGAGAGTTATTTAGAATGTACAGAATATGGAAAACATCTCAGTGAAACATGCTATACAGGATATGGTGAGTTCGCAAGTTACGATTTTTACAAAGAACGCGAATACAAAATTTTAGAATGGAGCGATTACATGGACAAAGAATTTACCAAGGCAGATTTGGAAGATGGGATGGTAGTTGAACAAAAAAATGGAAACATGTATCTTGTATTGGCTGGGAAGGCAGTAAGAAAAGGCAGATGCAATCGTATAGACGGTTACACTGATGACTTGAAATGGGAAGGTCGTACAGGTTATACAGGAGGAGACATCGTTAAAGTCTATAGAATTACTCCGGAATCACTCGGATGCATAGAAGATGTGTTTATTAAAAGCAACCTTGAACTCATCTGGGAACGCACCGAATCGAAGAAAATGACTGTGGAAGAAATGAAACAGAAGCTGGAAGAACTGACAGGAGAGGAAATTGAGGTGACGGCATGACCAGAGAGACTATGAAACGCAGAAGGGAGAAGAAAAAATGCTAATTGAAGATAAAGTACAGATAGAAGCAGTGAAAACAAGATCGTATATGATGGGTGAGATAGATGGAAAAGTGATGATTACGCAAGGTAGATATATTGTATTTGTGAAGAAAGAAGATTTCTTGCTCGACATAGATAAGCAGAAGAAATTGCCAGAAGATGGGGTGAAACATTTTTCCACAGAAAATATTCAGAGCCAAATGAGGGCGGCCAAGTTGTCAAACAGAATGCTTACAACTGGCAAAAGCATTCTGAGAGCAATAAGAGACGAGACAACAGGGGGATACGCTTGGTTTGATAATGAATATTTGAAAATGTTCGACGGATGCACGCCAAATCTTATTAAACACCCAGGAAACTCTGAATACTACAATGCCGTGTTTACACGCTACGGAGAAATAATAGGCATCATACTTCCTGTGAGGGTGAGTGAATGGTGATAATAAGCTAGATGCAGAAAGGAGACAGCGGACATCATGAAGAAAATAGAAGCATACACTATGGCAACGAAAAAGCCTGTAAGACGGCTTTAAAGCAAAAGGGGCACAAAGCCTTTGCCTGTGACTTTAAAGGCGGCGAGAGGGCGAATAAGGATACTGTGGACTACATAGCAGAGAAATACAACATAAAAGAGCGGATCCCGGGAGGTGATTGAGTTGGACAAGAAAACACTGAAAAAGTACAAACCAAACAAAGATAGAGTTATCCGGATTGAGAACCAGATGCAAGAACTCTGCGAACGGGAACCAACTGTTGTTATGGGGAAAGTAACTGGATCCAGTGCAGATTTCCCATACACGGAAGTGCGAACATCAGTCCAGATGTATGATCCTTACGAAGACGAGAATGTAAGACAGCAGATTAGGCGAAAAGAAGCGGACAGGCTGCGGATCCTGAAAGAGCAAGAAGAAGTCGAAGACTACATAAATGGGATTGATGATCCGGAGATTAAAGAGATATTTGAGTTGCACTATCTTGAGGGGAAAACCCAGCAAAAAGTCGCAGATGAAATTGGATATACCCAGGCGCGAGTATCGCAGATTATAAGCGGGCAGCTTAAAGATTTATAGCATTTATATTTTACTTATGCTATAATTATTCTAGAACGATTATATATTGTTCTAAAACAATCTTTCCAAACATTCAGAACGCCGCCGGACTTTTACCCTTTCTTGTCTGGCGGTGTTTTTACGCCGTGGTCAGTTGGGACAAGCGGGTTCGATCCCTGCACACGGTTTTGTAGCATATCACGGTAAATATTAAAAATCCGGAATGCCGTGGAAGTGCTACGGAGTGATATCACAAAACGCAGATATCCGCAGATCTGCAAAACAAACAAAAATAGATTCAGCGATCTATATTTAGTGTCAGTACCCGAGTGCGGATAGGGTAAAGGGTGTCAATAAAAGGCATCCTGATCGGACATAGCTCAGTCGGTTAGAGCGGCAGCCTTATAAGCTGTGTGTCACGGGTTCGATTCCCGTTGTCCGGATTGTGGGCTACTGCAAGTTCCTCATTGTGTTAGAGAATCCAGTAAAGTTGCCAAGTTACGTATTTTTGCAGTAGTCCTATAAATTTTAAAAACCTCTGAGAAAAGTATTGACATATGGTTAACCATATGATATTATATACTTGTAAGGAGGTGAGATACAGATGAGCAAGAAACGAAAGAAAAAAGAGAGCTTGCCAAGATTGATAATCGAATCGTTAATCGCAACTGGGGCGCTATTAACTGGGATTGCCAATCTTATAGAAGCTCTCAAATAGGGGACGGGGCGAAAGCCCAATCCTTAATAGAAGTATAGCTCATCTTGGAAGAAATGAAAAGAACTAAATTCGGAGAATTGTTTTTATTGTTTGCAATCGTTTATTTTGTGGCATCTGATAAAAATATCTATTCATCCATTTTTCTTATTTTAGCATCTGTTTATTTATTGATAGACATAGTACCAAGACTGTGGAAGGAGTGGAAGAAATGCCGGTAGGTAGTCCAAAACCTCAAACGATTGCATCGGAGAAGTATCAAAAGAAAGCAGGATGGATGACAAAGGGTTTCAAGATAAAGCGAGAGTTAGCGGATGAATTTGCAGAAGCATGTGAAACTGCAGGAGTCAGTCAAGCTTCAAAGATAAGCGAACTTATGAAAGCATTCATAGAAGAAGTAAATAATGGAAAATAGTAGAGAGCATCTGGCGAAAGCCGGGTGTTTTCTAGTGAGGAAAAGATGAAATTTTATGAGAGTCGAAAATGGAAAAAGAAAAGAGAACACATACTAAGGCGTGACGCATACCAGTGTCAGGAGTCTAAGAGATACGGTAAATACGCAGAAGCTACGACAGTGCACCATATCTATCCATTGGAAGAATATCCAGATCTTGCACTGATTGACTGGAATCTCATCAGTATGTCTACAGCGCAACATGACCGGATGCACGACAGGAAGACGGATGAGGTAACAAGCCTTGGAATGTACTGGCAGAGGAAAAGGAGAAGGGAGTTTGAAGCATGGAAGAAATCAAGATGTATGCAATCCGATGGAAAGGGAAAGCAAGTGACTACGGATACGAAGTGATGAACGTAATCGAGGAGATTGTCAAGACGTGCATGGAGTGTTGCGAAGGAGATGTATACACCAGATACAGTATCAGCGGTGGACTCAAATTTGAAACAGTGAAAATAAATATAGTTACATTGGGCAAAGAAAAGGCAGACAGCATGGTCGAATGGTTTAAAGATAGAGTTGGAATGGAAATGGAAGTCAAAGAGATCCAGGTATCCCCCTCCTTTTGAGAATTAAAAATGTCTCAGGAGAATCGGGAGAGAGGACTCTTTCCAATAGCGCGGGATTCTGAAAATAAATTTTCCGGCAGATAGGGAGGTGAGAATAGGTGGCAAGATACATACCGCAAAGGCAAACAATTATTGACAGAACAGTTAAATACATGAAAGAGCTCGGAACCTACAAAGTGCAGTACAAACAGGTCATTGAGATCTATGCAGATATGATTTACCAGTACAATGTGCTGAGCAAGAAGTTTGAAGAGTCTGAATATGAAGTGATTCTGGACACGGAGAAAAGTGGGGGTAAAAAAAGCCCTATTCTCGTGAGTCTTGAAAACCTCCGAAAAGATATTGGGACGTATTCTGACAGACTGATGCTAAATGCAAAAACGTACAATGCGGAGATTGAACAGCCGAAAAAAGAGAAATCTGCATTTGCATTATTACTGGAAAAACAACAGGGGAAGTAAATGGACTTATCCCATATTAACAGTCCGCATTTCGATACGGCTGTTCGCTATGCGGAGGATATTGCAAATAAAAGGATACTTGCAAATGAGGATCGAGTTCTTGCGTGCAGGAGATTTCTGACAGACCTTGAAAGAGATGATTTGGATTTTCGTAGCGATCAATTTGATTTTGTGATCGATTTGATTGAGGGGACTATCCACCATGTACAGGGCGAGGACAAGAACGGAGTGAGTTTTAAAGGAACTCCGATGTTATTGACTGACTGGCAGAAATTTGTATGCGTGAATCTGTTTGGATTCTTTCGAAAAGGAACAGACATCAGGCGTTTCAACGAAGCGCTTATTTTTTTACCGAGAAAACAGGGGAAAACATCCTTTAGTGCTGCGCTTGCTGAAGCAAAGAGTATTTTGGATAGATGTTCCGGAGCAAAGACATACATCGTAGCAAACTCTGTAAAGCAGACAATGGAGAGTTTTGGATTTTTGGTAGATAACGTTGAGACTTTACGAGGAGATGTTGATAAGCTGAGAATCCGAAACAACAATCAGGAACACTCCATCCGTATTGATTTTGGAGATGGTACTGCAGAAATGTATGCGATCGCCAACCAAGAAGATAAGCTTGACTCCTTAAACTGTAACTGCCTGATTCTGGACGAGCTGCATTCCTGGAAGAGAGCAGCGGCAAAGAAATACATACTGATGAAAAATGCTATGAAAGCGTATAGAAACAAGCTTTTGATTGGTATTTCTACGGCTGGTGATATTCCAGATGGTTTTTTAGCAAATAGGTTAAATACGTTACATGGAGTTTTGGATGGAACAAATACAGAAAAGGCGTAATGACTCCTATTTATTTTTATTTGCAAAGCAGATCAGGACAAAGAGGGCAATGTTTTAAACAGCAAAGGCGAGATTACGACATTGGATGATCCGGAAGTATTACAGATGTGCACGCCATCAATCGGAGTTACTGTTACAATAGAAGACCTTATGGATGATGCGGCGCAGGCAATGAATGAGCCGCAGCTGAGAGCAGAGTATTTAAACAAAACACTGAACATCTTTACGAATGCTTTAAATGCTTATTTTGATATCAACGAATTCAGATCATCTGACGATGAATATAACTGGTCATTGGAAGAGTTGGCAAAACTGCCGATCACATGGTATGGCGGAGCTGACTTATCAAAACTTCACGATCTGACAGCAGGAGCTATTTATGGAACATACAGAGATGTGGATATCTGCATCACACACGCTTTCTTTCCGAGAGCTGCAGCAATTAAAAAAGGTGACGAGGATGGAATACCACTGTTTGGTTGGGAAGAGGATGGATGGCTGACGATGAGTAATACAGCAACGGTACTTCCCGATGACATTGTAAACTGGTTTATCTCAATGAAAAAGATGGGATTCAAAATCAAAATAGTCGGATTCGACAAGAAGTTTGGACGTGAATTTTTCCTGAAAATGAAAAAAGCAGGATTTAAAATTCAAGATCAGCCACAGTATTTTTATGTAAAATCTGAGGGATTTCGGCACATTGAAGTGAAAGTGAAGAATAAGAAATTTTACTATCTGCATTCGGATGCCTTTGAATATTGCGTGCAGAATGTACGGGCAATCGAGAAGGTGGATGACATGATCCAATATGAAAAGGTAGACGGAGACGGCGGCGTAAGACGAATTGACTTGTTTGATGCAGGGGTATTTTCGTGTTGCCAGATGTTGGCTGACATGGCACTTGGAAATGCAGCAAATAAATGGTTAAAGAGAGAGTAGGAGAAAGAATGGGCGTGAAAACAGAATGCGAAATCCTTTATTTATGTGATGGGAAAAGATGCGAGAAATGTAGTGGAAATTGCAAACATACGACTGATATATCTCACGCTAAAAATAAGGATGATTTTATTGACAGAAAATGTACTTGCCTTGGAAGAGCTGAAAACGGGAGACTGATTTTTGCAGAAGACGAAGGATAGGAGGCTAAAATGGCAAAGAAAAAGAAGCAGAAGAGTATTAGATCAGAACCACAGAATAAAGTATTTGTGTATCAGGGAGCTACGTTCTCTGATTTTTTATTGCCTTCCGGGTACACAACGCTGGCGCAGAACCCGGAAATTCGGGCGGCGTGTCAGAAAATTGCGGATCTGGTTTCCGGTATGACAATTCACCTGATGGAGAATGGCCCGCATGGAGACATCCGGATTAAGAATGAGCTATCACGGAAGATTGACATTAATCCGTATTCGCTGATGACGAGAAAAGCGTGGGTTTACAACATTGTTTACTCAATGCTCTTGCCGGGTGACGGGAACGCAGTCGTCCTTCCGGTGATGAGGGATGGATACATTGATGAGTTGATTCCGCTGAAGCCGTCCATGACGAGTTTTGAAGAAACGCAGACAGGATACAAGGTGATCTACGGAAGTGAGGAATATGATCCGAGCGAAGTGCTGCACTTTGCGATCAACCCGAATCCGGAGTATCCGTGGAAGGTACGGGCTACAGGCTTGCTTTGAAGGATATTGCATCGAATTTGAAACAGGCAAATGCAACAAAGAAATCTTTTATGAGCGGACAGTACATGCCAAACGTCATTGTGAAGGTGGATGCAATGTCGGAAGATTTTGCAAGCGAAGCCGGAAGAAAGCAAATTAAAGAAAAATATTTGAAAGAATCGAAACCGGGTGAGCCGTGGATCATACCTGCGGAATTTCTGGAGGTATCCGAGGTAAAGCCACTATCCCTTAAGGATATCGCAATAAATGAATCGGTCGAGATTGATAAGAGGACGGTAGCATCCCTGCTGGATGTGCCGCCTTTTTTTCTTGGAGTCGGAAGTTTTAACAAGGATGAATACAACAACTTTGTCCGTACGCGAGTGAAGTCGATTGCGGACGTATTCCAACAGACACTTACGAAAGGTTTGATTCAGAGCCCGCATTGGTACTTTAAATGCAACTCAAAGAGTTTGATGGCTTATGACACCAAAGAGCTTGCAGAAATCGGCATGAACCTATATATCCGAGGAATTTATACAGGAAATGATGTATTGAACTTGATTGGTGACTCTCCGAAAGATGGATTGAATGATCTAATCATCCTTGAAAACTTCATTCCACAGGGATGATCGGGGAACAGAAAAAGCTAAGAGGAGGTGATGAATAGTGGAAGAACGAAAAAAAGAAAACTTAACCAGATCGTGGAAAGCGGAGTTTGAAACACGAGAAGCGGAGGACGGAAAGAAAACAATTTCCGGATACTTCGCTGTTTTTAATTCCGAAACAGAGTTGTGGCCGGGAGCTTATGAAGAGATTGCACCAGAAGCATTTGCGAACACCATGAGTAACGACATCCGAGCTCTGACTAACCACGATGACACGCTTGTGCTCGGTCGGACGAAAATAGGAACCCTGCGCTTAAAAACAGACGCAAGAGGTCTATGGGGCGAAATCAATATTAATGAAAACGACACAGACGCTATGAACCTATACGAAAGGGTGAAGCGTGGAGATGTGGATCAATGTTCATTCGGGTTCAACATCTTGCGAGAGGAAACCGACTGGAGAGATGACGGGACTGTGAAATGGATAATCCAAGAAGTTGATCTACATGAGGTATCTGTATGTACATTCCCAGCCTACGAAGACACCGGAGTACAGGCAAGACACGCACAGGTGGAGCAGTACAGAGAGAAACAAGTGGAGCAGTGGAGAAACAACGCTATTAAAAGACTGAAAGGAGAAAAGTAATGGCTTTAAGACAGTTGATGCTTGCGAAACAGATCGCAGACAAAGAAAAGGAACTGGAAGAAATGCGTGGAAAAGACGCAGATTTTGAAACAAGAGAAAAGGAACTGGAAACATCGATCAGTGAAGCGAACACCGAAGCGGAAAGAGGTGTTGTCGATGGAGAGATCGAGAAGTTCGAGCAGGAGAGAGATGCTCACAACGAAAGAAAAAGTGAATTAGAGACGAAATTATCTGAACTTCGCGAGCAGATGAAGGAGTATGAAAAAACACCGGAAAGAAGGGAGAAGAAAAAAGACATGGGTAGAAGAAATGAAGAAGAAATTGAAGAAATGAGAAGTGCGATTAACTCATTTGTAAAATCAAAAGGGCAGGTGAGAGAAGGGGGCTTTAAAGAAGTAGATGCAGGAATCCTGATCCCGGTAGAAATGCTGGCTGTTCAGAAAAAGCCGGAAGATGTAGTGGATCTGGGAAATTACGTGAAGAATGTAAGCGTAAACAGTTCATCTGGAAAATATCCAGTAATTGAGAAATCTGGAAGTAAAATGTCTACTGTTGCAGAACTGGAACAGAACCCAGAGCTTTCCAAACCAAAAATCTCAAATATCGACTATAGCATCGCAACAAGAAGAGGATATATTCCGATTTCTCAGGAGGCTATTGATGACGCTGACTATGATGTAACAGGTCTGATCCGGGATGAAATCAATGACCAGTCCAGAAATACAAGAAATACAGATATCGCAACTGTATTAAAGAGTGCAACAGCGAAAAGTGTTACAGGGCTGGATGGGTTGAAAGATTTGGTAAACAAAGAAATCAAAAAAGTATATCCTGTAAAATTCATCATTTCCTCTTCTCTTTACGCAGAACTGGACAAGCTGAAAGATAAAAATGGAAGATATCTGTTGCAGGATTCTATCACTTCCTCAAGCGGAAAGATGCTGTTTGGTAAAGAGGTAATCGTTTTGGATGACGAAATGATCGCAGGAGCTGGCGAATTAAAAGGTTTTGTCGGTGATCCGAAATCATTCTGCACATTCTTCGACCGCAAACAGACAAGCGTTGAATGGGTAGATAACCAGATTTACGGCAAACTGCTTGCCGGAGTTGTAAGATACGATGTGAAGAAAACGGATACAGACGCTGGATTCTACATTACATACACACCGGGGGAATAATTCCCTCTGACGATGTAGCCTTAGTTGGCAGAGGGAAAGTAGGCAAGGCAAAAGTAGGTAAAGCAAAATAGTATAATGGAGGTATTCAAAATGGCATACGAACCAACTACATGGAATAATGATGACGTTATTACAGCGGAGAAACTGAATAAGTTAGAGCAGGGCGTGAAGAACGAGCAGGTTGGACCTGCAGGACCAGCAGGACCAGCAGGACCAGCAGGGGCAAAAGGCGAAAAAGGCAATCCGGGTGTGCAGGGACCTGCTGGACCAAGCTACACTCTTCCAGCGGCGAATAAAACAACGCTTGGCGGCGTGAAACAGATGGCTTTGATTGCAGATTTGTCAACAGAAACAGCAACTGACCTAAAAAATAAAATCAATGCGATTCTTGCGGAGATGAAAAAACAGGGGATCATGGCGAATTCATAAGGAGTATGCTTATGAGAGTGATTGTATTGCAATTATTGAAAGAAAGACTTGGAATCTCTACAGATAGTAGGGATTCGTCCTTTATGCGATCATAGATGGTATTCTTGACGAATGCAAAAATGTATACGGCGTTCGCATCACGGAAGAGAGATATGACCACATCCTGCTCGTACTGGATTGGGTACGTGGAAGTACAGCCATCCAGAAGACGGCGTGATTCCGAGAAGTATCCGGTTTAGGATAAATAATCTGATGATTAAGGCGGTGCAAAAATGAGGACTTGGGATGAAAAAGTAGTATTGATATCTGCCAATGGATACGGAGAGGATGAGATTGGTCAGCAAATACCAATTGAAGCGGAACAAGAGATCTGGTGTTGTAAAGAAAAAGTTCCCCGAAATGAATTCTACCTTGCAGGACAGAACAATATGGAAATTTCAGAAAATTTGATCGTGCACCCTTACGAATATGAAGGCAGAGGTATATCCGATTTCGCGGAAAGAAGTTGAAAGTGATTAAGACATATCCAATCAGCACGGAAGAGTTGGAACTGACCTGTACGGAGAGGATTGAAAAATGAGCGAGAGTATAAGTGCTGACAGGCTGGCAAGAGAAATCATGCGGCAGATGGAAGAATACACAGAAGAAGTTAAGGAAACAACACAGGAAGTTGCGATGAATGTATCTGAAAAATGTGTGAAGAAGCTGAAAGCAAACAGCCCAAAAAGCAAAAACGGTGGGCGGTATGCGAAAGGATGGACAAGGGCAACAGACAGGAGTGGAATTACGGTGCACAACAGATCCCCAACATACCGCCTGACCCATCTGTTGGAAAAAGGACACCAGTTGAAGCGTGGCGGCAGAAAAATAGGTGAAGTACAGGCATACCCACACATTGAAGAAGTGGAACAGGAGTCCATAAAGGAATATGTTGAAGAGCTGGAAAGGAGACTGTGAAAATGACATTGCCAGATTTAAAAGGTATCTTAAAAGAATTGAATCTACCAATCGCATACCGCTGTTTCGCTCCCGGTCAAGTTCCGGCTCTCCCGTACATCGTGTATTATGCGGACGAGGATGTGGCGTTTTATGCAGACGATATTGTATATCACGAAGGGTATGCCGTCACGATTGAGGTGTACACTGAGTACAAAGATATCGAGTTGGAAAAAAGGGTAAAGCAACTATTAAACGATAATCAACTCCCGTACGAATCGTACGAGAGTTTTTTAGATTCTGAAGGTATGTATCTAAAAGCATACGAAATTGATATATAGGAGGTAACATATGGCAGGAGCAACAAAAGCTGTACAGGCAAAAGAAAACAAAGTGGAATTTGGCTTAAGAAACTGTTATTACGCTGTTGTTACAGTGGATGAGAGTGGAAAAATCACGTACGGTGCACCGAAGAAATTGCCGGGTGCGGTAAGCATCACATTCGACAAGAGTGGTGATCTGATCCGATTTAAAGCTGATGACATTGATTATTACACAAACGCAAACAATCAGGGATACGAAGGTACTCTGACGCTTGCGAGAGTTCCAGAAGATTTCCGCACAGAAGTGTTAAAAGAGGAGAAAACAGAAAAAGGAGTGATTCTCGAAAACTCTGACGCACAGGTAGCGAATATCGCACTGATGTTTGAATTTCAGGGAGATGCCAAGGCAACTAGACACCTCTTTTATTACTGCTCTGTAAACAGACCATCTGTCGGAAGTACAACAAAAGACAGTGGAGAACCGAACACAACAGAACTTTCGCTTGTGGCAAGTCCGAGACCGACAGACAACTTAGTTAAAGCATCCACAGCAGCAGGAGTTGATGAAGCAACATATAACTCTTGGTATACAACAGTATATGAAAAATCGGGGGAATAGCACCCCCTGAAGACCTCGCCTTGGTAGGCAGGGGGAAGATTGGAAAGGCAAAAGTAGGTAAAGCGAAATAAAGGGCGGAGCGATCTGCCCAAATAGAAAAAGTGGAGGATGTTATGGAAAAAACAATTTACATTGACGAAAAACAAGTGAAATTAAAATCAACGGCAGCATTGCCGAAACGATATAAAGCGCAGTTGGAAGAGATTATTTTGCAGACCTGATGAAAGTAGCGAAAGTGTTTGGAAAAGGAACGAAAAGGAATTTTGGAATACAGGATATTTCTTTTGCTTCTCTTGACCACATGGACATGGAAGTATTTTATGACATCATCTGGACAATGGCTAAAACAGCAGACAGGACGATTCCTGATCCATTGGAGTGGCTGGATGGATTCGAAGTATTCCCGCTCAATGAAATCATGGGAGAAGTAAAGGATCTGCTTACAGATACCATGCCAACAAGTAAAAAAAAATAAATGATCAGGATTCATCCAGCGGAGAACCGTTTACAAATGAGTCCTTTTTTTATGTGTGCAGACAGGTTGGACTGACCAGCGAAGACATGGAAGAAATGACAATCGGTGACTGTCTGGACTATGTACAAGAGTATATAGACAACCAGAAAAAAGATGAAAATCCTACTGCGAGAAAAGCAACACAGGAAGATTTTGATAATTTTTAAAGAGGTGAGAAAGTGGCGAATAGCAAAATAAAAGGAATCACAATTAAATTCGGTGCGGATACAACGGCACTCAGCAAAGCTTTGAAATCCGCGGAAGATACATCAAAAAGTCTTGGTAGCGAATTAAGCTCTGTAAATAAATTATTAAAATTTGACCCGAAGAATACGCAGTTGCTTGCACAGAAACAGGAGTTATTAAGTAAACAGGTCGAAAATACCAAGGAAAAGCTGGAAGCCTTAAAGCAGGCACAGGGAGAAGTAGAAAAGAAGTTCAAATCTGGTGACATTGGAGCAGAAGAATACCGAGAATTTCAGAGGGAAATTGCGAAGACGGAACAGGATTTAAAATCTTACACCACGCAGATTAGTCGAATGGAGACTGAGCAGAAATCCCTAAAAGAAAGCACGAAGCAGTTGCAGACGCTGTTTGAAGCAACCGGAAAGTCCCTAGATGATTTTCAGGACATCCTCGGAACGAGGCTGACGAATGCCATAAAAAATGGAACGGCGAACAGTGACGATCTGACAGTAGCGCTTAACAAGATAGGAAAAGAAGCGTTTGGGGCAGAAACTGACCTGTCAAAGATGAAAGCTACATTGAATAAGGTAGATGACGGGGCGAGTATTGATGAAGTGAACAACGACCTGAACGAGATGAAGAAGAATTCAGGTGAGGCAGGAGAAGCACTGGACGGTATCGGAAAAGGAATTGTTGCAGGAAACATGATGCAAGCCGCTGAAATCATAGCAGATGCAGGGCAGAAGATAAAAGAGTTTAGTGACAACGCAAAAGAAGCATTTAATGAGGTAGATGCCGGATCTGATGCAATCATAACAGCGACAGGTGCTACAGGGAAGCTTGCTGAAGGAATGGATAATGTCTATAAAAGCATTGCGTCCAGCCTTCCGATAGACAACCTTGAAAACATCGGAAAAGTAATTGGGGAGATGAATACGCAGTTCGGGTTCACCGATGAAAAATTACAACATGCATCTGAAAAAATGTTGAAGTTTTCGGAAATTACTGGATCCGATGTGGTAGCATCAACGCAAAACGCAAAACAGGCGATTAGCGTATTCCACATGTCGAGTGATGATCTAGACAGCGTACTTGATGATGTTGCAAAAACAGCGCAAGACACGGGCGTATCTGTAGACGATCTATTTCAGAAAGCGATTGAAGGAGCACCACAGCTACAAGAATTGGGATTGAGTTTCTCGGACTCAGTAAAGCTGTTGGGGGCATTTGAGCAGGCAGGAGTAGACGGGTCTGCCGCATTAAGCAGCTTATCAAAGGCAGCGGTAAATTATGCAAAAGACGGGAAATCACTCACTGACGGTTTGGCAGAAACGCAGGATAAAATTTTGAATGCGACTGACCAGACGGAAGCATTAAACGCCGCCGCCGAGGTATTCGGAACAAAAGGTGCTGTGAGGATGGTAGATGCCATCCAAAGAGGGGTTCTAAACCTGAACGACCTAGGAGGCGCTGCCTCAGACAGTCAGGGGACTGTGGAAACGACTTTCAGCAATACTTTAGACCCGATTGACGAAGAAACGGTTGCGCTAAATAACGTAAAGTTGGCTATGGCTGAGTTTGGGAGTGCCATTTCAGAAGCAGTAGCCCCAATTCTGGAAGCACTTGTTCCTATCATTCAGAAAGTTGCAAAGTGGTTTAGCAGTCTTTCTGGAACAAGCAAGACTATTATAGTCGTAATCGGTGGGATTGCAATGGTGATTTCGGCTTTACTACCGATTCTTGCGGTTGTAGCTGGTGGAATAGAAGCGGCTGGAGGTGCAATGGCATTCTTGACAGGAGTGCTATTACCAGTAGCCGGAATTATTGCCGGAATTATTGCAGTGGTTGCAGCAGTTGTGGCAGTAATAAAAAACTGGGGAGATATCACAGACTGGCTGTCCGAAAAATGGAATGCATTTAAAGATTGGATGTCTGGATTATGGGACTCTATATCGGAAAAAATCCAGGGAGTGTGGAACGGCATTAAGGATTTCTTTGCTGATATCTGGGAGCAGATTTATAACGTAATAGAAGGACCTCTGAAATTTATCGAGGGAACGATCGGTGCGGTTATGTACGCGATTCAAGCTGTTATTTATACAGTATGGGAAGTAATAAAATTTGCATTAAAAAGCGCATGGAATTGGATAAAAGACACCGCAAGTGCTATATTCACCCCTGTTGCGAATTTCTTTTCCGGCATCTGGAATGGAATCAAGGATACTGCAACTGGAATCTGGAACAGCATTAAGGGCACGCTCGGTGGAATATGGGATTCGATCAAAGAGAAAGCTATGGACGCTTTTTCATCCGTTTGGGAATTTATAAAAGACGGTTTTAACAGGCTCAAGGATACGCTTGGCGGAATTGTGAAAGAAATCGCAAACGCAATTGTGAAACCAATAGGTGGTGCGGTAAACGGCGTGATTAACGGCGTGAACTGGGTGCTCGACAAAGTTGGGTCAGACAAGCAATTTGCATTGTGGGAAGTCCCGAAGTTTGCAAGAGGAACTGGTGGCATTCCAAAAGACACGCTAGGTATCGTAAACGACCAGAAAGGCTCTACATACAAAGAAATGATCGTTCCACCACATGGAAAACCATTTATTCCAGAGGGGAGAGATGTAGTTCTGCCACTGGAAAAGGGAACGAAAATCATGCCAGCCAACCAAACAAAGAGTTTTCTGGAAGACTTCCGCACTTTGCAAGTGGAATCGGTGAGTTTTTTGGCGGTGTCTGGGATACGGTTAAAGACTTTACAGGAAATGTATGGGATTACATCACGCACCCAAGTAAAATTGTGCAAATTGCGATTGATAAATTTACGGATTTAACGGGAGCGTTTGAACCTTGGATTTCCGTGGCGAAAGGAGCGGTGAATACGGTGTTCGACAGCGTGGTCGGATTTGTAAAGGGAATTTTTGATACGCAATCGAACGTTAATTACAATCCGAGTGCCGGTGTGGAGCAGTGGAGAACGCTTGCGATAAGAGCGTTACAGATGACAGGGCAGTATTCAGAAGCAAATTTACAGAGATTGTTGTACCAGATGCAGACAGAATCCGGCGGAAACCCGAATGCGATCAACAACTGGGATATCAACGCGATAAACGGTACTCCGTCTAAAGGCTTAATGCAGGTCATTGATCCGACTTTTAGAGCTTATGCAATGCCCGGATACGATAAAAACATCTACGATCCACTATCTAATATGCTTGCATCCATTCGATACGCAGTGTCTACGTACGGAAGCCTTGCGGCTGCTTATCGTGGAGTTGGGTACGAGGATGGTATTGGAGATATCAATTTGTCCGATCTATTACCGAGTCTGCCGATGTTGGACGTGAAATGGTTTAAAGATGGTGGAATCCTTACGAAGCCAGCATTATTCCAGATGCCGTCCGGAGGAATCGGTGGTGCTGCGGAAAGAGAAGCAGAAGCAATCACTCCACTTAGATCGTTAAAAGGCTATATTAAGGAATCAATCTTGGAGATTATGGGCGAAAAGGATATTAATCTAAATATCAATCTGACAACGACGCTGGACGGAAGAGTTGTCGCACAGCAGACGGTTGGATATGCCAGACCAATGATAAAAAAGATGGATGATTTTGAGAAACTATTAGGAGGTGAGAGAGTTGGGCTTGCTTAAAGCAACATATGGAGGCGTAGAGATTCCGGTTAAGATTACAAGACTTGACCGGAACTTATCACCTTCCATCACAAATAATACAAGGAGCATTGAAAATGTAAATGGAGGAGAGTTTACGCATTCCACGTACTCTCCAAAACAGATTGTAATGGAGTTTCGTATTTCAAACTCTACGGCAAGGGAACTCAGTGAGTTCCGCAGAAAAATGTCAGAAATTCTGTATAGTAAAGAACCAAAGAGACTGATTTTTTCTGACGAACCAAGCATTTACTATGAAGCAATCGTGGATGGGGAACCGGTACTGGGAGAGGATGATATGTACAGCACCGGCACGATCACATGGCTAATCCCTGACGGTGTAGCATACTCCACCGCAGAATTCGACTTCTATGGCGTCCAGAATAACGGCTACCAGACCATTACCATCCAAAACAACGGCACCGAATGGGCAGACGTGGACTATGAGATCACGCACCAACACGAAAACGGATTTATCGGACTTGTGAGCCAGTATGGAGTGATCCAGCTCGGAAAACAGGAAGAGGCGGACGGAGAGAACTACGAAGCGTCCGAAGAACTGTTTAACGGTTACGGCTTGTTTCAAGATGATCATGGCACCTCTTATCAGAATCCGGAAAACACCACACAGGGAACACTCGAAGTCAAGAATGTTGCCGGATATAACGTCATGGCATTAAAAGGTGGACAATCCACATCCGGGTACTGGAACGGCGGAATGAGAACGCTTACTATCCCGGTTGACAGCGAGGGCAGACGTGGGGCAAAGAACTTTTACTGTTACACGCAGCACTGGTTCGAGACTGGATTGATGGGACAGACGGGAGCACAGACTATTGCATTCCTGACTGGGGATAACAAGGTGATATGCGCCATGTCTATTAACAAGAGTGATGCCACAGGTAATACGGCGCGTATCGAGTGGTTTGCCCCAGGGAACACCTTAATCAGACGAGAGGAATTCCAGCCGACAGCTACGAGGGCAATCCGTTTAACCTAAAAATGGGATGCCATAATGACTTTTTAAAAGAGGGAGAAAAGCTGCGGATTTTCTGGTATGGAAGTTATATGGAGCGAAACATACCAGAGATTAAGGATATGGAATGCGAAAAAATCCAGATCTGGATCGGGCAGTGGGGAGACAGAAACCTCACAAACCAGTACGTCACGCACAATTATTTAAAAAGCATCCGATTCAGAAAGGACAATGTCGATAAGTATAAGGATGTGCCAAACCGGTATCGTGCCGGAGATGTGGTGTCTATAGACGGGGAGAGTACGAAGGTCTACGTTAATGGGATGGTGGCTAAGGGAGATGAGATTAATGGATCCAATTATCCAAAAGTTCCACCGGGGACAACGGAAGTCCAGTTCTGCTACTCTTCTTTCTCCTCTCCGCCGCCCCAGATTAAAGCGAAAATACGGGAGGTTTACTTGTAATGAACAGTATTAGAATTGCGATTCTGAGCGCAAATAACACACCAGTAGCATTTATGGATAATGCACATAAAAAATCCATGCACTACTGGGATGATGAGTTACACGAATACTTACAGGGAGCAGCGAATACCTATACTTTTACGGTAAACGCCAAACATCCAGACGCAGAACATGTTACAGTTGGAAACAAGGTGGCATTTACACGCAAGGGTAAATCTTACTACTTAAATATTGTAAATACCGACCAGACGGAGAAGACAATTACTGCCACAGCATGGTCGCTGTCGTTTGAGTTAATCAACGAGGATGCAGGGGAATACAAAGCTGGAAAAGCAATGAGCTTTGAAGAGTACCTTGCCGTGTTTGACGCAGAGAGAACGCTAAAATTAGGGCTTAATGAGGTGTCTGACAAACGGATCACCAATGAGTGGACAGGCACAACGTCTGTATTAAAGAGGCTATTTTCTCTGGCTAATGTCTTTTCTGCGGAGATCGAATTTGAGACAGTACTGAACAGAGACTACTCTTTAAAAGAGATTGTCCTAAATGTATATCGGAAACACTCCGATACAGACAGCGGAGTCGGAGAATACCGGAATGACATTGTACTGCGGTACGGGAAAGGAATTACCGGAATCCGTAAGACCACGGATGCAGAAAAGTTATATACATGCATCCAGCCGACCGGGAAAGACGGGCTGACAATCAATGGACTGGGCAAAAAAGAATACGATGAGAACGGGAATATCGAGTACTTTACAGACGGCGCAATCATCCGGGCACCACAGGCAAGAGACCGGTTCCCATCCAATATCGTAAATAAGGCTGATGCTTATATCCTGATGCGGAAAGAGTATGATACGGATAACAAGGACAAGCTCTATAGCATGGCTCTGTCTGATCTTAAAACAGCATCCGAACCAGTAGTGACCTACGAGGTGGACGGATATTTTGACACCAACATCGGGGATACGGTAAGGATGCAGGATCAGGAGTGGACACCAGTCCTTTATCTACAGGCAAGAGTATCAGAACAGATCAGGAGTCTTACCAATCCAAAGACAGCAAAGACGGTATTTACAAACTACAAAGAGCTTACATCCGAAATTTCGGACAGCTATTACAGAGGATGCAAGACCTTATTAATAAAAATAAGGTTTATACTTGCTCTATCTCAACAAACAACGGCATTATTTTTAAAAATGGCATCGGTAGCACTACTCTGACCGCTTACGCTTACGATAACGGCGTGGACGTCACAGGAAATCTGGAAATCCGGTGGAGTAAAGATGGGACAGAGTTTTACGTTGGTAAGAGCGTTACGGTTAATGCAGAGGATGTGGATGTAAAAGTAGTGTACTCTTTTACGGCGTTTGAAAACGGCGTGCGTAGAGGGTATTACGAGGTTACGATCACGGATGTAATGGATGGAGAGGATGGAAAAGACGGAGAACAGGGTCCGCAAGGTGAGAAAGGAGAGCAAGGCGAACAGGGACCTCCGGGTCCACAAGGCGCTCCGGGATTGGATGGTATACAGGGTCCAAAAGGTGACCAGGGAATCCCGGGAAAAGATGGGAAGGACGGAAAAACACAGTACACCCACATTGCTTATGCAAACAGCGCAGATGGGTCTAAAGATTTTTCTGTTTCTGACAGTAATCGGGAATATATCGGAATGTATGTCGATTTTATTCCGAACGACAGCGCAGACCCAACAAAATACGCATGGAGCAAGATCAAAGGCGCAGACGGGGCGATCGGAACACCAGGAAAGCCGGGAGCTGATGGAAAGACCCCATATCTACATATCGCCTATGCAAACAGCGCAGATGGCAAGACGGGATTTTCCACCACGGATGGTACAAATAAGCTCTATATCGGGCAGTACACGGATTATACACAGGCAGATAGTACAGATGCTACGAAGTATACATGGACAAAAATAAAAGGCGAACAGGGGGAACGTGGTCCTCAGGGAGTCCCGGGTTTGCAGGGAATACAAGGTCCTAAAGGTGACCAGGGAATCCCGGGAAAAGATGGGAAGGACGGAAAAACACAGTACACCCACATTGCTTATGCAAACAGCGCAGATGGGTCTAAAGATTTTTCTGTTTCTGACAGTAATCGGGAATATA
>ENA-OQIG01000024-OQIG01000024.1-human-gut-metagenome-genome-assembly--contig:-NODE-24-length-85213-cov-3.733928_pt1 | contig 85213 bp, 65 predicted proteins | sample MGYA00242576_ERZ504741 | MGnify/ENA primary metagenome ERZ504741 (study PRJEB26092, sample SAMD00036436) | human gut metagenome | host: Homo sapiens | study: EMG produced TPA metagenomics assembly of... | reverse complement strand
GTGATTTATTATCTTAACGGAACAAAGATAGGCTTTTTTTGCGGAAAATGGAACTCTTTCTTTTTATTTATGTTTTAGTTAGAAACCTGCAAATATTATTCTTATCCCTTTGGATGATGTTAGAGAATTCAATATTTATCTGTTGTAAATTTCTGAATAGAAAACTTTATGTTGATTTTTGGAAGTATTATAGTTGTTTTTGAACATCTGTTTGCTTTTGATATGCGTATTTTTGCGATCTAAACGTTTTAATTATCAATCATTATGCTAATGCTAAGAAAAATTGTATTCTTCCTTTTTGTGTTTGTTGGATTATCATTGTTTGCACAACAAGACTATATGGTCAGTTCTTATGTGCGGGGTAATTTTTACAACCGTGGTCGTATTTCTACAGAAAGCTTGCGGGCAAGTGACGACCTTATTTTCTTGAATGTTCATCCTAATAAAGACGGATCATTGTCATTTGAGAATCCACGTGTATTTCAGGGAAAAGGGGTGACCACTTGGGAAGGTTTGATTAAATCGGTTCGTGCAAAAGTAAAAGGTACAAAAGTGAAAATACGTTTGGGTGCTTCCAGTGGCGAATGGAAAGCGATGGTGGCCGATGAGGCCGCTCGTACGACGTTTGCAAAGAACATAAAGACTGTACTGGAAAAGAATAAACTGGATGGCATTGATCTTGATTTTGAGTGGGCAGAAAATGAGAAAGAATATAAAGATTATAGTTTGGCTATCCTGAAGATGCGGGAAGTGTTGGGAGACAAGTATCTTTTCAGTGTATCTCTGCATCCTGTTTGTTATAAGATTAGTAAGGAAGCTATTGAAGCAGTTGATTTTATTTCACTTCAGTGCTATGGTCCTTCACCGGTTCGCTTTCCGATAGAGAAATATTGTTCGGATATACAGATGGTATTGGAGTATGGCATTCCGAAGGAAAAACTGGTGGCAGGAGTTCCTTTCTATGGTGTGACAAAGGATAATTCGAAGAAGACAGAGGCTTATTTCAGTTTTGTACAAGAGGGACTGATTACGGAACCTGCACAAAATGAAGTAATATATAAGGGAGAGAAATATGTGTTTGACGGACAGGACAATATCCGCACTAAGACCCGTTATGCGATGGAGCAAGGACTGAAAGGCATGATGAGTTGGGATTTAGCCACAGATTTGCCGCTGGATGATTCTAAATCATTGCTCAAAGCGATGGTTGAGGAATTAAGAAAATGACCTCCCCTACAGGTCGCAGAGTTTCCTATTGGGAGGTATCAGAAGGGATTTTTCATTATTGTTCTGAATGATAGAGCAACATGAAAGTAAATTCTAGTTCTGATACATCTTCCTTTCTCAAGATTGTATAATCTGCTTCAGGTAATCCGAAGGCGAGACGCCGAATTCTTCTTTAAAGCATTGGCGGAAATATCCCGTACTGTTCATTCCTACTTTATAGGCGATTTCAGAGATATTGAACTTTCCTTCAAGCAGTAAACGTTCGGCATTCTGCATTTTCACTTTCCGGATATATTCGTTAGTCGATAATCCCGTTAGTGCTTTCATTTTCCGGTAGAGAGTGGAGCCGCTCATACACATTTTGTCTGAAAGATAGGTAATATCAATCTTCTCCGAAGAGAGGTTTTCTTCGATTAAAAGGGTGATTTTTTCAATAAATTCATTATCCAGCTTGCTTAGAGCTTCGGCTATTACGATACGTTTCTCTCTTAAATCCGCCTGATTGCCCGGAGCGGATTGTGTTTGGAATTGGGTGATCAGTTTCTTTCTTGATTCCAACAGATTATTGATACGGCTGCGCAGTAGAGAAGCACTGAAAGGCTTTGTCAGATAAGAATCGGCTCCTACCTCATATCCTTCTTCTTTGTCTTGCAGAGAATCCTTGGCTGTCAATAGGATGACAGGAATATGACTGGTTTGTACATCCTCTTTTAATTGGCGACATAGAGTGATACCGTCCATGACAGGCATCATAATATCACTGACTACAATATCGGGGATCCGGTTAAGGGCTTGTTGCTTCCCTTCTTCTCCGTTGTAGGCTGTGAGTACTTCGAACGAATCAGCGAAGGATTCGGATATATATTTCTGTATCTCTTCATTGTCTTCTACAATCAACAGGATTGGTTTTCCGGTATCCAAAGTGGCTTCTTGTGGATATTCAAGGCTTGCTTCCGGGTTCGTCTCCTCTTGAACCGGTTCTGTAGAATCTGCGTGTAAGGCATTGGGATAGATATTATCCGTCAATAAGCTGATATAGAAAGAGCTTCCTTCGTTTTGTATGCTTTCTGCCCGGATTTCTCCTTCATGCAGGGTGACCAGATTCTTCACCAAAGCCAAACCAATGCCTGTGCCGGATGCCTGATGCTTGCCGCTTTCCTGATAATAACGGTCAAAAATATGTGGCAGGGCTTCAGCAGAAATTCCATATCCCGTATCACTTACTTTTATCTCTGTATAAGCTACTTCATTACGCATTGTCTGATACAAACTTAGAGTGACGCGCCCTTGTTCCGTATATTTGATTGCGTTGGAAATGAGATTATCCAAAACAATGGTAATGATTTCCTTATCGAAAAAAAGAAACATTTCTTCTTTCTCTATTTGAATCTGGAAGTCAATCTTGGTCTTTTGATTTAGTTCTTTGTATTTAAGTCCTATCTCATAAATCAAAGGAGCGATATTGCCTTTGCTGACGCACAATTTTTTATTTTGCGTCTCTGTCTTTCGGAATTCCAGTATTTGGTTAATCAAGTTGAGCAGCCGTAGCGCACTTTGATGGATGACAGATAACTTCTGGGCTTGTTTTGCCGGAAGTGAGGTTTCTTTTTGCATATCTTCCAAGGGACCGAGGATTAAGGTCAACGGTGTACGTAGTTCATGGGTGATATTGGTGTAGAACCGCAGACGTTCCTGATTCAATTCCTGTTCCTGCTCATGGTTTTTCTTTTCCAAAATATAGAGGCTTTCTAAATTCAGCTTCTTTTTATATGCATGCAAGATAAGATAAATGATGCTGATAGATACTAAAATATAGATAAGCTTTGCCCACCACGTCAGCCAAAGAGGGGGATTGACACGGATGGTAAGTGAAGTAGCTTCTTCCGGCCATTCTTGGTTATGTACTCGTGCTTTGATGAGGAACTCATATTTTCCCGGAGGAATGTTTCGGAAAGTGACACTGTTGTTCTCATTGACGGTGTACCATGAGTTCTCAAGCCCTTTCAGCATATAAACATACTCCACTTGGTTGACAAGTGAGTAGTTTTGCACATTAAATGTAAGTCCAAAGCTATTTTGCGCATGACTTAATTCTACATTCTGTCCTTTGGACAAGTTGATAATCATGTCGTTATTTTCCAGATTGCTCAATCGTCCTAGTATTTTCATTTCCGTGATAACTGCTACCGGAGTAGGTTGTTCATTCATTGTAATATCAGGATTAAAACAACATACTCCATTGATAGAACCGAAATAAATCCATCCGTTCTTGTTTTGCGTTACACAACCGCTTGAGAAACTTCCCGCCGGAACATCATCAGAATGACCATAGTGATAGAAACAATCTTTGGCTGTCACGTAGCAGCTGACACCTTTATTATTGCTAAACCATATATTACCTTTCTTGTCTTCTGTTATTGCACAGATATTTGTATTGGTTAAACCATCTTTTCGTTGATATGTTTTGTAGGTTAATACATTGGTTGAAGGAAAACAGACTAGTCCTTCTCCTGTCCCTATCCACATTCTTTTGTGTTTATCCTGTATGATCTGATTGACGGTATTGGAACAGAAGCCCTCCCTTTGGACAAAGGTCTTGATTTGTTGTAGATCGGGCGTGTATACGCCAAGTCCGTCTCCGAAGGTCCCAATCCAGAAACGCCCTTTCTCATCTTGAGCTATAGAACGTACAAAATCACTGTGTAGTTCGCTGTTTTCAGTGTTGTAGTGTCGGATAATTTCCATGTTGAGGGGATTCAATACAATGATTCCTCCGCTATATCCTACCCAGATATTATGTTGAGTATCTTCGTAGATCGTACGGACATCCTGATTGTACTGTCCCATGAGGGAGATGGAACGAAACCTTTTATTCCGAGTGTCATAATAACTGATTCCTCCTTGAAAAGAACCGAACCATAGATTTCCTTTTGAATCCTGTAAAGAGGTCAATATGAAATTGGAAGGGATGTCTCCAGTCTCTTTTTTATAAATAGCAATACGCTTGTCCCCTTCAAATACATTGATACCACCTCCGTCTGTTCCAATCCATATACGTCCTTGTCTGTCGGTACAGAGACTGCTTGCAACTTTATTGTTCAGACTGTTTTCATTGTTGGGAATCGGAGAATAACTTAATGTTGTGAATAAGGGTGGCTTTCTGCTGATAAAGTTGATTCCTCCTCCCATGTACCTATCCAGATATTGTCAAAAGAATCTTGGAATATACACCGGGCACTTGCATTGGAAAGGCTTCGACTATCATCACCTTCCTGAATATATTCGAGGGAAATCTGTTCGGGTGAGAGAAACATACTTTGTTTGAGATCCAGTATAGTAATGCCATTAAGTTCGGAAGCAATCCAAAGTTTACCGTCGTTTAATTGTTTAATAGCCAATATCCGATTGCATAAAGCAGCATATTTATCATTTTTGTTATTCTTAAAAGTGATAAAGCTTTGATCGGTAGCATTGAAAAGAGCCAGGCCTTTATCTGTCCCTAGCCATATATTACCGTTTGTGTCTTTAGTGAGACATCGTACATCATTGCCGGGCAGGCTCTTCGGGTCGTCCGAATGATTCTGGAAGTTTTTTACACTTTTATCTTTGAGAGAAAGAATACTGAATCCGTGGCCGACATGGCCGATGTATAGATTCCCGTCTCCTCCGTCCAACACAGTCCATGTTTGTTCACAAGATAAGGCGGGCACTGTATTCTTGTTATAATGAGTGAACTGCCCACTGTTAATGTCGAGATATTCTATACCTCTATAGTAAGTACTGATCCACAAGCCATCTTCATGTTGAGCAGAAGGAGCGATGTCCGTTACGTCATTCGTAATTAGGCTATGAGGGTCATCCGGATTATGTGAATAAGCTGTAAATACCTGTTTGTTGTAATTATATGCATTTAATCCGTCCCGTTGAGTCGCTATCCATATAATGGGACGTTTATTGTCAGCATATACCCGATTGAGTTCATTGCCAGTGATTCCCTGGCTACTTTGCGATAAGTCATTCTTATAATAGGTCATGAAACGGGTCCCGTCGAATTTATTAAGTCCTTCTTCCGTAGCAAACCATAAGAAGCCTTGTTTATCTTGTGCGATACTAATCACATAATTATTAGATAATCCCTGCTCAATACCCAATCGTTTGATAGAATGGGATTGAGCTATCAATTGAGAAACTGATAGCAGACACAGAAAGAAAATAGAAGTAATGTGTTTCTTCATAACTCGTACTTATTCGTTTCATTTACAAGCTCAAAAATAGGAATAAATATTTTATTTAGAGTATGTAAATCGTGCATTGCACGATTTATGTAGCTTCTCTGCATGATTTTTGTCGGTTTATATAGTTGGAATCGTCTACATTTGTGATGTCGATTTGCCGATATTTTATATATTGAGAAGTCGTACCGAGATAATATTAATCATTAAATACTAATTATTATGAAAGCTAAATTGTTGCAAAGCGCGGTTTTGTGGACTTTCCTTTCAGCAGCGACCTTGTTGGTTGGATGTAGTGACGATGAGGATTATAGAGATGTAGACGGACAATCTCCAACTCTTGAGTTAACATCTGATCATATCCGTACATTGACAGGCTATGAATTCAAAATTGCAGGTAAAATTGTGGATAAAGATGGTATTCGTTCTATTAATCTACAATGTGCAGAGCTTTACTTGGACAAGACAATTGAATTGTTAACTCTTTATTCAGAATCATTGTATGAGTATAATCTGAATTATGGTTTCACTATTCCTGAAAAAACAAAAGGTGACAGTTTTACTATAAAGGTAACAGTTACAGATTTAGGTGGGCGTACAGCAACAAGCGATGTCCTGATTACGATGGATGGTGATTATACAGAACCAGTCTTGACTCCGTCTATTGGTCTTTTAAGTGATAATATTAATATAGTGTTGTCTGAAGGCACTTCTAAAACATTCCGGTTCACTGCACAAGATAATAAGGAATTGGATTATCTGGAATTGGCTGTTCCTGATTTGGAAATCTTGGAACGTCTGGATATTGAAGAAGGAGAGAAAAAAGGAACATTGAATACTACTGTTGTATTTCCTTCTGATAAGACTGGGACCTATACGTTGGTTATACGCGCTGTTGATACTTTTGGCAATGTTGCGGAAAAGAACTATTCAGTACTCGTTTCCAGAGTGAAAGATTATGAGAATATGTATCTGGTTGATTTTGAAGGAACAGACAGCAAATTGCTAACAGGTAATGACGTATGGGGAGTTCCAATGCCTATAGAACGAGTAACGAATTTCACCTATAAGGCTCGTTGTTATTCACCTGCTCCAAATACCCCGATCCGTTTCATTACAAGCAAATATAGTTTTAGCATCTGTTTTGGTGATGACAAAAATAATCCGGGAAAACTAACTGGCATTTCTGAAGATGTACAGCCGATTATTCTACCTGAAAAGAGCTATTATGAAATAAACTTTAATACAGAAGAAGGAACCTATACAGTAGAAGCTTATTCTCCGGGAACACCAATTATTGACGGACTTAAAATGGGATTCGTTGGCGGATGGTTTGATGGTGCCAAAGGCTGGGACGGACCTAAGAATGTCTATGAATTGACTCAAGATCCGGATAATCCGCATTGTCTCACAGCAGAATTGACTTGGAGTAAACAAGATTCTTTTGACGTGACAATCACTCCTTATGATGCAAATGGTGCTTGGTTGGAACCCGGTTGGCGTTTTGACGGTAAAAACGAATCATTTGCTACTAATACTAATGATTCATCTAAAAAGGTACCCGCAGGTAAATACACCTTTATATTTGATACACATCTTGTTCAGTCTAAATTACTGAAGAAATAATTAAAATAATACCATAAAAACATGAAACGATATCTATTTTTATTATTATCGTTCTTTGCGCTGAACCTTTATGCTCAGCAGGGAAATCTGACTGGTACTGCTATTGCAGCTAGTGATAAAGAACCAATGATTGGTTTGACCGTTCTGGTGAAGGGTACTACAAATGGTACTGTCACAGATTTGGATGGAAACTACACATTGACTAATGTTCCTAAAGATGCGACTATTGTATTTTCCATGATTGGATATAAGACACAAGAAGTCAAAGTCAATGGAAAGAATGTCATTAATGTAGTCATGGAAGATGATACACAAGCTTTGGATGAAGTAGTTGTTATCGGTTATGGTGCAGTGAAGAAGAGTGACTTGACAAGCTCTATATCTGCTATCAAAGGAGATGAACTGAAAAAACTGACTGGCGGTAATGCCATGAATGCTTTGCAGGGAAAGATTAATGGTGTGCAGATTACCGGTGGCGGCGGTCCGGGTACTTCGCCTCGTGTTATTATTCGGGGGGTATCTACTGTCAATGGTTCTGACCCGTTGTATGTTGTTGATGGAATGCCGGTGGGAACCAATATCAATTTTCTTGACCAGAACGATATTGAATCCATGCAAGTGCTGAAAGATGCTTCTGCAGCAGCTATTTATGGTACACGTGGTTCTAACGGCGTTGTTCTTATTACTACCAAGAAAGGTAAAAAGGGAGCTACCCAATTCGGTTTCTCAGCTTCTGCCGGTTTTCAGACGTTGAAGAAACCGGAGATGGCAAAAGCTTCCGAATATGAATATGTATTCAAAGCGCGTTATATTAATGATAATGCAGAGCCACGTTATAACAGCAAGGAGAATATAACAGATGCGGAAGGTACTGACTGGTGGGATGAAAGCATGAAAAAGACAGCACTGATTCATAACTATAATTTTAATTTCTCCGGAGGTACGGATAAGTTGCTTTACTCTGCTAATATTGGTTATTTCGGACAAGACTCACAATACACTGTAGGTAACTGGCAAAAGCTGACAGCTCGTTTCAGTATGGAATATACTTTTAATAGTATAGTAAAAGCAGGTATTGACTTTACCCCGAAATATGAAAATTGGACAGATGCTCCCAATTTATTGGGTAATATAATGGCTATGGACCCCACAACTCCGATCATGCGTCCTCAAAGTGAATGGACGACAAATAAATACGACAACTATGCCCGTTCCAGCAACAACTTGGTGTGGAATCCGGTTGCACAATTAGCTCGTATGGATAAACATAGTGATGAATATGGTTTATTAGCCAATCCGTATGTAAATATTGAACCGATTAAAGGTTTGGTTATTCGTTCACAGTTTGGTGTCAATGCCCGTTTCCGTATTTCAGATGAGTTTACTCCTTCTTTCAATATCGATACATTAGAGAAATCCGATTACAGCAAAGCATATCGTAAAACCGATAATTGGGTGGACTGGAACTGGACAAATACAATAAACTGGATTAAGAGTTTTAATCATAAACACAATTTGAATGTGATGGCTGGTTATACGATGGAACGTTTCCAGGAATATTGGTTGGAAGGGTCAAAAGAACGTACTCCTACCAATGAAGAGAACCTGCACTATGTTTCAGCCGGTACGCAGAATCCGCAGACGGCAGGCGTGAATGCCTATTCTTCATTGATCTCTTATCTGGGACGTGTGATGTATAATTACAACGACCGTTACTATTTGACTGCTTCTATCCGTGTAGATGGTTCTTCTAAATTCATGAAAGATAATCAATACGCTACTTTTCCGGCAGTATCTGCGGCATGGCGTATTTCAGAGGAGCCATTCATGAAAAAACAGCATATCTTTGATAACTTGAAGATTCATGCAGGATGGGGACGTGTGGGTAATCAGAATATTGACAATTCGGCTTATCAGTCTACTATTGGATCTGCCGATTATGTATTTGGTGGCAATCGTGAGATTGGTACAGCGGTAGGTTCAATTGGTAACTCATTGATTCGATGGGAAACTGTAGAAGATTATAATATCGGTATTGATATGGCATTTTTGAAAAACCGTTTGTCGGTGACTGCAGAATGGTTCCGTAAAGAATCCCATGATATGCTGCTGAAAAAAGATAATATGCTGATTTTAGGGTTCCCGATGTGGAATGGACAGATGTGGAGAATGTAGGTAAAATGAGAGCTACGGGTTGGGAACTTTCTATTAACTGGGAAGATCGTAAAGGTGATTTTGATTATGGAATTGGATTGAACCTGTCATCCGTTAAAAATAAAGCTATTAAACTATTGGGTTCTACTCCGATTAATGCCGGAAGTTTTAATGGAGATTACATCATACGTAATGAAGAAGGTGGTGAGATCAGCCGTTTTTATGGATATGTGGCTGATGGTATTTTCCAAAATCAGACTGAAGTAAATGCACATACCGATGAATATGGAACAGTCATTCAACCCAATGCTCAACCGGGAGATATTCGTTTCAAGGATTTGAACCATGATGGTAAGCTGGATGATAATGATAAGACTTTTATTGGAAATGCATTTCCAGATCTTATGGTTGGTATTAATGCCCGTTTAGCATGGAAGAATATTGACTTTGCAGCTAATTTCTATGGTACAATAGGAAACGATGTATACAACACGACTAAAGGACGCTATTCGGGAGTGTCGGGTGAGAATGTATATGCCGGAACCTACAATGCTTCTTGGCATGGTGAGGGAACAAGTTATGATTTACCCCGTCTGTCGTACAATGATGCCAATCAGAACTGGACACGTGTTTCTTCTTTCTATGTGGAAGATGGTTCTTATTTACGTTGCAAGCAGTTGCAGATAGGATATACATTGCCAAAGAAATGGACGAAGAAAATTTCATTGCGCCTGTCTTTCTCGGCACAGAATCCGTTCACTATTACCGGATATTCAGGAATGGACCCTGAAGCGGCTGCCTTAGGTACTGAAGGAAAAGTAACAGAGTCGGGTATTGATTGGGCAGGGTATCCTAACCCGCGTACATACCTTTTTGGAATCAATATGAATTTCTAATGCTATTAACAGAGATAAGAATATGAAAAAATATATTTTAGGCTTGACTATAGCCGCTTCTACATTGTCATTAGTCGGTTGTTCGGATTTCCTGGATACGCCAGTACTCGGTCAGCAGGATTTGAGTGAATATTTTGTGAATGAAGATCAGTGCAAGCAGCAGATTACAGGATGTTATCAATCCATATTCTGGGATGACTGGTGGCAGGTACAGAAATTTTATTTGTGCGGTGATATGTGTACGGATGATATGTGGGTCGGTAATACTGGTGAAGATCAGGGGGCTTATGAAGATCTGGCCTTTTTTACAGGTGATGCATATGGTGGAGGAGAATGTAGTCAGAACTTCTGGCAATATCGTTACAAGGGTATATTGCGGTGTAACATTGCGATTGAGAGAATACCAGATGTAGAGTTTGAGGACGAATCGTTGAGAGATCGTTATGTGGCTGAAGCTAAATTCTTACGCGCTTATCAATATTTTGATTGGTGAGATACTTTGGTGGTGTGCCGTTAGTACTGGGGATGAAGATGCCTTCGGAGATAGAAGGGATTCAGCGTGCTTCTGCAGCAGAGGTGTACACACAGATTGAGAATGACCTGAAAGATGCTGCTAATGTATTACCTGTTAAAGGTGAATATGCCAGTGCCGACTTAGGGCGTGCCACTAAAGGGGCAGCACAAGGGCTATTGGCAAAAGCTTATCTTTATCAGGAAAAATATGAGGAAGCAGAGGATATGCTGGAACAAGTGATGGGTTTGAATGGGCATGCATCACAAGGGTATGATTTGTTGGATGATTTTGGAGATGTGTGGAGCATTTCTCATAATAATAGTGTTGAATCACTGTTTGAAGTGCAGACTAATAGTGATATAGCCTATAATTTAGGACTTAGAATGCCTGTTGTATGTGGTTCCCGTGATGACGGTGGCTGGGCATGGGGCTTGCCGACAAGCAATCTGGAGACAGCTTTCAAGACAGCAGGAGATGACATACGTTTGAAATGGACTATTATTAAAGACAAAGCAACCAGTGTGCCGGGTGATACCCATTGGTCTTCTACCGTACCTTATTCGGTTTCGACCGATTCACATAAGTCAGGTCGTGTGACTCGTAAAGTATACATTCCTTATGCCCAACGTCCTGAACCATACGATGCTTCTCATAATCCATTGAATTATCGTATTCTACGTTATGCGGATGTATTGTTGATGTATGCCGAAGTTGAAAATGTGTTGAAAGATGACGGACAGGCTCGCTGGGCTTTAAATAAAGTCAGAGAACGTGTAGACTTAGATCCGGTAGAATCCAGTGGTACTGAACTTCGCGATGCGATACGTCAGGAACGTCGTCTTGAACTGGCATTGGAAAACCAACGTCTGTTTGATATCCGTCGCTGGAAAAATGATAGTGGAAAGTCTGTTATGAGTGATATTATGGGACCGAACGGTTCATTTGTGATATACAATACAAAAGAATCTACCGATACGTATGAGCTTGGAAATCAGAAGGAAAGTAGCTCTAAGGGACGTAATTTCAAAGAAGAGCGTGACTTGGTATACCCGATTCCGACCACAGAGATTAGTCAGAGTAATGGTAGTATAGTACAGAATCCCGGATATAATTAATTAAATGATTATGAAACACAGAAATTTATTTATAGGACTTTCATGCATGGCGGCAGGGCTTTGCGCATGTAATGATGAATATACATTCGTGCCGGAATATGAAGTGAAACTGCCGACCGATACCACTATCAATGTTACAATTGATGCCTCAACTGTATATCAGACTATTGATGGTTTTGCATCTTCCGATGCATGGGATATGGAATATGTAGGCAAATACTGGAGCACTTCCAATAAAGAAGCCATTGCAAAATTGTTATTTTCCCGCGAAGTTGATGACAAAGGAATTCGCAGGGCATCGGTTTATCCATGTGGCGGTTTAATTTGGGAGGAGGTTCGGAAGAACAAGGAGATGCAAGTGGTATTGTTTCAGATAAAAAGGAACGACGTGTCGACTGTTTTTTGACAAGTGCAAATGGAAGTTATGATTGGTCCAAATCTGCGGGGCGGAGATATTTTATGGAAAAGGCTAAAGAGTATGGCTGTGAGTCATTCGTACTGTTCAGTAATACACCTCCTGTATACTATACTTATAACGGACAAGCACGTTCGGATAAAGGGGCATTTAGTAATTTGAAGACAGAACATTATGGTGACTTTGCTGATTTCCTGGCTACTTGTGCCAAGCATTTTGTTGATGAAGGATATAATATTACTCATATTAGTCCGATTAACGAACCGCAGTATAACTGGAATGGCAATGAACAAGAAGGTTCGGCCTGGCAGAATACAGAAGTGGCAACGTTAGCAAAAGCATTGGATGCGAGTTTGACAACCAAAGGGCTTTCCAATACCCAGATGTTATTGGCTGAAGCAGGAAAGTGGGATTATCTATATGGAAACGGTGATGCGGGAAGTGCCCGTGGCAATGTAATAGAGGCTTTTTTCAACCCCAATAATACAAGTACTTATATTGGTAATCTTACGCATTTGCCTAAATTGATTTGCGGGCATAGCTATTATCTGGATACGAACTGGAGCAATATGTACTCTGTCCGTTCTTCTGTTAAGTCCAAAGCAGACCAATATGGTTTGAAGGTATATCAGACGGAGTGGAGTATGTTGAGTGAGAACTATGAAGATTATGCCAGCTATGGTGACGCTTCTTATATGGACTTGGCTTTGAGTATGGCAAAAGTGATTCATCAGGATTTGGCAACAGCTAATGTAAGTTCTTGGTCATACTGGACTACTTGTAGCCGTGAACGTTGGAGTCAGAAAAGCCGTTTTTATCTGATTCGTCTTTCTCCTGATAGCAATGATGGCGAAAGTTATGCCGATTTAGCTACTAATGGCACTTATAAAGCTAGTAAGAACCTTTGGGTACTGGGCAATTATAGTGCATTTGTGCGTCCGGGCTACCAGCGTATTGATTTGAAATTGGAGGAAGAGACAAAGGATTTCTTTGCTACTGCCTATATTTCACCGGAGAAAGATAAATTGGTAGTGGTGTACACTAACATGACCGATAAACGCGCGGAAATAAATAATACATTTGAAGGATTGGGCAAAGAAGTGGGTGAATTTGAACAGTATACTACTTCAGAAGCAAAAGATTTGAAGCGTGAGCCCAGCTATAATAAAGGTGTTGTTCCTGCTAAAGGTATATCTACTTTTATTTATACTCTTCAATAAAATAGTTTTCAACAGGTATTAGACTATAGACTAGACAATGAAAGGTAAAAAGATTTTAGCCGCTTTAGGCTTCTTCTCAATAGCCGGTGTGGCAGGTGGATGTTCCCAACCTGCCCCCGAAATACGTTATCAGATAGAAACAGACCAACCCTGTCAGACGATGGCATACTTCAGTGCTTCTGATGCCTGGAGTATGCAATTCATCGGGCTTTGGCCGCAGGAGAAACAAAACCAAATAGCCGATTGGCTGTTCAGCACGGAGAACGACGCCAACGGACAGCCGAAAGGTATCGGCCTGTCACTCTGGCGTTTCAATGTCGGAGCAGGTAGTACGGAGCAAGGAGAGAACAGTCAGATTGCTTCTCCCTGGATGCGTGCCGAATGTTTCCTGAATCCCGATGGAACATACAACTGGAACAAACAACAAGGGCAACGCAATTTCCTGAAACTGGCAAAAGAACGGGGAGTCAACAAATTTCTGGCTTTCTTGAATTCGCCTCCCGTATATTACACACAGAACGGATTGGCTACCAATACCGGCCGTGGAGGTACAGCGAACCTGAAACCGGATTGTTATGAAAAGTACGCTCGTTTTCTGGCAGATGTAGTGCAGGGAGTAGAACAACACGATGGCATCAAGTTCAACTATATCTGTCCTTTCAATGAACCGGATGGACACTGGAATTGGGTCGGTCCGAAGCAGGAAGGCTGTCCGGCAACAAATAGGGAAGTAGCCCGCACGGTTCGTCTGTTAAGCAAAGAGTTTGTAGACCGGGACATGGATACACAGATTTTGGTTAATGAGTCTTCCGATTATCGTTGTATGTTCCGTACCCACGAAACGGACTGGCAACGGGGGTATCAGATTCAGGCTTTCTTCTGTCCGGATAGTGTGGACACATATTTGGGAGATACTCCGAATGTTCCCCGTTTGATGCTCGGTCATAGCTATTGGACAACAACTCCGTTAAGTGAATTACGTAATATCCGCTGCCAGCTGCGGGATACATTAGATAAACATCAAGTTGGTTTCTGGCAAACAGAGACTTGCATCATGGGTAATGATGAAGAAATCGGTGGTGGAAATGGTTTCGATCATACGATGAAGACAGCGCTCTATGTGGCACGTATCATTCATCACGATATTGTGTATGCCAGAGCTGAAAGCTGGCAGTGGTGGCGTGCTATTGGCGGCGATTATAAAGATGGATTGATTCGCGAATATACTACGGACAATAATTTCTTAGATGGCAGAGTAGAAGACTCCAAACTGATGTGGGCTTTAGGTAATTATAGTCGTTTTATCCGTCCGGGAGCAGTCCGGTTGTCCGTTTCGGCTTTCGATCAAACAGGAGCTCTGATTCCTGATGGCGACACCGATCAGCAAGGATTGATGTGTTCTGCTTATAAAAACGTGGACGGAACGTATGTGATGGTAGTGATTAACTATGCTAATGAAGAAAAAGAGTTTCTATTGATAAAGAAAAAGTAGGGAATGCACAATGGCAGGTTTATCGTACTTCGGATAAAGAAGGGGAGAATTTGCTACCGGTAGAAAAAGTGAAAAGTGGAAAGACTGTTCAGATTCCGGCACGTTCTATTATAACGCTTCAGAGTTACTAATAAAACAGCTTTATTTTCTTTATTTTTTTGAGGAGAATAATACATCTATGTGCCCGTCTATTGCTGTAAAAGTAATAGGCGGGCATAGTGTATAAGAAGAGGTCTTTCATAGACAATAGAGGAATTTTTTGGTCTTTATATCCTTTCTTCGGGTTACAGGGGTTAAAGCTGAAAATGCCATATATCAGTTTAGTTAAAACCCTCATGCGGACTATTATTTTATGAAAAGACATATTATCTTTGCCTGCATATATGAATATGTCTGTACCATGGTGATGAAAAAGTTTACGTTCTTGTTGATTACATTGTTCAGTAGTACCCTGATTCTTTTAGCCGATAATTCCTACCGTTCGTATACTGTAGCAGACGGACTGTCCAACAGTACGGTAAAAGCTATCTATCAGGACGAGATGGGATATATATGGTTAGGGACAAAGGATGTTGAATCGTTTGGATGGTTATGAAATTAAAAATTTCTTTTATGAATCCGATGAGACCGTCAGACAATCCAATGATATTGTCAGTATCACAGGAGACAGGCAAGGCAGAATGTGGATTGGAACTTTTAATGGAATTACACTTTTCGATCCCTTTGAGGAGAAATATATAGATTTAGCCACTTTATATAAAGGTTGCGAATTGCCTCGTGGGGTGGTGGTTGGTCTGTCGATAGCATCAGACGGAGCAGTATGGGTGGTTACCAAAATGGGGGTATATACTCGAGTGAAATGTACTTGTTTGGAAGCGTTAAGAGGACTTTATATAAACAGTATGGCACCCAGTGCAGATAATTCTCTTCTCTTGAATGTAGCAAACAAAGGTATCCTTAGACTGGATACACGAACTTCCCGTTTCTCGTATATTCTGAAAGGCCCGGATTATCCGGCATTTCTGAAAATCTTTCAGGACGAAAAAGAACGTACCTGGTTGGCCTCTTCTCTGGATAATTTACAACTTTATAATCCGGTTACCAGTACAGCAACAAAAATTGAAGTGAATTTCCCGGCTGATATGAGTGTATGGAAAGGACAGGTGCATGATATAAAGGTGTATAACGATTCTCTTTTACTATTAGCAACAGATAATGGGTTAGCCGTGATGAATGAACATACACATGTTATTAGCCGGACATTTGAAGAATGTATTCCTTCCGGACTGCTTGCTAACCGTCGTTTGATGAGTCTTTACAAAGACAAACAGGGATCGTTATGGTTGGGGACCTTCAATGAAGGTGCTCTGTTTTATAATGCCAGACAATATCTATTCCGTTATCATCCGCTGACTTTGAATATAAATCAGCCGATACGGGTGACCGGAAAACTGATAGAGGCGCAGGGGAAATTATGGATCGGTCATAATAGAGGGATATGTACTTTAAACCTGGCTAACGGTAAAGTGGAGGAAGTCCGGTTACCAATAGGAAAAGTAGGAGCTAGTGAAGATGAAGTATACTATATGTTTCAGAATAATGAGAATGAGATACTTTTCTATGTACTCAATAAAGGAGTATACTCGCTGAATCTTCGAGATCTTTCTATTAGTAAGGAAATGATGGATATGTTCCCCCCGGATGCACAGATACGGGCTATGGCGAAAGATGTACAGGGAAATATCTGGATTGCAGAGGATGAACTGTCTTGCTACAATCCCAAGACAAAAAAACTTAGCCGTTCTTTTTCGACAAATCAAGATGGAAACACACGTTTTATGCTGACGCAGGACTTGTTAGCGTATGGCTCCAGTATGTTGGTAGGCGGGCGTACGAGTGGAGTGTGGAGTTTTCCTTATCATCCCAATAATGCAGCCATTACTTTAAAGGCAACCAACTTGATTTTGATGAACTGAAAAATAAAAATGTGAGTCTGCTTTATTTGGATAGCCAGCACTACCTTTGGGTGGGAACATATAATATGGGTGTATATCGTTGCCATTTGGAGAGAGGAACTATCGACCATTTCGGCATAGAACAAGGGCTTATACACAATTCTGTCTGCGGTGTACTCGAAGATAAAGAAACCGGAGATTTTTGGATATCTACTGTGATCGGACTTTCCAAGCTGTCAATGAAAGATTCCAGAATTGTTAATTATACCAAAGATACGGGGTTCCCTTTGAATGAGGTTTCCCGGAATACTCTGTTACAGGTAGAGGATGGGAGGATTTATGTAGGTGGCAACAATGGTATAGCAGAGTTTGCTCCCCGGGAAATTATCGCCGGTCAAGAGAGACTATTACCTGTAGTACATGTATCTTCCGTAAATAGTCTCGACTCCGACGAAGGAGCCGACCGGGTACAATACGATAATACACGCAGTCTGGAACATGTGGAATTATCCTATAAGAATGCCGCCGTACTCATCAAGTATTCCCCTTTGGATTATATCTTTCCGAAAGGATATAAATATGCTTACCGGATGGAGGGACTTGACCAGAATTGGAATTATATTGAACGTAATGAAGTCATTTATTCGCATTTGCCAGCCGGGGAATATACCTTTTATATAAAAGCATGTAACAGCGATGGCATTTGGGGGATGCGACAGGTATCGATGTCGTGGTTCATCCTCCTGTCTGGCTCACCGGATGGGCTAAAGTGATCTATGTGCTTCTGGCACTGATGCTGGTAGGAGGCGTGTTGTATTATTTCTACAAGCGGAAATCGGATAAATATCAGCGGAGGATAGAAGAAATAGAAAAAGAGAATATTGAACGTAATTATCGGATGAAGATAGAACTTTTCACCAACTTCTCACATGAATTACGTACTCCGCTGACTTTGATTACCGGCCCGGCGGAAGATATTTTGCAGGATGAGACGCTGCCTCATAAATTCCTTTTCCCGATGAAGCAGATTTATAAAAATTCGAATCGCCTGCTTTTGCTTGTCAACCAACTAATGGATTTCCGAAAGTTAGAGTATGGAGCTATGACATTAAAGTTGAGTCGTGTCAATATAGGGACTTTCCTTACCAGCCAGATTGATAGTTTCTCGGATTTATTACATAAGAAGGAGCTGACAATCGGATATGACAATGATTATTATGGGGATAATCTTTGGATGGATACAGACTGATGGAAAAAGTTATTTTCAAATCTGTTATCGAATGCTGTGAAACACTCTCCCAAAGGCACGCAGATAAAAGTTCGTTCGGTGGAGAAAGCTGGCAGTGTTGTGATTTCGGTGAAAGATTGTGGGGAAGGAATCTCGGAGGAGAATTTGTCGAAGATATTCGATCCGTTTTTCCAGGTAGAGCAAGGTAGCAAGTCAGATCTGTTTGGTAGTGGCATCGGGTTGAATATGGTGCAATATGTAGTGAGACTGCATAAAGGGAAAATATCAGTGGAAAGCACACCCGGACATGGAGCCGAGTTTTTGGTGGAATTGAACTTGGGAAAAGAGTGTTTTGCCGGGGCGAATGTAGAGTTTGTTGAAAATCGTGAAGATACCTATCTGGAAAAAGTAAGGAGGGAGTGTATTGCTCCTATCGAAGAAGAGAAACCGGCTTCAGTAGAAGATGACAACCGTTATCGTGTACTTGTTGTAGAAGATGATGACGATATGCGCCAGTATATTGTGTCTTTGCTATCCCAACAGTATATTGTGTACGAAGCTTCCAATGGAAAGGAAGGATTGAAAGAAGCGGTTGAACAGATTCCCGATTTGATAGTCAGTGACGTGATGATGCCGGTTATGGATGGGCTTGAGTTATGTAAGGCTATTAAAGAAGAGATGATTACGGCCCATATACCTGTTGTCTTGTTGACAGCAAAGGCTTGAATGAGCATATTGAAGAGGGCTATAGTGTGATGGCAGATGATTATGTATTAAAGCCATTTGCTCCGAAAGTATTATTGGCAAAACTGGATAGTCTCATCAAAAATCGGAATCGTCTTCGCCGGATTTTCTGTGAAAAGCTGGATGCTATTGAAGTTCCCGTAGCTGAACTTAGTGCTCAGGATAGTTTCATGCAACAACTGATGGAGCTAATCCGTAAAAGAGTACATGATCCTAACTTGTCCGTTAACGATCTGCATGAAGAATTGGGCATGAGCCGTTCGCAGTTCTTCCGGAAAATAAAGGCTGTTTCCGATGTATCACCTAATAAACTTATTTTGAATGTCCGCATGAAGCTGGCTGCCGAGAAATTGGCCACAGGTAAATATACTGTTTCTGAAGTAGCTTATGATGTCGGATATTCTGACCCTTCTTATTTTAGTAAAGTTTTTAAATCTACGTATAACATCGCACCTGCCAATTACCTGAAGCAACGGATGTAAAATCGTGTTTCTCTGGTAAAAATGTCCCAGACGAAGTGTTCTGGCTTATTTTACAGGTCTTTGATACTATTTTCCAAGTCGAGCGGGTGAACATTCTTTATGTTTGCACCGCTAAGGAATAGTAAATGATTTATTAACCTTGTAAAATTTAGTTTATGAACGACAAAGAAAATCAAGAAAAGAGTTCTTATGAAAAACTAAGGTTTCTGGCGACTCTTTTTGTGTTATGCTTGAGCACGATGGCTTGGGCGCAGATGAAAGTCACCGGAACAGTGTCGATATGATGGGGGAACCCATTATTGGCGCCAATGTGGTGGAAAGTGGGAATAAAACTGTAGGTACAATTACCGACCTCGATGGTAAGTTTACCCTGAATGTAAGTAAAGAAGCAACGTTGGTCATTACTTATGTAGGTTTTACAGAGAAAAGAGTAAAAGTAAACGGTAGGTCACAGCTTACCATTAAACTGGAAGAAGATTCTAAAACGTTGGATGAAGTGATCGTGGTAGGATACGGTTCAGTGAAAAAGTCGAATCTGACTACTTCAGTTGCTAAAATTTCCTCCGATGCGATTGATGGACGCCCCATTACCAGCCTAAGTGACGCACTTTCCGGCCAGTTGGCAGGTGTACAGACACAGACATCAAGTGGTATTCCGGGTGAAGAGATGCAGATTCTCGTCAGAGGAGCAAGCTCCATTAATGGTTCCTCTTCTCCGCTAATTGTGGTGGACGGTGTAATTACAGAATCCATGAGTGATGTAAATCCGTCAGATGTAGCTTCTATTCAGGTATTGAAGGATGCTGCCGCTACCTCTATTTATGGAGCCAGAGGTTCGGCGGGAGTTGTGCTGATTGAAACCAAGCAGGCAAGTGGGTCTAAACCGGTGATTACTTGGGAATCATACATTGGTACACAAAATGCGGTGGGATTACCCGAAATGATGACAGCAAAAGAATGGCTGGCATATAATATATGGTATACCAATGCCAAGTATTTGAATAAAGGAGGAACGAATAGTATGTATGTTCCTAATAAGAAAAGATCCTCCGGCGATCAGATCAACGAACAATGGTTGGTGAATCCTAATTCAGATGTAGCCGACTGGACGTTTAGAAATGACATTCCGACTACCGACTGGATTGATCAGATTATGCAAAATGCTCTGACTCATAATCACCAGGTATCTGTTTCCAGTAAAGGAAAGAAATATTCTATCTATCTTTCTGCCGGTTATCTGAATCAGGAAGGTATTGTTAAAAATACAGGTTTCGAACGTTTCAACTTCCGTTTGAATGCTTCGGTAGATCTGAATAGATATATCAAGCTGGCGCTACGTTTGCCCCTACTATTTCTCACCAGGATAAAGGAGAGTCTGAAGGAAAGGATAAACAGATAATGAATGCATTGCTCATGCCTCCTATCATTGGCTTGGATGAAAATACCCGTGAATATGGATTCAATGCAAGCTATCGTAATAACGTGAACCCTTACGAAAGATTGATGTCAGTAGTAGATAAGAGGGAAAAGAAAACCTTCAATACCTCTTTGTGGGCGGAGGCAAAAATCATAAAAGGGTTGACTTTCAAAACATTGTTCAGCTATAACTCGGACATGAGAATTGATGAGTACTTCCTTCCGGCAAATGTACAGCCCAATAATGGCTCGACTACGCAAGGAACTACCTCTACTCTTAGCATAAGCCGTACCGGTATTCAGAATACGTTGACTTATAACACAACACTGAATAAGAAGCATGCTTTAGAGATTCTGTTGGGGCAAAGTATTGACGAACGTAATGAATTCAGGACAAGTCTGGGAGCAATGGACTATCCGCTGGAAAGTGTACCGACCCTCAATATGGGTGCTACCCCTACGGAAGCCAGCAGTTCAAGAACCATTGTTCGTACTTCATCGCTTTTCGGACGTGTGAACTATAATTATGCAGATAAATATCTGGCTTCAGCATCAGTGCGCCGTGATGGTTCTTCTCGTTTCGGTCCGGGAAATCGTTGGGCTGTTTTCCCGTCCGTATCAGCCGGATGGAAGATCAGTGGTGAGGAATTTATGAAAGATATCAAAGTTATCAACCTGTTGAAACTACGTGCTTCCTGGGGTATGTCCGGTAACGACCGTATTGGTACTGCCGATTATATTCCTAATTATGATGTGACTAACACCGTGTATGGAGGAACTTCACAAGTGGGTGTGTATGCAAAGAATATAGCCAATGACAAACTTAAATGGGAGACAACCAAAGCATTTGATATTGGTTTTGACCTCTCTTTATTCAATAATCGTGTACAGTTGAATGTAGACTATTATATAAATAAGACAGATGATTTGCTTTATTCTACGAAGTTGCCTGCTGCGACCGGTTTCAGTACAGTAAAAACCAATCTTGCATCTATTGAAAACAAAGGATGGGAGATAGACCTGACGACAGTCAATGTACATACTAAAGCATTTAAATGGTCAAGCTCGCTCAATCTGGCAACCAATAAGAATAAGGTGCTCGATATGGGAGGAAATGATAATGTAATTACAGAAGCCTATGATGCTCGTTTTATCACAAAGGTGGGAGGTCCGATTTCACAATTCTATGTTTACCGTACGGATGGTTTGTTAACAAACGACGACTTTGAACTTGGTCCTGATGGTAAGTATGACAAATCCCGTCCTCGTGTTCCTGTCCTGACCAACCAGATTCCCGGAAATGTGAAATACGTGGATATAGATGGAAATGGGGAAATCAATTCCGATGATATGGTTCCTTATGGATCGAACGACCCGGATCTGACATACGGATTCACTAATCGTTTCTCTTATAAGAACCTGGAATTAAGCGTATTCCTTCGTGGACAAATCGGTGGTAAGGTGCTTTATCTGGCTGGTCGTAGTTTGGATACGGGACGTGGAAACTACAATGGATTGAAAAGATGGCTACACGCTTATAAAGAAGAGTACGCCGGAGGAAATCCGATACCGACAAGTCTGGGAGTAGACATGTCCTGGGATGGTAAGACTCCATTACCTTACGGACTTGGCAACAACTCTCCTCTTAATAAGGACGGTCAAATGCACATGACAGACATGGCTATTTATAATGCTTCTTTCTTGCGGATACAGAACATCAGCCTGACTTATAAATTGCCTAAGAAATGGTTGAGAAAATCTCATATTCAGGCAGCTAAAGTCTATGTGACGGCAGAAAACCTGTATACGTTTACAGATTATATCGGTAATCCGGATGTAAATAGCTATTCGCCCGATAATCCGATGGTGCGTGGTGCGGATTATACCACTTATCCGCAGTCGAGAAGTATATATTCGGAGTTAACTTAACATTTTAATCTATTGCCATTATGAAATCATTTTATAAATTAATAGTAAGTATAAGTTGTCTGTTCGCACTATCTTCCTGTGAAGGATATCTAGATGTGGAGCAACCCTCTATTTATACTGACCAGAACTATTATAAAACGCCGCAGGATTTTGAAACGGCGATTAATGGTTGTTATGCACAATTGCAGACTATCTATAATAAGAATTATATGGAAGCAATTGTCACTCGTGCCGACGAGGTTCGTAACTCTACCCCGATAGGACGTTTCATGGATACCCCGATGGAGAGCAAATGGTCAAAGCCCTGGTCGGCTTGGTGGACACTGGTGTTTCGTTGCAATCAATTATTAAGCAGGATAGATGCAGTGGTTTTTACCGATGAAGATCGTAAAGCATATATTACCGGAGAGGCTTATGCATTGCGCGGACTGGCTTATCTTCAGTTTGCCTGGTGTTGGGGTGGTGCTCCGTTGATTACTAAGGAAATTTCTCGTGAAGAAGTGTATAAGGTAGCACGTTCCAGTCAGGAGGATACTTACAAACAGGCGATTTCTGATTTTGAAGATGCGTTTAACAGGCTGCCTGACAGTTGGGCAAGCAGTGAGGCAGGACGGGTGACGAAATATGCTGCTGCCGGTATGCTGGGACGTACTTATATGTATATGCATAATTACACGAAGGCGGCAGAATATTTGGGAAAAGTCATTGAACAGGAAGGCACTCTTTATGAACTGGCTGGTAAATATGAAGATTGTTTCAGTGACGAATATAATAATGGTAAAGAACGGGTTTGGGAAGTTCAATATCTGGGTGGTACTACTGGTAAGGCTTTGGGATTAAGTCAAAGTTTTAGTGGTTGGTTCATTCCTTCTACGCTGAATAAAGAGAAAGGGGACTATGCTAAGTTGAACGGCATTACGTTCAATGGTGCTTCCAGCTCCATCCGTGCTTCCATGTCCATTGCGGGCGACGGAGTGTATGAAACAGGAGATAAGAGAAGAGACTTGACAATAGTCAATAACCTGTATCTTGACAAGAGTGCTCCGCAGGCCGATGTATATGTGGTGCGGAAGTTCTTAAGAGCACTAAGAATGCGCCGACGGCAGTTGACGAATGGGGAAATAATATTCCTATCCTGCGTTATACGGATGTTAAGTTGATGTATGCGGAAGCACTGAACGAATTGGATTATGCTACTTATCTATCTACCGATATATTGCCAATTATCAATGACGTAAGAAAGAGAGCAGGTCTGTCTGCTAAATTGTCAAGTGATTTTGCCGATAAACAAGCGGTATTAGACTATCTCGTTAAAGAGCGTTTTGTAGAATTCTCTTTCGAAGGAATCCGCTGGCCGGACTTGATTCGTTGGGATTTAGCAGAAGAGGCGATGGCAACACACTTTGCCCTGGTAGACGAAGGTTATAATGAAACGACCGAACAGCCTACGTATGCAATGAAGTCATATAATAAATTGGCGCCTATTCCTCTGTCGGATATATTAGCTTATGGAAATAAGGATATTATGTGGCAGAATGATGGTTATTAATCGTTGGTTAACACAAAAAAAGAAAGCTATGATGATAAAAACATTGAGATATATGATGTTGGGTGCTGTGCTGGTTATGGCAGGGACCTCTTGCAGTGATAATGATGAATATGACAATCCTTCACGTCCGGTAGAGCCGGGTGATTCCTACTTCAGTTCGGAACCGGTTGAAGAAGGTCCTTCCCTCTTTGATGCCGCAACCATAAATACCAGTAAGATTCCCCGGGTCACTTCGAACAAGAATACTGGCCTGGATGAATACTATCCGTTAGATCCGGGAGATACATGGGCGTCGGTTATTCGTCCGGAACGTGTGAAGTTTTTTGAGAAATTCCTGAAAGAAGATATGATATTTGTCAATGGGGGTACGTTCCTGATGGGAGCTACGGCAGAACAGGGAGAAGGTGTGCATATTGACGAACTTCCGGTACATAAAGTAACTGTGAGCGATTTCTATATTTGCAGGTTTGAGGTAACACAGGAAATGTATTCATACGTAATGGGTAAATGGGAGAATTTCTCATGGAAAGATCTTGCTACTACCCGGTTGCCGATGGATAATTGTCTTTTCTCTGAAATGCAGACATTCTGTAATAAATTGAATGAGATAACAGGATTACATTTTACCTTACCTACGGAGGCGCAATGGGAGTTTGCGGCTCGTGGAGGCAGGAAAAGAACTTCAACGGTTTATGCCGGAAGTAATAATTTTGATGAAGTGGGCTACAATCTTTCCAATTGTTACCGTTTGCCGGAAGGACAGACTGGTATGCAGTTCTGGCCGGAAGAAGTAGGAAAAAAATTACCAAACGAATTAGGACTTTATGATATGTCCGGCAATGTAGCGGAAGTCTGCCTCGACTGGTACGACGAATATAGTGGTGAAGATCAGGTAGATCCGGTAGGTCCGAACGCATTGCCGTCGGATGTGCCTCAAAAACGAATCTGTCGTGGTGGAGGATGGAATACAAATACGAGTGCTTGCCGGGTTTCTGCCCGTGCTGCCTTTCCCGTAGATAAACGTAATAAGTTGATTGGTTTCAGGTTAGTACATCCTAAATTGGAGAATGTACAATAAGTGTTTGTTTTAAGGTATTGAATATTAATAGGTAGAGTAATGAAGAAGTATGGTATAATAGGGATCGTGTTTGTCGGGGTAGCGGTGATTTGTGCTTTCACATTTAGAGGGCATAAAGAGGCTGACTATTTGTTGACGGATTTTCCGGCAGAAGCTGATCCGGTGACGGTTGGAAACAAGATAGCCGATCGTTTTCTGGAGCAATGGCATTCGCAGTATGGCAGTCCGCTACGTGTAGACGAACCGCGTACACAAATCACTTATCCGGATGTATGCACTTGGTTGGGTGGATTGTGGTTCGCGCAGGCAACAAAAAACAGAGGCTTGGAGGAACGCTTGGAAGCGCGCTTCCAACCTCTCTTCACGACAGAGGCTTATCTGCAACCGCAAGCCAATCATGTGGATAATAATGTGTTTGGTGCTGTTCCTCTGGAATTATATATGCAGACTAAAGATGAAAAGTATCTGGCAATGGGTATGAAATATGCAGATACACAGTGGGATGCACCTGCAACGCAAGAACTAACCGAAGAAGAAAAAGCATGGGCCGACAAAGGATATTCCTGGCAAACCCGTTTGTGGATGGATGATATGTTTATGATAACAGCCGTTCAGGCGCAAGCCTACCGGGTTACGCAGGATATGAAATATATTACCCGTGCTGCCCGTGAAATGGTAGTGTATCTGGACTCCCTCCAGTTGGACAACGGTTTGTTCTATCATGCTCCTTCTGCTCCTTATTGTTGGGGAAGAGCCAACGGCTGGATGGCTGTGGGTATGGCAGAATTGTTACGTATCTTGCCGGAAACGAATCCGGATTATGCGGAAATAATGGCTGCTTATCTGAAAATGATGAAAACGCTGAAAGAGACACAGAATGAAAAAGGAATGTGGAGACAGCTGGTAGACGATCCGGAGTTGTGGGAAGAAACATCAGGAAGTGCAATGTTTACGTATGCCATGATTGTAGGAGTAAAAAAAGGTTGGCTGGATGCGAAAGAGTATGGCGAAGTTGCCCGCAAAGGATGGATTGCTTTATGTAGCTATATTGATAAAGCGGGTGATGTGAAGGCGGTATGCGAAGGCACGATGATAAAAAACAGTCGTGAGCACTATATCAATCGTTTGGCATTGACAGGTGATCTTCACGGACAGGCACCCGTACTTTGGTGTGCTTATGCTCTGGTGACAGATTTTAAAACAAATAAGTAAACAAAAAAATCCATGAAAACACGTATCATATTCTTTTTCCTGATAATAGTTGCTTCGTGCATACAGGCACAGGTCCGCATGCTCGCCGGGCAATCAGTCTTGTTCGAAAAACAGGATGTGATTGATCTTGCTACATATAACTGGCCGCGTACATTGATAAGTTATGTAGTGGTATTTGATGGAGGAGTAAAAGAAGAAATGCTATCGTTAACGGATAAGAGCCAGGGTGTACCTGTTCCTTTTCAGTTATCGGAGAAAGTGGTAAAAAACGGATTCCTGCAACGCGCCAGAGTCAGTTTCTTTGCCGCATTGCCACAGGGGGGGAAATATGCGTATGAACTGGTCGCAACCGGGCGGAAGCCGGTTACTGTCGACAACCCTTTAGCAGTGGTATCAGAAGATGGACAGTTTTCAATAGGTAATAAAGATATGACTGTGTACATTCCCGCGTCACAGTTTGTAGAAGCCGGAAAAGCTCCGGCTCCGGTGTTGTCTGTGCAGAAAGGCGGCCGGAAGATAGGGAATAATAGGTTGTATGCCCACCGTAAGAATGTAGAACGGATTGAAACGCTTCCGGTGGAGGTCGGTGAACTGTTTGTGAAATATCAGGTGAAGTACTATCTGGCAGGAAACGCTACGTATACTGCATGGATAAAGGTGGTACAAGGATATCCGTTTGTCATATTGGAAGAAGAGATGAACGGATTATCAAAAGAAGACCGGGTATATCTGGATATGTGTTGGGACAATTTTGCTCCGGTCAAACGCTTCGGTACACAATGGGACCGCGTGTTCGACAAGGCTTCACAATGGATAGGCATTGATACGCCTGTACATACCAGCTATTCTCAGGAAGACCCGCACTGGACAGGAATGGATGGATCGAAGACCCTTCTAAAGAGATGATCTTCCGCATTTCCCCGTTTGGTGGAAATTCGGTCAGGGAACAGCCTCCTGTCATGTCTTTTTGGGAAGAGGGAAAGAATGCGGATGAATTGGGCGTCTTTGTTTACGATCATCAAAAGTGGGATGACCGGCAGTATGGTATCTGGCAGCCTACTCCTGATTTGAGTATTTATTTCCGGTATGATGATAACAAACTATACTTTAAATATCCGCTTGTCGATGGAAGCCGCTCTACGGCAATCGCCTTTTTCTCCGAAGAACAGGGACGGAAAGCAGTGGTCGGTTTTAATAAACGTATCGATGAGATAGCCAAAGCCGGAGGCGCGCATAAATCAGAGTTTGTCATATCGGTATACACAGATGCTTCATCAGCAATATGCTTCTTTAAGCCTGGATAGGATAAAAGATTGGGAACTTGAATATGCTAATGACAAAAAACAACCGGAGAACCTGTTTACAAAGGATCATACCGGACAGACAGCGGAAAGTTTCTATCAGAATATGATTTCGTCCGCTTTTGCTTATTATCCGATGGGACTGAATTTTTATCCGGGGATTCATTCGATAGAACATCGTCCGGTATATTCCAAGTTGGTAGAAGGATACTTGTTTCATGCCCGGAGTTTGACGGAAAAGCAACGGAAAACAGTGAACGCTTTGTTTATTCTCGGAGGCTACGTGAATATGCTTGAAGAGATGAATGCCATCCGGAATTCATTGGCAGGTACCGCTAATATGGCCGCTGATGGTTGGTGTGTCCCGATGCAGACAGCCTATTTGTTTCCGGAGCATCCGATGGCAAAAGAATGGGGGGACTTTTTCGAGAAATGTCTGGAGATATACGGAGTGTTTTATACACGTCACGAAGTAAGGACTTTCGAAGGTAAAGGCGGACGTTGGGTAGAAAGCCTGGGTGTTTATAATTGGGCTTATCTTCGTCCGACAGGGCATTCCAACATTGCAGGTGAATTATATGACGGGAAAAACCGTTTTGCCAGTTCGTATATGGCGGAGAGGGGAAAATGGCTGGTGGATATGCTGACCGCTCCCGTGTATAATTATAGAAATGTGGAAGGAGCACAGCCGGGCTATCCGGAAGGATGGAGGCCGGGAGATGCCTTGGATGAAAAATCTTTCACCCGTCAATATCCCGCTCATGGTGCGCATGGTGGGGGAACAACCGTAGATCGTCCCAGTTCATTGTTCGAATTGGGTGAATGGTTGTTTAATTATGATCCGATAGTAGCAGAGAATATATTCTGGGCAGGAACATTTGGCAAAGAGTTAGAGCATAAACCGAAAGACTCTGACTGGGCTGAAGTGTATAAGCGAATTCATACAGTAGATAACCGGGGTACAAATCCTCATCTGAAAAGCTGTAAATACGTGGGACACGGCATTGTGCTTCGTGCGGGAGTCGATACGCCGGAAGAATTATCCATCCATCTGGAGCAGGTGGACAAGGGACCAATTATCGTTGGGGAAATCAGGCACAGGGAAATTCCGGTGGTATTTACTTTTATGCGCAGGGACAGATTTTTACAGGGCATGAGAATGAGAATGCCGGAGATCACATCACCAATAATCTGGATGGTGTCACTAACTTCGGTGTCATGAAGAACGGGGAATTCCGTACCATCGGCATGAATGAGTTGACTGCTCCCTTGTATGACTTGGGTGTCGCACAGTTTGCGGAGTTACTGCCTGCCACCGGAAAAGATTTATATAGTTGGCCTGAATATCAGTCGCGTAGCATTTTGCTGGTAGGTACGGACTACTATTTGATTTTTGATGAAACAGGAACTAATTGGAGAGTGGCACATCGTTTTTCCTGGTTCACCGGGAAAGGATTTGAATATCCCCAAATTACTTTCCTATCTAAAAAGCACGTGATGACCATTGGACTGTGGCAGAAACTGCTACTTCCAGAGGCTTCTATCGGGATGCGTTTGGTTCGCTGCTTACGTTGGTTTCGCATAAAAAGGGAGAAGTGGTTCCGTTACGTGGAAAATTGAAAAATATTCCTTTATTGGGAACTGAAGAGGTAGCTGATTTTATTCCGGCAAAGGAAGGGGCTTATCCTGAAGGAGTCATCGGTATTCGTGCTCCTCAAAGTGAGGATTTGGTATTTCGTGCAGGAAAAACCTTGGAATATCTTACGGAACAGGAAGATTTTGAAGGCAAAGCAGGATCATTCGACGGATGAAAGACGGCAGTCTGCAGTTGGCTTTGATTCGAGGTACTAAGATTGCTGCAGACGGGTTAGGTCTGTCGATGGAAGCCGAGGATGAGGCAGCGATTGCTTTGACTCGTGCCGTTGACGAAACTTTATTCGGTACGTTTAAGGCTCTGAAAGTAACAAAGGTCACTCTTACCGGAGTGACGCCCAAAGGGACTTTTTATATAGATGGAGTGGCTCAACCTGTCCGTGTGAAAGCCGGTCAGGCAGTGCTAACCTTCCGGCGGGACAACATAGTCTGGAATACACAGCCGGAAAAGCAATGCCATTGCCTGCTGAAATCACAGATGTGGAATATGAGAAGAATCATTTCTTGATTTACTGGCAGAATCCGAACCGGTTGAAGAGCGTCCGGCTGGAAGTTTCTGTGGATGGTGGAAACATTGGGAAACAGTGACGACAACTCTTCATTCTCCTTATAAGCTGTCTAAAGATGGATATAAAGATAAAATACATATCCGTGCTGTTGCTATGAATGGCAAAAGAGCAGCTTCATCCGCCAAGGAATATCCGGTTTATGTTACCGGTGAGGCTCCTCATTATCCGGAAGGAATCTGGATGAAACTGGATGATAACCGGGTGGAAATATCATGGGGAAAAGTGCTCGGAGTACAGAAATACCGTTTGTATCGGAGAGTAAAGGGGGAACAGGAATTTCGTCTGATATATGAAGGCAAAGCAAATTGTTTTGTTGATAAGACAGCAGCAGGAGTTTGTAAGGCATTTGCAATGCCCGGTTCATTGGATAACCGCTTGCAGGACAGGCACGGTTTGAAGGTGTATGAATATGCAGTGGCCTCTGTCAACGGAAATGGCGAAGGAGCTTGTCGCCTGTTGAAAATACAGATCCCGCTTCGTGGAAGAATTGGTATCCGGCTGTTACATTGAAGTTCAAACGTCAATCAGCTTTCTGGATGCCTCCATATATGTCTGCGAATATGTCGCCGGAGAAGTATTATCCTGATTAATAACGTGCCGGTTTATGTCCGGTTAAAATGCCCGGTAGGGTCTAAAATAACAGAAATAAAATGAGAATAATATATTTTTTATGGGCGTTGGTGTTCGTTCTTTCTTCTTGCAAGGAGAAGCCCGCTACCTCTATTGTGTTGAAGAATCCTATAAATGAAGAGTGTGTGGATGAAAGCTTCAGACTTTCGCGTATGGAGTTGAGGGCAGTTGGAGACGAATTACTTCCTGTGGTGAAGAAAGCGGATGGAACATATATTCCTTGTCAGGTGGACGATATGGATCAGGATGGTTTATGGGATGAGCTGGCTTTTGTATATACCTTGGGCGGTCATGAAACGGTAGAGCTGTTGCTGGACTGGATGTCGGCTGCCGATTATCCGGTTTTTGAACGACGTACCAATATCCGCTATGGGAAGATGACTTCTCCGGGACAGGTGGAAGAATTATCCTCCGATACGCATGGAAAGCAGAATCTGCCCCGTTCGGTCAATTATCCTTATCAGATGGATGGACCGGCATGGGAGAATGACAAAGTGGGATTCCGCCATTATTTTGACGGTAGGAACTGTCGCGATTTATTTGGTAAGAGAGTTTCTGAAATGGTACTTGATACGGTAGGTCTCCGTGCAGATGGATATCCTGACAATACCTATCAGGTGTTGAGAGAATGGGGATGTGATATTTTAAGTGTGGCGAATTCTTTCGGACTGGGAGGAATTGCTATCCAGTTGCAGGATACGCTGTTGCGGATGGGAGTGGAGCAAAAAGATACAGTGGACATCATTGATTCTTCTCATTTTGAGGTGATAGCGGAAGGACCTGTACGTTCCGTCTTCCGGTTGGATTTTACGAGATGGGATGTGTTGGGAACAAAAGTCGATGTTCATGAAACGGTCACTATCTGGGCAGGTAAAAACGGATATGAGGAAGAAATACGTACTTCGCCGCTTCCGGAGAATGCGGTATTGGTAACAGGACTTGTTGCCAATAACAATACGAAGGAATTTGTAGAGAAGCAGTATGCAGGAAAATGGGTTTCCATGATTACACATGATAAACAGACGGTGAATAAGGATTACGAATTGGGTATGGCATTGCTAATCCCTAAGGATCAATTAGTGGAAACGTTCCATGCACCCGATGAAGGAAACGGAATTCTTAAAACATGGTGTGCCAAACTGAAACCGGGTAATAATGGATATCGTTATCAGGTGTATGCCGGCTGGGAACTAGGAGTGGATGATTTCTCTAAACGTGAGGAATTTATTCGTCTGGTCGATACGTATGCCGATTATTTAAATCATCCTGTTAGTATACATATTAATTAACCTGATAATAAAAGAATAGATGAAACCGAAAGTTTTCAATATATAGTTCATCTCTCTGTTGTTGTTCTTCTGCACTTCGGCTTGTAATGATAGCGATGCCAGGGAAAACAGTAATCAGCCTTTGCCTTCAACTCCGGAGGAGGGCAGGTAGAAGAGGCTGGTCCTTTTATGCGGGGGACTACTTATGAAGAAAGGGGAAAGTCGCTTATCGACTGTATGCTCCGGGTGTCTCCGGGTAAAGGTTACAGTATCAAGTATCTGGCTCCGTTCTATTATGCCAGACTGTGGAGTAATCATGAAACGGCGGAAGCAACGGCCAAACTGATTGAAATCTATCAATATCAGTTGGAACATATCGATGAGGTTTATCATTCAGATTCCGATTTGGAGTTCTTTGTGCATGCTACTATGCATGGATATATGCTTACGAAGACCCGGATGTCGGAACAGTTGCAGAAGAAGATAAAGGATTTCATGAAATTAGGGAAGTATGCAACTGATAAAGGTACGCTGAATATGAGGATGATGCGACAGGCAAGTGGTTTCCTTTGTGCTGAAGAATGGTCTGATTTTGTGGATGCGGACGGGCAAACTTCTTCCCAGCTAAAAAGCTATTTGCATGGCAGAATACTGAAAACCTTGAAATCTTTCTTCACAGACAACTGCCCTGAAGCCGACGCTTTTACTTATTTGGGAATAAATCTTCAGTATGTGAGGATGCTTGCAGAATTTAGCCGGGATGAAGAAATTCGAAAAACCGCTGCGACGATTTATCAACACATGGTGGCACAGCTGCTGTTACCTTGGAATCAGGGACTTTATTGTGCCAATCCTTCCCGTTGTAAAGGCTGGGCGAATTTATGTACCGGAAATTTAAGTGTAGACGTGCAGATTGGGCAGTTGGCCTGGCTGTTTTACGGAGGACAGAATGAGCGTAAGATTCGTTTGGATGCCGGTAAAGATAATTTTGCCTGTTTCAATTTCTGGATGGCTTACCAACGTAATGTCAAACCTCTCCCTTACCTTCAGTCGCTCAATGCCGGTAAGCAATACCCCTATCATTTTGAGGCTTTGCGTATAAACGACGATCATTTCTGTTGCAGATATACGTATCAAAGTAAAAACTATGGCTTATCCACACAAACGATAGAGGCTTTTTCTAATAAGTTGAAAGGTTTCCAGTATACTTATGCTTTTAAGGAAACTAAAAATCTGCATTTGGTGTGGCAGTCTGATCTGTCTGAAGCCTCCGTATTCAGTGTGTGCCATGATAATCCCGAACGTCCGCAAAGCTATCAGACGGTATCAAATAAACCGGGATATGGGGAAAATCCTTATCACAGGGTGTTAGGGTATGAAAGAAGTGCTATCGGGGTGTATAATGTGGCGGAGGATTATATGGACCAACCTAAGTTCTATCAGATGTATGTGCCTTTCACTCGTAAAGGGATTAAAACGAAAATGATTAGAGAAATTAATGGTATGCGGTGGGTGTTATGCCATACCGGTTCGATGATGTTTGCCTTTGCTACTCCTGAAGACTGGGATTTCGGCTTGCAAGATAATAAGTATGGTATCAAAGATCACCATATACTGACGCTTAAAGATGTTAACCGCCGTAGGGGCTCTTGGGTGTTGGAAACAACAGAGATTACTGAACGATACAAAGATGCTCAAGGTGATATGGATGCTGAATTGAAAAAGTTTGCCGGTGACATTGCTGCAAAAGTAAAACTTCAGCTTTCTGCTGACTATGAAACGAGTGATACCCCGTCCATATCTTACACCAATATTCAAGGGGATGTATTGGAGCTGACTTTCTTTTCACCGGAAATGTCATATAACGGACAATATAAGGTCAACGGCAAGGCTGTGGATTTAAATACTGAATACATATCCAAAAGTGATTATATGCAACAAAAGGCGGGTAGTAATAGTGTGCAATTCCATACGGCAACAGGAACAGAAAACTTACAGTTAGAATAGTTTTAATCTATTCTTTGCTGCACGGACATCTTTGCTGTGTGCGGTCTTTCGGAATGGAGAGTTTATAAATTCGTGAATAATTAATAGATCGGCTATGAAGGCTATGAAACTGAAATCTTGTTTTTTGCTTATCGGATTATTGCTGGTATGTAATGTTTATGCACAGGAGTTATGCCGGGCGGATTTTCTCCCTAAGGCTTCTGCAGCTTTTGATTTGCTGACGCAGAAATACAGTGAGGAACGGATCGTAAAAGAAATAAGGGCTAAAAATGTCCGTTGGGTGACTAATCTGATGTCGGCATCTGCTGTTTTCTATAAGGCAACGCACGAGAAGCGTTACCTGGATATGTCAGAGCAGGTGTTTGGGAATGCCATTCGTGAATGGAAGAAAAATGAGAAACTGATGCACGGCAAGGATGATTTCTTTGCATTGCAGAACTTGGCGCTGGCCTATGAAATATTGCAGGACAATGACCGTCTGCCAATGGGAGCTGATGAAGTGATGATTCGTTTTGCCGATCTTCACTTTGATCCTGATTTTGTAATTGATAATAATCAGGGACAGGAACGTGCATTGGGGTTTGTACGGATGTGTAATTTGTTCCCCGATGCTCCGGGCGTTTCCCATTGGAAAGAGTATGTTGATAAGATGTGGCACTTTTGGTATCGTAATAAAGACGTAGATGAAACTGCGACTCTCTATGCTTCCATTCATTTGAATGACATCATCAATATTGCCATTGAGAGTGATAAAGTGGCGTTGTTGAAGACTCCGGAAATAAGACGGTGGTTCGAACGCTATCGTGACCAACAGGCTCCCAGCGGTTATATGCCCGAATATGGAGATGATTATTTCTTTGCCTATAACAACTGGATACTGGTATTTGAAAAGATGGCACGCCTGACCGGTGATGCTTCTTTTCGAAAAGCTGCCTGGAAGTTATTTACTATCGGATACCCTAATTTAGATATTAAGTACTTCAAACCGGGATGGAATCTTCGGCAGGCCTGTGATTGGGCTGCTCTTGCAGAGGTAGCCCTGTTGCCTACCTTTTTTGAAAAATCAGATTCTCCTGTTCGTACTTCTCTGGTCACCACCCGTACAAATCGGAAGGGAAAAACGGATATACCCGACCAGCTGCTATTGCGAGCCTCTTCTGAAGCGGGAACCCCGTTTATAATGAGTGACTTGTATGCATCCGGCACTCATCAGCATCCAAATCTGCGTGGTACGATTAATTACTTTGAAGTGGATGATAACCCTCTGTTTCATGGTGTACAGAGGCATGCTACCGATGTGCGTCATGGCAATACTGTCGTTCTGATGAAAGAGAACGGGAGTGGATTCCCGTTTGATGAGAAGGGCAGCCGGTTGCTCACTAATAGCTGGTTTACAGATTGTGTTGATTTCAGTCAGTCTACGGAGATTTCCGGTGATACTGCAATGCGGGGGATGAGAAAGATGACATTCCGCTTTCAGGGAGAACCGGGTGAAGAGATTTATATTAAGAATGTCCGGTTGATTGGAAAGGCAGGAAACAGGTTGCTGCATGACTGTAGCACGTTAGAGAACTGGAGTAAAAACGTGACTTTGGTTGACTTGGGTAAAGAAGGAAAAGCTGTGAAAGTTGTTCTTCCGGACAAGAATGTCTGTTTTGTGAATCTGGATGTAGCCGCAGATTTTAGTCTGAATGATTATCGGTATATTGGTTGTGATTGGAAGCATACGGCAAAAAGCGGAGCGAAGAAATCGGTATTAGATTTTATGATACGCGCCTATAATAAGGTTTCTCATCCGGGTGAGGAATATATTCACGAGAAGTAGGAACATTGTTTAATCCGAACACAGTAAGAGAAGCTATGGCAGAAACGCGGAGGGAGATTCTTATGGACGAATTGTGTTGGATGACCAATGTGTGGATGGATCTGTCCTACAACGGAATATGGTGCTCACAAAAGAAGGAATACTTGTTATACAGGATCATTTATTGCCTGGGGCAGGAACGGAAGGTTATACCGCCGGCAGTTTATGGCAACTTTATTCGTTGGATAAAAGCGGTAAGAATTGGTTCAATTCCACAGGAGAGAATAAAAAGTGGAAAGATCGTTCGGGGAAAGATATTGAAACAAATCAACTATTAGTTTACTTTGAGGAACAGAAGGGGCGTCATTTTGGAGCGCAACAACAGGAGTATACAGTCAAGCCTGTTACAACTTTTGCCAAACAAAAGGTAATCCCCGGTTCTGCTGTTACGTTCGTAACTATTATTGTTCCTCACACTGCTTTATGGAAAGCTGAAGACATAGTGAAAGCTATTTCTGCTCAAACGGATGCTACTCATCAAAGTAATGTTTGGATTACTCTTGCCAATAAGAATAATTTGAAGATTGAAATAACAAAGGAAGGAAATTGGAAAGTGGAAAGGAATGAATGAAACGGGGATAATAACCAATTTGTGCAATTTCTGGATCAGTTAGGTAGAAATAGTAGGAGCATTCAGTGTTGCAAAATTTGCAACAACTGAATGCTCGCTCCTTTTAATTTTCCTTTTCTATATTGTATTCTTGATTCGTGTTTATTTCCGCCTTACCGTAATATCCCGGCATCGGCACATAAATCGGATTATAATAAGTATTGATATTCTTCAACTTCTTCTCCTCCTCTTTCAGCCGTTTGATTTGCCGTGCGGCAGTGGTAGGGGTAAAGCCACACAATCCTTGAAAGTCGCGACGGGTTAATACAGGGTTGCTCTTGAAGTAGTTTGTCAGCAATTTGTCTATCTCGTCATTTGAAAGGACAGCCGAATGGGGTTTCAGTTTACTTCGCTCCACATGAACAACACTGACTGACCTTTTCAGTTTGGCATCCGCTTTAAAGCTGATGTTGGCTTTGAGTTTTATCTGATTCGCTTTTAGTTTGGGCGAAGTGATAGGCTCTTGACTATTCAGCTTTATCTGGAAATAACCGATGCCATCCAGATGGACGCTTTGTCCTTCCCGAAGACGATCCCCCATAAAATGACTTAGAGATTCGAGAACAGACTTTACATCCCCTTCAGTTAGAGAAGTGGCTATCTGGATTTCTTTGGCTAGATAGTCTGTGTCAATGTGTTGGAAGTTGATTACACGTGCGTGATACACTTCCTTGCTTTCCTCATCTTTGGGACGGGGAGTCTTGTACAATTCAAATTGTATTGCCATTATTTACTTGTTTTTGCCTTATATGACTACGTATTTATAATTTGCTGTTGTTAGTCCTATAAGGGCGTTTGTTTTTCTTTGTTGTAAAACTAATCAATCTTTGGACTTAGAGGGGATTTGTTGTTATATAGCTGTTGTTTGTTTGTTATCAAGCGGCTTTATATAAGTGTCCTGCCTTTATTCTTGGATTAAAGTGTAGGTATAGTTGCTTTACAGTGCCTTTATCATTAATCTCCCACGGCCGTGGTGAGATCTCTTCATGGCTGTGGTAGGATCTTTCCACGCGTGGGAGGAATTCGTCACGGCTGTGACGAAGTAACTATATCGGTAGCAAAGATAAACTATATCAGGGAGAAAAGCAAAGTATTCCTACTTGTTGTAGGTATTTATATGCCTTGTTCTATTTGATAGATATAGGGCAAGGGAGAATTAAACTATTTTACTGTGATAACAGTGGCATTGTCTGAAAAATATAGTTATATTTGTAGCGTGTCTTCAGAGAGAAGATACGTTTACTTTTGAATTGGAGAAAGTGTTTTTATTATCTGCCTTAGAAAATCTGGTAAATTTGGTAATCGCAGATAATAAGTAACTGGTCTCCACGTCCATGTCGTATATATATTTGTTATATACCCAACGGGCGTGGAGCTATTGCTTATTATTCGATTACGGGCTTACCAGAGCCTTCTAGGGGATAGTACAGTAATAGTTTCCGCGCCTTTTTTATTGGCAAACGGGAACACATAATTAAAAAATGATAGTTATGAGTGACCTTACTTGTTCCTGTTCCTGCCTGATGAAGCACGATTTAGAACGCTCCGTCGACAAGCTTAGTTTTATGAAAGAAAACTGGCCTAGCTTTGCAAATATTGAAAGCGTAGACCAATTGTCAAAAGCTGAATTGCAGTGTTCTCTCTGTTTATTGAATATAGTGATAGACGGGCTGTCTAAAGATGAATTCTCATGTCCGAATAAAGAACTTATCCATTTGGTCATCATGTATGTGTATATACAGGAAAAGTTCGATTTATGTGAAATCAAAGAACTGCATACTAAATTGGTGATGGCTCCTGTGAAGAAAAGAAAAAAATGGCTCTCTAAGTCATAGTTATTCAGGTTGTCTTTGCAAAAATGTGATGAAAGTAGTGCCTTTGCGGTGATAGGTGACAGATGTGGTGATAGGTTGAAAAACAACCTATCACCGCCGGAAACCTCGATGAATAAGGTATTTGATTGCCGTTGGTGATAGGTGATAGAGAAAAGTGATTTTTTATATATGAGAAGAAGCTTATTTGCGAAGAGTATTTTTATTCGGAGTATTCCACACTTTCGTCTGATCGCATACAATATCAATCCATTGGTCACCGCATTTGATCTTGAAATCTCCTTTTTCTAGTCTCCATTTACCGTCATACCCGACAAATGCCAAATCGCTTCCTTTTAGTTTCAACGTAACAGTCTTTGTTTCTCCCGGTTTCAAAGAGATCTTTTCAAAGTTCCGCAGGCGGATATTGTCCGGTGTACTGCTTGCCACCAGATCTTTAGAGAATAACAACACACTTTCTTTTCCGGCAACTTTGCCCGTATTGGTTACATCAATCGTGAATATCAGTTCATCATCGGCATTGAAAGTCGGTTTGTTTACTTTTAGGTTATTATATTTATAATTGGTATAGCTTAATCCGAAGCCGAACGGCCATTGAATATCCATCACCGAATCATAATTGTAGTTACCTCCCATTTGCCCCATATTTTCACAAGGCTTGTAGTCATAAGTCGCCAAAGCGTTGATTAGGCGGGGATAAGTAAACGGCATTTTTCCACTGAAGTTGGCATCACCGGCCAATAAGTTAGCAAGTGCATCGCCACCGTAATTGCTTGGCAGCATGATGTTGACGACAGCTTTTGCCAAAGGCTCTATGTCATTGATAATACGCGGACGTCCCTGGTTCAGAACCAAAACGATAGGTTTACCCGTAGCGGCCAGAGCCTTAACCAGATTGCGCTGATTTTCCGATAAGGTAAGATCCGTCAGGTTGCCGGGAGTTTCGCAATAAGAGTTTTCGCCAATGCAGGCGATGATAATATCTGCCTGTGCTGCCGCTGCTACCGGTTTTTCAATTTCCGGTTTGTTTTCTTCCCACCAGTTATCGTTTTTGTAAGGAGCATAGGTGACTCCCGGTTCGTAGATAATATTCTCTTTTCCGTATTTCTCACACAAAACCTCGTAGATTGTATGATATGCCTGCGTGTAATCATCGGCAACGTGTCCCTGCCAGCTATACGACCATCCGCCATTCAGGCAACGCATGGAGTTTGCGTTCGGCCCGGTCAGCAGAATCTTTTTGCCTTTCGCTATCGGCAGGGTATGTGCGTCATTCTTCAATAACACTTCCGATTCTTCGGCAGCCTGGAGGCAACGGCCGCAAATTCCTTAGAACCGAACTTGTCATACTTCTTAATGTCCCAATACGGATTGTCGAATAATCCCAGACGATATTTCAAACGCAACACACGGGCTACTGCATCGTCGATGCGTTCCATAGATACTTCTCCTTCTTCAACCAACTCTTTCAGATAATCGCAGAAACTCACTTCGTAAGGAACCATTGACATGTCGATTCCGGCATTGATGGCAATCTTGATAGCTTCTTTCTTGGTGGCAGCAATATGATCCCGTGTGCAGAGATTGTTTATGTCCGCCCAGTCTGTTACAATCAGACCGTCCCAGTTCAAGTCTTCTTTCAGCCATTCGGTCAGTAATTCACGGTTGGCATGAAAAGCAGGCCGTTGTCAACGCCAGAATTTACCATCACGCTCAATGCACATGACGCACGGCCGCCAGGAAAGGAGCGAAGTGTTTTTCACGCATATCGCTGCGTGAGATGGAAGAAGGAGTACGGTCTTTCCCGGAAACGGGTACACCGTAACCCATATAATGCTTCATACAGGCAGCTACATGGTATGCTCCGATGCGGTTCGGATCTTCTCCCTGAAATCCCTTTACGGCCGACACGCCCATTTCTGCATTTACATAACAATCTTCTCCATAGTTCTCCACATACGTGCCAGCGCGGTCGCGACCTAATACGACAACGGGGGCAAACGTCCAGGGGATGCATCCTGCTTTGGTTTCATAGGCAGATATTTCGGCACTTTTCCTTGTCAGTTCCCGGTTGAAAGTGGCTCCCATGTTGATGCCTTGCGGAAACATCGTTCCGTCCAGCGTGTAGGTCGTTCCATGAATCTGGTCTACTCCATAGATGCATGGGATACCGATTTCTTTCATTGATTTCTCCTGTATCTGCTTGATGGCTTCCGCCCACTTCTCCTTTTTCTGTGCTACTCCCAGAGGGACATTCAGTAGTGAGCCTACCTTATATTTACCGATAACCGTGTCGAGCATCGCCTCGCTTAGACAGAATCCTTTCTCACGGCTGGTTTCAAGGTCAGACACCACATCAATGGTGATTTCACACATCTGACCGATCTTCTGTTCGAGAGTCATTTTTTGAAGCCATTTCCAGATGTTAGCTTCAATAGCCGGATCGGCTGGGATGGCGGGAGGGGTAGCCTGCGCGTGAGTTGTAAGGCAGGTACCGGCAAAGGCTGATACTAATACCATTTTCTTAATGCTTTTCATGAGTTGATATTTTTAGAGTGAGACTTAAAATCTACCACAAATGTAGAAAGATTTGCAGTCACTCGAAAGGGCGAAATGCAATTGAATACATATGATGCCCCAATAAGATACATTTTGTGCGTATGGGTAAAACATTTGGCAGACTGGGTGTGAACGAAATACCATGTCTTCTTGGGGAAAAACATCTACTTTTGTATCGTCGGCCGGCAAAAGATGTTTAACTCTTAAATTATATAATATGCGAAACGCTTTATTTCTTATTTTCATCTCGCTTTGTTTTGTATGCAAATCATCGGCTCAAGGTTACAGTAATCCTGTAATTCCCGGTTTCCATCCCGATCCAAGTGTTTGCAAGGCAGGGGATGATTATTATTTAGTCAACAGCAGCTTTCAATATTTCCCCGGAGTGCCTTTGTTTCATAGTAAAGACCTTGTGCATTGGGAGCAGATAGGAAACTGTCTGACTCGTCCGTCCCAGCTTGATCTGACTAATGCCAATTCGGGAAGCGGTATTTTTGCTCCTACCATTCGTTACAATGATGGAGTGTTTTACATGATTACGACTAACGTTTCCGGTAAGGGGAATTTCCTGGTACATACTACTGATCCCCGTAGTGAATGGTCGGAACCTGTCTGGCTCGAACAAGGAGGCATCGATCCTTCGCTTTATTTTGAAGATGGCAAATGTTTTATGGTCAGTAATCCGGATGGATACATCAACCTGTGTGAGATTGACCCCATGACAGGCAAACAGCTTTCTTCTTCCAAACGAATATGGAACGGTACCGGAGGCAGATATGCCGAAGGTCCACACATTTATAAGAAAGACGGCTGGTACTATCTGCTGATTTCAGAGGGAGGTACGGAATTGGGACATAAAGTAACCATTGCCCGCAGTCGTTACATAGACGGTCCTTATCAGGGAAATCCGGCAAATCCTATTCTGACCCATGCCAATGAGTCGGGACAATCCAGTCCGATTCAGGGAACAGGGCATGCTGACCTGGTGGAAGGCACCGATGGTTCTTGGTGGATGGTGTGCCTGGCATACAGAATTATGCCGGGAACTCATCATACATTGGGACGTGAAACGTATCTGGCTCCGGTGCGTTGGGATAAGGCTGCCTGGCCTGTGGTCAATGCCAACGGAACTATTTCTTTGGAGATGGATGTAACCACTCTGCCTCAACAGGAAATGAAAGGCAGACCGGAACGGATAGACTTTAAAGAAGGAAAACTTTCTCCCGAATGGATTCATTTGCAAAATCCGGAAGCAAAGAATTATACTTTTACCAAAGATGGCAAACTTCGTTTGATAGCAACTCCAGTTACGCTAAGTGACTGGAAAAGTCCTACCTTTGTCGCCTTGCGACAGGAACACTTTGATATGGAAGCATCCGCTCCGGTAGTCTTGCAGAAAGCGGGAGTAAATGATGAAGCGGGACTTTCCGTTTTTATGGAGTTTCATTCTCACTATGATTTATTTGTCCGTCAGGATAAGGATCAGAAACGTTCTGTTGGTTTGCGGTATAAACTGGGAGAGATTACCCATTGTGCCAAAGAAGTTTCTCTGCCGGCGGATGGTGAAGTGGAATTGGTGGTGAAGTCGGATATCAATTACTATTATTTCGGTTATAAGGTGAATGGAATATATTATGATCTGGGTAAGATGAACACGCGTTATTTAAGCACTGAAACAGCAGGTGGATTTACCGGAGTCGTCTTGGGACTTTATGCTGTATCAGCTTCTAAAGAATCAAATATGTGTGCTGATTTTGAGTGCTTTAAGTATAAAGGGAAACAGGGAGAAAACAAATGAATCCCCTTTATAAAACAAATTCACCCCATCGTTTCTAAAACGCTCCCTATATGAATAACATTACAGAGGCGAAGTTACATGTCGAATACATAATTTTGTGGTGTAAAAAAAGATACTTTGGTAAGACCAGGTTAACGATTTTAAATTTAATCTAATAGTATATGAAGAATATGGAAAAACAGTCATTTAGTGATGGATTATTTAGTTCATTGGATATTAAACGAGTCAGGGCGGAGGCATTAAAATGCACTAGTCTGCAAAAGTCTTGGCAGATAGTTCTTATTTATAAAAGGATTATACTAATAATGTAAAAAAATCTAATGGTAAAGACGCGAATATTTATGACTGGGTGGCACAGGCCGTTATGGTACGGCGTTTCTCCTTTAGGTGTATTTCTGTCCGCCTAGTATATATACCAACAAAATGAAATTATTATCCGATATGCTTAAATGGAACGTATTCATTGTTCTCTCTATAATTATCTGCACATGCAGTTCAGATAATATTGGTGATTACGAGGACCCTGCTGTGTGCAGACTTGTACAAAATGGCAGTGAGATTGAGAAAATAGAGGTAGGCAAGGATCGCCAAACCGTATTGCTCACATTGTATGCATCATCTTCTTGGAGTCTGACATGTGACGCTAAATGGTGTAAGCTATCAAATAAATTTGGTGAAGCAACTGTGGATAATCCTCGTACGATATCAATTACGGTAGATGAAAACACCACTAGCGACATTCGTAATGCAACGGTGATATTAAGTACTGCACAGATGCAGAAACAACTTGTCATATCACAGTCAAACCATATATTGGCTCCCAACGCAGAATGGGAGACCGCTTCCGAGGCAGTAAAAAACATGAGAGTTGGATGGTGTCTTGGCAATACTTTGGATTGTAGCGGTCTATGGTTGGACAAATACACCGCTAAAGCCACCGATTATGAAATAGGATGGGGTCAGCCAGTGACAACAGGTGAGATGATACAGATGATGAAGGAAGCCGGCTTCAACGCCATACGTGTACCCGTGACATGGTATCCACACCTTGATGATAATGGAAAGATCATGGATAACTGGATGGATCGTGTACAGGAAGTTGTCGATTATGTGGTCAGCAGAGACATGTATTGTGTGCTGAATATGCATCATGATGGTGGAACAGGCGACGAAACAGGTGACGGAAGAGGATGGCTCTTCGCCGATTGGACCAACTACAGCACTATTAGTGCCCAGTATAAGAGTATATGGAATCAGATAGCTGAAAGGTTCAAGGATTATAATCATCTTTTGGTGTTCGAGAGCTATAATGAATTACTCGACGAAAATAATTACTGGAATATTCCTAAGACAACTGATGGATACAAAGCCCAAGCTGCATTGGCCCAAGATTTCGTTGACGTGGTTCGTTCCACCGGTGGTAACAATCGCTATCGTTGTCTCTGCATTAACACCTATAGTGCGTGTCCGCTGGAGGAGACAATTAATAATTTCTCTTTACCTAATGACATCATACAAGATCGTTTGATGGTGCAGGTACATTGTTATGATCCATACGAATTTTCGCTTGTCATTGGTGAAGATAGTAAGCAGGATTTCAATGAAGTCGACAAGGCTGACTTGGATGCAACGATGGCGCATCTTAACAAGCGGTTTGTCTCTCAAGGCATACCATTAATAATAGGAGAAACCGGTAGTGATGCGTCCAAGCCAATGGCAGCACGTGTGAACCATGCAGGATATACTATAGGAGCTGCCGCCAAATATGGTATAGTATGTTTCCGCTGGATGGATTTGCTCGACCGGAAGAATTTAGTATGGAAGGAACCGGAAATTCTGAAAATAATAATGGATAATGCTCCAAGTAAATAAAAAGTGGATATAAAACGATTAATAAATAAAAAAGTGAATATGAAACGAATAACATTATTTTTCATGTATGCTCTGTTCTGCTGTGTCGATATATGTGCGCAGATAGAGAATAAACATGTGGTTATGCAGGATAGTACTCCTAAGATGCATATCGACCCCACACAAGATTGCAACAATCCTATTCTGGATTTTAATTTCAATGCAGACCCCACTGCGATAGTTCATAATGGCAGGGTTTATGTATATGGTACTAATGATCAGCAACAGTGCGACTCTGTGGGTGAGGACAACGAAAACAACTATGCTTATATTAAGACGCTTGTCATGGCATCGACAAATGATATGGTGAACTGGACATATCACGGAACAATCAAGACGACAGAGATATGTAAACCATGGGCAGGAGTTTCTTGGCTCCTAGTATCATTTCCAGGAAAGAGAGTGATGGGAAGACCCATTTTTATATGTTCTTCGCCAATGGCGGAAGTACAGGTATGATTAGCTCCACTTCACCTGTAGGTCCCTGGAGTGATCCCAAGGGTCGTACTTTCTTTGACTGGGATACTCCTGAACTTAACGGATGTTCTTGCCCGTTCGACCCAGGAGCAGTGATTGACGATAAAGGCCAGGCATGGGTATCCTTTGGCGGTGGAGACAAAAATAAGTTGCATGGCACCGACTCATCCCCGGCAATGCCAGAATCGCTAAGCTCACCCCCGATATGCTTGGCATAGAAAGCGTATCGGAGATACCTGCTCCCTATCATTTCGAGGCGAATGAACTTGATTATATCAATGGAAAGTGGGTTTATACATATAATACCAACTGGATGTCTCGTAATGAGTGGCCATACAACAACGCCGACGGTAAACCCTCCACATGCAGCATGGTTTATATGACCAGCACCATGCCAATGCAGAAAGATAGTTGGACCTACGAGAACAATTATCTTAAAAATCCAGGTGAGTATGGTATGTCTTATTGTAATAATCATACACATTTGCTGAAGTATGAAGGACAGTGGTATATTTTCTATCATAATCTCCTGCTGAAAGACTATCATGATTTTGACGGCGGATTTAGAAGTATCTGTGTGGATAAGATTGACGTGGATGAGAAGAATGTGAAAATCAAGATGACGCAGATGACACGTAAGGGTGTCGATCAGATTCGTCCTCTCAACCCCTTCCAGATTCAGCAGACAGAGACCGTTGCCGGAACGCTGAACGCCACCTTTGCAGAGACCGAGACCGTGGGCAACACCGTGCTTGATGTTACCGGCGCCAACCAGACCGTCATGGTACGTGGAGCTAAATTCAGCAAGTCGCCCAAGCAGATTGTCTGCAAGGTGAAGGGACATGGCTCATTCAAGGTTTGCATCGGTACACCTGACTCACAGCCTGTAGCCAAGGTATCGGTCAACAGCAACGACTGGAAGAATGTGAAGGCTTCTATCAAAGGTAAGGTCAGGGGCCAGCAGAATGTGTATTTCATCTCCGAGAACGGCAACTATCAGTTTGATGAATGGAAATTTGAATAATATATAGCAATATGATTAGGACTCTTATTTTAGCTGTTTGTTGCGTGATGTTTCCCAGCCTGTGCCCGGCATCAAGCGGGTGGGAAACGGTCCAGTCGGCGCTGAAAAGCATACATGCCGGATGGAATTTGGCTAATTCGCTGGATGCCGTGCGTAATGATTTACCCTATGGCAGCAAGGTGAGCGATTTTGAAACGGGATGGGGGCAGCCTGTCACCACGCCCGAGATGATTCACATGATGAAAGAGGCAGGTTTCAATGCCATACGCGTGCCTGTCACTTGGTCACAACACATGGACGAGGGCGGCAATGTGCGCAAGGAGTGGATGGATCGTGTGGAACAGGTGGTGAAGTATGTCCTCGACGAAAACATGTATTGCATCGTCAATGTGCATCATGATACCGGTACTGATGGCTGGATAAGGGCCGATTGGAACACCTATCTGGGAGCGAAGGACAAATTCCGCAAGTTGTGGAAGCAGATAGCCGACAGGTTTAAGAAGTATGATTCTAAACTGTTGTTTGAAGGTTATAACGAAATACTCGACCTGAAGCCCAATTGGCACGAGTCGGACGCCGACAGTTATAAAGCTGTCAACGCCTTCGCCCAAGATTTTGTGGATGTGGTCAGGAAGACGGGGGGGAACAACCGCAAGCGAAACCTTATCGTCAACACATACAGTGCTGGCACGTCGGATGCAACCCTCAAATACTTTGCCATGCCGAAGGATGTGGTGGAAAATCATCTGGCCGTTGAGGTACATGCCTATTGTCCCTGGAGCTTTACAGATGCTACTGACAATTACTCTACCACCGTCTTCGACGCGAAAGCTGAGCAGGAAGTGACGACGCTCTTCCGACGTCTGAACGAACGCTTCGTGGCCCAAGGTATACCTCTTCTTCTGGGTGAGTATCGCGCGCTGGATAAGGGAAATTTGGAGGAAAGAGTGAAATACACCCGCTATACGGTCAGGGAGGCTGCCAAGTATGGCATCCCCTGTTTCTATTGGGATGGGCTACTGGACAGGAAAGCTCTGAAGTGGAGTGAGCTAGAAATAGTCAATGCAATAATAAATAATGTTGAATAGATGAAACGGAGAGTAAATTTTCTTTTGGTGGCTATGGCTTCGGTACTGATGTGTCAGGCACAGAAGCCAATCGTACAGACTTGCTATACTTCTGATCCTGCGCCCATGGTATATAAGGACACCTTTTATGTCTATACAGGTCACGATGAGGATGGTCAACACAAAGAGTTTGTCATGAACGAGTGGAGAGTGTATAAGTCGGCAGATATGGTTAACTGGACCGACTGCGGCGCTCCTCTGTCACTCGAAACGTTCAAATGGGCTGAGTGGGGAGCATGGGCTTCACAGTGTATCGAGCGCAACGGCCATTTCTATTGGTATGTATGCTGCACGTCGCGCCAGACGCATGAAATGGCTATCGGTGTTGCTGTCGCTGACTCACCTACGGGACCTTTCGTGGATCCTCTGGGACATCCCATCGTGGAAGGTTCGGGTGGATATATCGACCCCACTGCTTTTGTTGATTCACATGGCGATGCTACCTCTATTGGGGCAATCCCGGCCTGTGGTGCTGTAAGTTGAACAAGGATATGATATCCTATGACACCAGCTTTGAGATTAAGGGAAAGCATGTTACTAAGGTGAAGGATGGCGTGTGGAAGTTCGTCCAAGATGAGGAATCATTCGGAGGTCCCGAAGTGTTGGAACCCAATACGAAGCCTGTCGATTATAAGGATCTCTACGAGGAGGGCCCCTTCTTTTATGAGCGCGACGGAAAGTACTATCTGATGTATGCTGCCGGAGGCGTTCCCGAACATATCGCCTACTCGATGAGCAAAAAGCCCACTGGTCCCTGGAAGTATATGGGTCAGGTGATGCGTCTGCAGGACGCCAATGGTAATATTATCCGTTCTCAGGACACTTGGTGCTGGACCAACCATGCCGGCGTGGCAAAGTTCAAGGGTAATGACTACTTCGTGTTCCATTGTGGCAGACTGCCTGGTGGCAGTGGTTTCAACCGTGCTGTAGCCATTCAGAAATTCTCCTATAACGCAGATGGCACCATTCCTGAGATAATTCTTAGCCAGGAGCCTCTGGAGTCCGTGGGCGCGCTGAATCCCTTTAAGCGCGTAGAAGCAGAGACTATGGCGTGGTCGGAGGGCTTGAAGACGGAAAGCAACAAGCATGTCGGTGTCTATGTCACTGACATTCAAAACGGCGACTATCTGCAGTTGCGCAATGTGGACTTCAGTCGCGCTGCCAAGACGATGGAGGCACGTGTGGCCAGTTCACAACACGGTGGCCAGATAGAGGTTCATCTTGACAGCACGGATGGCAAGACCATAGCCAAGGTGGAGGTGCCGATCACTGGTGATGGGAAGATTGGACCACGGTGAGCGTCCCTGTCACAGAAACTATCATCGGCAAGCATGACATTTATCTGGTGTTCAAAGGTAGGATGTGTACGAAACTGTTTAACTTTGATTATTGGCAATTTAAATAAGATACTATGCTGAAGAAAAATATTTTTATCCTATTCGCTCTCTTGTTGTCGAGCATACCTATGCTTGCCCAACAGAAGTCATGGACTGCTGATAATGGGAACGGCACCTACACCAATCCCCTGTTCTATGATGAGTTTTCCGACCCTGATTTGATTCGAGTGGGTGATACGTTCTATTTGGTTGGAACAACCATGCATTGTAATCCAGGACTTATGGTGCTGGAATCGAAAGATTTGGTGAACTGGGACTTCTGTAGCTATGCTTTCGACCGGCTGGAGATCGACGACCCCCATTTCCGTCTGGAGGATGGTAAGGAAGCCTACGGACAGGGCATCTGGGCCCCGTGCATTCGCTACTTCAATAGTAAATTCCATATCTTCTCCAATATCAACGGCATAGGCATGCAGGTGTATGTATCCGACAACCTAAAGGCCCTTGGAAGCATTACAATATGGGTGGATGGATACATGACCTCTCTGTGCTCTATGACAATGGGAAGATTTGGGCCATCTATGGTTATGACGAAGTCCATGCCATTGAAATAAAACCCGATTTCAGTGGCTATGTGGATGGTAGCGACCATGTTATCATCCTTGTGGCAATGCCATGGGAGAAGGTCATCATGCCTATATCATCGATGGAAAGTATTATATCATCAGTGCCGACTATAATCCATGGGGCGTATGATGTGTGCTCGCGCCGACCGTCTGGACGGTCCCTACGAAACCCGTTGTATCAGCTGCCGAGAGACACTAGGAATAGGTACTGCTACCTGGATTTCCAATCTGGCATGGATAATAAGATGCCGGAGAAAGGAAAATAATCGCATCCAGACATGGGATCCAAAGCTAATGCTATGGGCTGTGCCACCTTGCATCAAGGTGGTATCGTGCAGACGAGGGAAGGTGAATGGTGGGGATTTTCCATGCAGGATTTTCGTGCCGTAGGACGCACCACCAGCCTATCGCCCATCACTTGGGAAGACGGATGGCCTTACTTCGGGCTTCCCGGCAATCTGGGTCGCACCCCTCGTACATGGATCAAGCCTAAGACCACGATTCAACCAGAGCCTCATGCCCCCTACCAGCGTTCCGACAATTTCGATGGTAAGGTATTGCAGCCTATCTGGCAGTGGAACATATTCCTGTTGATGGCAAGTGGAGTCTGGCAAGGGCAAGTTGTGTCTGAACACATTGCCGGCCAAGGATTTGTACTATGCGCGCAACACGCTGACACAACGTGGTATGGGGCCTGTCTCAGAGGCTACCGTACAATTAGACGGCTCGCGTCTGAAAGACGGTGATATTGCCGGTTTCGGCTTGTTCAATATTCCGTATGAGATGTTGGCTCTGAAGAAGGAGAATGGCGCTTTGCTGTTATTGTATTACGATCTCGGAACCGATGAGACCCGCAATCTTGAATCTAAAGTGAGCAAGGTGTGGCTCAGAATAAAAGGTGATTTTGAAAATGAGAGGGCCACATTCAGTTACAGTCTTGATGGCGTGAATTTCAAGGAGGTTGTCAAAGATCTGCTTGTGCCCTACCAGACCAAGACCTTCCAAGGTGCCCGTTACGCACTGTTCGCATTCAACGAGTCGGGACAGGAAGGCGGTTGTGCACAATTTGACAATTTCACCGTTACTGAGCCTTTGGCCGACCGCTCAAAAAACATCCCATTGGATAAGGATATCCACATACTCAACATTGGCAACTTGCAGCGTATGTGTGCTTTGCCCCGTGGAATCTTGCATACAGCATGGGCAGGAGCCGACAACTATGACGGAGATGACTGTATCTTCACCGTTCATGACCGTGGTCAAGGCCGCGTCGTGCTCGAAGCGATGAACGATGTCGGCTTCCTATGCGTCATGGGCAAAGGCCTCTCCGGTGACGTGAGGTTTGTGAAAGAGGAAAATGAGGACTGCCTGTTGCAGTGGCAGGATTTGCTTCACGGAGAGTTTATGCTGCTTTCTCTGAAGACCAACAGATATATCGGTCTGAATCCGGAAACAGGGGAGACATATGCCGCCGACTGGGACGGAACCCTTCCCGGAAGGAAGAGTGGAGCCGTCTTTAAGTGGGATATAACAGAATTGTAATAATTAATATATTTATAATCAAATCAAATTACGGCAATTATGAAAGAGTTTTTGTTTTTAATGGTATTTATTGCAAGTGCTGTATGCGCGTTTGCTCAGTCAGAAAAGCAGTTGACAGTTTCTGGAGGTAGTATCAAACCAGAGAGCGTCAATTACCCCGTCAGTGTGGAATATCCTGCTAAAGGATACACAGCCATCAATCTTCTGAACCGTAGTTTCAAGACTGCCGATTACAAGTTGGTCACCGTGAAGCTGAGTGCTCCAGCGACGGATCCACTGGTGCTGCTGGTTAACGACTTGGAGCCAAACAAAGTGGAAGCTGCTTTCAATGGTGCTACTGAGATCACCATCGATCTCACCGCATATCGGGACATTAAGAAGGTGAAGAATATCCGCCTGCTGAGTGCTGCTCCTGAGACTGATGTTACCTATACGATAACAGAAGCCTATACTAACTAAGATAGATGGTAGCAAGGTGAATCTTACTGCTAGTAACATGAATGCTAAGTCACTCTGCAACAACTCTGCCACTTTTACTGTTCCTGCTCTCGGCTGGGAGACATTATTCCGTTATGCCACTCCTGATATCGTAGATGTCATCAAGCAGTACAAATCTATTGAGATTGAGTTTGCTGAGCCTTTGCAGGTCGAGCTCCATGTTGAGTTTAACACAGAGGAGAATGGTCATGTGAATGTGATTGGAAACAGTGCCCTTTCTGTAGGCCAAACCAAATATACGGTGAACATACCTGCTGACAAGAGCTATACGATTGTTCATCTCGTTCATTTCAATGATCCTGACGGAAAAAGTACTTCTGTTACAATCAAAAGCGTGAAATTGACAGAGTAACAATTTCAAAATTAACTACTAATTTTATGAAACATCTGATAAAAAAGTTAGAATTTAAAAGTTGTATTCGGGTAACTATACTTACTGTCTTGATGTCGTCTTTTATGATAAATCCCGCACATGCCCAGAGGGTTAAGCTCTCTGGCATGGTTATATCGGATACGAATAGTGAGCCTCTCATTGGGGTTAATGTCGTGGTGGAAGGAACTCAAGCCGGTACTATAACTGATTTTAATGGAACTTATACCATCGACGTGTCAAAAGGTGAAACATTGGTTTTTTCCTATGTTGGATTTTTAACTAAAAAAGTGAAATATAATGGAAGAAAGACCTTAGATGTTCGTCTTTCAGAGGATGCCAAACTTATTGACGAAGTGGTAGTGGTGGGATATGGTACCATGAAGAGAAGTGATCTTACCGGCGCTGTTTCTTCTGTTACCGGGGATGAACTTAAACGAACACAAGCTACTACCTTGACCAGATCCTGCAGGGGCGCGTCTCGGGTGTACAGGTTACTCAGAACTCTGGTGCTCCCGGAGGTGGTATCAGCGTGAGCATACGTGGTACGAACAGCTTCAACGGAAATGAACCTTTGTATGTTATTGACGGAGTACCTATTAGAGGTCAGGCAACTGACAATACGAATGCTTTGTCATCGATAAATCCCAGCGACATCGTCTCGATGGAAGTCCTAAAGGATGCTTCAGCTACAGCCATCTATGGTTCCCGTGCTAGCAATGGTGTTATTATGATTACCACTCGTCGTGGTGAGGCAGGCAAAACCCGCGTGACCTACGAAGGAAGTTTTGGTGTGCAGACCCTGCCTGAGCGACTTGATGTGATGAATCTGACTGATTTTGCCAAATATCGTAACCGTAGGGCTGAGGTTTTAGGTTATGGTGAAATCTATGAGTTCAAGGATGTGTCATTGTTGGGCGAAGGTACTAATTGGCAGGATGAGATTATTCGCAATGCCCCAATGCACAATCATCAGCTCAGTATTAGTGGTGGAAATGATTACGGTAAATACTCTGTTAGTTTAGGATACCTTGACCAAGATGGTATAGCTATTGCCTCTGGTTTTAGGCGTATCACCGGAAGAGTCAATCTTGACTCGAAAATCACCAATTGGTTCAATGTCGGTGTGAGTGCGACTTTGGGATCTCGCAAGCAGACCAATACTATTGATAATGGCGGAATCATCTGGACTTCGCTTGACATGTGGCCCAGTATTCCAGTGAAAAACAGTGATGGCTCCTACGGCATCTTACCCGAGGCAGAGGGTGTGTATCAACCTCTTTATCTCAATCCTGTCGGCGATGCTTAAATCGTGAGAATTATAACCGTGAAACGAATTTTTACGGCAATGTGTGGGGGGAAATCACCTTCCTAAAGGATTTCCGATTTAGAGTGGAATATGGCGGCGGCTTCAACCATTACACCCGTTATTGGTATAATCCCACGTACGATTATGGTACATGGACACAGACCGCAGAGAGCCAGAGACAAGCAACAACGGTTCCAACTACTATTTTAAGCAGCAGCTGGACTATGGACAATGGAGGCCCAATTATAACTTCAATATCATGATAGCTCATGAGGCTAACGAGAATTTCTATGAGAATCTGGAGGCCAGCCGCATCAATTACCTTCAGAACTCAGTGCATGAGCTCGCTGCCGGAGATCCCCAGACTGCAAAGAACAACTCTTCGCGTGACTCCGGTAGTATGGAATCGTACCTTGGTCGATTCAATTTCAACCTTTTGGATAAATATCTATTGACAGCGACATTGCGTGCTGACGGTTCCTCGCGGTTCGGTTCTTCAAACCGCTGGGGATGGTTCCCTTCGTTTGCGTTAGCATGGAAAGTAAATCGTGAAAAGTTCCTGTCTCATGTGAAGTGGCTGGATAACCTCAAACTCCGTTTAGGATGGGGCTTGGTAGGTAATCAATGGATTCCGAGCTATTCCTACGGTGTGAGCATGAATTCAAGTGGTACCATCTGGGGAACTGGTTACTATGAAGGCAATTATGCCAACAGCGATTTGAAGTGGGAACGAACTAAATCATATAACATCGGTCTTGATTTTGCCGCATTAAATAATCGCATAGAGTTTATCTTAGAGTATTACTACAAGGATACCGACAATCTACTTATGTGTGCATCATTGCCTGACTATATCACCGGTAATGTCACTGCCCCGTATGTAAATGTAGGTGCTCTAACCAATAAGGGTATCGAAATAACTCTTAACACCGTCAATATCAGCAAACCTCATTTCACGTGGAAGACTAGTCTTATGTTCTCATTGAACCGTAATAAGGTGACCAAACTTTACACTTCGAGTTCGAGTATAATTGGGGAACTGAAGGACGGTGAGAACACAGTGACTACAAAGAGTATAGAAGGGGAACCATAGGACAGTTCTACGGATATGAAGTCCTGGGTATTTTCCAAAACGAGAAGGATTTCTATCAGCTTGATTCCAATGGTGACTATGTCTTGGATGCTAATGGAAATCGCATACAGGTGGCCATCCCTGAAGGTAAGAGCATTAAAGAAGAAGAAATATGGATTGGCGATTATAAATTCAAGGATATCAACGGTGATGGCAAGATTAATGCTGATGACCGGACGTTCATCGGTAATCCCGAGCCCAAATTCACATTTGGTATCAGCAATACTTTCAGATATAGGGATTTTGATTTGAATATCTTCCTTAATGGCGTTGTTGGCAATAAGATATATAACTATGTTCGCCAACGCTGGTGTAATCCTATGGCTAATAATAATATGCTTGCTGAAGTGAATAATTTGGCTGTTGTCCAACTTATTGATCCAAATGGAGGTCATACGCTTGATAACATGTATGTGTCCAATCCTGCCGCTACCATTTGCCGGCTTACTCCTAATAATGCCAATAGTAATAACAGAATGAGTGACAAGTTTGTAGAGGACGGCTCGTATCTTCGGATCAAGAATATTTCTTTAGGGTATACTTTTCCAAAGAAAATTATAAAGAAGTGGAATATAGAAAACTTTCGTCTCTATGTAAATGTACAGAATCTTCTCACCATTACCGGTTATGATGGCTATGACCCTGAGATTGGTGCTTATAATTATGATGTTACTCTGAAAGGTATTGACTGGGTTCGTTACCCAAGTCAGCATATCTATACTATAGGTGCTAATATTACGTTTTAGTCTCACAAGAATAAAAACATTGATATTACAATGGAAACAAATATAATAAAAAATAGTTACTATGTTTGGAAGTTTTTGATGGTTACGTATATTTGTAGCCTAATAGGATCGTTCACGGCTTGCAGTGACGGCTTCCTTGATAAAATGCCCGAAGGAAACTATGTAGATAATACGTATTATGAGTCGGATGCTGCTCTTTTGGCTGCCTCGGCAGTGCTCTACAATAGACCTTGGTTTGAATACAATAGTGATCCAGTACTTGGTATATCACAATTGTGTAACGATACCTTCTCTCCTTGGGGAGATCCTCAGTATAACACTTTCCAGGTAACAGGAATAGATAGTAAGTTGCAAAACATGTGGAAATCTTTATACAGTGTTGTCACTATGTCGAATAACGTTATCTATGCATGTAATAACAAAGCTAGTGAGGGTTGTTCTGATTCCATCAAGGTTCGCTGCATCGCCGAAGCTCGTCTGATGCGTGCACAGGCTTATTTCTATATGGTGAGATTGTGGGGACCGTGCATTCTTTGGGAGAACAATCTGGACGTTGTGGAAACGCCGGTGCGTCCAAGGAATACGGAAGCGGACGTCTTTAAATTCATCATCAGAGACCTTAGGTATGCTCGCCAAAATTTGCCGGCATCGTGGCAGAAAGGCAGGGCCACAAAATGGACTGCCGATGCCATTCTTGCCAAGGTTTATCTGGCACGCTCAGGCTGGAACGGCGGTGAACGAAATATCAATGATCTGGACTCCTGTAAGTATTATTGTAGGGATATATTCGAAAACAGTGGACTAAACTTATTGAAGGATTACGCCGATCTGTTTAAATACAAGTTCAATAATAATGAAGAGTCGCTGCTCGCCATGCAATGGGTGCCATTAGGAGAATGGGGAACTCAGAATACGCTTTATAATGCCCTCAACATTAACGAGGTAAGTGGAGGTATTGGCGTGTGGGGCTCACCATTCGCAGCCATAGACATGCTTGAACAATATGAGCAGGCCGATACAATTCGTCGTAATGCGACATTCTTCACTCAAAATGCCTATTATTCGTATCTGAATATTTCCGAAGGTGGATTTACGTACACTCGCACGCAAACCAATACCAAAAAAGGAGCTGTGGGTGGACCTAATGACAATAATGACGGTAAAGTGGCATCCATGAATTCTCCATTGAACACGTATATCCTGCGTTTGGCCGATACTTATCTTACTTATGCGGAGGCTTGCCTTGGAAATAATTCTGAACTGTCATCCGGTGAGACGGATGGGAATATTATAATCTTGTCAGGGACCGTGCAAAAATAGGCAGGAAATCATCCATTACGCTTGATGATATCATTCGTGAGCGTAGAGTGGAATTCTGTATGGAATTCTGCAACTGGTATGACATGGTTTCATGGTTTAAGTGGAAGCCTGAAAAGATGTTGGCTTATTTTAACCAACAGAAAAGAGGATTACGTTACGATAGGATTACTAAAGATGCCTATAGCATTCTTCACTATGAAGGTCCTATACAAATACCGTACACGGATGTCACTGCTGATCATATAATGTTGCCTTATCCTGAGAATGAAGTAATTCGCAACCATTATCTCAAAGAGACTCCACAACCCTATTAGTTTAATGAATAATAATAGAAAAGGAAATGAAAAACTTTAAGAATAAATCGTTAATCTGGCTTTTCGCAATGCCATTTTCTCTGTTACTGTTCATATCCTTGTTTTCTTCATGCAGTGAGGATCATGATGCGCCAATAATCACAGGAGTGCGCAAAATAGAAAAGGCCGATAGCCTTTTTAAAGAAGCATATCCTGGTCAGATGATAGTTGTTGTCGGACAGAATTTTTATGATGTTACCAATTTATATATAAATAACCGTTCAGTGTCTTATAATACCAATTATGTGACGCCGACAAGTATCATAGTCACCATACCGAAGACTATTACTACTGTAGGCGAAGATCCATCGTTGCCTGCACAGATTCGCTTAGAGACTGAACATGGAATAGCTACGTATGATTTTCACGTTAACTCACCCGCTCCTGAACTTACAGGCTATACGGTAGAATACAATAGCGCAGGTGAGCTTGAACCTGGTCAGGACATTGAAATCAACGGAAAGAATATATATGAGGTACAGGAGATTTATCTCTCTGAAACCTATCCTTCAGATAACTTGGACAACAGCGCTGATCCATTGGTTAAACATGCTATCACCGACTATATGGTGAATGAAAGCCATACAGCTATAAAGGGTAAACTTCCACAGACATTGATAGACAGGGGGTATCTTGTCGTGAAATGTTGGAGCACACGGGTTGTACTAGATTTCCGCAGAAACGTCCTGTAGAACCTACGATAACAGAGATATATCCGGAAAGTCCCGTCCTGGGTGAAAAGGTCACCATTAAGGGCAAAGATCTGACTGAACTCGACCACATTACGCTTGGAAACAACGAGTATCTGGTATGGGATGCTGTTACCAATGAAGATGCTACGGAAATAACATTTGATATGCCGATAGCCTCTGTCAATCAAGAGACTTTGACCGTTGTGCTTGAAACGGGAGAAAAGAGTATGCCGTTCTGTCAGAAAAAATATATGCTTATAGATTTTGATACCTTCGGTGAAAAGTCATGGGGTGGAACGGATCTTGCCAAATACGACTATAATACCGAACTTTCGTATGCTCCAGCTGGTTCAGGGCGCTTTGTCGGTCTTGAAGGTACATCGGCCGTTGGCGTCGGTTGGTTCGGTCCTATGGTGCTTGGAAGTGTAAATGATATCAGTACAGATATCATACCTGCCGAAACGCCCATAAGTAAAATTCAGATTCGTTTTGAATATTACGTAGGTGAACCTTTACTCCCAGGTACAGTACTTTATGTGAAATATCCTGATGGCGTAGAGAAAGCTTATGATTTTGCTACTGACGAAACTGGTAAATGGTGTACTTTTTCGGCTCCGCTCAGTGATCTTACCGATAAAACTACATACGGGGAGTTTGCGACAATATTTAGCCACAGTGCTGCATGGAATATCAATAATGCAGAAGCTGTAAACGTCATACGCTTCTACGCGGACAACTTACGTTTGTATGTGGAAGAATAAATTTGAGGTGAAAAGAACATTTAGCTAGCATGTATAAATTAATTCGGTTAATGTTTAATAGTGTAAATAGGATTGTTTTTTGTAATTTCCTTTTTCTGTGTTGCGTCATTAAAGGCGCAACCAGAAAAACTTTGCACCACCTGACGGTAATTTGGAACTCCTTTTTGAAATAAATCGAGGTGTTCCGACCTTTTTAATAATATATAAGGGGCATTAGGCGCTTATGCCGAGCTGTATGGGCTTAAAATTATTATCATAGGATTCATACACTTCATTTTATGATGGTTTTAAAATTTCTGATGTGAAACGCTCCAAATTCAAAGAGGTCTGGAAACCTCTCGAGAACGGTTTCAAGTAAGTGCTCGTTGAAGGACGAAATATAGGATGGGAAGACTGGTTCGGACAATCCAAGAACTATGTTTTTGATATCTTCACCCCCTTTATCCTGGTTTCGACACCAAAACTCTGAATCGATATGTCCACTCTAAAGGTGTTCGCCTGATGATGCATTATGAAACCTCTTCATCGTGACTGTCCATAAATACTACGGGATTCTTCTCGTAGTATTTTATTTATCTATTTAACGTGAATTCGATATAAGAATAAATATATTTTGCTGACAATTAGAAACATAGCAATAAAATCATTAAATTTATAGTGTCCAATTATAACATTTAAACGATTACCACTATGTTTCCAGAGTCTAAAGTTACAGAGATTTATTGCATGGCCGATGATTTTTGCAAGGAATTTACATTTCAACAGGAAAAATATATGATTGAGTATAAGAAGACCAAGCATCGTAACAAGCTCAACCGTATGAGTGATGCCGAGATTATGGTTATTCTAATCCTGTTTCACTCCGGTGGTTTCCGCTGTCTCAAGCATTACTATAAGGAATATGTCTGTAAACATCTGCAACACCTTTTTCCGCGTCAGGTTTCTTATAACCGTTTTGTGGAACTGGAGAAGGAAGTATTGCTTCCCATGACCATCTTCATCAAAAAAGTACTGCTGGGAACCTGTACCGGCATCAGTTTTGTCGACTCCACTCCTTTACGTGTTTGTCGTAACCAAAGAATCCTTATTCATAAGACATTTGAGGGACTTGCCGAGCGTGGAAAATGTTCAATGGGATGGTTCTTCGGGTTCAAATTGCATCTGATAATCAATGACAAGGGTGAGATTCTCAATTTTATGTTCACGCCTGGAAACGTGGATGACCGGGAACCGTTGAAGCAAGGTAAGTTTCTGGAGAATATCAAAGGAAAACTATGCGCAGACAAAGGATATATTGGTCAGGCTCTGTTTGAGAACCTTTTCCTTAATGGCATACAGCTTGCCACTAAAGTTAAAAACAATATGAAGAATTCACTGATGAGTATTGTCGACAAGATTTTGCTCAGAAAAAGAGCCTTGATCGAAACAGTCAATGACGAATTGAAGAACATTGCGCAGATAGAACACTCCAGACATCGTTCATTCAATAACTTTATAGCCAACTCTTTGTCGGCCATAGCAGCATATTGCTTTTTTGAAAAGAAGCCCGCCATTGACGTAAACTTTGTCAATGACGGACAACTTGCTATTTTTTGATTTTATATCGAATTCACGTTATTTAAAATCCAGCATTTTCAAACTTTGCCGAATTGCTCTGCTACTTCACGGATTCTGTAAGTTAAGTCAGGGTCGTTTACCCCAGCTTACGAACGAATTAATCCTTCAATATCAATTGCGTCAGAACAAAGAAGCAGGTGTATCATGGATTGGACATCGTCAGGGTCACTGCTACCTAAATCAGTGGTTACAATCGGTCTTTGTTTGTCTGATTGCTATATGCTAAAATATAGCAAATTGTGATGATTAGTTTTTTCATATAAGCAGAATAGAAATTATCGAATAATGATTCGTCTGTAGCTTGTTAGTTTAGGAGTACCTTGATCTGTTACTTCGCAGATAATGTGTAATTCTTGGTTTTTTAAATCCTCTGGCAAGGTAAAAGTAAGTTTACTTGTTCTTGAGTTTTTCAACTCGATGGGCTTTTTATAGGTACCTGCTTCAGGTAATATCCACCATTTAAAGGTCAGTTCATCTCCGTCAGGATCGTGGCTCTGTCCAGCGTTTAATATTACTGATTTTCCTGCATTAGCCTTTACCTTGACAGGTTGTAATCCTCCTTTTTTATTGATGATTACTATGGGGTTTCTGTTTCCCTTGCCATATTCTGCCCAGTCCATGCGTGCAGCAAAATTGTTGAAAATGGCATCATAGAAATATCTCTCATATTTTTGAGAGATTGTTTTTATGTTGGTAGAAGCATTGGTATAACATTCGGTTTCGCCGTCTGGGCTGGTGTGCCATTCAAAATATCCTCCCCAGCTCCCTTGCTTGCATTGGTCTGGTATAGATAGACCGTTGGGTAAAAGATAGAGAAAGGATGGCGTATCGCTTCTACTCCCCATTTACATTTGGGGTAAATACGGCCTAGATACCCATGTCGTTGGATATGTGATACATATTGTTGCCAGTTGTCCCTTCCTAACCCATTTTGTGAAAGCCAAGCACTTTCGTCCCATATAAAAAAAGATCTTTACCAAAAGTTTTTCGCATCCAATAGTGTGAGGTGGTCTTTAATTGGTTTCGTTCGTCCCAGGGGACATCTTGGTCGGTAATAGCGTATACTCTTAGCTTGTTAAGGAATTTGTCAACTTCTTTTTCAGTTCTTTCCTGTTTTATTTTCCACAACGCTTGAGCCAAAGTGTTTCCTCCCCCCCAAATGGCAATCCATAGTGGACGTTCATCGGCTTCATCTGCTAGTTTTATAATTAGTTCACTACCTTGAGAATGATTATTTTCGCCTAACATTTTATATCCGAATCCCAAGCTTCCCAATACGGTACGTTGGCGCAGGTAATTGGCGCTAGGCCAATAACCTATGGCTTGTTTTTTATTTTCCTGCTGTATTGCAAAAAAAGAGGTTTGATTGGAACGTTTCATTAGATTGGGCAGGTCTCGCTCATAGGCATTAAAGCAAGTTTGTAGGCTATCCATCCACCCTACAGGATATAATCCGCCGCTGCTGTTGAATCCGCTGCTTGCTATAATTCCTTCTATTTCTAACAGATCGGCATGTGCCAATAGTCTGATCATAGATTCCATATCGTCTGGCTCAATATGAGTAGGGGCAATATCTGTTAAGATTACTATACGAGGTTTCCATGTTGTGTTTGAGGACCTTTTGGCTTGTAACTGTAAGGGTAGAGTACAAATTCCCAGCCATGTGATGAGGACTAAATAAATCTTAAATGTTTTCATTAAATTAGTAAGTTAGGATTATTATGTGCAAATTTACATACAAATAATTATCAAACCTTTCTGTATTTTTGATTTAATATTATGAAAACCGAGATCTATCATTGTTTTGATAAATATCGCCAAGAATTTGAACCTTATGGCTTTACGTGTGAAATGTGGATGCCTGAGATTATGCATAAGGAGGATAAACATAATGAAATTGAAATAAACTATCTTCCACAGGGAAGCATTACATATTGGCAGCGCAACAGAAAGATTACTATTCTTAATAAGAGATTGCTGTTATTTTGGGGAATGATACCTCATAAAATCATTCATTATGAACAACTGGATAAATATTATGTATGTACTATACCTTTAGCTAAATTCCTTTCTTGGAATTTACCCGAACTGTTTGTAGACGCATTATTGAGAGGTGAAATGCTTTATGAAACCGGTGCAGAACGTGCGCAATATGATGAAATGTTATTTGCAAATTGGATGAAAGACAGTAGTAACCCTTCTTTTCATGATTTGATATTGCTGGAAATGGAATGCAGAATAAAAACGTTTAGCTTTAAATTATTCCAATATTGGCAGGGATATGATATGGGATAGTAAGGAGGTATCATTGATTGAACAACTTATTATTTATATACATAAAAATTATTCTAATGAAATTAGAGTTGGCGATGTGGGTAAGGTCATAGGGGTGCATTCTGATTATGCAAATCAATTGTTTAAGAAAACTTTTAATATGACAATTGGGGAATATATTGCAAAGCTTAGAATAAGTCATGCCCAAAAATTACTGTTAACCACTAAAATGAGTATATCTGAAATAGCTTACCTATGTGGATTTAATTCTGCAGCTCGTTTTAATGTAGCCTTTAAACAGAGAACGGAATGTACACCGTATGTGTATAGAAATAGTTTGGTAGCTGCACAAATAAAAAAGTAGGCGTAAAAATCCAAGAGATTATCACGTCTACTTAGGTGTACGCTCGGCATGAGCATTGTCTAGCGGGTGGAAGTTCCAAGTAAGCCTAATAGCGGGAATTATATAATCAAAGGCAAGGGTGTCCATCGCGAGGTGGAATCTGAAGGAAGCCGGCGACAAATATCTGACCTGACAGACAGAAGCTTCATATAAGGCATTTGACTGTGGATTAGATTGCATCACATATCAAAGTCCCATAGCTATTCGGAACGGTTGGTGTAAATGAAGCAGGTATAAGATGGAAAGACAATGCCTTATCCGAGGAGGTCTCACGGACGTACAGAATAGTTTTTTACGAAATGTATGGAGTAAAGCTTGCCGTGAGAAGTCAGCAGAAGCCATAGTAGTTCAGCAATCGATAACACGGAACGAAGCTGAACCTAACAATTAAACGATAGTAATTGAAACATACCTGATGAAGGAACGAATGCAGAAAACATTATCCCAAGTTAATGGCTGCCCCCAAAGAGACAGGTCGGAAACCGAATGGTATGGGGGAGTGCAGACCTTCATGTGGATGTGTGAAGACAACATCGTGGAAGTACCATTCGACAAGGGACACCTTTTCGAGTAAATCCTTAGTCCTGCCAATCTCAACCGAGCTTATAAGGCTGTGTTGAGAAACAGGGGTTGTGGTGGTATCGACGAAATGTCATGTGAGCAACTGCTCCCATGGCTTTTGACCAACAAGGATGAACATATCCGTTCCCTGATGGACGGCTCTTACCGTCCGAACCCCGTCAAGCGGGTAGAAATACCCAAGGACAACGGCAAGATGCGCCTTTTGGGAATCCCCACCAATCCCCACCGTGGTAGACCGTTTGGTGCAGCAAGCCATCAACCAAGTACTGACCCCCTATTTATGAGAACCAATTCTCTAGGATGAGCTACGGCTTCCGTCCGAGAAGAGGATGCTATGATGCACTGTTGGGAGCGCAAAAGATAATCAATGATGGCTACATATATGTCATAGACCTTGACCTTGAACGCTTCCTCGATACCGTGAGCCATAGCAAACTCATAGAAATCCTCAGCCGCACTATAAAAGACGGCAGAGTAGTCAGTCTTATACACAAATATCTTCGAAGCGGAGTAATGAACAAAGGTTTGTTTGAAGCGAGCGAGGAAGGTACTCCCCAAGGAGGACCGCTAAGTCCGTTGCTGAGCAATATCATGCTGGGCGAGCTGGACAAGGAACTCGAACGCAGGGGACTCCCCTTTGTACGCTATGCCGACGATTCGATGATATTCTGCAAGTTCAAGAGGGCAGCAAGAGGAGTCAAAGAGTCCATAACCCGATTTATAGAGGAAACCCTCTATCTCAAGGTCAACAAGGAAAAGACCGTAGTATCGTATGCGCGTGGAGTGAAATACCTCGGCTACTCCTTGAAAGGTAAATGCAACTCACGGTGTACCCGAAATCCAAATCCAAGATGAAGTCAAGACTCAAAGAGCTGACGAGTCGTAGCAATGGATGGGGATATGCCAAAAGGAAGCAAAAGCTGAAGGAATACATACATGGATGGGTTGGATACTATCACCTTGCTGATATGAAACGTTTTCTTCTTGAAACTGATGAGTGGTTAAGACGGAGAATACGCATGTGTATATGGAAAGCTTGGAAAAAGCCCAAGACAAAAGTGGCAAACCTCATCAAATGTGGTATGGATAAATATATAGCATACCAATGGGGTAATACTCGCAAAGGCCACTGGCGTATTGCTGATAGCTATATATTGCACAGAGCAATCATGAATGAGAGCCTACGCAAGGCAGGGTATGCTACTTTAATGGGTTCGTATCTCGAATAGTACCCAAAATAGGAACCGCCGTATGCCGAGCGACACGTACGGTGGTGTGAGAGGTCGGTAAATATGAAAGTAGGAGATAAACACCTATGATTAGTATTTACCTCCTACTCGATTTAGAGTTTCATCAGTACGTAACTATGAGCGTCATCTGGAAGATGCATATGATTTGGTGAACAACCATTATCTATACTGTGTGGAAAAAGCCGCAGACATCATATCATGGTGAAAGCTCACGAAGCTACTTGACTCATAGTACTTTGTCGCACTTATCCGAATCTGGTCTATAAAGGATGTTTCGATGGAATGGTGGAGTCACACTACCTTGAGGCTGAACTGATGGAGTATATCACTATTGCCTGCAGGGAGAGAGATTCCGACAATTGGTATGTGGGAGGTGTGCAGGTGCGTCAGATCATAAGTCTGAGGTGCATTTGAACTTTCTTGGTCCTCTCAAGAAGTATACTACAACCATTTATGCAGATGCCAAAGATGCTGGTTACAAATCAAATCCGCAGGCTTATATCATTAGGCACAAAAAGTGACGTCGAAGGCGACTTTACGACTTAATGCTAAGGATGGTGGCGGTTTTGCTTTTGATACTGTCAAATAATCTATAGGCTCTTTTTCTTGGCTGTTTGGTAATATTTTATTTCCTTTGTACAAATCTGAAAAACATGATAAGAAAGAACCTTTTATTGTTTGTTTTACTTCTCACTTCGTGGATGGTGGTTGCGCAATCCTATCAGTTAAGCATCTGGAAGTATCGGATGGACTGTCTAATAACTCTGTAAACACTATTTGTAAAGATCGTGATGGATTCATGTGGTTTGGTACGGCTACGGGACTGAATCGTTATGATGGATATACTTTTAAGATTTACCAGCATGCCGAGAATGATCCGGAATCTTTGCCGGATAATTATATCACTGATATTGTGGAAATGCCTGATGGACGGTTTTGGATAAATACGGCCCGAGGCTATGTGTTGTTTGATAAAGAACAGGATTGTTTTATCACCGATGTTACCGGATTCATGAAGAATCTTGAGTCAGGAGGAGTTCCGGAACAGGTCTTTGTAGACCGGGAAGGGAATACATGTCTTAGTGTGGCAGGTGAAGGATGCTACCGTTATAAGGAAGGTGGAAAAGCGACTTTTTTTTCGTATGTGGAACATTCATTGCCGGAGTATGGAGTGACACAAATAGCGGAGTGTAGTGACGGACTTTTGTTGATTTATAATACAGGACTGCTTGTCTGTCTGGATCATGCCACATTGGCGATAAAATGGAAGTTTGATGAAATAAAAAAATATATTCCGGCAGGAAAGACAATAGAGTTTTCGCTCTTTGTAGACAGAGACAATTGTATCTGGGCATACAGCCTTATGGGAATATGGGCGTATGACTGCGGGACCAAAAGTTGGCGGACAGACTTGACCGCTATTTGGTCGTCACGTCCGGACGTAATTATTCATGCGGTGGCACAGGATATAGAAGGCAGGATTTGGTTGGCAAAGATTATGACGGCATAGACGTGTTTGAGAAGGAAACGGGGAAAGTAACTTCTCTTGTTGCCCACGATGATAATGGACGGAGTTTATCTCATAATACAATTTATGACTTATACGCTGATAGAGATGGTATCATGTGGGTGGGAACTTATAAGAAAGGAGTATCTTATTATAGTGAAAGTATCTTCAAGTTCAATATGTATGAATGGGGAGATATTACCTGCATAGAGCAGGCAGATGAAAATAAATTGTGGTTGGGAACGAATGACCATGGGATTCTTTTGTGGAACCGTTTTACAGGAAAGGCGGAACCTTTCTGGAGAGATGCCGAAAGACAGTTGCCGAATCCGGTTGTGTCTATGCTAAAGTCAAAAGACGGCAAACTATGGGTTGGAACATTTAATGGAGGGCTGTATTGTATGAATGGTTCCCAGGTACGTTCTTATAAGGAGGGTGTCGGAAATGCTCTGGCAAGTAATAATGTCTGGGCATTGGTGGAAGATGATAAGGGGAGAATCTGGATTGCTTCCTTAGGAGGTGGTTTACAATGTTTGGAACCGTCGTCCGGTACCTTTGAGACTTATACGAGTAATAACTCGGCTCTGCTGGAAAATAATGTTACCTCTTTGTGTTGGGGAGATGATAATACATTATTTTTCGGAACTGCTAATCAGGGAGTAGGCATGATGGATATGCGTACTCGTGAAATAAAAAAAGTTCAAGGTCAGAGCGGTAGCATGAAAATGTCGAACGATGCGGTTAATCATGTGTACAAGGATAGCCGGGGACTGATATGGATTGCTACACGTGAGGGATTGAACGTATATGATGTAAGACGCCATCTGTTTCTTGATTTATCTCCTGTTGCAGAGGCCAAAGGAAGTTTTATTGCTGCGATTACGGAAGATCAGGAGCGTAATATGTGGGTATCGACCAGTAGGAAGGTAATCCGGGTAACAGTAGCTTCTGACGGAAAAGGGAGTTACCTTTTTGATTCCAGGGCTTATAATAGTGAGGATGGATTGCAGAATTGTGATTTTAACCAGCGTTCTATCAAAACCTTGCACAATGGAATCATTGTCATTGGAGGTTTATATGGGGTCAATGTTTTTACTCCGGATCATATACGCTATAATAAAATGCTGCCTAATGTGATGTTTACAGGTCTTTCGTTGTTTGATGAGGCGGTAAAGGTGGGACAGTCGTATGGTGGAAGAGTGTTGATAGAAAAGGAGTTGAACGATGTAGAAAATGTCGAGTTTGATTATAAGCAGAACATTTTCAGTGTATCTTTTGCTTCGGATAACTATAATTTACCGGAGAAAACTCAATACATGTATAAGTTGGAAGGGTTTAATAATGACTGGCTAACCTTACCGTTAGGAGTACATAATGTGACTTTTACGAATCTTGCCCCGGGAAAGTATGTTTTGAGAGTGAAAGCGATAAATAGTGACGGTTATGTCGGCATGAAGGAAGCGACGCTGGGTATTGTAGTCAATCCTCCTTTCTGGATGTCATGGTGGGCCTATTTGTTGTATGCCATCGGTTTGGTGGTCGTGTTTTTCCTGGCACGCTACCGGATGCTGAAACGTGAACGTGAGAAGTTTCATCTTCAGCAGATAGAAAACGAGGTGGCGAAGAACGAAGAAATCAATAATATGAAATTCCGTTTCTTCACGAACGTCAGCCATGAATTGCGTACACCGCTTACATTGATTATTTCTCCTTTGGAGGGTATGCTGAAAGAAACAACCGATGAATTGCAAAGTACACGTTTGCAGTTGATGTATCGCAATGCGCAGCGGTTGTTGCACTTGGTCAATCAACTGCTCGATTTCCGTAAAGGAGATGAGTACTCATCAGTTGTCTCTGTCGGAAGGAGATATCATCTCGTATGTGCATAGTGTTTGCAACTCTTTCCTGTTGATGGCGGATAAGAAACACATTCAGTTCTCTTTCTTCTCGGGGATAGATACATTCTCAATGGCTTTTGATGCTGACAAGGTGGGAAAGATTGTCATGAATCTGCTTTCCAATGCCTTTAAGTTTACTCCCGAGGGAGGACGGGTGACGGTGATGATAGAGCATGTGGCTGGAACTCCTGATATGCTGGAGATTAAGATTGCCGATACCGGAATAGGAATAAGTGATGTGGATAAGGAACATATCTTCGAACGTTTCTACCAGGCGGATCATAAGGGGGTAGAGGAAACTACCGGAAATGGTATCGGCTTGAGTTTGGTACGTGACTTTGTAACTTTGCATGAAGGAGAAGTGAAGGTCTTTGATAGTATAGGAACAGGCTCCGTTTTCGTTATTCAGTTTCCGGTAAAGCATGTGGAGACACAGGTGCAATTGCCGCCAGAGACAGGTATATCGATCGGGGAGGAAGAAGATAAGGAGATAAAAGAGGAAACCAGGGAGGAAACGGAACGCAAGGATTTCCCTTTGTTGCTGATAGTAGATGATAATGAAGACTTCCGTATCTTTATGCGTTATAGTCTGGAATTGCAGTATCGTGTCAAACTGGCTGTGAATGGTAACGAAGCATGGGAGATGATGCAGGAAGAATTACCCGATCTGGTTATCAGTGATGTGATGATGCCTCAAATGGATGGTAATGAGTTGTGCCGTCTGATTAAGCAGGATAAGCGCACAGCGCATATCCCTGTGATTTTGCTGACAGCACGGCAGAATACCGAAGCGAAGCTGGAAGGATTGCAGACAGGAGCGGACGATTATGTAACGAAGCCGTTCAATATGACTATTCTTGTGTTGCGTATCCGTAAACTGATAGAATTAAGCCGCTATCATCGTGTCACCCAAGGAATGATTGACCCTGTCCCCAGTGAGATTGTGATTACTTCATTGGATGAGAAATTGATAGAGAAAGCAATCAAGTATGTGGAAGATAATATGTCGCGTACCGAACTCTCGGTAGAGGAGCTTAGCCGGGAACTGGGTATGAGCCGTGTGCATCTGTATAAGAAATTACTCCAGATCACAGGAAAGACACCGATTGAGTTTATCCGCGTGATCCGGTTGAAACGGGCAGCGCAATTATTGCGTGAAAGCCAGCTTCATGTATCTGAGGTAGCCTTCGAAGTAGGCTTTAATAACCCTAAATATTTCAGTCGTTATTTCAAGGATGAATTTGGTGTTTTGCCCTCTGTTTACCAGGAAAAAGAAGGGAAATAACAAATGATACCTCTGAAAAAAACATATCGTCCGGTCACTGTTTAAAAGTTCCTCTTCTATAAAACATTAGAAGGGGAACTTTTCATTTATAGTACTTACTTTTGCGATATGAGAAAATATATTGTTGAACCCTAAAGGTAGGTATGATTATGAATATGAAAAACATTTTCTGTTGCCTGTTGCCGGGACTTCTTTTCGGAGCATGTGCCAATAAGGTCTATGAGGAAACAGGCGATAGCGTGATAGTTAAAGTGCAACAGGAAGTAACGGGAGGTCCCCGACTGGTTCGTCTGCAAGTGATGGGAGATAAATTAATCCGTGTTTCTGCTACTGCCGACAGCAAGTTTGCCGATCCGCAAAGTTTGATTGTTGTTCCGCAGGAAAAACAAATCCCATTTGCCGTCATGCAGAATGGCGATACGATTACAGTGTCTACAGAAGAAGTGAAAGCGTCCGTACTGGCCAGTACCGGAGAGGTGTGGTTTGCGGATAAAGACGGAAAGTTAATCCTGCAGGAAAATAAGGGAGGAGGAAAGACGTTTACTCCGATAGAAGTGGAAGGAACGAAAGGATATACGGTCTGTCAGGTTTTTGAATCTCCCGAAGATGAAGCGTTTTACGGATTAGGCCAGCATCAGGCGGATGAATTTAATTATAAGGGTAAGAACGAAGAACTGTTCCAGTACAATACGAAAGTTTCTGTTCCGTTTGTTGTTTCGAATAAAAACTATGGTATACTGCTGGATAGTTATTCCTTCTGTCGTTTCGGTAATCCGAATGATTACTCCCAGTTGAATCGTATCTTTAAACTTTATGATAAGACAGGCCAGGAAGGGGCGCTAACCCGGTACTTATGTGCCGAAAAAAGGAGAAACTCTGGTCCGCCGGGAAGACTCCATCTATTTCGAGAATCTGAAAACGATTGAGAATCTTCCGAAGAAACTGCCGTTAATGGGGGCTAAAGTCACTTATGAAGGAGAGATAGAACCTGCTCAAACGGGAGAGTTCAAGTTTATTCTTTATTATGCGGGATATGTTAAGGTCTATTTGAACAATGAGCCGGTAGTGCCGGAACGTTGGCGGACTGCATGGAATCCTAATAGTTATAAGTTTGCAGCTCATTTGGAAGCAGGAAAGCGTGTGCCGTTGAAAATCGAGTGGCAGCCTGATGGCGGACAGTCTTATTGCGGACTGCGTGCATTGACACCTGTTAATCCGGAAGAACAGGGGAAGCAGTCGTGGTGGAGTGAAATGACCAAGCAGCTCGATTATTATTTTATGGCTGGTGAGAATATGGACGACGTGATTAGCGGTTATCGTTCGCTGACCGGAAAGTCTCCCGTTATGCCGAAATGGGCAATGGGTTTCTGGCAAAGTCGTGAGAAGTATAATACACAGGAGGAAATGTTGGGAGCACTGAAAGGTTTCCGTGATCGTAAAATCCCATTGGATAATATCGTACTGGATTGGAATCATTGGCCGGAGAATGCCTGGGGAAGTCATGAGTTTGATAAAGCTCGTTTTCCGGACCCGAAAGCAATGGTTGATTCCATCCATGCTATGCATGCCCGTATGATGATCTCGGTATGGCCTAAGTTTTATGTTACTACCGAACATTTCAAGGAGTTCGACGAGAATGGGTGGATGTATCAGCAGTCTGTTAAAGATAGTTTGAAAGATTGGGTAGGTCCCGGTTACCATTATGGTTTTTATGATGCGTATGATCCCGATGCACGGAAACTGTTCTGGAAACAGATGTATGAGCACTATTATCCGTTGGGTATCGATGCTTGGTGGATGGATGCCAGCGAACCGAATGTACGTGACTGTACCGACTTGGAATATCGGAAAGCTTTGTGCGGACCTACAGCGTTGGGTTCCTCTACGGAATTTTTCAATGCGTATGCACTGATGAATGCAGAAGCCATTTATGACGGTCAGCGCGGAGTAGATAATAACAAACGGGTGTTCTTATTAACCGTTCGGGATTTGCCGGATTACAGCGTTATTCCACGGCTACATGGAGTGGGGATATCGGTACACGTTGGGAGGACATGAAGGCACAGATTTCTGCCGGATTGAATTTTGCCATGAGTGGAATACCTTACTGGACAATGGATATTGGCGGTTTTTGTGTAGAGAATCGTTATGTGGCCGGACAGAAACAATGGAACGCGACAAAGACGGAAAATGCTGATTATAAAGAATGGCGTGAGCTGAATACCCGCTGGTATCAATTCGGTGCGTTTGTTCCTTTATATCGTGCACACGGACAATACCCTTTCCGTGAAATATGGGAGATTGCGCCGGAAGGGCATCCTGCTTATCAGTCGGTTGTATATTATACTAAGTTACGTTATAATATGATGCCGTATATTTATTCGCTGGCAGGTATGACTTGGTTTGATGATTATACATCATGCGTCCCTTGGTAATGGATTTCACAGCGGATGCTGAAGTGAATGATATTGGTGACCAGTTTATGTTCGGTCCTTCGTTTATGGTATCTCCGGTTTATCGCTATGGTGACCGCAGTCGTGAAATTTATTTCCCTCAAGCAGAGGGCTGGTATGATTTCTATTCCGGCAAATTCCAGGCTGGAGGAGAGAGAAAAGTAATAGAAGCTCCTTATGAGCGTATTCCGTTGTATGTGCGTGCAGGCGCTATCATCCGTTCGGAGATGATATTCAGTATACGGATGAAAAACCGGCGGAGCACATCCGTTTGTATATTTATCAGGGAGCGGATGGGGAGTTTACGTTATACGAAGATGAAGGTGTGAATTATAACTATGAACAAGGGATGTATGCCATGATACCGATGAAGTATGATGAGGCTACCAAGACTTTAGTGATTGGTGAGCGTCAGGGGGAGTTCCCGGGTATGCTGAAGGAGCGTACTTTCACGGTAGTTACGGTGAATAAGGAGAAAGCCAACCGTTTGATTTGAACGCGAAAGGGGTGACTGTGAAGTATAATGGCAGCGAGCAGACATTGAAACTGTAAGCTGAATGATAATCCGTTGATGATGATTGGTAAACTAAAATATTTGATGCTGGGGGCTGCCTTATACTGGGGAGCTGCTTGGCATTGGGAGGCTGTCTGATGTTATTAGGAGCATGTAGCAGTTCTCCCTTGTATCTCCGCGGGAGCGATCCGACTTTAATGCAGACTGGCGTTTTCATTTGGGAGACGGGCTGCAAGCGGCACAACCTGGTTTTGCCGACAATGACTGGCGTGTACTGGATTTGCCCCACGACTGGGCGATTGAAGGAGACTTCAGTCAGGAAAATCCTTCCGGTACAGGAGGAGGGGCACTTCCGGGAGGAGTCGGTTGGTATCGCAAAACTTTTAGTGTAGACAAAGCGGATGCAGGAAAGATATTTCGCATTGAGTTTGACGGAGTATATATGAACTCGGAGGTATTTATCAATGGTGTTTCATTGGGAGTACGTCCTTATGGATATATTAGTTTCAGCTATGACCTGACTCCTTATCTGAAATGGGATGAACCGAATGTGCTGGCTGTACGTGTGGATAATGCGGAGCAACCTAATTCACGGTGGTATTCAGGTTGTGGCATTTACCGGAATGTGTGGCTAAGCAAGACCGGCCCAATACATGTGGTGGATGGGGAACGTATGTAACAACCTCGTCAGTTGACGAAAAACAGGCTGTACTGAATCTCGCTACTACCCTTGTGAATGAAAGTGATACGAACGAAAATGTTACTGTCTGTTCTTCCTTGCAGGATGCTGAAGGCAGAGAAGTTGCTGAAACCCGGTCGAGTGGGGAAGCGGAAGCCGGTAAGGAAGTTGTTTTTACCCAGCAACTGACTGTAAAGCAACCTCAACTGTGGGATATTGATACTCCTTATCTGTATACACTGGTTACCAAAGTGATGCGAAACGAAGAATGTATGGATAGGTATACTACTCCTGTCGGTATTCGCACATTTAGTTTGGATGCCCGGAAAGGATTCACGTTGAATGGCAGGCAGACAAAAATTAATGGTGTGTGTATGCATCATGACCTGGGCTGTTTGGGAGCGGCAGTCAACACACGTGCCATTGAACGGCAATTGCAAATTCTGAAAGAAATGGGGTGTAACGGCATACGTTGTTCCCATAATCCTCCCGCACCCGAACTGCTTGATCTTTGTGACCGTATGGGATTTATCGTGATGGATGAGGCTTTTGATATGTGGCGGAAGAAAAAAACGGCACATGATTATGCCCGTTACTTCAATGAATGGCACGAGCGCGATTTGAATGACTTTATTTTGCGTGACCGTAATCATCCTTCTGTCTTTATGTGGAGTATCGGTAATGAAGTCCTCGAACAATGGAGTGATGCCAAAGCGGATACGTTGAGTCTGGAAGAGGCCAATCTGATCTTAAATTTCGGACATTCTTCTGAAATGTTAGCCAAAGAAGGAGAGGAGAGTGTCAACTCTTTGCTGACGAAAAAATTGGTAAGCTTTGTAAAAGGGCTTGATCCTACCCGTCCTGTCACTGCCGGATGCAATGAACCGAATTCCGGCAATCATTTATTCCGTTCCGGCGTACTGGATGTGATTGGCTATAATTATCATAACAAGGATATTCCCAATGTTCCGGCTAATTTCCCGGACAAGCCGTTTATCATTACTGAAAGCAATTCAGCGTTGATGACTCGCGGATATTACCGTATGCCCAGCGACCGGATGTTTATCTGGCCCAAGCGTTGGGACAAATCCTTTGCCGATTCCACATTTGCCTGTTCATCTTATGAAAACTGTCATGTGCCTTGGGGAAACACTCATGAGGAAAGCTTGAAATTAGTCAGGGACAACGACTTTATCAGCGGGCAATATGTATGGACGGGATTTGATTATATCGGGGAACCGACTCCTTACGGATGGCCTGCGCGTAGTTCGTACTTTGATATTGTAGATCTGGCTGGTTTCCCGAAAGATGTCTACTATTTGTATCAGTCGGAATGGACGGATAAGCAGGTGTTGCACCTTTTCCCGCACTGGAACTGGACTCCGGGACAGGAGATTGATATGTGGTGCTACTATAATCAGGCTGATGAAGTGGAACTGTTTGTGAATGGAAAGTCGCAAGGAGTGAAGCGTAAAGACCTTGATAATCTGCATGTAGCTTGGCGTGTGAAGTTTGAACCGGGAACGGTGAAGGTCATTGCACGAGAGAGTGGTAAGGTAGTGGCGGAAAAGGAAATCTGCACAGCCGGAAAACCCGCAGAGATTCGTCTGACTCCTGATCGTTCTATTCTGACTGCTGATGGAAAAGATTTGTGTTTTGTCACTGTGGAGGTGTTGGATGAGAAAGGAAATCTTTGCCTGATGCTGACAATCTAGTGAATTTCACAGTACAAGGTAATGGCTTTATCGCAGGGGTAGACAACGGAAACCCGGTATCGATGGAACGCTTTAAGGATGAAAAGAGGAAAGCATTTTATGGAAAATGCCTTGTTGTCATTCAGAACGATGGAAAACCGGGAAAAGCAAAGCTGACGGCTACTTCAGAGGGACTTCGGCAAGCTGTACTAAAGATTTCGGCAGAGGAATTGTAAACTGTAAATGATTATTGGAATAATGAAGACATTTTTATTGACTATATGTTTCCTGTCTGTTCAGACAGGTATGGTGGCGATTGCTCAAGACAAAGAACAAACACCGGTGTATCTGGATGATACACAACCGATAGAGGTTAGGGTACAGGATGCGTTGAACCGTATGACTGTGGAGGAGAAAACTCGTCTTAGTTATGCACAAGGGAAGTTTAGCTCCCCTGCTGTCCCCGTTTGGGTATTCCTGAACTTTGGATGAGTGACGGACCTCACGGCGTACGTGCCGAAATTAACTGGAATGATTGGGGATATGCCGGATGGACGAACGATAGTTGCACAGCCTTTCCTGCACTGACCTGTCTGGCAGCTAGCTGGAATCCGCTATTAGCAGCGAAATATGGATATGCTATCGGTGAAGAAGCCCGTTATCGTGAAAAGGATGTTTTGCTGGGACCGGGTGTGAATATCTATCGTACTCCGCTCAACGGGCGTAACTTTGAATATATGGGGGAAGACCCTTATTTAGCCTCGGAGCTTTGTGTACCTTATATTCAGGGAGTGCAGAAGAATGGAGTAGCCGCCTGCGTAAAACATTACGCACTGAACAATCAGGAATTATGGCGGGGACATATCGATGTGCAGCTAAGTGACCGTGCATTGTATGAGATATATCTGCCTGCCTTTAAGGCTGCTGTGGAAAGAGGGAAGGCTTGGTCTATTATGGGAGCGTACAATAAGGTGCGCGGAACTCATGCTACTCATCATAAACTGCTGAATAATGATATATTGAAGGGAGAATGGAATTTCGACGGTTGTGTCATAACAGATTGGGGAGCTGCGCATGATACCTATGAAGCTGCCATGTATGGCTTGGATATTGAAATGGGATCTTATACGAATGGTTTGACTTCAGAATCGGAATTCGGTTATGACGATTATTACTTGGGTAAGTCTTATCTGAAAATGGTTCGGGAAGGTAAGATTCCGATGGAAGTAGTGAATGATAAGGCTGCCCGTGTGTTGCGTCTGATTTTCCGTACAGCCATGAATCGCAGGAAACCGTTCGGGACACTGACTAGTGAAGAGCACTATCGTACGGCTTATGAGATTGCAACAGAGGGTATTGTCCTGTTGAAAAATGGAACCGGTAAGAAACAACCTGCCTTATTGCCTGTACCTCAAGGAAAATACAAACGTATTTTAGTGGTGGGAGATAATGCTACCCGTAATTTGATGTTAGGTGGTGGCTCTTCAGAGTTGAAAGTTCAGAAAGTGATTTCATCACTGGACGGTATAAAGGCCAAATTTGGTGACGGTGTGGTTTATGCACAAGGTTACACAAGCGGTCGCCCGATGTATGGACGGGCGGATGTTATTCCGCAGGTTACTGTGGATTCTTTGCGTAATGATGCGGTGGAAAAGGCGATGAATTCGGATTTGGTGATTTTTGTAGGCGGACTAAATAAGAATCATTTTCAGGACTGTGAGGGTGGAGACCGTTTATCATACGAACTTCCTTTTGCGCAGAATGAGTTGATAGAAGCCTTGTTGAAGGTAAATAAAAATCTGGTAGCAGTGATTGTCAGCGGAAATGCGGTGGAAATGCCTTGGGTAAAGGAGATTCCTTCTATTGTCCAGTCGTGGTATTTAGGCTCTGTTGGTGGGGAGGCGCTGGCTGATGTGTTGAGTGGAGAGGTGACTCCCAGTGGTAAACTTCCTTTCTCTTATCCGGTGAAACTGGAGGATTGTCCGGCTCATTTCTTTGGGGAAATCAGTTATCCGGGCGATAGCATCCGTCAAGAATATAAAGAAGATATTCTGGTTGGCTATCGTTGGTATGATACGAAGAAGGTGCAGCCACTTTTTCCTTTTGGTTATGGCATGAGTTATACTACCTTTGAGTATAGTAAACCTGTAATATCGGCTCAAACAATGAATACTGATGGCAGTATAGATGTTTCTGTAAAGGTTAAGAATACAGGAAAAGTAGCAGGGAAAGAGATTATCCAACTATACATTGGTGATGAGGAGTGTAGTGTCCTCCGTCCGGTTAAGGAATTGAAAGATTTTCGGAAGGTACAACTTCTTCCGAATGAAGAAAAAGAGGTGAAGTTTACAATCAAACCGGAAGCATTGCAATTCTTTGATGATAAACAGCGTACTTGGGTGGCAGAACCTGGAAAATTCAAGGCATACATTGCCGCCTCTTCTTCTGATATTCGCGGTACGGTGACATTCGAATATATTCAATAATAAAGTTAACGGGTTGATACACAGCGCTTAGTGGACATATAGATACAGAGTGGTGGATATATATACTCACCATCGTGTATCTATATGTCCACTATGATGAGTATGTATGTCCACCAAACTGAAAGACGATGTTTTATGATTGTTTATTGAATACCCTATTTTAGTTTCTTCTGATATTCATCCGAATTCAATATTTCCAGTGCTTTTTGTATACTCTCATTCGTGGTATTCATTACCCGGAAATATTCGTTCATATCCCAAAGGTCACGGGCTATCAATGCTTTGAGCTGGGTCTTGATAAGAGGGAGCGATTTCTGATATTGCTCTTCATTGAACTTCACTCCTTCTTTCTCTCCGATTTCTTTTAGATTGGCGAGCATGTCATCATCGACTACGAATTTCTCATCAAACGATTCGAACTTCTTGTATTTGTTTGCCAACTCTTTCCGGTGTCCTTCGATAAACTGCATGGTGAATTTAATCACGGCTCCTTTGGCTACCAGATTACGGTGATAATCCGTATAAAGAGTAGTGTCGATAGGTACGAAATAATCCGGCATGATACCACCTCCACCATAGACGGTACGTCCGAGTTTCTTGGTTTGTACTTTCAGCGAATCCGGGAAATGAATACTGTCAGCATTCATCAGTTCACCGTGGTTGAAACGTTCTATCAAATCCTTGTTGTAATCAACAATACTGTCGTACGGTTTTTGGATGGAACGACCCGATGGAGTATAATAGCGTGCAATAGTCAAACGAATCATGGAACCGTCCGGCAGGTCGATAGGACGTTGCACCAATCCTTTGCCGAAAGAGCGGCGTCCTACAATAATTCCTCTGTCCCAATCCTGTACTGCGCCACTGACAATTTCACTGGCAGAGGCTGTGTACTCATCCACCAGAATGATAAGACGTCCATTACGGAAATCTCCATTCCCTTTGGCATAGAAATCACTGCGTTTGGCAGTCCGGCCTTCGGTATATACGATTAGCTCCTTTTGTCCCAGGAATTCGTTAGCAAGGTCAATGGCTGCATTGAGATAACCACCTCCGTTTCCTTGCAGGTCGAGAATCATATCCTTCATACCTTGCTTCTGAAGGCTTGTCATTGCTTTTTTGAATTCTTCGGCAGTGGTTGCTCCAAAACGGTTGATGCGGATATAACCCGTTTTAGGTTGAATCATATAGGAGGCATCGAGGCTAAGGATAGGTATCTTGTCTCTTTTCACTGTAAACAATAAAGGGTCTTGCACGCCACGACGAACGATTGTCAGATTGACTTTCGAACCTTTCGGACCACGAAGGCGCTTCATAATATCTTCCGTACTCATTTTCACTCCGGCAATGGCGCTGTCATTGACCGCAACGATACGGTCACCGGCAAGGATGCCGACTTTCTCGGAAGGTCCGTTGCTGACAGGTTGCACCACCAACAGGGTGTCTTCTATCATCTGGAATTGCACTCCGATACCCTCGAAGTTACCTTGAAGTGGTTCGTTCATCTTCTTCACTTCCTCTGCATCCGAATAAGTAGAGTGCGGATCAAGTTGTGCCAACATTTTGATGATGGCTTCTTCTACCAACTTGTCTTCATCTACTTTGTCCACATAGAAATTGGAGATTGCAAACTCTGCCATTTGTAACTTTCGCATGGCTTCGGAACCGAAGTTCTGGGCTTGTATGGCAACTGCCCACAAGCAAACGGATAGTATAATCGTTAGTTTCTTCATCATCTTTTCTGACTCATCGCCTATTCCCTAACGAGTGTTATTCACTCATTTTCATTCCTTTGGGAATAAACTGGCTGATATCTTTATTATAGGTTAATAACTCGCGTACAATTGTAGAGCTGACGCAAGTCAGTTCCGGTTCTGTGAAGAGCAGGATGGTTTCAATCCCTGCCAGTTTGCGGTTAATGTCTGCAATGGTCTCTTCATACTCGAAATCCTTCACCGTACGGATACCGCGGACAATGAACCTGGCCTCTACTTCCTGCGCAAAATCAATTGTCAGACAGTCATAGGACATCACCTGGATACGAGGTTCGTCTTTATAAAGTTCCCGAATCATTTCTTCTCTTTTCTCAATGGGGAAGTAGGTATTCTTGTTCTCATTGATACCGATTCCTATCACAATTTCGTCCATAAAGGTAAGTGCACGTTCCACTACCGAGTAATGTCCGATGGTGAAAGGGTCGAAAGTACCCGGGAATATTGCTTTTCTCATGATGCCAAGTCTTCTTCTATAACCAGATTGTCTATAATAAAGTTCTGTCGTTCCATGGTATTTTTGCCCATGTAGAATTCGAGTAGTTCTTTTACCGCATCCGTTTTGCGCAGTGTCACCTGCTCCAGACGCATATCTTTACCAATGAAATGTTTGAACTCATCCGGTGAGATTTCTCCCAAACCTTTAAATCGGGTGATCTCCGGATTCGGTCCTAGTTCATTGATAGCATTGATGCGTTCTTCCTCGCTGTAGCAGTAATTTGTCTTTTTCTTGTTGCGTACACGGAACAAAGGCGTCTGCAGGATATATACATGTCCTTTCTTGATGAGATCAGGGAAGAATTGCAGGAAGAAAGTAATCAGCAACAGGCGGATGTGCATACCGTCCACATCGGCATCGGTTGCTACGATTACTTTGTTGTAGCGTAATCCTTCAATACCATCTTCTATATTCAGGGCTGCTTGAAGCAGGTTGAATTCCTCGTTCTCGTAAACCACTTTTTTGGTCAGTCCGAAAGAGTTCAATGGTTTACCACGGAGACTGAATACTGCTTGGGTGTTGACATCACGACTTTTGGTGATGGAACCGCTTGCAGAGTCTCCCTCGGTGATAAAGATGCAGGAGTCTTCCTCCAGTCCTTTGCCTTTCGGATCGTTGAGGTGTATGCGGCAGTCACGTAGTTTGCGGTTGTGCAGGTTGGCTTTCTTGGCACGTTCACGGGCAAGTTTCGTTACCCCTGCAATGGCTTTACGCTCCTTTTCAGATTCTTGTATCTTTTGTTGAATTGCTTCGGCTATGTCCGCATTCTTGTGCAGGAAGTTGTCCACTTCCTGTTTGATAAAGTCGCCTACATACTTATTGACCGTTACGCCACCGGGAACCATATTGGTAGAACCCAGTTTAGTTTTCGTCTGACTTTCGAAGATCGGTTCTTCCACATTGACGGCAATGGCGGCAACCAATCCATTACGGATATCGGTGTAGTCCATGTTCTTGTTGAAGAACTCTTTGATGGTACGGGCAATGTGTTCTTTGAAGGCACTTTGATGCGTACCACCTTGGGTAGTATGCTGACCGTTGACGAAAGAATAATATTCTTCTCCGTATTGTCCGGTATGCGTGAAGGCGATTTCGATGTCTTCCCCTTTCAGGTGGATGATCGGGTAAAGCCCGGTTGCCGTCATGTTGTCGTTCAAAAGGTCTACCAGACCGTTGCGCGACAAGATACGGTGTCCGTTATAGATGATAGCAAGCCCCGTATTGAGATACGTGTAGTTACGTAGCATTGTCTCAATAAATTCGGGCTTGAAACAGTAATTCAGGAATAGTGTATTATCCGGTTCAAAGAAGATGTAAGTTCCGTTTTCTTCTTCGGTATTCTTTGTCTCATCGGTCAGTAAGTTTCCTTTTGAGAAAGTGGCGATACGCACTTTGCCGTCGCGGTAACTGCGTACCTCGAAACGGGAGCTTAAAGCGTTGACGGCTTTCACACCGACACCATTCAGTCCGACACTTTTCTTAAATGCCTTGCTGTCGTATTTACCACCGGTATTCAGCATGCTGACAGCTCGATGAGTTTTCCCTGTGGGATGCCTCGTCCGTAGTCGCGTACACTGACACGAAGGTTTTCTTCAACGGTAATCTCGATTTTCTTACCGGCTTGCATTTTGAACTCGTCAATACTGTTGTCAATTACTTCTTTCAGGAGGACATAGATTCCATCTTCGGCATGTGCACCGTCGCCCAGCCTTCCGATATACATACCGGGGCGTGTGCGTACATGTTCCATGTCACTCAAGTGGCGGATGTTGTCGTCAGTGTACTCTACTGCATTGTTGTTGTCTACAGGTATCAATTCGTTCTCTTCCATAGCTGTTTTTTTATTTTATCTCTTTGATGAACGCACGGCGGCGCTTATGTTGTTGAGTCTCAAAGTAATCCCATTGTGCCTGAACTTTCCATTCAGTTCCAGTTCGGGGTTGCTTTCCGCAAAGATAAAACCTAATTTTTGATAAACTGGAATTAAATCGGAAAATAACAAAGCGTTAACACCTTTATTTTGATATTCCGGTTTCACTGCAACGAGTAGCAGATCAAGCATTTTGGCACGACGTTTCATGAATAATGCCTTTAACAGATAGAACCATCCGAGCGGCAACAGACGTCCGTTTGATTTCTGTAAAGCTTCAGCGAGAGATGGCATAGAGATACCTACACAGACTAGTTCATCATTGGCATCAGTAATCAGTGTAACCATCCGTAAGTCAAGGATCGGCAGATACATTTTCACGTATTGGTCGATTTGCCGCTGTGTCAGCGGAGAATAACCATAAAGTGGACTATATGCTTCGTTCATCAGTTCGAAAATCTTCTGTCCATAGTCTTTGGCTATCTTTCTTCCGGAAGTATATTTCTTTATCTTAAGGTTGTATTTTCGTTGGATCAGTTCGGAGATACGCTTATGTTTGTCGGGAATAGCATCCGGTATGTAGATTTTGTATTCCACCCAGTCGGCATCTTTCTCGAAGCCCAGTTTTTCCATGTGTATTGGATAGTACGGGTAGTTGTAGATAGTGGCCATGGTGCTAAGCTGGTCGAATCCTTCGATCAGCATTCCTTCCGCATCGAAATCAGTAAATCCGAGAGGACCGGCAATATGAGTCATACCCCGTTCTTTTCCCCATTCTTCCACTGTTTTGATAAGTGCGGATGATACTTCGGGATCGTCGATGAAGTCTATCCATCCGAAACGAACGTTTTTACATTCCCACTTCTTGTTTGCCTGGTTATTGATAATTGCAGCTACACGTCCTACTATTTTATCGTCCCGATATGCGAGGAAATAATCAGCTTCACAGAATTCGAATGCTGCATTTTTCTTCTTGTTGAAGGTGTTGAGCATGTCGTCATAGAGGTCAGGCACAGAGTAAGGGTTGCCCTTGTACATTCTGTAATTGAAACGGATAAATTTCTTAAGCTCTCTCTTTGTGGAGACTTTCTTGATTGTAATAGCCATATCTCGTATTTATGATTTGAGGAGGCAAAGATACGTGATAATCTTTAAATTACAACGCGCTAGAAAGAGAAAATATAGTCTCTGGACGATTAGGGAGTGGACTGTAAATATGAAGAATACCGGAAATGATGATAATACATTCATTTCGGTATTCTTTTTCTATTTTTCGTATGCCGTTTATAGGCTGATGTGTCCTTCGAATGGAGAAGCAGGTAAACCGGCTGCATTGTATAAGTTAGCATCATCGGGATTATCTCCCCAAGCATATCGTACAGAGATCGGTTGCTGTATTTCCTTATTCCATACTATTACTTTATTGTTTTCGATTTTAGCCTGTGCCCATTGGTATTTTCCATCTGCGCCGGCAATGGCGAATCCTGATAAATAGCCATATTTATTACGAGCTACTAGTTGCTCTTCACAAGCGTCAAAGGTGATCTCCAGTGTATCTCCAATTCTTTTTACCGACTGGAATATCGGGCCGGTGCAAACAATAGAGTTATATCCGTAATCATTGTGAAGAGCATGCAAAGCAAGTCGTTTACCTACATCTTGTTTGTTGCGGGGATGTATGTCATTTTCTTCCCCGATGTCTATAATGACGGCCTGTCCTGTATGTGGTAAGGCCAGTGTCTTCGACTGTGCAGCCTCAGGTTTGCCCAATGGCTCTCGGAAGGCTGCTTGGCCGGAGACATGAAGCTGGCTAATTGAACCCAATAGAATGGGAATTCGTTATTCCATTTGTTTCTCCAGTCTTTAATTAAAGCCGGAAATAAATCAATGTATTCGTTGGCACGAGCGGCATTGTTTTCTCCCTGATACCAGATCACCCCTTTCATTCCCAGACCTACCAGCGGATGAATCATTGCGTTGAATAGCAAAGAAGGAAAAGCGTTAGGACCGTATTCTACATAATCATATTGTGCACTCGATACTGCTACTTTATATTTCCAATTATCACACAAAGGGAAAATCCGGTTGTTAACTTTCAGGTATACTTCATCTTTAGGCCATATAGTCCGCCTCCTCCACGATGGTCGGATATTTTAATAGTGACGGTATTTTGCTCCTTTAATACTTCTGCCGGGATCTTGTATAGACGTTTCAGATCATATCCTATCGTACGTCCTACTTCGTGTCCGTTAATCCAGGTGATGTCATCGTCGTCGATAGTGTCGAGACTCAATTCTGCATCTTGTCCTAAACAGTTGGCCGGTATGGAAAACTGATAAGTAAACCATACAACTCCATCTATACCGGATAACTCTTCATTTGACCATAATGACGGAACAATATGCTCTTTCCAGTTTTCTGTAGAGGTGTTTTCTGAATACCATTTCTCTTTTTCTCCCGGTTCATTTATGATGGCTTGTTCAAATTCCTTTTTGACTTTGTCACTGTGTTTGATGTATTCTTCGAATTCAGAAGAACGCATACGGGCTAATGATTTTTCATATTTTGGAAAATGATCTATCACTTCCATACTCATCCAGGTCTCAATGTCCGTACCACCCCACGAGGAATTAATGAATCCGATAGGAATATTGAGTTTCTGATATAATTCACGCACAAAGAAATAGCCGACAGCTGAAAAATCAGAAGCGGAGACGGGTGAACATACTTCCCATTTACCTTTTAAGTCGGCTTTAGGAGTGTGTCCCATTTCTTGAATTACATTGAATGAACGGATTTGAGGGTAATTGGCAGCTGCAACTTCTTCAATGGCGTGATTAGCACTACGTAGACGAAACTCCATATTTGACTGTCCGCTACAGATCCATACTTCACCGACTAAAATATCAGTAAATGATAAGGCTTGTTTGGGGCTTTTCACGCTTAGAGTATACGGACCACCAGCTTGCATAGGGGGCAGGCTAATTGACCATTTCCCATTTTTATCTGTCCGGGTACTCTTTTTTGCATTTCCTAATGTTACACTGATTCTCTCGCCGGCATTGGCAGTTCCCCATATATTGATTGGTTTCTCGCGTTGCAGCACCATGTGGTCTGAAAAGAAAGAAGGTACGGAAAGCTGTGCCATAATTTGTGATAGGACAAATAGCAAGCAAACTGTTAATGATAGAAGTTTTTTCATCATGTGAGTATCTGGTGATTATTCATTAATATATTCTTTGGGAAGTAGAATCTTACGAAGCGTATCGGCAAAGATTGCGGCCATGCGCTGTTGAATAAATGAATGTTCTCCATGAGGCGGATGCCATCCAAATACTTCTCCATGAGTCTCTTGTGAATCTCCTGTGTAGATTAGGCTATATTGTTTTCCTGTAACCGGATGTTTTTGGTTTTTGGAGAATCCGATGTATCTGTCGAATTCTACTACTGGAAATCCCCATTTCTCTGCCAGTTTTCGAACTGAAGTGTTGAATATCGGACGACTGTCATGCCAATGAGTACATAAGACAATAGAAGCTGGTTTTCCATAATGAGTATTGTAATATTTGGATTTTGGATTGAATTTTTGGTTATAACAGTCTGATATATACCGCTTGATGACATAGTCATAGCAAACGGCATAGTCGGAAGCATCAAAAGGAGTTTTATAATCTTTGTAGTTCTCTTTTAAGTTGGCTTCGTTATATACATCTTTTTCATGTACTTGCATAAGAACAAATACGTCGATGTTGTCAAACTCTTCCGGGGTATAGAGAGTGCCGTCCAGCATTTTATTTGCAGTGTGAGCAATAGATTCTGCACTAACAGCCCGATTGATGGGAATGGCGTGAAGGGCACGACATCCCATTTCAAACCATTTATTATTAGGTTCGGCAAAGGAGGCTCCAGATAATAAAATGGTATAGGTGTCTTTATTTTGGGCTGCTCCTGCTAAAGCGAGCAGGCAAATAAATGTGAATAAGGTGATTTTTTTGTACATAGTTATCATTGATTAATTAATTGGTGAGTGAAATCGAGTTCAAGTGAATGTTTTCCGGCTTGTAAAGTTATAGATTTTGGGGATTCTGGCATTGTAAAAGGAACAAATGTTACAGAAGTTTCTGCCGGGATATCGATTGTATAACGGATGCAGTCATTAGTTTGACGAACCAGTTGATATTTAACCAACCATAGGGAGTATTATAGCGTATGGTAAGTTCATTCATGTCTGACGGAAAGAAAGGTTTTAGCAGAACATGCTTGAATCCGGGATGTTTTTCATCGATCTGAATCCCTCCCAGTCCTTTGTATAGCCATGCTCCAATTTCTCCGAACATAATATGGTTATATGAGTTATCAATAACGACATCTGTCCGCCAATTTTCATGTAGAGTTGTAGCTCCTTGTTTGATCCAGTAGCCCCAAGAAGGGTAGGTGTCTTGTGATGCGACTTTATAAGCTGTTTCCGCATATCCGTTATCTGACAGGGCAGAAAGTAGAGCCTTGCTTCCTAATAAACCGACATCCAGATGATAATCGTCTTTTTCTACCAATTCATGTAGTTTGGCAGCAACTTTCTTTTTATCTTCTTCTGGAACGATTCCCCAATATAATGGCATGGCAAGTTCTG
>ENA-OQIG01000023-OQIG01000023.1-human-gut-metagenome-genome-assembly--contig:-NODE-23-length-85568-cov-5.835957_pt1 | contig 85568 bp, 87 predicted proteins | sample MGYA00242576_ERZ504741 | MGnify/ENA primary metagenome ERZ504741 (study PRJEB26092, sample SAMD00036436) | human gut metagenome | host: Homo sapiens | study: EMG produced TPA metagenomics assembly of... | reverse complement strand
ATCCACTAATACAAAAAAATCATATACCTTTGGATACCCAATTCATCTTATTCAATAATACATTTAAAGCAAGAGACTACATACCATGAAAAAGTATCTGCACATCCTACCCGCCTGCTTTTTATTTTACGCTGCCGCCCATGCACAGCAGAAAGATACTGTCTACGTCACCGACTTCGGAGCAGTCCCCTACTCGTACGAGAACTGTGTTACACAAATACAGGCTGCCATCGACGAATGTAAACGCACGGGAGCCAAAGTGCTATCGCTGCCCGAAGGCCGCTATGACATCTGGCCCGAAGGAGCCACCCGCAAAGAATACTACATATCGAATACATCCACCGAACAGGAATGTCCCTCAAAAGTAAAGACCGTGGGACTGATGCTCCATGAAATCGATGACCTGACCATCGAAGGAAACGGAGCCACCCTGATGTATCATGGGAAAATGACGACCATCGCCCTGGAACATTGCAACGGGGTGAGAATAAACAACCTGCACATCGACTTTGAACGTCCCGCAGGATCTGAGATTCAATACCGGAAAGTGACCGGAGGAGAAACAGAAGTAACCCTGCACCGCGATACGCGTTATGAGATTGTGAACGGAAAGATCCGGCTGTATGGCGAGGGATGGCGTTCCAACAGGAATCACTGCATCGAGTACGACCCGGATACGGAATCTTTCACCTACAGCCAGGGGTGGAATACACTGTCGGCATCCGATGCCAGAGAGATTGCTCCGGGCATCGTCCGCTTCAATACCCCGGCGGAATTTATGCCCAAAGCAGGAAACACACTGACCGTCCGCGATATTATCCGCGACCAGGTGGGGCTTTTCATTCTTGAAAGCAAAAACATCACGCTGAGCAGGCTACAGATGCACTACATGCACGGGTTGGGCATCGTCAGCCAGTATACCGAAAACATAACGATGGACCGAGTCAAGTGTGCTCCCCGCCCCGATAGCGGCAGGTTATTGGCAGCCTCAGCGGATATGATGCACTTTTCGGGATGTAAAGGAAAAGTAATCATAGACAGTTGTTATTTTGCCGGAGCACAAGACGATCCGGTGAATGTGCACGGAACCAACCTGCGCGCCCTTGAGAAAATAGATGCGCAAACCCTGAAGTTACGCTTCATGCACGGACAGAGCTATGGATCAATGCTTACTTCAAGGGAGATACCGTCGCCTTTGTCCGAGCAGCCACCATGGAACGCTTTGCCTCGGCAACGGTCAGGGACGTAAGGCGAATATCGGACAGAATAGTGGAAGTACGTTTCGACCGGGACATTCCGACAAGCCTGGAGCTCAATCACGATTGCGTAGAGAACATGACCTGTACCCCCGAAGTGGAAATACGTAACTGCTACTTCACACGAACCAGTACAAGAGGAACTCTGGTCACCACTCCAAGAAAGGTGGTGATAGAGAACAATACGTATTACAAGACGGGCATGAGTGCCATACTGATTGAGGCCGACGCCGAAGGCTGGTACGAATCGGGACCGGTCAAAGATGTATTGATCAAAGGCAATACCTTTATAGACTGTGCCTATAATGGAGGCCCCGGCCATGCTGTGATCGCCATACATCCTTCCAACAAAATCATCGATGCCGAACGCCCGGTACACCAGAACATCCGCATAGAGGATAACACGTTCAGAACATTCGACTACCCGGTGCTCTACGCCAAGAGTACGGCAGGACTCTTGTTCAGGAACAACACCATCGTCCGCACGGAAACTTTTCCTGCCGCATCCGGCAATCCGTACGTTTTCTATCTGAACGGCTGCAAGAAGGCAGTGATAGAAGGCACCGTATTCGAAGGAGAGACTCCCCGGCAGAGTATAAAAACAGAGAATATGAAAAGAAAAGACCTGAAAACAACGATCAAATAATCCCTTACGCTTATGAAAAAGCCTTCATCACCCCCTTCTCCCCGCCTGGCCTCACTGGACATCCTGCGCGGTTTCGACCTTTTCCTGTTGGTCTTCTTCCAGCCGGTATTGTGGACATTGGCACATCAGCTCAACCTCCCATGGCTGAACAGTATTCTTTTCCAGTTCGATCATGAAGTGTGGGAGGGGTTCCGTTTCTGGGATCTGGTAATGCCTCTTTTCCTCTTCATGACAGGAGCCTCCATACCGTTCTCGTTCTCCAAATTTAAAGACAATCCGGACAAAGGACCCGTTTACCGCAAAATCATCAAACGCTTCATCCTTCTGTTCATCTTCGGAATGATTGTACAGGGCAATCTGCTGGGCCTCGACCCGAAACATCTGTACTTATACTCCAACACCCTTCAAGCCATTGCCACAGGCTATCTGATTGCCGCCATCATACAGTTGCATTGCAACTTCCGCTGGCAGCTGATCGTCACAGCCCTGCTATTACTGATCTACTGGATACCGATGACCTTCCTGGGCGACTTCACTCCGGAAGGAAACTTTGCCGAGAAGGTGGACAGGCTGGTACTGGGACATTTCCGCGACGGAGTGTTCTGGAATGAAGACGGCAGTTGGAGCTTCTCTGCTCACTACAACTACACCTGGATCTGGAGCAGCCTCACTTTCGGGGCTACCGTGATGCTGGGAGCTTTTGCCGGAAAGATAATGAAAGCAGGCAAGGATAATCGCCGGAAAGTGGTACAGACCTTGCTGATAATCGGCATATCCCTAATAGCCTTCTCGCTGATATGGAGCCTGCAAATGCCCATCATCAAACGGTTGTGGACAAGCAGCATGACGCTTTTTTCCGGCGGACTTTGCTTCCTGCTGATGGGTGCCTTCTACTACCGGATAGACTACAAAGGACACAGCCGCGGCTGAACTGGTTGAAAATATACGGCATGAACTCCATTACGGCTTATATCTTGGGAGAGGTCATTAACTTCCGTTGCATAGCAGCATCCGTCAGTTACGGACTGGAGCAATACCTGGGTGGTTATTATCAGGTGTGGTTAAGCTTTGCCAACTATCTGATTGTATTCCTTATCTTACGGATCATGTACAGGCAGAAGATATTCCTGAAGATCTGAGTGGAAAGATCGGAAGTGTCAGCCATCTGCAGAATCATAGCGCAAAAAGAAACCGAATAGCACTTTTCGCTAACAGAGCTCCTATTCATTTCGGATGCTTCAGGAGAAAAAAGAGCCGAACGGCAGCTTTCGGAGGTGAAAAGCCGGGCTCCGGGGGTAAAAGAGCCTTGCTTTTCGGAAAAAGAAGCAAGTATTTACTCCGAAAGGAGTAAGCATTTACCCGGAAAGAAGTAAGCATTTTCCTAAAATGTCCTTATGTTCCGGAAATATCTCCTATTGTTGTCCGGAATATCTCCTATTGCTATCCGAAACGGGTCTTGGCGGAAGAATTTTTCCTCCCGTTGACCATTGCAGACAAAGCGTTGTACACTGACAGAAAAGCAGGAAGGAGACCGGGAAAGGAACCATTTACCGGCGGAACCGTCATTCCACCTTCAAAGTAAAAGCAAACAAGCTCAAAGATGGGAAATGTGATATCGGACTTTACACGCAGGCGCGTTTTTTCGCCCGGACTGCCAGTCGGTCCGAAAGAACGATTCTGAGGAGGTCCGATAATCAAAGTGACAAAAGGCAAAGCTGACAACACCCGAAATACCGGACATGCAACAGGCGCATGAATGGAATGTAGACACACCGATAGTGACAGCCCCCCGGAAAGGTTGGATAATTTATCTTACCTCCGAGTAAACGTCACATAGTCTGCACAAGATTCAAGGTTTTTCTTTATCTTTGTGCAGACTATGACAAACCAATACTAACTCTAATAACACCCAAACATGAAGAAACTTTATTCACTTCTCCTCACCGCCCTGTTTGCCTTGCCGGCGGCGCATGTCCATGCCACCGACTACACGCAAGGGCTCTCCATCTGGTTCGACACACCGAATACACTACAAGGCAGAGCCATCTGGTATGGTAGCCGCCCCGATCTCTGGAAAGGAGAAAGCAAACCGGAGAGCGCAGGAGACACTGCCCGGAACCCCGATGCCAACTGGGAGTCGCAATCATTGCCCATTGGAAACGGAAGCATCGGAGCCAACATCATGGGCTCGATAGAAGCGGAACGCATCACCTTCAACGAGAAAACTCTCTGGAGAGGAGGACCTAATACTTCGAGAGGAGCCGATGCCTACTGGAATGTAAACAAACAGTCGGCACATGTACTGAAAGAAATACGCCAGGCCTTTACCGACGGAGACCAGAAAAAGGCCGAAATGCTGACACGCAAGAACTTTAACAGCGAAGTGCCTTATGAGTCGAACCGAGAAAAACCTTTCCGTTTTGGTAACTTCACCACAATGGGAGAGTTTTATATAGAAACCGGACTCAGTACAGTGAACATGAGTGACTATAAACGTATTCTCTCTTTGGATTCGGCATTGGCCGTTGTACAATTCAAGAAAGATGATGTAGCCTACGAACGCGATTACTTCATTTCCTATCCTGCCAACGTGATGGCAATCCGCTTCAAAGCCGACCGGCCGGGCAAGCAGAACCTTATTTTCAGTTACTCCCCCAATCCGGTATCGACAGGAAGCATGTCGCAGACGGTGCCAACGGCCTCGCATACACTGCCCACCTCGACAATAACGGCATGCAATATGTAGTGCGCATTCATGCCATTGCCAAAGGCGGAACACTATCGAACGCAAATGGAAAAATCACCGTAAAAGACGCTGACGAAGTAGTATTCCTTGTCACTGCGGATACCGATTATAAGATCAATTTCGACCCGGACTTCAAAGACCCTAAAGCATATGTGGGAGTAAATCCTGCCGAAACCACCCGTCAATGGATGGACAATGCCGTAGCCATGGGATATGATGTACTCTTCAAACAGCATTACGACGACTACGCCGCTCTGTTCAACCGGGTAAAACTACAACTGAACCCGGACGCACAAAGCGCCAACCTGCCCACCGGCAAACGCTTGCAAAACTACCGGAAAGGGCAACCGGACTTTTATCTGGAAGAACTCTATTATCAGTTCGGACGTTATCTGCTCATAGCCAGCTCAAGACCGGGTAACATGCCTGCCAACCTGCAAGGCATCTGGCACAACAACGTAGACGGTCCGTGGAGAGTGGACTACCATAACAACATCAACATACAGATGAACTACTGGCCGGCTTGCTCGACCAACCTCTACGAATGTACATTGCCGCTGATCGACTTTATCCGTACGCTGGTAAAACCGGGACAGAAAACAGCGCAGGCTTACTTCGGAACAAGAGGATGGACAGCATCGATCTCAGCCAATATCTTTGGATTCACCACGCCGCTTGAAAGTGAAGAGATGGCCTGGAACTTCAATCCAATGGCAGGCCCCTGGTTGGCAACGCATGTCTGGGAGTATTATGATTACACCCGCGACAAGAAATTCCTGAAAGAGACCGGATACGACCTGATCAAAAGCAGCGCCCAGTTTGCCACAGACTTTTTATGGCGCAAACCGGATGGAACTTACACCGCAGCTCCGTCTACCTCACCCGAACACGGACCGATTGACGAAGGAACCACTTTCGTTCACGCCGTAATCCGCGAAATTCTGCAGGATGCCATTGAAGCAAGCAAAGTACTCGGAGTGGACAGCAAGGAACGTAAACAATGGCAAGAAGTGCTGACACATCTGGCTCCCTACAAAGTGGGCCGCTACGGTCAGCTGATGGAATGGTCGAAAGACATCGATGACCCGAAAGACGAGCACCGCCACGTCAACCACCTCTTCGGACTGCACCCAGGACATACGCTCTCACCCATCACCACACCCGACCTTGCCAAAGCTGCCAGAGTGGTACTTGAGCATCGCGGCGACGGAGCAACCGGATGGAGTATGGGATGGAAACTTAACCAATGGGCACGTCTGCAAGACGGTAACCACGCCTACAAACTTTTCGGTAATCTGCTGAAAAACGGTACACTGGACAATCTGTGGGATACTCACCCGCCTTTCCAGATCGACGGAAACTTTGGAGGTACCGCCGGTATCACAGAGATGCTGCTGCAAAGTCACATGGCTTCATCCAACTATTGCCCGCACTTCCGGATGCCTGGAAAGACGGAAGCATCAGTGGAATCTGCGCCAAAGGGAACTTTGAGGTAGACTTGTCATGGAAAAACGGACAGCTTGCAGAAGCAACCATCTTCTCAAAAGCAGGCGAACCTTGTACGGTGAGATACGGAGATAAAACTCTCTCTTTCAAAACAAGTAAAGGAAAAGTTTATAAATTGGCTTTAGATGCAGACCGACTGGTCATCAAATAATACTTTATTATAATTCTATCAAATAAAAATATCCCCGGAAGAAAAGTATTTTTTCCGGGGATATTTTTGCTTTATTACACAGAGTTCACTCCATCCGGAGAAGTATATTCATCATACAGAGATATCCAAACCTAATGTTACTGCCATCCGGATCTTACTACTAACGTTCTACTATCTTTATTGTAAAATCCAAAAAGTATCCTATTTAACATTTTGGTATTTCTCAACTCCAACATTCCTAAATATAAACACTATTAAACAGAACCGGATAGAAAACCGGAACGAAAAGACAAAACCTTAATGTAAAGCCTCAAAACAAAAAGACAAAAAATTCTTCTCATGAAAGAGGTGCTCATTATTAATATTAAATAATGCTCACCTATATATTATGAGTGGAATAAAAGTGGGGTATAGTTCTCACGGAACTTATCGTTATTCAAGTGTTTCTGCAAATGTGTCTTAACCTTTGGCCTGTTCTTGTATTAATACTTTTTTGTTAACTTAGGCTAACTTGTGTTTATAAAATCACAATATCTCTCGGCAAAGATGCGATAACTTTTAATAATATGCAAGAATTTATAATAATAATTTTCTTTATCACTGCTCTTTGCACCACTATTTTATTAAAAAGCAGCAGATAATGAATAAAACGTGCCGCCTCAGAGGAAGGTGGTAGAAAAATAAGCTTCTCTCTATTTGCAAAAGGTTAATCAGCGGGACTTAGTAGTTCCTGTATCATTTAACATAATCAGCTTCCCGGACCAATACGACTACCCGTACAGGTGAAATAATAAAGAAAAAGGACGAATCAGAAGGTTCGAAGTTATATAAAAGCCGATTTATCACTTTTTTCCAAGTTCCGTGAGAACTTAATCACCTTTGGACAAACAAATTTAATAAACAAATCAGCATGGTTCAGAAAGGAGCAAGAAAAGAATGACATACATACAGTAACCTCTAATAATTATGCTTATGAAGTAGAAAAAACGAATCCTTTACAAACCTTATTCCGGAAACAAAATAAAATCCGGAATCCTAAAACAAACTATCAAATTAATGTTTAACCGAACAATTTAGTGTATGACAGAAAAAACTAACCTGTTTCCGAACCTAATCCGGTTTCGAGAAACAAATCGCCTGAAAATGGCAATCGCTGCTTCTATCATGCTATGGTGTGCTACACCTCAGCAAGCGGCAGCCGATACTTACGAAAAACACGAAATCGCCTCCGTACAGCAGCAGAAAGTGAAAACAACAGGTACGGTACTGGACCAGAACGGAGAAGCCATGATCGGCGTATCCGTCAAAGTGAAAGACAATGCCACTATGGGTACCATCACTGACCTGGAGGGAAAATTCTCTATCGATGCACCCAAAGGCGCTACACTCGAGATCTCCTACATTGGCTATAAAACCGTTACAGTCAAAGCAGAAGGTACAGCTCTCCACATTACGATGAAAGAAGACGCCGAGGTACTGGATGAGGTTGTTATCGTGGGTTATGGTTCACAAAAGAAGGTGAACGTAACCGGTGCTGTCGGTATGGTAAACTCCGAAGTACTCGAAGCCCGTCCGGTACAAAATGTATCACAGGCATTGCAGGGTGTAGTACCGGGTCTGAACCTCTCGGTGGGTAACTCCGGCGGTGCACTGGATAGCTCAATGAGTATCAATATCCGTGGTGCCGGTACCATTGGCGACGGCTCCGGATCTTCTCCCCTTATTTTGATCGATGGCATCGAAGGTGACCTGAACTCGGTTAACCCGAACGACATCGAAAATGTATCCGTACTGAAGGATGCAGCCTCTGCTTCTATCTATGGTGCCCGTGCCGCATTCGGTGTAATCCTCGTTACAACCAAGAGTGGTAAGAGCGGCAAAGCAAAAGTCAGCTATAACGGTAACGTACGTTTCTCCGATGCGCTTTGTGTTCCGGAAATGATGGACTCTTATCAATTCGCACTCTACTTTAACCGTGCAGCCGAAAATGCCGGTGACTCAGGCCCATTCAGCCAAGAAGCGCTCGACCGTATTCTTGCCTACCAAGCCGGAACCCTGAAAGAGACAATGACCATGAACGAACAAACCCGTAAATGGCAGGCTTATGGCGGTGCTAATGCCAACACCGACTGGTTCAAAGAATTCTATAATGACTGGGTTCCGTCACAAGAGCACAGCCTGAGCATCAGTGGAGGTTCGGAGAAAACGCAGTATACCATCAGCGGAAGCTTCCTCGATCAGAACGGTCTGCTTCGCCATGGTAGCGATAATTTCCAACGCTATACGATGAACGGTAAAATCACAAGCCAGATTGCTGACTGGTTCACTGTCACTTACTCAACCAAATGGACACGCGAAGACTTTGACCGTCCGTCCTATCTGACAGGTCTCTTCTTCCATAACATCGCCCGTCGCTGGCCGACCAATCCTGCTTACGACCCGAACGGACATCCGGTAGACGGCATGGAAATCGAACAGTTGGAAAACGGTGGAAAACAGATCAATCAGAAAGACCTGAACACGCAACAGCTACAGTTCATTTTCGAACCCATCAAAAACTGGAGAATCAACGTGGAAGGTAGTTTACGCACAACGAACACAAACGAACATTGGGATGTATTGCCGGTATATGCATACAACGCAGATAACGAACCGTACCTGATTTCATGGAACGGCGGCGCACTCGGCCTCTCTCAGGTAAACGAGTATTCATATAAAGAAAACTACTACACGACCAACATCTACTCGGACTACTTTAAACAGTTTGACAGTGGACACTACTTCAAAGTTATGGCCGGTTTCAACAGTGAGCTTTATAAAACCCGTTATGTCCAGGCTCAAAAGAGCACACTGATTTCAAGTTCGGTGCCTACCATCAACACAGCCACCGAAGACCCGAAAGCATGGGAGGATATGCCCACAATGCCGTAGCCGGTTTCTTCGGACGTATCAACTACAATTATAAAGACCGATACATGGTGGAAGCTAACGGACGTTACGACGGTTCGTCACGTTTTATAGGTGACAAACGCTGGGGATTCTTCCTTCATTCTCTGCCGGATGGAACGTTGCACAAGAACCATTCTTTGAAAGAATCGCCGAAAAATGCAGCATCGGTACATTGAAACTCCGCGCTTCTTGGGGACAATTAGGTAATACAGATACCAAAGACGCATGGTATCCTTTCTATCAGACTATGCCGACAGGCTCCAACTATGGTTGGTTGCTGAACGGAGCATTACCCAACTATGCCAACAATCCGGGCATTGTCAGCATGAAGAAAACATGGGAAACCATCGAAACATGGGATGTCGGTTTGGACTGGGGATTGTTTAACAACCGCTTGACCGGTTCGTTCGACTACTTCGTTCGTTATACTTACGATATGATCGGTCCGGCTCCCGAATTAGCAGCATCTCTGGGTACAGGAGTGCCAAAGATCAATAATGCGGATATGAAGTCCTACGGTTTTGAACTTGAACTGGGTTGGAGAGACCGTATCCGGGATTTCTCTTATGGCGTGAAATTCGTTCTGTCTGATTCTCAGCAGAAAATCCTGAAATATCCGAATGAAGACTACAACATCGGTACTTATTACAAAGGCCAGAAACTCAATAATATCTGGGGATACAAGACAATCGGTATCGCACAAAGCCAGGAAGAAATGGACGCCCATCTGGCAAAAGTAGACCAATCGGCCTTGGGTAGTAAATGGGGAGCAGGCGACATCATGTATGCCGACCTCGACGGTGATGGCAAGATCAGCACAGGAGCAATAAGCTGGGAGATACAGGTGACCGCGTTATCTTGGGTAACAGTACACCGCGCTTTAACTACGGTCTGACTATCGATGCAAGCTGGAAAGGAATCGACTTCCGCGCATTCTTCCAGGGCATCGGTAAACGTGACTATTGGCTGCAGGCCCGTACTTCTGGGGATCAACCGGTCTTGGACAATGGCAGGCTGCCGGCTTCAAGGAACATTGGGATTTCTGGCGTCCGGAAGGTGACCTCTGGGAGCAAACACCAATGCTTACTACCCACGTGTAGCAAGAAACGGCGGTAAGAATACGAATGTACAGAGCCGTTATTTGCAGAATGCAGCTTATTGCCGTCTGAAAAATATCCAGATAGGCTATACTTTGCCTAAAACATGGACAGAAAAAGCAGGTATGTCGTCTGTACGTGTCTATGTATCCGGAGACAACCTGCTTACTTTCTCTGATATCACAGGCATCTTCGACCCGGAAGCAATCGGAAGTACATATGATGCGAACAACGGTAAACTGTATCCGTTGCAGAGAGTCATTTCAGTCGGTTTAAATGTTAACTTCTAAAAAACACCAAGATTATGAAAATTAAAATGAAATATATCGTGGCGCAGGCTTGCCTCGTAGCGGGAGCATCCATAGCTCTGACTTCGTGCAACGACTTTCTGGACAGAGAGCCGCTGGATCAGGTCACTCCGCAAGAGTATTTCCAGACTGCAGACCACCTGGCAGCATATACCATTTCAAAATACAACTCTATGTTCTCAACACATAGCGGATGGAATGCCGGTACGGTAAACAATGATGGCGGTACAGACAACATGGTAGTGGGTGGTTATAACTCTACCTACTATGAAAAAGGAATCTGGAAAGTACCTTCAAACAATGACAACTGGTCCAACGGATTGTCACTGGCCCGTTATTGCAACTACTTTTTCGAACAGGTGCTGCCTAAATATGAAGCCGGAAAGATTTCGGGGGCAGAAGATGATCTCAAACACTACATCGGTGAAATGTATTTCATGCGTGCCTTGATATATTACAACCAGCTACGTAAATACGGAGATTATCCTATCATCACTGAGGTACTTCCGGATGATGAAGCGATACTGATTGAAAAGAGTGTACGTCAGCCACGCAATAAAGTGGCCCGCTTCATTCTCGAAGATCTCGACAAAGCCATCGGGTTAATGAAAAACCAAGGCTTCATGAACAACAATCGCCTGAACAAGCAATGTGCATTGCTGATCAAATCACGTGTGGCATTATACGAAGCTACATTTGAGAAATATCATCAGGGAACAGGCCGCGTGCCGGGTGACGAAACATGGCCGGGAAAGAGCGTACATCCGAATTTCTCACTTGATGTAACAGCCGAAATCAACTTCTTCCTCGACCAGTGTATGGATGCAGCCTCACAAGTAGCGGACGCTATCACACTGACTGAAAACACAGGGGTATTCAATCCGCTCAGCGACAGCGAATATTCCGGTTGGAATCCTTACTTTGAAATGTTCTCTGCCGAAGACATGAGTGGTTATTCCGAAGTTCTTTTCTGGAAAGATTATCTTCGTTCGGGAAGTATCAACATCAGCCACGGTGCTCCCAACTATATTTATTCAGGTGGAAACAATGGAATGTTGAGAAGCTATGTACAGACTTTCCTGATGGAGAACGGATTGCCTGGTATGCCAGCAACAGCGGATTTAAAGGTGACAGCAGAATTCAGGAAGAAAAGGAAGGACGTGACCAGCGCCTGCAACTTTTCTTATTCGGTGAGAAAGACAAACAGGCTCCGAGAGCCGATGGTGACGGCACTATGCCCGAGTTCGGCGAACCTGCTCTCTTTGAATTGCAGGAAGTCAGAGACTTGACGGGATATCGCATCCGCAAGTGCCTGACTTATAAGAAAGACCAGATCATCTCCGGTTCCGACCAGTCGACCACAGGATGCATCATCTATCGTGGTGTGGAAGCTTACCTTAACTATCTGGAAGCATATTACCTGAGAAACGGTAAGGTCGACGGAAAAGCAGCCCAATACTGGACCGCTATCCGCAAACGTGCGGAGTGGACACAGACTACGAAAAGACCATCCGCAATACGGATATGAGCAAGGAAGTAGACTGGGCAAAATACTCCGGTTCTACATTGGTAGACGCAACTTTATTCAATATCCGCCGCGAACGTCGTTGCGAATTCATCGGCGAGGGTATGCGTTGGGACGACCTGATGCGTTGGAGAGCTATGGATCAGTTGCTCACAACCAAATATATTCCGGAAGGATTCAACTTCTGGGATGAAGCTTATGATGACTATGTGGCAATGAAGAATGACAAAGGCGAGCCCAAATACAAAATTGTATCAGACGGTAGCTCAACGGCCAATATGTCAGCCAAAGAATTGGGTAAATATGTACGTCCGTACTCAATCGTCAAAGCAAACAACGCTGTATTTGACGGTTATACATTCGCTAAGGCATACTACTTGTATCCGGTACCGATACGGCAAATGGAGCTTTTGTCTCCGGACCGTTCAGTCAACAATTCTGTGCTTTACCAGAATCCATACTGGCCAAGCAAAACAAGCGAACCTGCTATCGAATAATAGTTTTCCAATAGGAACTAAAATATAAAAAGTATTGATTTTTAGTATATAATAAAGTTGTTGTGGTAAGAGATTTATAGCAGCTACACAAATTTGAAAAAGGAAAATTGGGAAAAGGGCATCCGTGAGGATGTCCTTTTTTATATTATTATATAGGAAAAAAAGCATATATAACAGAAAAGGACTGTGCAAAATTACACAGCCTTTCGTTAGATAGATATCCGCAAATATTAGCTCTTATTGGCGCGTTTACGTTCAGTTTCATCCAGAATAACCTTACGCATACGCATTGCTTTCGGAGTAACTTCTACATATTCGTCTTCCTTAATGTATTCCAAGGCCTCTTCAAGAGAGAACTGTACAGGAGGAATCAAACGGGCTTTCTCGTCAGAACCGGAAGCACGCATATTAGTCAACTTCTTCGACTTAGTCACATTTACAACCAAATCTTTTTCGTGAGCATGCTCACCCACTACCTGACCTGCATACACCTCTTCCTGAGGGAAAATAAAGAATTTACCACGATCCTGCAATTTGTCGATAGCATAAGCAAATGCAGTACCACTCTCCATAGCGATAATCGAACCATTGGTACGACGTTCTATGTCTCCTTTGAACGGCTGATATTCCTTAAAGCGGTGTGCCATGATAGCCTCACCTGCCGAAGCCGTCAGAACATTCGTACGAAGACCGATGATACCACGCGAAGGCATATCAAATTCAAGGTTGATGCGTTCACCGGTATTCTCCATCATAGTCATCTCACCTTTACGGCGGGTTACCATATCGATGATCTTACTTGAATATTCTTCAGGTACGTTAATCGTAAGCTCCTCAATCGGTTCACATTTTACTCCATCTATTTCTTTATAGATTACTTGCGGCTGTCCGACCTGTAACTCGTAACCTTCGCGACGCATGGTTCGATCAAGACAGAAAGGTGAAGCACACCACGGCCTGATACAACCCATTTACCGTCTTCTTCGCTCTTACGTACGCGCAAAGCCAGATTCTTATCCAATTCCTTGGTCAGGCGATCATGGATATGACGTGAAGTTACAAATTTACCATCTTTACCATAGAACGGAGAGTCGTTGATGGCAAACAGCATACTCATAGTCGGTTCATCGATAGCAATAGGTGGCAATGCTTCCGGATTTTCATAATCACAGATCGTATCTCCGATCTCGAATCCGTCAATACCTACCAAAGCGCAAATATCTCCCGAAGAGACCTCAGTCGTCTTCACACGACCCAGTCCTTCGAATACATGAACCTCTTTAATCTTAGATTTCACAATGCTGCCGTCACGCTTAGCCAAAGACACGTTCATACCTTCTTTCAGTGTACCACGATGAACACGCCCTACAGCAATACGGCCTGTATATGAAGAATAGTCAAGTGAAGTGATCAGCATCTGAGGAGTACCCTCCAATTGCTCCGGAGCAGGAATGTTCTCTACAATACAATCCAGCAAAGGCACAATACTGTCCGTCTGCTCTTTCCAGTCCGTACTCATCCAGTTATTCTTGGCCGAACCATAGATTGTCGGAAAATCAAGTTGCTCTTCGGTAGCATCCAGGCTGAACATCAGGTCGAAGACCATCTCGTGTACTTCGTCCGGACGACAGTTCGGTTTGTCTACCTTATTAATAACAACAATCGGTTTCAATCCGATTTCCAAAGCTTTCTGCAGCACAAAGCGCGTTTGCGGCATCGGCCTTCAAAAGCATCAACCAACAGAATGCATCCGTCGGCCATGTTGAGCACACGCTCTACTTCGCCACCGAAGTCGCTGTGTCCCGGAGTATCAATAATATTAATCTTAGTTCCGTTGTAATTGATAGAAACGTTTTTAGAGAGGATCGTTATCCCTCGTTCACGCTCCAAGTCGTTGTTATCCAGAATTAATTCTCCGCTCGTTTGGTTGCCGCGAAACAAGTTTCCGGCTAAAAGCATTTTATCGACGAGAGTCGTTTTCCCATGGTCAACATGGGCAATAATTGCAATGTTTCGAATATTTTGCATATAATACCTATTATTTGGCGACAAAGGTACAAAAATTGGATTAGAAAAAAGGGATACTATAGAAAATATTTCCTGCAATTCATTGTGGGATAAAAGATAATGCCTATCTTTGCACGCTCAAAGAAACATTTTATAGATCAATAATTTTATTAATTATGTATTTAGACGCTGCTAAAAAGCAAGAAATCTTCAGTAAGTACGGAAAGTCTAACACTGATACTGGCTCAGCTGAGGCCCAGATAGCTTTGTTTTCATACCGTATTACTCACCTGACTGAGCACATGAAGCTCAACAGAAAAGATTATAGTACAGAAAGAGCTTTGACTATGTTGGTAGGTAAACGTCGTGCTTTGCTCGACTACCTGAAAGCAAAAGATATCACCAGATATCGTGATATCATCAAAGAGCTCGGCTTGCGTAAGTAATCACTTACTGCGAACAAAATTTAAAAGCCGTTTCCTCTCTATGGAGGAAACGGCTTTTATTTTTTATCTTTCTCCCTTGCTTGGATATAAAATTTCATTAATTTGCAGCAAAACGAATTAAATTATAACCTTTTACCGGGAAAATACATTCAACATTATGGATACAAGCAAAATCGTAGGAGAAAAAATTAAATCACTCCGTGAGAACAAAGGAATCTCAATAGAAGAACTTGCCGAACGCTCAGGATTGGCCATTGAACAAATAGAACGTATCGAAAACAATATTGACTTGCCTTCATTGGCTCCACTTATCAAAATAGCCCGCGTATTGGGCGTACGTCTGGGCACTTTCCTCGATGACCAGGACGAAACAGGTCCGGTAGTCTCACGCAAGATGGAAGCTACAGACACGATCAGCTTCTCAAACAACGCCATCCATTCGCGCAAACACATGCAGTATCATTCACTGTCCAAGTCAAAAGCCGACCGCCATATGGAGCCGTTCATCATCGATGTAGCCCCTACACAAGACAGTGATTTTGTACTTTCTTCTCACGAAGGAGAAGAATTCATCATGGTCATGGAAGGTGTCATGGAAATCAGTTACGGAAAAAGCACTTACCTGCTCGAAGAAGGTGACAGTATCTACTATGATTCCATCGTCCCCCATCACGTTCATGCTTATGAAGGACAAGCCGCCAAAATCCTGGCAGTAATCTATACACCCATTTAATGATCAGCAATGATCGCTCTACACATTACTAAAAACATGCAACTATACGAAAGAACACTCGGACAATGGCTTGAACATTGGGCCGAAACAACACCGGACAAAGAATATATTGTATACTCCGACCGCAACTTGCGCTTCACCTGGAAGCAATTCAACAAGCGGGTAGACGATATGGCGAAAGGATTGATTGCCATCGGAGTGGAAAGAGGTACCCACGTCGGAATCTGGGCAGCAAACGTACCGGACTGGCTTACCTTATTATATGCCTGCGCAAAGATAGGTGCAGTCTACGTAACGGTAAACACCAACTATAAACAAGCCGAACTGGAATACTTGTGCGAGAACTCGGATATGCATACGCTCTGCATTGTCAACGGCGAAAAAGACAGCGACTTTGTACAGATGACCTACACCATGCTTCCGGAACTGAAAACCTGCGAACGAGGACATCTGAAAAGCGAGCGTTTTCCTTATATGAAGAACGTAATCTACGTAGGACAGGAGAAACATCGCGGAATGTACAACACACAGGAGATCCTGTTGCTAGGCGATAACATAGAAGACACCGAGCTCAACGAACTCAAGTCGCAGGTCGATTGCCACGATGTGGTAAACATGCAATATACATCAGGAACAACCGGATTTCCCAAAGGGTTATGCTGACACATTACAATATCAGCAATAATGGTTTCCTGACCGGAGAACACATGAAATTCACGGGCAATGATAAACTCTGCTGTTGTGTTCCATTGTTCCACTGCTTCGGTGTAGTGCTGGCCACCATGAACTGTCTGACTCATGGTTGTACTCAAGTGATGGTGGAACGTTTTGACCCGCTGATCGTATTAGCCTCTATCCATAAAGAGAAATGTACAGCACTTTATGGAGTACCCACTATGTTTATTGCCGAACTGAACCATCCGATGTTCGATATGTTCGATATGTCGAGCCTCCGCACCGGTATCATGGCCGGCTCACTCTGCCCGGTAGAATTGATGAAGCAAGTGGAAGAGAAAATGTATATGAAGGTTACCAGTGTATACGGACTGACAGAAGCAGCCCCCGGAATGACTGCTACACGCATTGACGATCCGTTTGACGTACGTTGTAACACCGTAGGGCGTGACTTTGAATTTACGGAGGTAAAAGTGCTCGATCCTGAAACTGGTGAAGAATGCCCGGTCGGCGTACAGGGGGAAATGTGCAACCGGGGATATAACACCATGAAAGGATATTACAAGAATCCACAAGCTACGGCTGAAGTGATAGACAAAAACAATTTCCTACACTCAGGAGACTTGGGAATCAAGGACGAAGATGGGAATTATCGTATCACAGGACGTATCAAAGATATGATCATCCGTGGTGGAGAGAATATCTACCCCCGTGAGATAGAGGAATTCCTCTATAAGCTCGACGGAGTGAAGGACGTACAGGTATCGGGCATCCCATCTAAAAAATATGGAGAGGCAGTAGGGGCTTTCATCATTTTGCACGAAGGAGTAACTATGCAGGCTTCGGACGTACAAGACTTCTGCCGGAATAAAATCTCCCGCTACAAAATCCCTAAATACATTTTCTTTATTGACGAATTTCCCATGACCGGGAGCGGTAAGATACAAAAATTCAAACTGAAGGATTTAGGACTGAAGCTCTGTGAGGAGCAAGGTATTCAGATTATATAAAGCAGATATGCATGATAAGTGATTAGCGTCTGACGCTAATCACTTATCACTGTCACTATTTTGCCATAGGCAGAGTAAAATAGAAAACAGTTCCTTCTCCCTGTTTGGAACGTACCCAGATACGCCCGCCCATCTTTTCGACAAGCATCCGGCAGATAGTCAGTCCCAATCCTGTCCCTTGCACAAAATCATCTATTTTTCCGAAACGCTGAAAGATGGTGGCCACCCTTTCTGCCGGAATACCTTTCCCCGTATCAGACATGTAAAACTGTACCATATCCGCCTTCTTCTGAAATCCAAAATGAATTTCTCCGACAGAAGTAAATTTAATGGCATTGGTAATCAGATTAACCAAAACTTGAGAAATACGTTCCCAGTCTCCTTGTATGCAAAGTTGCGAATCTACCTCGTCCAGCACAAGCCGAACTTCCGGCTTAACCGATTTCACATGCAATTCATATAACTGTAAACAGATATCTTTCAGCCTCACCGGGTGATAAGAAAGCTCCAAGGAACCGGCTTCAAGTGCCGAAAGATCAAGAATATCATTAAAGAGATTCAACAGAACAGTCGAGTTGTGTTCCACAATATCGGCATACTGTCGCTTTTCACACTCATTGTCCGCTTCAATAATCAGTTTGGAAAAACCTACAATCGCATTCAGAGGAGTACGGATTTCGTGGCTCATATTAGCCAAAAACGAAGATTTCATCCGGTCGGCCTCTTCTGCCTTAATCCGGGCAGCTATAAGCTCCTTTTCCGTCTTCTTGATTTCGGTTACATCCCACGATACTCCGATAATATAAGGATGCTGACCTCCCGAAGGGACAACTGTTTTCATTGTAGTGACCGTACGGACCTCACCGCTCATAGTTGTATAATTCTCCAGATATTCAATACGTCCCAACTTCATCACCTTCAAATCGTCTTCCCGGAAATGTTCGGCATCTTTCTTGTCCGGAAATATATCTGCATCCGTACTACCGACAGCCCTCTGGACAGAGATTCCGGAATGCTCGGCAAAAGCTTTATTCCAATAAAGATAACGAAAATCATTTCCGGTATCCTTCACAAATAAATAGACGGGAATATTGTTCAAAATGTCATTCATCAACGAATTGAGACGTACAATCTCACTTCGCTGGGTCTCATTGATCTTAGCCATCTCAGTCTCCTGCGAGACATCGCGACACATACATAACAAATACTGATCATCCAGCGGAAAAATACGATTTTCATAATGATGGAGTACCCCGTCCAGCATTAATGAATGTTCAGCTGTCGAACTCTTACCGGTATGGATGACTTTATCCATGTTGTGACGAACACTTTCATACGCTTCTTCGGGAACAATATCTTTTACATTTGAATTAATAATACTATCGGAGGTGGTACCTTCCACATGATTTGTTGTAGGAGATGAAGCCAACTCCACAATGTTCGCATTATGGTCAAAAACAGTCAGCATATCAGGCAATGCATCTAAAATCCGAGTACTGTACCGTTCACGGAATCGCCCTTTTTTCAGAGAGTCGAGTTCGGAAGAGAGGCCTTCCACCTTCTTTTCCAATTTACATACAATTTCCAGTAGTTCCTCTTTCGTTTTATGCTCGTAATGTCCCATGGATTTGAGTCTATTTAAATCTGTTTTGTTGTATATAGCATCACATTACTTGCAAATATAATACATATATCCAAAAAATATCCTACAAATCGAAGTTATTATTGATTAAAAAAGTCGATAGCTTTTGCCCTACTACTCAGAATGTTCTATCTTTGCACCACTTTATATTTTAAACAATTTACATTTATGTCCACAGAATTATTCTCTACCCTGCCCTACAAAGTGGCAGACATCACGCTTGCCGACTTCGGTCGCAAGGAAATCGACTTGGCAGAAAAAGAGATGCCCGGCCTTATGGCTCTTCGCGAAAAATATGGAGAATCCAAACCATTGAAAGGTGCCCGTATCATGGGATCACTGCACATGACTATCCAGACTGCCGTCCTGATCGAAACACTGGTAGCCCTGGGAGCTGAAGTGCGTTGGTGCTCTTGCAATATATATTCAACTCAAGATCATGCTGCAGCAGCTATCGCAGCTTCAGGTGTTGCCGTATTTGCCTGGAAAGGAGAAACATTGGCAGACTATTGGTGGTGTACCTTGCAGGCCCTGAACTTTGAGGGGGGCAAAGGACCGACAGTGATTGTCGACGATGGCGGGGATGCCACTATGATGATCCATGTAGGTTACGAAGCAGAAAACAATGCTGCTGTATTGGACAAAGAAGTACATGCCGAAGACGAAATAGAATTGAATGCTATACTGAAAAAAGTGCTGGCAGAAGACAAAGAACGCTGGCACCGGGTAGCGGCTGAAGTGCGCGGAGTTTCGGAAGAGACAACGACCGGCGTGCATCGCCTATACCAGATGCAGGAAGAAGGCAAGTTGTTGTTCCCTGCCTTCAACGTAAACGACTCGGTTACCAAATCTAAATTCGATAACCTGTACGGTTGCCGCGAATCACTGGCAGACGGCATTAAACGTGCCACAGACGTAATGATTGCCGGTAAAGTAGTTGTAGTATGCGGTTATGGAGATGTAGGTAAAGGCTGTTCACACTCTATGCGTTCCTACGGAGCCGGGTGCTGGTTACAGAGGTCGATCCTATCTGTGCACTGCAGGCTGCATGGAAGGTTTTGAAGTAGTAACCATGGAAGACGCCTGCAAAGAAGGTAACATCTTTGTCACTACTACCGGTAATATCGATATCATCCGTATCGATCACATGGAACAAATGAAAGATCAGGCCATTGTTTGCAACATCGGCCATTTTGACAATGAAATCCAGGTAGATGCACTGAAACATTATCCGGGTATCAAACGTGTCAATATCAAGCCACAGGTAGACCGCTATTATTTCCCTGACGGTCACAGTATCATTCTGTTGGCAGACGGTCGGTTGGTAAACCTGGGATGTGCCACAGGACACCCGTCATTCGTAATGAGTAATTCATTCACCAATCAGACATTGGCCCAAATCGAGTTGTTCAACAAGAAATACGATATCAATGTATATCGTTTGCCTAAACATCTGGATGAAGAAGTAGCCCGCCTACACCTTGAAAAAATTGGTGTGAAGCTGACCAAGTTGACTCCGGAGCAGGCTGCCTACATCGGTGTGTCTGTTGACGGTCCTTACAAAGCGGATCATTACAGATATTAAAAAAGTTACGATTGGACGATTTACGAATAACGACTGAAATTACTTTTTCTCACTTCAGGATAGTAAATCGTCTAATCCTAAGTCAAACTTCAATTGTAAATTGTAAATCGTCTAATCGTAAATGAAAAAATTTCTTCCCGACCTGATTGCCATTCTGGCATTTATAGTTATCTCTTTCATCTATTTCTTCCCTGCTATCACCGAAGACCGGATTCTCTTCCAGCACGACACCGTGGCCGGAGCCGGAGCCGGACAAGAAGCCAAAGAATATTATGAGAGAACAGGTGAACGTACCCGCTGGACCAATGCACTCTTCGGAGGTATGCCTACCTACCAGATGTCCCCGAGTTACGATTCTACCGAGCCGCTGACATTTGTACAGAAAGTATATCACCTTTTTCTTCCGAACTACGTATGGCTCACATTTATCATGATGCTCGGGTTCTATATCCTGCTAAGGGCATTCGGCATACCGGCATGGCTCGCAGGGTTAGGAGGAATCATTTGGGGATTTTCGTCCTATTTCTTCATTCTGATAGCTGCCGGACATATCTGGAAATTTATTACTTTAGCCTATATTCCACCTACGATAGCAGGTATAGTACTTGCTTACCGAAAAAATATCTGTTAGGAGGTATTATCACCGCTTTATTCATGGCTATGCAGATATTGTCCAACCATGTGCAGATGACTTATTATTTCTTGTTTGTTATTCTTTTCATGGTAGGCGCATTCTTCGAAGACGCCTGGCGAAAAAAAGAACTCCCCCAATTCTTCAAAGCTACCGGCGTGCTGATTGTTGCAGGACTGATTGGAGTATCCATCAACCTCTCAAACCTATACCACACTTACGAATATAGTAAAGAAACGATGCGTGGTAAAAGTGAACTGAAATATGAAGGAGCTGCCGCCAAACAGACTAGCAGCGGCCTCAACCGCGATTACATCACTCAATGGAGTTATGGTATCGGTGAAACATTCTCCCTGCTGGTCCCCAATGTCAAAGGAGGCGCTTCCGTACCGCTGTCACGAAGTGAGAAAGCAATGGAAAAGGCTAATCCGATGTATAGCAGCCTCTACTCACAGCTAACTCAATATTTTGGCGATCAGCGATGACAAGTGGTCCGGTCTATGTAGGCGCATTCGTACTAATGCTTTTCATTTTGGGATGTTTCATTGTAAAAGGTCCTATGAAATGGGCACTACTGGGAGCTACCATCTTCTCTATCCTACTTTCATGGGGTAAAAACTTCATGGGATTGACAGACTTTTTCATCGATTATATCCCAATGTACAATAAGTTCCGGGCTGTATCCTCTATTTTGGTAATTGCCGAGTTTACTATTCCTTTGCTCGCCATCCTTACCCTGAAGGAAATACTCACCAAGCCGGAATTATTGAAAGAGAAACTGAAATACATCTATATCAGTTTCGGATTAACCGGGGGATTGGCACTGCTCTTTGCCATTGCTCCCCGTCTGTTCTTTCCTACCTATATTCCAGGTAACGAAATGGCAGCTCTGCAAAATGCCCTGCCTGCCGACCAACTATCGCCCATTATTGCCAATCTTGAGGAAATGCGTGTACACCTTTTCACCTCTGATGCTTGGCGAAGTTTCTTTATCGTCACCATCGGCACCCTGCTTTTACTGGCCTATAACGCCAAAAAGCTGAAAGCAACCTGGACTGTTGCCGCTATTGCTCTATTATGCCTGGGAGACATGTGGAGCGTAAATAAACGTTATCTGTACGACGAACAGTTTATCCCGAAATCAGAGCAGACTGCTACATTCCGGAAAACACAGACAGATGAACTAATCCTGCAAGACCCATCACTGGATTATCGTGTACTGAACTTTGCGGGCAATACATTTGAAGAAAACAATACCTCTTATTGGCACAAGAGCGTAGGCGGTTATCATGCTGCAAAGCTTCGCCGTTATCAGGAAATGATAGACCATCACATCGCTAAAGAAATGCAGGCAGCCTATCAGGAAGTAGCTACAGCCGGTGGACAAATGGATAGCGTAAACGCTGCTAAGTTTCCTGTATTGAATATGCTGAATACGAAATACTTTATATTCCCTGCCGGACAGCAAGGTCAAACAGTCCCCATTGAGAACCCATATACTTTCGGAAATGCATGGTTCATAGATAAAATACAATACGTGAACAATGCAAACGAAGAAATCGATGCCATCGGGCAAGTCGACCTGCAACAAACCGCTATAGTAGACTCTAAGTTTAAAGAGGCACTGAAAGGAGTGAACGAGGGGTACAAAGACTCACTGTCTACGATTCGTTTGACCAGTTATGAACCTAACCAATTAGTATACGAGACTTCCTCACCCCAAGACGGTATAGTGGTTTTCTCCGAAATATATTATCCGGGGTGGACGGCAACCATTGATGGCAAGCCCGCCGATATTGCCCGTGCAGACTACATTTTACGTGCTATGAATGTCCCGGCAGGTAAACACACCATCGAAATGCGTTTTGATCCGCAAAGCCTGCATATTACAGAAGGTATTGCATACGGAGCGATGGCGTTATTGCTGGTAGGAGTAATAATCCTGATATGGATCTATCGAAAAAAATATAGTGAAAACAGCAAATAATCATTAATTAAATGATGAAAGAGGGTGTTTCATAACTCACCACAGATTACACGGATTTACACAAAAACGTTTTTAACACACTGATAGCCAATGATATTTATCTGTGTAAATCAGTGTAATCTATGGTGAATACGAGTTTTGACACATCCCTCTTTATTGTTTTAATATAATAACGACAAGGATTATAATAGACAAAGGAAGTTCACAATAATCTTCAAGCAAAAGTATATGATAATTGGATGTTCCGGATGGAGGTTATACATCAAAACCAACATTACACAGGAAATCTTCTTTTAGCATTCTGTCAAAATGTATTTTGAGATTCCTCAGAATCAATTCTTTGTGCCCTGGAAACAAGAAGAGAGTAAAAAACGCAGGAATACCCTTTTCCAGGAAGTCAGAGAGTCGGAAAATACAGTGAAATGCTACCATAAAGACAAGATACCAAGGGCATTTACTCTTAGGAAGAAACCTGGAAATCTCATAAACATTCGGAATAACACTTTTAAAAAGAGTCCTCCAAACTCTGTTCTAGAAGAAAAAGCAGTTCTTTTTCCCTAAATTAAGGGATGTTTCGAGAAGGAAAACCGATGCTTTCATCAGAATACAGACTTCTTATTCATAAGAAGTTAACTTCCTACTCTCAGGAAATTAATTCTCTGTCGGCAGGAAGTTAGTTATTTGCCGACAGGAAGTTAACTTCCTTCCGATACCTCTCACATAATTTCCCGGTAACAAGTGATCTGAAAAGAAATATCTGATGATTCCTCTTCTATTTCGCAACATTTCGCCAAAGCAGATGCCAGCAGAAAAATAAAACAGCAAACATTTTGATACCGAACAGCGCTCTAAGCTATCAAACAAAAAGCGCTATCCTTCCTCTGAATAGAGGGTAAAAGACAGCGCTTGATCTATCACTAAGAATCTTCTTACATAGTAGGAGGTAATGTTACCTTGAAATTTGGATTTTCCGTATGTTGCTGATGGATAATCCCAACCATTTTCTTCACAATATCAGGATTTTCGGCAGCTACATTATGATCTTCATGGATATCTGTCGCCAGATTATAAAGGAAAGGAGTACCTTTCTTGACAACCATTTTCCAGTCTCCCATACGTACACCGATCTGGTTCGTTTCATTAAACTCCCAATAGAGAAAATCATGTTTTTTCTGGTTCTTTTTACCCAGTATGGTCGGAGCAAAAGAGATACCATCAAAATAATCCGCTTCCTTTTTCTTATTCACATATTTTTTCGTGAAGTTCTTCACGCCTGTCAAATCACACAAGGTAGGCATGACATCGTAGAAAGCACATTGATGATCATTCACTGTTCCGGCAGCAACCTGACCGGGCCAACGGACAATAAACGGAACACGGATACCTCCCTCGTAACACTGGCGCTTCAAGCCACGTAACTTTCCGTCACGCCCGAAGAAAGTAGGATCGGCTCCGCCTTCCTCATGGGGCCCATTATCACTGGTAAAGATGACAATCGTATTCTCATCAAATCCTTTCTCTTCCAACTTCTTCAGAACTTCGCCCACATAATAGTCCAAACGGGTGATCATACCCGCAAACTGTGCATGCACATGGGTAATGGCGTTATATCTGGATCCTTTTTGACCACCAAAAGCTTTGTCATCAGCAAACTGTGTCTTATAATGATTCAAAATAGAGTCTTCCGGTTGCACTAACTCTGCATGCGGCAAGGTATAGGTAAAGATTCCGAAGAAAGGTTGTTCACCATCCTGTTTCTCGATCCATTCCATCGCTTTCTGATGAATCAGATCAGCTGAGTATTGAGTACGTTTATGATAATCTGGACCGTACATCGGATATTTGATATTCTCTTCCATCACAACACGTACAACACCTGTATCACCCAACGACGGACTATAACGATTCAGAAAATTGGGATAATAGAGATGTGCCTGAAATTGACAGATATATCCGTAATATTCATCGATTCCTCTTTTATCCGGAGTGGACGCCGAGCCTTCGTATCCCCCCGCCCATTTACCAAACATACCGGTTGTATATCCGTTATCTTTCATTATTTCGGGCAGAATGACATGTTCCGGATCATAGGGATGTTGTCCGACAACTGAAAATTCTTTATTATCGCCATACATCACTGTAGACGCCTGAGTCCAATACTCTTTATTACCACGCACTTCGCAATGTCCGGTATGTTGTCCGGTCATCAACGATGCGCGCGAAGGTGCACTCACCGGACTTCCGGCATAGGCTTGCGTAAAGCGCATGCCTTCACGGGCCATGTTGTCAATATTAGGGGTGCTGATGTATGGCTGTCCATAGCAACCCAGATCTCCATACCCCATATCATCACACATAATAAAGATGATATTCGGTTTTTGAGGGGTATGGGCCTTTTCTTTATGGGCAAATGCTTGCGGGCTGCCTAATCCGACAAGTAATGCACTACTATAAATAATTTTTTGATTCATTCTTGGGTTTGTTTCGAGTTCATTTGGTTTTAACTTCACCACAGATAACACAGATTTTCACAGATTAATAATTTATTTTATTGATAACAAGATTAGAAGTTCTGTGAATCTGTGTTATCTGTGGTGAAACAGGTTCATTGCTATTCCGTTTCAATTATTCCCACCCCGGATTGTTAGGTGCAAGTGCCGGATTCAAGATAATTTCTTGAGTAGGAACCTCATAAAGATAATATCTCTCCTGCCAGCCTTCACCTGCTTTGATAGGGTCCGGTTGTAAATAAATATATCCTTCTGTCATGGCTCCGTCGGCAGGGTCCGGTCCACCGGTCGTTTCATTCAATAAGAACTGGGCACCATGTCTGAACTTATCTTTCGTCATCCACATTCCTTTAAACTGGCGGTTAAGGAACCAGGGCGCCATTCTCCAACGGCGGATATCGTAGAATCCGAAGCCTTCACCCATTAGCTCGACAATACGTTCACGGCGCACTTCCCATAAAACAGGATCTACAGAACACCTTGTTCATTTCCTTTCGGATAATAGCGTCCACGGTTCGGATCAAAACTATCATCAATATCGGCAACCTTCATATCGGCCACACCGGCGCGTCTACGCAACTTATTAATAGATTCGTCGGCCACTGCCTGAGTGAACTGTCCGGTCTCACACATGGCTTCGGCATAATTCAATAAAACCTCTTCGATCTTAAAGATAGGCTTATCCGATGTGTTCAGAGTGACACCTCCGTTACGGTTCGTTTCCCAGTTGCTCCAATTCTTCCAGAAATAATATCCCGAGCGGCTTCTCACAAAACCTGTAGCTCCGATACCCCCCATAAAGTTTGGTGAAGAAGGTACCAATGAAGCACTCCAGTTCTGTCCGGGAAGGCGTTTCATACCAATACCGGGATTATCACAGGATTCGTTAGGACCCATAATATCGATATATTCACGATCTGCCGGATCATCGGTATAATCCCATGTTCTGGGATCTTCTTTCGTCTTCACCTTTGCTTTCACTTTATACGGTGGCATTACTACGTGATATAAACGCGGATCACGGTCACGGAAAGTAGCATAGGGAGTTTTATCTCCATGATAATTTGCAGAAGTAGCAATCGGCTTGCCATCTTTACACAGATAAAGGTCAACAGTATGCTGATTCATCTCTACATTGTGGCTATCCATATGTTCCAATGCACTAAAATTGGCCATCTTGATGTCTTGAACAAACTCCATATACAAGATGACACCCGGCACTTTGCCCAAATCTTCTGTTGTCCACATCTCTCCATATCCGGCTGCGGGCTGACCGTCTGTTCCGTAATAAAGAGTAGGGTAATCATTCATCAACAGACGGGACACCCGAATACATTCGTCAAAGAACTTCTGAGCTCCGTCTATTCCGTGATATTTGCGCCAAGTGGCTTCACGCAACGCAAATCGTGAGATAGCCGCACGAATACAATCGCGATTAATGGTATTTGCACCATCTTGCTTCTCAAAATCTCCAATATTCGCTTCAGCCCATTTCAAACGGTTCAATATGGAATCGGCCACAATTTCGCGGTCAACACGGGGACCGTAAGCCTCAGGAGAATTTTCGTTAAGGGCCGTATTAACCCAAGCACCGCCCCAAAACGATTGATAAGCTCCATGTACCAGTATGAATGGAAAAAATACCCTACTGCACGCCAATGGTCCTTTTCGGCATCGGTCATTTCCGACTTATCGATGTTAGCAAGCAAAATATTGGCACGACGGAATGTGCCGGAAAAGCCCCAACCATTGCCCGAAGCTACACTCTGAACTCTTCCGAAAGCATAGTCATTGCCCGACTCATTGGCACGGCTTTCCAAGTATCCGGCATTCATATCACCTGCATAGCAGGAACCTTGTCCGGTTCCGTTAATGGTATTGGCTATATTATTATCCTTGAATATCTCATAACAAGGCCATGCAAACGACTTAAAGTTATCATAAGATCTAAAAGCATTATTTTCTGTCAGACTGGTGACAGGCGCATGCTCCAGAAAGCTGTCATTACATCCGGCCAGTCCGATTCCGGCTAAAATAGCCAATGATAGATATATCTTTTTCATTTTTAATTCTTGATTATGCGTTTATAATGTAAAGTTGATACCAAACGAAACGGTACGGAATGCCGGATAGTTCCAGCTCAGAGTTTCGGGATCGATACCTGAAGGTAATGAAGAGAAAGTTGCCAGATTTTCTACACTGACAAAACCCTTTAACTGATTTAAGCCGATTCGGGATATCCATGTTTTAGGAACGGTATACGACAAAGTAACGTTCTTGATGCGGAAGTAAGCGGCATTAGATAAATATTTATCTGTCTTACGTCCGTAATTGGAGCCGACTGTAGGATTTTGTCCATACATACGCGGATATTTGGCATTCGGATTTACGGCAGTGTAATCTCCATTGGCTGCATCTACCGGCCTCCAATAGTCAGTCAAACCATCAAACAGCGGTTGGTATTTGATATCGTTTACTGAATAAATATACATCGGGAATACCAGGTTATTGGCAATCCATGCATCACGCTGGCCGGTTCCCTGCATCATAATATTCAAGTCGAAACCCTTATAATTAGCACCGAGAGTAATACCATACAGATATTTAGGCAAGCTATTGCCTATTACTTTCTGGTCGCCGGGATTATCTAATGTACCGTCTCCGCTATCAATCTGATTTGTACTTTTGTCATCATCACGGAGATTTTTGAACTTCAAGTCACCAGGACGTGGACTGACACCTTTAATAGAGGCCACTCCATCTTTAAGTTTCCAACTATTAGTATCTACAAAATCATCTACCGTATAGAATCCGTCCACTTCATATCCCCAGATTTCTCCCAGTCTCTGTCCCGGATAAAAATTACTCAGCAGCTTAGAAGCAGCATTATCGTCGTACTTAGTAATTTCAGAATAGCTATCAGAAAGATTGAATCCGACACGATAGTTGAACTTACCGATACGGTCTCTCCAGTTCACTGCCAGTTCCCAACCACGAGTACGCATATCGGCTGTATTCTGGAAAGGAGAACTTGCACCTACCACAGCAGGAAGCTGCATACCCGGAGCCAACATTCCTTTTGTATCACGCTGATACCAATCGAACACAACATTCATACGATTACCGAACATATTCAAGTCGAGTCCGATATCCGTAGTGGCCACTTTTTCCCAAGTAAAGCTTGTACTTACCAGATTCGGTAAAGAGTTGATAGCAGTTACATAATCACCTCCAGACAGCCAACCGTTGTATTTATTGCTAACGCTCATAGTTGGGAAGTATGCATAGTTCACTACATTCTGGTTACCGATCACACCGTAAGATGCCCGAATCTTCAGACCGTCAATATAATTGCGCGTAACTTCCATAAACTTTTCCTGAGCTACGTTCCAACCCAAAGATACAGATGGGAAGAAACCAAAACGGGAATCTTTCGGGAACTTGGATGAACCATCGTAACGACCGTTCACTTCCAGCAAATACTTATCCATATAGTTGTAATTGACCCGGAAAAATCCTCCTCGAACAGAGTATTCATTATAACTGTCTGTCGCTTTCAGGTCACCTGTACCCGAACCCAATGCCGGTACTTCAACAACAGCCTGATTATAAGACAATACATTTACACCTTCTGTATACTTGGACTCCTGGTTGAAACCGGCCATTACACTGAAATGATGGTCTTTGTTGAGATCAAACTTGTATGTTCCGTAAATATTGAAAGCATTGTAGTCGGTAAATTGCTTCTCTTTCTGCAAATAATCTTTTGCTGCATTCCAGATGTTATTACCTCCCTGAATATCTGTATACTGAGTTTTTCCGGTATAGAAATTATAATCATACATGTTCTTGTCAAATGTATACTCGAATACTGCCTCAAAACCTTTGAACGGTTTCAGAATAGAATTTCACGAAAACACGCGGATTATCATACGACTTTTTCCATTTATTTGCTAACAATACCTGGTTGCGCGGTGTGTTGAAAGGCAAATCCTGAGAAATTGTAGAACAAACATCCGAAGGCATATTACCTTCCGCTGATAAGAAACCTGATTACTGCCAAACATACTTCCCAAACCGGAATTAGGTTGCGACTGATTGGTACGTGCATAACTCATAGTCAACTCCTGGGTAAACCATTTGGTTATATCAGCAGAAATATAGGAATTGATGTTCAAGCGCTCATAGGTGTCTTTATCGGTGATCAGCACACCGTCCGTCGATACATATCCCGCCGACATACGATAACGCAATTTATCCGTACCACCGGATACAGAAAGATTGTGGTTCATCTGGAAGCTGGTCTCCATAAAATTCTTATAGGGATCATGCTCATTCAAATAATACAAAGCTCCATCCGTATCTGCGAAAATACCGTCACCTACAGTTTTGATAGATGAAGGATCCTGCCTATACTGTGTGAGGTATTCTTTCCACTTTGAAACGCTGGGTGAACCATACGACCAATAAGCATCAGAATATCCCCCGTCCTGATAAGCCTGCAGATAATCCATCAAAGATGCCTGTTTAGGCAGATTGGTTGCAGTAGCAAAACCAAAATTATTATTATAATTCAGACGAAAGGCCGTAGCTTCTTTCGGACGCTTGGTAGTCACTAAGACAACACCGCCGGCTGCACGTGCACCATAAATAGCTGCCGAAGCGGCATCTTTCAATACAGTTACGGTCTCAATATCTTCCGGATTCAACATATCGAGACTCCCCTCTACGTTATCAATCAAGATAAGGGGAGCGACATTGGCACCATAAGATCCGTCGCTATTCTTGATACCCACCGAATAGGCACCACGCAACTGGAATGACTTTCCGCTACCCGGAGCATTTCCACTATTAGAAACCAGCAGTCCCGGAACTGTACCTTGCAATGCATCAGAAGCCGTCATAATGGGACGATCGCCAATAATTTCGTCCATTTTAATAGATGAAACGGCCCCCGTCAGGTTCGCTTTCTTTTGTGAACCGAAACCAACTACCACCACTTCATCCAAAGTACGGGAATCATCCTTCAGTACTACTTTCAGAGGGGCCCCCGCTATGGCTTTCAATTCTTGCGTTACATAACCAATGTAAGAGATAACAATAACAGCACCCGGACTTACCGACAAGGAGAAATCTCCATTTATATCACTGATAGAACCATTTTGAGCATTATTTTTCTCCATAATGGTAGCTCCAATGACCGATTCACCCAAAGTATCCCTGATATTGCCTTTCACAACGATCTTATTACTCTGTTGTGGCGTTGCAACCACTACCGGGGTACTCTTCAGAATAACCTCATTGTCTTTGATAACATAGCTGATACCGCTATCTTTAAACAAAACATTCAGCACTTCCTCTATGGAACCTTCACAATGGATGTCACGGATCTTTGCATTGCTCAAATCGGCCGCCTTGTAGAAGAACGTATATTTACTGTTCTTCTCAATAACTTGAATAGCCTGTTTAATGCTCATTGCTTTTCCTTGCACGGCTATCTGTCCTTGCACGGCAAAAACGGACATAGGATACAGGAGCATAAACATAATTACGCCTGTCAGAAAACGCCTGTTACAGACGCTAAAACATAGTCTCATGTCTTTCATTTTTTGATTATACGATTAATTAGTGATTGATAAAAGCGATTATTTATAAATAATGATTTTCTGTGTTTCTTTTTTAAATTTCAAATTCATATTAATACAAATCTTTTCGATGACTTTAGAGGCAGGGTCATCATAGCGCATATAACCCGTGAACAAGTCATTGCGAGCTACTTTCCTATCGAGTTCTACCGGAATGTGGTAAATATCATGAATAGCTTCTATTAAATCATCCATGCGCATGTCGACAAATTTATAACGCCCTTCATCCCAACTGATATTACCTATGTTCTTTAATATCACTTCATCTTTTTCGGGATGAAAAACAATCTGCTGCAAAGGTTTCATTTCAACTTTTCTCTGTGAAGCCTTCACATTGAAGTCAACCTTTCCACTAAAAAGAGTCACCTCCGCACCATCCTGACAGGTAGACTGCACACGAAAGACCGTCCCTTTGACTTCGACAAATGCCTGATCGATATATACTTTAAAATTATGGCCTTTACGCTTAGTTACTTCAAAAGTAGACACTCCCTCCAGCCATACTTCCCGGTTACTCATAAAATCCTGTGAAAAACGAAGACGGCTCCCAGCCTGCATCCAGACTTTTGAACTGTCGGGAAGTATATACAACCGGCTATTTGAAGAAACAACTTCAGTATACTCAGTTATACGCTGTGAAGCTGTATGCCCTTTATCAAAAAAGAAAATACCACCTCCGATAATCAATAAAGCCGTAATACATGCAGCTAGTGCAACCCTCCAATATCTGAGTTGAAGTTTCTGACTACGCTCAACAGGAGCCTGGCATCTGGAGTCAATCTTATCCCAGATCCTTCTTTCAATAGCACCATTTTCCACTATATTTTTTGCCGCATCGAATTGTTTTTTCATTTTCGTCTCCACAACATTCCAATGTGCCAGCTCTTCCATTTCTTCCGAAGAAGACTCACCTGCAATCAATTTGCGGACAAGCCTATCATATTTATTAGAAATCTTCATATTCTTTATATTTCTTTCCAAAAATCCAAGCTATATTTATAAATCTATCCATAAATACACTATTTATAAAATTCCCCCCTATATGTTTTCGGCTTTTTTTCTGTTTTATAAATTGAGTATGCTATATTTGTAATTCAAACGTAACGCTTAATGAACGAAAAAGAAGCAATTATTAAACTAAAAGACCTGCAATGATAAAGCCGCCTTTGCATTCCTCTATCGCTCTTATTGGGCTAAGGTTTACAATTTTACGCGACTTTACATCACCTCTGCGGTCGATGTGGAAGAAATCGTTCAAGAAGTTTTTATTAAAATTTGGGAGAATCGGGAAGCTTTGGATGAAGAACAAAATTTTGCCGGATACTTATTTATCACGATGCGCAACCTTGTTTTCAACCGTTCCCGTAAGAATCTGAATGAACCCTTCTACCAACTATCAGTGATAGAAGCTGTCGAAGAATCATACGATATAGAAGAAGAATTGGACGCAGCCAATCTGCGCACACATATCTCAGCACTGATCTCAATGCTGCCTCCCCGGCAGCAGGAAGTGTTTCGTTTAAGCAGGGATGAGGAACTTTCTTATCGCGAAATTGCAGAAAGACTACAAATATCAGAAAGAACAGTGGAACACCACATCTCCGATGCCCTAAAGTTTCTACGAAAAAACATCAAACTCTATTTACTGTTCCTTTCATTATAAATGAAGTAGCGCTGCTCTTCCCCGTTGGGACAGAACAGCGCCGATCATCAGTTTTTTATGAAAAACGAAACTTTCTTTCATAGAGAGGTATTACACTTACATAACAATTCTCTCTTCACAGAGATACTATTAACACTATATATAAACATGATGATTTTCATTAATAAATCAAAAATAAACATTTCTATAAAAATAAGAAATGGAAATCGACTAATAGAACAATTATGCCGATAAAAATGTTCTCTACATTTTTAGTAAACGTTTACTTAGATACCTTACCGGATACCAGACGGACAAGAATCCGACAGCAAAAACGGTAATAAATATCACGATGACATCCCACAAATGTACACTGACCGGATAAGCATCAACTACAAAATTTCCTGCAGCACTACCTCCACCCAATGAAATAATCCCGTACGTCATCTGAACCCAGCACAACAGCAATCCGAGTACAATTCCGATTATGGCTCCATAAAAGGAAATCATACATCCTTCAAAAAGGAAAATACGCGAAACCAATCGATCATTAGCTCCAAGCTTGCGAAGCGTATCCACATCTTCCTTTTTATCCAGAATAAGCATCGACAACGAACCTATCACATTAAAACAGGCAATCACTAAGATAAAAGTGAGAAACAAATATGAAACCAGTTTCTCTATCTCCATGATACGAAATACATCTTCCTGTTGTTCGTAGCGGTTACGAATAACAAAATCATCTCCCAGTTCTTTCTTAATCTTTGCTTTGACGAAGGAAAGATCAGAGCCGGGTTTTAACTTTAGTTCTATTGCAGACACTTCGGTAGTATAGTCAAGCAAACGTCGGGCAAAATCCAACGAAGTAAGAATATACTGTCCGTCATATTTCTGCTGATTGACCACAAACACAACACCGGGCGAATACAAATAATCCATATTAAAGGAAGCAGCCGGATTCGCCATATTAACCTTTCCGCTCCTTTTAGGAATATATATCTGCAACGGATCAACAAATCTGATTCCAGTCCCCAATGTAGAGACAAGCTCTATTCCCATCACCCCGTAATCAACAATAGAATCATTCAACAAAAACTCACCTGCACCATAAAGGATACTATCTATCGCAGTCAACTGCTCAAAATTATTTTGTACTCCCTTTATGACGGCCATCGTCTGGCGGTCCTTATATCGTACCATCGCATTCTCTTCAAGTGTTTCAGTCAGCACATCTACTTCCGGCATCTGCCGGATAGCTTGAATACGAGGGTCCTGTGCATCAAAAACTTTCCCTTCGGCAATCGTCACTTTCAGTTCCGGATCAAATACAGTAAACAGATCGGCCACTGTATCCTGAAAACCGTTGAATACGGAAAGTGTACACACCATCGCCATCGTAGCCAATGCCACTCCACACACAGAAATAGCAGAAATGATATTGATGGCATTGTGCTTTTTCTTTGAGAAAAGATATCGCCGGGCTATGTAGAAGGGGAGGTTCACTTCAACAAAGCATCTATCTTTTCAATGTAGTCCAACGAATCATCCACGAAAAACTTCAATTCAGGAATGATACGTAACTGATGACGAACACGAGTACCGAGTTCGAAACGAATGGACTTCATATTATTATTGATATTCTTTACCATTCTTCACTCTTTTCAGAAGGGAAGATACTAAGATATACACGAGCTATACTCATGTCGGGACTGATACGTACAGCGCTTACTGATACCAGTACACCGGGCATAGCTTTAGTCTGCAACAGAAAAATCTCACTGAGTTCTTTCTGTAACAGACGTGATATCTTGTTTTGTCTCGTTGTTTCCATAAATTTTTCTACGTAATTATTTTATCAAACAAGCAATTAGTACTTGTTACAATAGAACACAAAGTTATAGAAATATATCGTTTGATAGGCCAATAATATGTTATTTTTAATTTTCATTATTGAATTATTATTCAAAAAACGATCTTCACAGAAAGCACATAAGCAGACGTTACAAGAAAACATACACTTTTGAAATAAAATGTCGGTCTGAAATAAACCGACTCTACAGAAAAGATTTAAAGCAATTATCAACGAATACAAGAAGATGGACAGCCAGCTATTACAATCACTTATCACAGCCCAAACAACGAAAAGTCATTCTACTTTTTACGAATTATAGTCAACCCGTCACGTAAAGGCAGAATTACTTTTTCTACCCGTTCATCATGTGCCACCAACTCATTGAAAGCCTTGATTCCGATCGTCTGGTGATCATTGCTATGTGGTTCTTCAAGCACATGACCATCCCACAAAGTGTTATCAGCTATGATATAACCTCCTACAGAAAGATGTGCAAGAGTCATTTCATAATATTCAATATACTTACGTTTGTCACCATCCACAAAAGCAAGATCAAACGTAATGCCCAATGCAGGTATTAACCGAAGAGCATCCCCAATATAAAATTTAATTTTATCAGCATAAGCTGAGTTTTCGAGCCAGGGACGGGTAAAGTCTTCTTGTTCATCATTAATCTCGAACGTGTGAAGCATTCCGCCCTCCTCAAGCCCCTCGGCCAGACAAAGAGCGGAATAGCCACTATAAGTCCCTATTTCCAATATTTGGCGAGGCCGTATCATACGAACAAACATCTTCAACATACGTCCCTGCAGATGACCTGAAGCCATACGAGGACGCAGGAGTTTAACATGCGTATCCCGATAAAGAGATTTCAGGTATTCACCTTCCTCATCGATATGCTGCAAGATATATTCGTCTAAAAGATCGGTCTCTTTCATCTCGTCTCTTATAAATAACGGTTGCTATTAGGCAACACACTATCACCGGCATGCTTCAAAGCATCTTCCACGACATTGATTTCGAGGAAAGAAGTCTGCGTTCCGGCTTTACCGCTACTCAGATAACCCACCATATCAGCTGGATGCAAACGTCCTTCTTTCAACAAACGGCGCAGAGCTGCAAAATAGTACTCCTGCCCGTTGGCAAGTTCAGGCATATAAATCGCTTCCACACCATAAGAAAGTGCAAGGTGACGCATAGTCTTCTCCTTATAACAAATTGCAAGTACCGGATATTTACCACGGAAAGCTGCTAAATTGCGTGCAGTACGCCCCTGATAGCTATCCGTAATGATGGCACGTATCTTTAGCTTAGTAGTTGCTTTTACAGCTTGTTTAGCAAGGAAAGCTGTAACATCATTACTGTTTTCGTCCAAAGGAATGCGAATGTCATTCTCCTCCAACTTGTCCTTCTCAGCCTGTGCAGCAATCTTAGTCATCGTTTTTACGGCCTCTACAGGATATTTGCCATAGGCAGTCTCACCACTCAACATCAAAGCGTCTGTACGGTAATAGATTGCATTGGCAATATCGGTTACTTCCGCACGAGTCGGACGTGGATTATTAATCATCGTATGCAACATTTGTGTTGCCACGATTACCGGTTTTTTGGCAAGGATACATTTGCGTATCAACATACGCTGAATTCCCGGAATACGTTCCTGCGGTACTTCAATACCCAAGTCACCACGAGCTACCATTACTCCATCGGCAACTTCCAGGATCTCATCAATGTTATCGACACCTTCCTGATTTTCGATCTTGGCAATAATGCGGATATCACTATTGTGAGCGTCCAGTATTCCACGGATATCAAGCACATCCTGGCGGTTACGCACAAAAGAATGAGCAATGAAATCGATATCTTTCTCTATGGCATAAAGGATGTTATTACGATCTTTCTCGGTTAAAGAGGGGAGATTGATACGAACACCCGGAACGTTTACACTCTTACGGCTCCCCAAAGTTGCCTCGTTCTGGACTTCACAAAGTAAGTATTCGGTTGTTTTATCAATAACTCGCAATTCAAGGTCACCATCATCTATCAAAATAGTCCCCCCTACATTCAGGTCATGCACAAAATTCGGATATGAAACGGCAATGCATTCACGGGTAGTCTCACGATCGGGATCTCCTACGATTTTAACTTTCTCACCGATCTGATAAAGTATGGGGTCCGCATTGGCAGTGGTACGCACTTCCGGTCCCTTGGTATCCATAAGGATGGCAATGCGATTGGATACGGCACGCACATTGGCAATCAACGCCTCAAAACCTTCACGACTGGCGTGGGCTGTGTTCATACGAACCACATTCATCCCTGCATCAAACAACTCTTTTATAAAATCTACATCGCAACGTCTGTCTGAGATGGAAGCTACGATTTTAGTCTGTTTCAGCAACATAATCTATCTACCTATTTATATTTATACCTATTTATCTAATAAAGCTTCGAGTGCCAGACGATATGAGTTCAATCCAAATCCACAAATAACACCTTTACAAGCACAAGCAATCATAGATACATGGCGGAACTGCTCACGGGCATGAACATTGGATATATGAACTTCAATTACAGGAGAGGTTACGGAGCGGATAGCGTCCTGCAAAGCAATGGAAGTGTGTGTATAAGCTCCTGCGTTCAATATGATCCCATCCACATCGAATCCGGTTTGCTGAATAATATCTATGATTTCCCCTTCAACATTCGACTGGAAATATCCCAGTTCCACATCGGGATATTTTTTACGAAGTTCAGCCAAATACTCTTCAAATGTAACGCTTCCATATATAGAAGGTTCACGCTTGCCCAAAAGATTAATATTGGGACCATTAATAATTTGTATCCTCATAACACAATCCTGCTATTTTTAATACCTTTGTCTTCGAGAACAATATTTCAAGGTGCAAAGGTAGAAAAAAGAAATGAAATTAGAGGAAAAAACAAAAAAGAAGGATGAGCAAGGGCTGATTATCAAAAAGTACCAACAGTATCTGAAACTGGAAAAGTCCTTATCCAAAAACACACTGGAGGCTTACTTGACAGACCTGGAGAAGTTACTAAGTTTTCTATCAGCCGAAGGCGTGGAGATACTTGAAGTCAGCCTGACAGATCTTCAACGCTTTGCTGCCGGATTACATGATATTGGTATCCACGCCCGTTCACAGGCACGTATCATTCAGGTATTAAATCCTTTTTCCACTTTTTGATTATAGCTGATTATATAGAAGCCGATCCCAGCGAATTGCTGGAAGGTCCCAAAATCGGATTTAAACTTCCGGAAGTACTGACCGTAGAAGAAATAGACCGGATTATTTCGACAATAGACCTGAGTAAGAACGAAGGGCAACGAAATCGGGCAATCCTGGAAACGCTTTACAGCTGTGGATTACGGGTTTCCGAGTTAACCGGACTAAAACTATCAGACTTGTACTTTGACGAAGGTTTCATTAAAGTAGAAGGAAAGGGCAGCAAGCAACGATTAGTCCCTATCTCTCCCAAAGCGATCCAGGAAATAAAGCTTTATTTCTTGGATCGAAATCGGATCAATATAAAAAAAGATCATGAAGATTATCTGTTTTTAAGCAGGCGAGGTACCCATTTATCACGAATCATGATCTTTCATCTCATCAAAGAGCTGGCCGATATGGCGGGAATTACCAAAAATATCAGTCCGCACACATTCCGCCACTCCTTTGCGACACACTTACTTGAAGGAGGCGCCAATCTGCGGGCTATCCAATGCATGTTGGGGCATGAGTCTATTTCGACTACCGAAATCTACACCCACATCGACCGCAATATGTTGCGAAGTGAAATCATAGAACATCATCCACGCAACATCAAATACCGACAAGAAAAAAAGCCGTTTCGGTAAACAATAGAGGCTGATTTGGTGTTATTTAAGAAGGAAAATAGTGCTAAACAACCCGTAAACACGATAGTTTTCATTAAATTATAATAAAATTAAGAGTGTATTTGCCTAAATGTATAAGAATTAATATCTTTGCGTGGCATTTATGGGCAATCCACAGATGCATATTGAATAGACAAAATTTCAATTACAAACATTTAATTTATACCTAAAATGATCAAGAAGTTGTATTTGCCTTTACTTATGGCATTGGTTGTTGCATTGTCATCATGTAGCAACAAAATGGGTGCACTGTCATCTGATTACTTCACTACGACTCCTCAGGTACTGGAAGCTGTAGGTGGTAAAGTTCCTGTGACTATCAACGGAAAGTTCCCTGAAAAGTATTTCAAAAAGAACGCAGTTGTTGAAGTAACTCCGGTTCTGAAATGGGAGGGTGGACAAGTTAAAGGACAGCCTGCCGTATTCCAGGGTGAAAAAGTAGAAGGTAACGACCAGACTATCTCTTACAAGATGGGTGGTAATTACACGATGAAACTACATTCGACTACGTTCCTGAAATGGCAAAATCTGAACTTTACCTTGAGTTCAACGCAAAAGTCGGAAAGAAAACAATCGCTATCCCTGCTGTAAAAATCGCAGACGGTGTGATCTCTACTTCTGAATTGATTAACAACACTTTGAGCAGTGCTAATCCGGCTTTGGGTGACGACGCTTTCCAACGTATCATCAAAGAAGCACACAACGCTAACATTATGTTCCTTATCCAACAGGCTAACATCCGCTCAAGCGAATTGAAGACTGCTAAGGAATTCAACAAAGAAGTTGCTAATGTAAACGATGCTGAAAACAAGAAGATCAGCAATATCGAAATTTCTGCTTACGCTTCTCCCGATGGTGGTGTGAAGTTGAATACAGGGTTGGCTGAAAACCGTGAAGGTAACACAACCAAACTGATCAACAAAGACCTGAAGAAAGCTAAAATTGAAGTTCCGGTTGATGCTAAATATACTGCACAGGACTGGGAAGGTTTCCAAGAACTGGTTTCTAAATCAAACATTCAGGATAAAGAATTGATCCTTCGCGTTTTGTCTATGTATCAGGATCCTGAACAAAGAGAAACTGAAATTAAGAACATCTCTTCTGTTTACAAAACTTTGGCTGACGAAATTTTGCCGCAATTGCGTCGTTCTCGTTTGACTTTGAACTATGAAATCATCGGTAAGTCTGACGAAGAAATCGCTAATCTGGCTGCAACAGATCCGAAACAGTTGAACGTAGAGGAAATTCTGTACGCTGCTACACTGACTAACGACCCGGCTAAGAAAGCTGACATCTATACTAAAGCTTCTCAGCAGTTCCCGAATGACTATCGTGCATTCAACAACTTGGGTAAACTGGCTTATCAGGCAGGTGATCTGGACAAAGCTCAATCATACGTGAAGAAAGCAGAAAGCATTAAATCTGCACCTGAAGTAAACATGAACTTAGGTCTGATCGCTCTTGCTAAAGGTGACAAAGCTGCTGCTGAATCTTACTTAGGCAAGGCTGCCGGTGCAAAAGAACTGAACGAAACACTGGGTAACCTGTACGTAGCTCAGGGACAATACGAAAGAGCAGTTAACGCATTTGGTGATACTAAAACAAACAGTGCTGCTTTGGCACAGATCCTTGCTAAGGACTACAACAAAGCTAAAAACACATTGGCCGGTATCGCAACTCCGGATGCTTACACAGACTACCTGATGGCTGTTTTGGGTGCAAGAACTAACAACACTTCTATGCTGACAAGCAGCTTGAAGAGTGCTGTAGCTAAAAACCCGGCTCTGGCTAAGAAAGCTGCTACAGATCTTGAGTTCGCTAAATATTATACGAATGCAGATTTCATGAGCATCGTAAAATAAGCGAGACTTCATTGAGCAAAACATAAAAAAGAGAGTTGTCCGTCACACAAATGACGGACAATTCTTTTTTTTTATCCACAAAACCCTTACTTTCGCAAAAAAGAATGAAGAATGAGAAAGATAGGGCTTCTATTTATTACCATATTTTGCTTACTTGCATGCAAAAACAACAGTTCCAGGATCAGTTTGGAAGGCGAGATCAAGGGATTGACTAATGACACACTCTACCTGTATGGGACAGATGCTTTGTACGATCGTATAGATACGATTTATGCAGAGAAAGGCAAGTTCAGCTACAACCTCAATATCGATTCTACAGTAATTGACACACTGACTACAGCCGTACTCCTGATAAACGGTCATGTAGAGTATCCTGTTTTTTTGGATAAAGGAAATCAAATTACGATCAAAGGAAATATTGATGATCTCAGCTATCTGGACATAAATGGCAATGAACCAAATACGAGTTTGAGCCTTTTTATGAAAGAACAAAGAGGCTTAGGCAGTGCATCAGACAAAATGATGCAGGAGAAGGCCGAAACATTTATCCGCCAACACAACTCTTCATTGGCAAGTGTTTATCTGCTGGATAAATACTTTGTACAGACTCCGCAACCAGACTATATCAAAATAAAAGAAATAACTGAGGCTATGACAGGTGCACTCCTCGACCGCCCGTATATCGAGAATATCAGCGACTACATCGATCAATTGGAAAAAGTGACTGTCGGGAAATCTGCTCCTTACTTTAGTTTACCCAATGAAAAAGGCGAGAAATTATCACGTTCTGCCGAGAGATTCAGAAATAGATATCTCCTGCTTAATTTCTGGGCTTCATGGTGTGATCCGCAACCTGAAACCAATGCAGAATTAAAAAGACTGAATAAGGAATATAAGAAAAACAAAAATTTCGTAATGTTGGGAATATCACTCGACATAGATAGAGAAGCATGGGAAACAGCCATTAAGAAGGATACTTTGAGCTGGGATCAAGTATGTGATTTTACAGGACTTAGTTCGGAAACAGCCAAACAATATGCCATACTGACGCTTCCTACTAATATACTGCTCTCTCCCACCGGCAAAATTCTAGCAAGAGATATCCAGGGAGAAGCGCTTACCGATAAGCTGAAAGAATTACTAAAAACGGAAGAGAAAAAACCAGGGAAATCTATCCGCTAAACCGAGTTACTAACCTAAAATCATTGAAAACACGTGCTAATAAAAGTATTCGGAGCGGCTGTACAAGGCATTGAAGCAACCCTCATTACAATAGAAGTCAACAGTTCACGAGGATGCATGTTCTACATGGTAGGTCTTCCTGATTCAGCCGTTAAAGAAAGCCATCAGCGCATTCTGTCTGCCTTACAAGTGACCGGCTACAAAATGCCAACCAGCAATATAGTCATTAATATGGCTCCGGCAGATATTCGCAAAGAGGTTCATCCTATGATCTCCCCCTGGCCATTGGCATGCTTGCAGCTGGCGAAACAATCTCATGCCAGAAGCTATCACGTTACATGATGATGGGTGAATTAAGTCTTGACGGAACTATCCAACCCATCAAAGGAGCCTTACCTATAGCCATCAAAGCACGCGAAGAGGGATTTGACGGATTAATCGTACCTTCACAAAATGCACGGGAAGCGGCGGTAGTCAATAATCTGTCAGTATATGGAGTAAATAATATACAGGAAGTAATTGAGTTCATCAATGGTAAACGTGAACTGACACCAACCATAGTCAATACCCGTGAAGAATTTTATGCGTGTCAGAGTGATTTTGAATACGATTTTGCAGATGTAAAAGGCCAAGAGAACGTTAAACGGGCACTTGAGGTAGCGGCGGCAGGAGGACACAATTTAATTATGGTAGGAGCCCCCGGAAGTGGTAAATCAATGATGGCCAAAAGATTACCTTCATACTCCCCCCTTATCCTTGGGAGAAAGCCTTGAAACAACCAAAATACATTCGGTCGCTGGTAAATTAGGACGCAATTCCTCTCTGATATCTCAGCGGCCTTTCAGGGCCCCGCATCACACCATCTCACAAGTAGCGATGGTAGGAGGAGGCAGTTTCCCACAACCGGGAGAGATCAGCCTAGCACATAACGGGGTACTCTTCCTGGATGAACTCCCGGAATTTAATCGTAGCGTGCTCGAAGTATTGCGTCAACCCCTTGAAGACCGGCGTATAACCATTTCACGAGTGAAAAGCACTATTGACTATCCGGCCAGCTTCATGTTGGTAGCTCCATGAATCCGTGTCCTTGTGGCTACTACAATCACCCGACAAAACCATGTGTCTGCAATCCGGGACAAGTACAAAAATACCTGAATAAAATATCCGGCCCCCTGCTGGACCGAATAGATATCCAAATTGAAATAGTTCCCGTACCATTTGAAAAGATTTCAGACCGGCAACAGGGAGAATCCAGCGCTGCCATTCGCCAAAGGGTAATCAAAGCCCGCCAGAAACAGGAAGAAAGATTTTCCGGCTATCCGGGAACTTATTGTAATGCCCAGATGACCAGCAAGCAACTTTCTTCTTTTGCACAACCTGACACGAAAGGGCTATTACTGCTAAAGAATGCCATGGAACGCCTGAATCTTTCAGCCCGTGCCTATGATCGTATCTTAAAAGTATCCCGCACAATAGCTGATTTGGAAGAAAGCGAACAAATACAACCCAGCCATTTGGCAGAGGCAATCAGTTATCGGAATTTAGATCGGGAAAATTGGGCCGGGTAACGTCAAGAATAAAAGCATTATGAAAAAGAGCTTTCTTATTATACTCTGCTTAGCTTTACTATCTTGTGTGACCGGATGTAAAGATTCAACTCAGACTTTACTCAAGAAGTCTGTAGAAATGGAAGGTATTTCTACAGACAGTATGCTATTTTATCTTCAACAAATACAGTCCCCCAATCACCTGAATGACAAACAACGGCAGAATACTGCTTTCAATTGTATAAAGCCACATTGTGGAAAACCCAAAAGCCCAAAGATTCACTATTAAAAGTCTGTATCCCACTTTTCCTACATGTTGGAGATACTGCCCAATGGTTGCAAGCCCAACTGGAACAGGCCAATAGTTTCTTTTATAAAGATCAACCAGATTCTATTTTACATTCTGCCCGGGAGCTTCGGGACAAAACAGAGTATATGACTCCCACCCAACAAAGATATTACTATAACATACAAAAATTCACCTATTTCAATCAAAAAAAGTATCCAGAAGCACTTAAATTGGCTAATAAGGTGTTGGCCCTGAATAACCCTTCTAATGACACTCTTTCTTTATTTTATGATCATCGGACCCAATTGGAAATATTAAGAAAAATGGGAAAGACCGATGAAGTCATAGAAGGGTATTACAAAATGTTGGAATGGTTTGCTCCTTCCAAAGAATATCATTATCTAACTTACACCATAGCCGAAGACATCGTAAACTATTATCTAGGACAGCAAGACTTCGACAAGGCACTGGAATCTGTGCAAAACCTCCGCCTGTATCGTCGCAATCGCTATGATATACCTTACTACCAATTGATCCGAGGTCAAATATTCCAGTCCCTGCATCAATTGGACTCGGCCGGATATTATTATAAACAGGCAGCTACCTCAACTTCACCCTATATCGCCATTGAGGCTACCTCACGTTTATACCGGCTGACAAATGCGACCCAGCAACCGGAACAGGCATATTATCTGGCTAAAACAGAAGATATACTATATAAAGACCTCACATCAAACCTCAAAGCAAAAGAAACCACCAGAAAATATAATGAAGTAAAGCTCCAGAACGAACTCTATCAACTACGCCTTACCCAACAAGAAAAAGAGCTGTGGATGATGGGAATAGCAGTTATTTTATTACTTATAGCTCTACTAATACTCTTCTTCTATCATCAGGAAAAGAAAAAAAGACTAGTATCGGAACGAAGGCTACAAGCAGAACAGGCCGGAGAGGAAGCTCGTCGGCTACAACATGAAAATGAACTATTACATAAAGAAGCCGAATTAAGTGCACTGCGCGAAAAAGAGATCATCATGCGCAACAAAGAAAGCGAGATGCGTGAAGCTTTGTTCCGTCATATTTCTTTCTTTCAGAAACTTCCTTCTCTCCACATCGAGAACTCTACAGATGACAATCCGAATAGGAAGAAAATTACTGTAAGCGATGCAGAATGGTGTGAAGTGAAGCAAACGGTAAATGACGCATTTAATAATTTTGTTGATCGTCTGCAAGAAGATTATCCGCAACTCAATGAAAAAGATATCTGCTTTTGTTGCCTGGTAAAGATTAACGTGAACATACAAGATCTATCGGATATCTATTGCGTCAGCAAAGCGGCCATAACCAAACGCAAATACCGAATTAAAACAGAAAAGATGCATATTTCTGACGAAACTCTCAGCCTGGATGCCATTCTTCAAAACTTCGGATAGTATTTGTCCGCCTATCCGAAGAGGCTATATTTACATAACCATTTATAAAACAACAATTTAAACTATATTCATACAATCATTCTTGTCCGCCTGTTTTTTTGCCTTCTCTTACCTTAATATCTAATTTTGCTGTTACAAAACGCGTTTGATTATTCATCTAATTATTTATGCTTATGAAAACAAGAATGATCTATCACAGTTTGGCAATCTGTTGTCTATTGCCTGCTTTTGCTTTTACAACCGGTGAAAACGACCCATTTATCAAATCGCCTACTGTTGCCAAACTAACAAATACCCCTAACGGTCCGCTAATCAGTTGCGATCTGAAGGCACTAAAAGATACTGTAACTTCCCATTGAGCCAGTTAACAGAAGAATTACAGATTGTAAAATTAGACAATCGGGACGAAGCACTTATTGGCGGCTGGATACGAACAACCGTCGGAGAAAAATATATTTTAGTGAGCAATAACAAACAAACTCCTTATAAACTATTCGACCGGACAGGTAAATTTATCACCAATATCGGATCTTATGGACAAGGCCCGAATGAATATCTAAACACTTATGCCGAACAACTGGACGAAGCCAATAATCGCATCTATATCCTACCCTGGCAAAGCAGCAAGATATTGGTATTCGACTTGAAAGGTAATGCATTGGATCCTATCCCCCTGTGCCTGAGAGTTCCTAAAGGAAAATTCCGGGTAAACACAGCTAAGTCAGAAGTCACAGTCACAGTCCTGCCATTCCCTAAATGGCCGGCAGTAGTCTGGACACAAGATTTAAAGGGTAAACGTAAAAACTTTGTAGCACCGGGAAGCCTTGCCATGCCACAAGACTTCAGTAACGAAGTGTCAATGGGGAATAACACAGCTGCCTACGATGTGATGTTAATGAAAATCATGCCACAACCAAGTGTAGATACCCTCTACCATTATAATGCCGCCAGCAACAAACTGGAAGGACGTTTCACCGTCAAGTATCCTTCAAATGATAAAATCCCCTGGCATGCATATTATGAAATCCCCAAATATTTCATCGGTGATGTCTCTTTCCCAATACAAATAGACGAAGTACATTCTCCGGCTCTAAACCGGCTTATTACATGGTTGACAAAAAAACATTGCATGGCAATTATGTGCGGCTTTACAACGATTTTATCAGTACCCCGAGTCAGACGATCTATCCTTCGTTCAACAATGGATATTATGTCACTAATATGGAGCCTATGGCATTGAAAGAGATACTAGAGAAAGAAGTAAACAAAAAAGGACTGACCGCAGATAAAAAGAAAAAGGTACAGAACTTGATCAAGACGTTAAATGACAATGACAATAATATTGTAATGTTCGCCAAACTGAAACAATAACAAGATGGTTTATAGAAAAATCTCCCTATAGAAGAATTTTTATTTTTAGATACAGAAGACCGGTAATATTCCTAATAGAACGTTACCGGCCTCTGATTGTTTCACTTATTACTCTTTATTTCCGAAAAAACTGTTCTGCACGTCCCGGTGAAAATAGTTCCCATAAAGAAGCTACTGTCCAACCCGGAGCAAATATATCATTATAATATCCTTTCCCGTTTTTGCCATAATCCCAATTGGTATGTTGCACTACCTCAGGATAATATCCGCACTTAGCCACTCCACACAGATGCCCTTCATAAGGGAGTAACTGACGCATTGAAGTACTGATTACTTCGGCAAACTGTGAGAAACGAGGTTCGCTATACTCTTTGGAAAGCCAATTTAGTATAGAAGCAAATTCAAAGATAAACACATCGATGTGATTGTTTTCCACAGATACATTGCCCCATCCGCGCGTCTTGAGCCCAATATCTCCCAACATCTGTCCGGGCGCAAAAGGTACATCCCACAAATAATACCATGACAAAGCAAAATAAGCTGCTTTTTTGTCAATCCCGTATAGTGTTCACGTTCTTTGCCCTGACTTACCAAAGCTAAATAATAAGTAGCTGTAGCCGCATATAAAGAGGCTCTTTATCCTCACAGTTTGCATCAAGAGTAGACGAAAAATAATCCGATTTAGAGATTAATTCTTTCTCCAGATATTCGGCGGTCCGTTTAGCACTTTCCAGATAACGTTTATCCTTGAAATATTTATACCCCATCACTAAAGGCAGAGTAGCCGATGGTGTACTTCCGCCACTCTTATCTACAATAGAAAGATCATCCTTAAATTTACGGGGAAAACTTCCTTCCGGATTTTGCAACTGCAGGAATACATCAAGCATTTTACGTACCTTCGCTTCCCACTCAGGATGTTTACGTCCGTTTCTTTTCTCAAAATCCAGATAATGAAATATAGCATAAATACCTTCGGACTGACGCCGAATGCTAAATACCGTCTCCTCATAACCGGTACGGTAGTCAACGAACTCTTTGAAAAAACCTGCAGGAGAAAACCCATTCACCAAATAAGTATCAAAGACTTTCGCTGCATTCTCTTTTAAATCAGCCCGATTATTCTTCCAGCCATATTCCCAGGCATTAAATGCGTTCAGCAAAACTCGTCCCACAAAACCAACCTCTGCCGAACCTGTATTTTGGCAATCATCAGTACGCATATGTACCCCTGAATTATAGTTCAGAGGACGATCACCTACAAAACTCTCAATAAAAAAATGGCTAAGAATCTCTTTAGTATAATCAGGAGTATAATCCGTTTCCACAGGTTTCGGTTGAAAAGTATCATAGCAATATTCCCAAGTATGACTTACAAACTCGGCAAAATCCTCCCCTTTTCCTTCATGAATTTCCCAGGTTAGTGAAATACTCTCTCCTTTCTTTAATAGTTGGAAAGCAGTGACTGAAGGTGCAAGTGTAAGTTTACGAATATAGGTTTTTGGAGCCTCTTTATACGGAAAACCAAATGCCAAAGCAGCCGTTCCATCCAGATTTTCAAATCCGGTGAAACCGAGTGAAGTAGTTCCCGAAAGAATCACCTCACCTTCCTTATGAGTACTCAAAGCGTCCTGAATATATTCTGCCCGGCGGACCACAGTCATGTATTTCTTTTGTTTTTCATCAAAAATACCGGTCAAAGGCGTGCTCAATCTATCTTCACGCACTACCCAGCTATCGGAAGTATGAAACGATGGAGCCTCTTTAGGTGAACGTAAATTACGACGATACCAGAAACCTGGCAAATAAAACTGGCAATCATCATGACGAAAATCCGTTCTGATTCGCTCTTCAAAATTGAAGTACACATCTTCCATAGCCGTCAGAACCACCGTTACCTGCTGTTTATCATCCACAGTTGATATCTGCTGAAAGATAGTTACCGGTATTTTCTCTTTTGCTTTCCACTCATAATCGAAATAACTATCCGATAGTTACTGAGAGTAAGCGGATATTCCACAGCCGGATTCCCCGGGACTTTAAGTGCCAAAGAAGCTTGTGACTTTTCCGGAGAATAATTAGCTGCCCCTGCAGTTCCGGAAAAAGCTACTGCCAGACACACCATTGTCTTTAAAATCATTTTCATAAGGGTCTTTTCATTTTAGTAATTTCTATTTGTCGAATGATGATGACAAAGTTACCCTAACCGGCAGTTCTTTTATAAAACAAATAACCCAATTAATGACAAAAATGTCCTAAACACATAGATTCATAACAATATCCGACCTTTTTTTAGCATTACTCTATAAAGTCCTTTGGAAGTACCCCGAATTGTTTCAAGAAACATTTAGAGAAATAAGAAGGTGAATTAAATCCCACTGTATAACAAATTTCATTGACGCGACTCTTGCCCTCTTTCAGCAATTGTGCCGCTTGCTTTAAGCGTTCCAAACGGAGGTACTCATTCGGGCTTAAGTCCAATACACCTTTAATTTTTCGATAGAAGCTGGATCGACTCATCTTCAATGCATCTGCCATATCTTCCATGCTGAACTCCGGATTATGCAGATTAGCCTGAATAATATCATTCAACTTCCATATAAACTCTTCATCGGCTTTGGTCAAAGCCATCGTATTGGCTGCCACAAAGGGTGACTTCGCAAAAGTCTGACGTAACTTTTCACGATTATGAATCAGGCTGGAAATATTTGCGAGCAGATATTCCACAGAGAAAGGCTTTTCAATATAAGCATCAGCACCCAGTTCCAATCCTTCGATTTTCGATTGAATATTAGTCTTGGCAGTTAGCAGTACAACGGGAATATGACTATAACTCAAATCTGACTTAATAGTTTTACACAGTTCAAAACCATCCATCTGAGGCATCATTACATCACTCACCACCAGATTAACATAATGATTATCTAAAACAGCAAGTGCTTCAATTCCATTCATAGCAGTTAGAACCGAATACTCCGTTGTAAGTTGCTTCCTGATAAAAGCTAACATATCCGGATTATCTTCTACCACTAGAATCATCGGTTTCTTTTCTTTCGTATCGGTTTCTTCCTATTCCCATCCACAAGAGTTCTCCTCAACCTGTGATACGTTTTCAGCCGAGAGAGTAATTGTAGAATCTTGATTCACCGGCAAGGTCAAGCAAAAGCAATTCACCTCTTCACCCTTTTCCATCATCAGACTACCTTGATGTAATTCTGCCAAAGAACGTGATAGGGCCAACCCGATACCTGTTCCGGTAGTTACTTCATCTTCTTTATCCAACCGTACGAAAGGTTTAAAAATTTCCTCTTTCATTGTATCAGGAATCATCTCCCCATCATTAAAAGTTCGTATGTGAAATACTTTTTCGTCTGTTTCCAAAGAATCCGGAGATAAGTAGAGGCATATTTCACTCCATTATTCAGCAAGTTACTGATTATTTTTGTCAAAGCTTCCTGATTGACATCCGCCATAAAGCACTCCTGTGGAAGTTCTAATATAAAATCAATCCTTTTTGCTTGGCCAAAGAAGTAAAACGGAAATAGGTTTCACGAAGCACTGCAACAACGTCACATTCAGTAAAGTTCAACCGGAATCCCCGTGTTTCTGTCTTTCGAAAATCCAACAACTGATTGGTAAGATTCAACAAACGCTCCGTATTCTGCTTCATGATATACAAATCCTCTTTCGTTTCCGAATCCACTTCCTTTTTCAGGATAATATTTTCCAAAGGACCTTTAATCAGGGTCAGCGGAGTTCGTATTTCGTGAGCAACGTTGGTAAAGAAATCAATCTTAGCATGATAGACTTCCCGTTCTTTCTCTTGTTCAAGCATTTCCATTTGGCGATGTTGCTTCCGATAATTCCGTCTTTTAAAGTAGAAGATGACACAGACCAGACACCCCATGAAAAATAATACATAGAAACAATATGCCCATCCGGACAAGTAGAATGGAGGAAGAATAGAAAGATGAAGTGAAGTCTCCTGTTCATTCCACACTCCGTCACTATTAGAGGCCTTTACTTTAAACACATAATCTCCATAGCCTAAATTGGAATAAGTCACCAAAGGGCTTTCTCCTATTGTCAACCAGCCTTCGTCAAAGCCCTCAAGCTTATACATCAGTTTATTCATCCTTGGAGCCTGATAACTTAGAGCAGCGATACGAAAAGAAAAAGAATTTTGATCGGCAGTGAGTACCACTTTGTCAGAAAACGTAATACTGCTCTTCAAGGGTGAATCGGTTTCTCCAACCGGCACCTCTTTATTAAACAGCAAGAAATCAGTAATAGCTACTGCCGGCACCTGCCTGTTTTCAGCGAAAGTTCGGGGATCAAATGCTACAAATCCGTTAATACTACCCAAATAAATGTTACCGGCCTCATCTTTAAATCCCGAACGGTAATTAAACTGGTTGGTCGGTAAGCCATTAGCAGTAGAGAATACTTTCATTTCCATGGTTTTGGGATCAAAACGGACCAACCCATTATTTGTAGTAAGCCACAAAAAACGATCATCATCTTCCACAATCTGGTAAACCACATCATTGGGAAGTCCATCTTTCAGCCCATAGCGTGTAAATGTTTCCGTATCAGGATGAAATAGACAAAATCCCCCACCTTGTGTAGTTAGCCATATCTGGCGATACGAGTCCTCAAAAACACTCAGCACTTTATCATATGGCAGACTCCTTTCATCCTCGGCATCAAATACATAGTTTTTCCATCTTCGTGCACTTACGTCATAACAATAAGCTCCATTGGCATAAGTTGCCAACCAAAGATTTCCATAAGAATCTTCTTTAATATCATAAACAAACTTACCATTCAACTCTGGAATGCAGTCAAAACTATCCTGAGTACGGTTGTAACGCAGTAAACCAAACAGTGTACCCAGATAAATTTCTCCGGCAGAAGTCCGACAAATAGAGAAAATGCTATTATCGTTCAACGAATGTGGAGTATGACCTTCCGTATACGTCCTCAGAACCACTCCCGTCCGTGTATCAATCACCCGAAGTCCTTTAGAGAATGTTCCCACCCACAAATGACTGCCATCCATGCACAAACCATGGATATTAGTAAATCCGGCACTTGGCTCAAAAAAGTGGAATTCTTTCGTTTTCGGATTAAAGTGATTTAATCCGCCGTCTTCCGTTCCTATCCACAAAGTACCGTCATCCGCCCGACAGAATTCACGTACCCGCTTACCATGCAGACTATTTGCTATATTCTTAGGATAATATTTTGCAAAATAGGTATATTGTCTGGGATAATAATCCACTCCTCCGAAATAAGAACCGATCCAGAGCCCTTCTTCACGATCTTTATATAAAGCATAGATAGCATTGTCTGACAAAGAATAAGAGTCATAAAGAGAAGCACGTAAATGAATGAATTGCGCTGTACGCAAATTATAAATATAAATCCCGGACTCAGTCCCTATCCACAATTCATTATCAGAATATGGCAGCAGATCACGACAAAAAATAGATTCACCACTCTCATCGATAGCCAACAGGTTACGCACTTGCCCCGAAGTCAGATTCAACTCACTCACACCTTCCTTCACAGAACCAATATACAAACAATTATAGTTTCCTTGAACTATTTTGGTGATTACTCCTCCTTCAAATTCTCTTTTACCATCTTCTGGCGATCCATAAGGATGCACAGTTGCCAGATTATCTTTGGAGTAATAAAGACCATCACCATAAAATCCGAGCCAAAGAGTTCCACCGCTATCGAAAGTAAAACATTTGATATTGGAAGAAATCTCACTTAACGGATAATTGCGAAGTAGTTTTTGACGAGTATCGTAACAGAACATTCCCTGAGCCTCCACAGCTATCCAAACCCTGCCTTGCTTATCCCCTGCAATCATTGAAACAGAACGTTCTATCCTTGTCTTCTCCAAGCTCTGGCAATCGAATTCCTCAAAAGCCTCCTTCTCAGGATAGTAAATATATACTCCTGCATCAGTACCGACCCAAATGTTACCATTGAAATCTTCGTAAAGCGAAGTGATAAAACTGTTTCCAATGCTACGTGGATTAGCAGCATCATGCTTAAACTTACGAAAAGACAATCCATCATACCTGTTCAAGCCATCTTTGGTACCAAGCCACATGAACCCCTTCCGATCCTGCAGAATCGCATTAACCGTATTCTGTGACAAACCGTTTCGGATACTCAGGTTCTTAAAATAATAATGTTCTTCAACCGATTGCGCCTGGCAAAAGATTGTAATGAAAAAACAGGCTAAAACGCAGAATGTATTCTTCATGATGGAGTGAAAGGATTACAACTCTACAAATATAGGCCAAATGGAGTCCGAAAAATAGAATAATTATCCCAATCTATGAAAAAATAGTCCTAAATAGTCTCTTAAAGTTCTACAATCCTTTTCTGATGACAAAACAAGAGGTCTCCATTGTCATTGTGCAAATGCATACCATTGCCCTCACAATAACGGAAAAAGCTACAATCAGCACACTCTCCCTTACGGGCCCACTCACGATTACGAAATACCTGAAAACGTTTTTCCCACACTTCCATAAAATCATCTTCATAAATATTGCCCTGATGGAAATTACTGCGAATGCTGGGACACGACGAGATCGAACCATCTGCCAAAACAGAAGCTACACTGATACCTGCATTACAGGAATAAAAATGATCACGTACTTCACTTTCATATTTACCGAGAAAACCTTCACAACCATAACTCAAGTGGACACGCCCCTCTTTCCGTACCTTCTTAATGAATTCCAGGACTCCGGTAAACTCCTCGTCTGTTAGCTGGAATTCCGGATGATTGGCTGCACGCCCTACCGGAAAAATAGTAAAAATACGCCAATTACGTACTCCTATAGTGTACAGATAGGCTTTCAGCTCTTCCAGATAAGAGTAGTTTTTCCGATTGACACAAGTCACGACATCCCATGTCAGTTCCGGTTCATGCACTAACATCTTGATAGCTTCCAACGCTTTTTCATAACTATCCGGATTGCCACGCAACCAGTTATGTTCCTCCGCAAATCCATCCAGACTGATCGTAACAGCATGCAGGCCGGCAGCCATCAGACTATCGAGCCGTTCGCGGGTCAAATACAACCCATTGGACACAATCCCCCATGGATAACCTTTGCGATAAAGAGCCATCCCCACCTCTTCAAGATCATCCCGCATCAGCGGTTCACCTCCGGTTATGATGATATTAACCTCATTAGGATTGACGTGCGGCGTAATCGAATCTACGACTTGAAGAAAATCCGCTGCAGGCATATCCTTCTGCTCCGACATTTTTCGACAATCACTGCCACAATGCTTACAAGCCAAGTTACACTGTAATGTACATTCCCAGAAAAGTTGACGCAACGGATGCAATTCCCTGAGGTTATTTCTTATCTTTAAGGCTATTTCCAACCCCAGGCGTTTGCGAAGTGACAATCGTCCAGAATTATTTTTCATTGTCTTTTGCTGTCTCCTTCTTGATTTCAATTGTTTTATCAATACTTGTTTCTCCACGGTACCAATGGCTGCCACCTGTAAATCCACCGGCTTCTACCTCGACACTATCCTTAGAATAAGTACCATTGGCATCACCATCCACATCGCGAACGATAAAACGATATTTTTAGATGGAAACTCCGTCCTTTCAGTAGCAAAAGCTCCATCTTTATCAGTGATCAGCGTATCCGGATAACTGAGCCATTCTTTGCCATCGCCCGTATGCACAGCTCCGGTGACCACTTCTATACCCGGTACAGGTTCCTGCGTATCCGCATCAATCACTTTGCCCTTCACCCGATATTTAGCAGAAGGCATCCCATATTCTACAGGTATATCTCCACCTCCATTGTCACAAGACACAAATCCAAACAACATAAGTAATCCTGAAAGCGCCCGATTACTGTATCGTAGCCATTGTTCGTTTTTCTTTTTCATATATAGAATTCGCGTTTAAAGTCCATCTCATTTTAATAAACGCAGAAGTAAGTGTAATACTGCATCTGATATCCTTCTTTTTTATTCCGAAAGTAATGTTTATTTTTCTATGCGAATACGGGCATCAACGGCAACAACCTCCTTTTCTGTTGCCAGCAACGGATTTATATCCATTTCTTTGATTTCTGTCGCAAAACGAAGCAGTGTGGATAAGCGTACAATAATTTCTGCAAATTTATCCTCGTTTACTCCTTTTTGCCCACGAGTTCCCTGTATTATTTTATAGGCCCTGAGGGAATGAATCATCGAATAAGCCTCTTCATAAGATAAAGGAGCCAAACCGGACGAAACATCTTTCAAAACTTCCACAAAGATGCCACCCAGTCCACAGAGCACCACGTGCCCGAACTTTTCTTCATATTTAGCCCCGATAAACAACTCCGTTCCCTTCAGCATAGGCTGCACCATGATAGCACGTGCCTCAGGTATCTGCATCATGCGGTCAAACTCAAACGCCAAATGCTGTTCACCTTTAATATTGAGTACCACTCCTCCTACATCCGATTTATGAACCGGCCCCACAACCTTGGCCACCACCGGAAATCCACAGCGTCGCGCGAAAGCAAGTACTTCGTCTTTATTACCCGATACAAATTCTTCGACTACCGGAATACCGGCAGAATGAAGCAACGCCTGAACATAATGGGGTTCGATATAGCCGTTCTGCGGAATAGAATCAATAATCCTACGAATGCGGGGTACATCTACACCAAAAAGTTCAATTTCCGGAACAGCAGGTTTTGGAGCATTTATGATACGTGACAAAGCAGTTCCCAACATCACTTCATCAGCAAAGTTGACATGACCTTTCTCTAAAAAAAGGCAACCTCTTCACCGGCCGTACGCACAGAAGGAAGAACCGGGAAAAGTGGCTTTTTACAAGTCAGCATCTTTTGATGCAATACCTCATAAGTCTCAAACATAGTCACTAATCCCGGTGTGCCGAATATGGCGAGAATCGCATCTATGTTTTCGAACTTTTCTTCACAATAATCAATGGCAATACTTAAGTGCTCGGGGGTTCCGGTTGCCAAAATATCAATCGGATTGCCTACGGAAGCCCCGGGAAAAAGCTTGCTCTTCAACTCTTCAGCGACCGGACCCTCCAGTTTAGGTACATTGAGTCCACCTTTCGAAAGAGCATCAGTCAGCATCACCCCCGGTCCACCAGCATGAGTGACAATAGCGAAATTCTTTCCTTTTAACTCAGGCAAAGTAAAAATACAACCGACGGTTGTCAATTCACCCCGCGAATAGCATCGCACTATACCGGCTTTACGAAACAAAGCTTCCACAGCTGAATCAGAACTGGCTATAGCTCCCGTATGAGATGATGCAGCGCGACTTCCGCTCTCCGAACTCCCTGCTTTAATAGCCGCGATTTTACAACCCTTACGAATCAATGAAGAGGCATGGAACAGCAGACGATCCGGATTCTTGATGCTTTCTATATAAATCAACTTGATCTTGGAGTCTTTCCGGACATCAAAATTTTCGTCCATATATTGCAATACATCTTCTACACCTATTTGCTTAGCATTACCCACCGACCACACAGAATTAAACTGAAGTCCTTTTGTCACTGCCGATTCAAGAATAAACACCGCAGTAGCGCCGGAACTGGAAATTAGATCTACTCCATGGGGATTCAGATTGGGAATGGGTTGCGTAAACACACTGTGATGCCAGGTATTCATTAATCCGATGCAATTCGGGCCAATTAATGACGCTCCATATTTATTAACAGTTTCAAGAATGCGCTCTTCCAATAAAGCGCCTTCCTGCGTTTCTTCTCCAAATCCGGCCGAAAGAATTATGAAAGCCCGCGTCTGCTTCTCTGCGGCCAGTGTTTCCACCACCTCCGGACAAAGAACTGCAGGAATAGCAAGAATAGCAAGATCTGTATCGGGTAACTCCTTTGCATCGGCAAAGGAAGGCACTCCCTGCACTTCTGTTTCTTTGGGATTGACAGCCCGAAGTTCTCCCTGATAACCACCGTTAATCAGATTCTTCAGAATAGCGCCGCCCGGCTTATGTGTATTGTTCGAAGCCCCCACTACGACAATACTCTGGGGACAGAGTAACTGAGTTGTAATCATAGATTGCATATTATACGATTATTCATTCACAAATATATTGTTTTAGAAACAACCGACAAACAAATCTCACCTAAAAGATACAAAGCAAGAAGATCTCCGAACTGGCAATATTATCAGAAAATGACTGTTTTTTCCACTACTATCCTTATATATCTCATAAAAAACAGATATTAGCAAAAGCCTCATCTGTCAATAATACACCGGCTTTCCATCCTCCAACAAGAAAGGACGCTGCATACGGCCCATATAAGTATTTCCACATACAAGAAACAAAGACCGGACAGGTACCTCTCCAAAGTCGAGCGTACGAGAATCTTTAGAAGTCACTTCTTTAACCGGTTGCCAGCCGTCTTTCCAATAATACAAAGTATATGCTTCATAACCCAACTCTAAAACCCGCTTTACATCATACGTAAGAATACCATTCAGCACAGTGGTCTGCCGGATCGGAGTAATGAAGTGAATGCTATCCGGAGTCATCACAAACGGATTCCCTGTCGGAACCAACTTTCCTTTCTTATCCGCCATCTGAAAATAAAGTAATCCGTAAGGTAACACACGGTGCAGCACACTGTTGCTTTCTACTCTTCCCTGCGACACTACTTTGAAAGCTCCACGGTTAAAAGTAGCTATATAAGCCACCGTATCCGATGTATGTACAGGTAACCGGACACTATCGGACAAATAATATTCGTCAGTTACCTCTTTCAGTAAACGATTGACCAATTGTGTATTCCAACGGTTACGCCCTATTTTCGGCTCTGGCTGACGTTCATAGCAGACGCGCTGTACCAAAGGAGCAATCCATTGATTCCGTTCCGGTTCGCGCTCATAAGGAGAAAAATAGAAAAATTTTCCATTTTCATCGGTAAAGCTGTTATAAGCATGTCCTCCATTCACTTTGCCATGGTATGGAAGAATATCAAGATTCAGGGGGATACCGACAGCACGCATCAACTGTACAGCATTCAACGCCAGATGATCACAGGTGCCCCCTCCCAGCTTTTCTATCAACTCGATAGAGAAGTCCCCCGGTATTTTGGCAGCATCATGAAGATATTTCTTTCCATGCTGTGAGTTAAAGAAGAAAACAATCTCTCTCATGGTAGCCCCTGCTCGTGCCAATGAGTCGACCGTCATTTTATAACGTGTATAATAGTAAGAACGCCATCGGTCCAAAGGCTCCTGTTTTAACCGATAAGGCAATATATTCCGACAAAACTCTCTAAAAGATAATTGTTTGCACCAAGGATACTTTTGCCAGACTTCAAAAGCCAGATCTATGTTTTCTATCAAATAGTCGGCTGTTATACACGTTAAGTCCGGCTCGGGTTCTTGTTGTATATAACAACTATCACTCTCCCGAAGCAAATAACGGATAGTTCCTTTACCAATCATATTTTCAATCAAAAAGCAGGCAGCTTTATGTTTCAACGAATCGCCTTCGTAATGCCCTAATACTTGTTGAAGTTCCTTCCGATTGTCTCCCGCCAATGTGAGAGCCTGCTCCAATGGCGCATCATGTACCGGGGTGCAAGAGAAACAGAGAAGAAGTAAAAATAATATGCCGGTAAAATGCTTCATCAGGAATCAGTCTTTAGTCTTTTAAGGTTAATAAAATGATCTCTTCCAAAGATATATCGTTTTTTGCAATTATCCGGAGAAAATACAGCCTTTTTTATCCTGGCAGAAAAATTGGCATCATGTTTTTGTGCTTCCATACAAAAACGGTTCTTCTTCAAATTTGGTGGTAAGTTTTCTTTTACTCATGGAATCTAATTCAGTTTTCGGAAGTGTAAGCCCTCTTTTATAGTTGACAAAAAAGCAAGTATCCCGGCTTTCACCCGCAGAGTCCATCCGTGAGGTAAAGAAGCGAATCTTAGACTAAACCATTTGAAAATCAAAATCTTAAAAAAGCAAGACTTCTGTCCTTAAAAGCTTTGTTTTAACACAGAGTTAAAACTTGTTCTTTGGATGTGAATAAAAAGTTCTTTAAATGCAAAAGACTTGTTATCTGCGCACAAGAACCTGACAACCTGCAAAGGACGTTAACAATGTTAATTGAAGAAAGGTATAAGGATGAAGATACCGGTTCAGAGGAAGTAAACTCACTTCCGAAACTTGAGTTATCTTATTCAGCCGGTGTCTGTTTTTTCTTATTAAAGCAAGCAAAAAGGACAATTATCAACTTGAAAATAAAGAAATAAAGAATTGATCACCAAATTTGAAGAAGCCCCAAAAAAGCATTTCGATCTTCCACCCTCTGTTTTAGAAGGTAAATCGGGAATAGAAATCTGAAAAGCAGCAAGATAGGATTGCTTTCTTATCCATTTATGTCCTTGAAAGCATTTCATCTTCCTTACTATCTTTAGCGGAAACGGTCTGTTCTGTATCTCGTCCCGTATATGCAGGCTGATGAGCCAGGTATGCGGGAGAGGTAAAGAACATATAATATCACCTAATATTCTTATACCAAAGATATTACATAACCAGGATGTTCCTTTAGAGTTATTGAGCTTTCCCTGATAATTTCACATAAACAGGAGATGACGGGACATTACAATAAATAGCAATATCTTTATTAAAATATCCCGGAGATTCAGCTTTATACTTTATTTTAATCACCAAGCTATCTTTCAGGGAGACAGGCCTCCGACTATATCTACCGAAGTACAGCCACAAGAAGTAACTATATTTTCAACCGTCAAGGAAACCACTCCAAGATTTTTTATAATCAACATTGCTTCTTTTTCTTCACTCCAATCGAAGACTCCCATATCAATCGTTTCGGGTAAGCTTATTTTCGTCTGAATCAAATCTCGACTTTTACATATACTATCAGATAAAATCAAGTTTAAATACAGAGTCCTCACATTAGGATTATGAATCGGGTTTCCGATAGCAATCACTTTATTTCTATTATCAAGTAGAAAAGTTTGAAAAGCCAAATTGGATGGGATTTTATTTATTTTATCGAAAGAGCCTTTTATATCAAGACACACAGGATACGAAAAATCATTATATACCAAAAGATGAACCATCTCTTTTTTATCTCGAGGATGAAGAATAAATATAACTTTTACCGTATGATCCGATACAGAATCAAGGTAAGAAATAAAGTCTTTCCAAACGGGCAACTTAAGTTTACACCCCATACAACCAATGGAATCGGCATAAGTCACTATTGTATATCGGCTATCTTTAAGAAACCATTTTACCGTATCTTCTCCCATAGTAGTAAATACCAGATCATCAGGATAAATAATTTCCTTTCCATCCCACTCATCAATCATATGAGCAATCCGAGATTTATCAGAGTTTTGACAAGATACAAAAAGCAGGATACATACAAAAATAAATATAGCCCTCATAAGCAACAAGCATTTTACACAAACCACGAAACCCGAGGCTAAATATACAAAAAAATAGCCACACAAGCCCAAAACAGATAAAATTTTTAATAAACACGTATATTAACACTGTTTTTTTTAAAATAAGAAGTAAATATAAACTATATTTGCAAATAATAACCTTTAATAAAAATAGTATGAAACAAACTTTATCCAAAGCTGTAGTAACTATAATTATAGCATGCACAGCATTGTACGCCTGGAATCATAAGCAACCGGTTTTAACCAATGTACAGTTACAAAATCTGGAAGCAATAGCCGCCGGTGAAGAAGGGGCATGTATTAGATGGATAGAACAAACGTGTTACTATAGTTTCTCAGAGGAACATGATAATGAACCACATTATGAGTGCAATGGTTCGAGTGGACAAGCAGGAATGACATCTTGCGGCGTAATAAATAATAAAAAGCCAACATTTGGCTATGTAAAAGGCACTTGTCTAATATGCATAGAACATTAACCTTAAAACAAACATTATGAGAAAAGCACTTCTAACCGTTATTTCCTTTACATTGTGTCTGTACATCACCTCCTGTAGCCAATCATCCAAACCAGAAAAAGCTAGAACAATAGAAACAATTGCAACGGATGCACAACAGACATTATCTTTTAATCACGAACCTTTATCCATTGACCCAATCGGCATAGGCGATATTATTGTCACCGATACATTTCTAATATTAGCTCTAAATAAAGAGGAGAATATGCTGCATGTATACAACCTTCCCCATCTGCAATTTCTTGGAAGTTTTCAGAAAATAGGAAACGGACCGGATGAAGTTATACTCCCTAGTGCTTTTACACAATGGTTTAACAAGGACGGGCAGATACAACTTGTAATGAGATCCTATCAAAAATTCACAGGTTTATTAAATATATCCAAGTCTTTGATAGAAAATAAGGCTATTTATGATAACAAATATACCTATAATGCTCCCAAAGGAAAGAATAGTTTTCAACAGTCCAGCGTTTCATATCTTTTAGGAGATTCCATATTTCTCATAAACAGGAGTATCATAATGCGTCCACAAGACAATCAAAATGATTTTTTTGAAGTTTACGATTACAAAAACGACAGCATCCTGCGCAGTTTCTACGCCTCCAATTTCCCCAAGGAGTTGCTAGAACATCACGGAAGAGATCAAGCTTTCCAAAAAGATATTGCAATCAGCAATGATTGCAAGAAGATGGTCATTGCATACAGATTCCTCAATATGATAAGTATAGTAAATATTGAAAAGGAGGAAATTAATAACCTATTCACTGATGGAAATAAATTAAATTGGGAACAGGTAATAGAAGGCACTCCCAAACCTTATTATACCAAAGTACACTGCAATAATGCATATATCTGGGCCATGGCAATAGAGGGGGAAGACCCTTCAACATTCCGCTCTCGCCTGGATATCTTTGACTGGAAAGGCAATTATCTATGTAAAGCCCATCTGGACAAATGGGTTTCCTCTTTCAGCATAGACGAAAGAAACCAAACCATGTATGCTGTAACTGCAGATGACATGCTTGTTCGATACAACATCAAAGAACTACTGGACCAGCTTCCCTAACGGCTTTTCTTCTTCATATAACAGCCCCATACTCTGCATTGAATTCAACGAAGAGTATGGGGTTATTATTCAAATCATCCATCTTATTTATAAAGAATTCCTCAGAAAGTCGTTATCTTTGCACGTTCCCAAGTAGATAACAATAAATACACGCAATATATCAATGGAAAAGAACTTTAAAAGAACTACCGTCACATCGGCACTGCCGTATGCGAACGGCCCCGTCCATATCGGCCATTTGGCCGGTGTATATGTACCGGCAGACATCTATGTCCGCTATCTGCGACTGAAAAAAGAAGATGTACTTTTCATCGGAGGTTCCGACGAACATGGGGTACCCATCACCATCCGTGCCAAAAAGGAAGGTATCACTCCGCAGGATGTAGTAGACCGCTATCACTTCCTGATTAAGAAATCATTTGAAGAATTCGGTATCTCGTTTGACGTATACAGCCGTACATCGTCCAAAACACACCACGAACTGGCTTCAGACTTCTTCAAGAAGCTATACGAAAAAGGAGAGTTTATCGAAAAAACTTCGGAACAATATTATGATGAAGAAGCACACCAGTTTCTGGCCGACCGCTACATCACCGGTGAATGTCCTCACTGTCATTCGGAAGGTGCCTATGGTGACCAATGCGAAAAGTGCGGAACTTCACTGTCGCCCACTGACCTGATTAATCCGAAAAGTGCCATCAGCGGAAGCAAACCGGTCATGAAAGAAACCAAACATTGGTATCTGCCACTTGACAAACATGAAACATGCTGCGCCAGTGGATATTGGAAGAACACAAAGAATGGCGTCCGAACGTGTACGGACAGTGCAAAAGCTGGCTCGATATGGGTTTGCAGCCGCGTGCGGTCAGCCGTGACCTCGACTGGGGGATTCCTGTTCCGGTAGAGGGTGCTGAAGGTAAAGTTCTCTACGTATGGTTCGATGCACCAATCGGTTACATATCCAATACAAAAGAACTGCTTCCCGATTCATGGGAAACCTGGTGGAAAGATCCCGAAACCCGTCTGGTTCACTTTATCGGAAAAGATAATATCGTATTTCACTGCATCGTATTTCCGGCTATGCTGAAAGCTGAAGGCAGCTATATCTTGCCGGATAATGTACCGAGCAACGAATTTCTGAATCTGGAAGGAGACAAAATATCCACTTCACGCAACTGGGCAGTGTGGTTACACGAGTATCTGGAAGACTTCCCCGGGAAACAGGACGTATTGCGTTATGTATTGACAGCCAATGCACCCGAAACCAAGGACAACGACTTTACCTGGAAAGACTTCCAGGCACGCAATAACAACGAATTGGTAGCGGTCTACGGTAACTTTGTGAACCGTGCGATGGTATTGACACAGAAGTACTTCGAAGGTAAAGTACCCGCTGCGGGCGAACTTACAGATTATGACAAAGAGACACTGAAAGAATTCTCCGATGTTAAAGCCGAAGTAGAAAAGCTGCTCAATGTATTCAAGTTCCGTGATGCACAGAAAGAAGCCATGAATCTGGCTCGTATCGGAAACAAATACCTGGCCGATACAGAACCCTGGAAACTGGCAAAGACGGATATGGAACGTGTAGGTACTATCCTGAATATATCTCTGCAACTGGTAGCCAACCTGGCTATCGCTTTCGAACCATTCCTTCCGTTCAGTTCGGAACGCTTACGCCAGATGCTGAACATGGATAGCTTCGACTGGGCAGAACTGGGACGGAACGACCTGCTTCCTGCCGGACATCAACTGAATAAGCCGGAATTATTGTTCGAAAAGATAGAAGATGCCACAATTGAAGCACAAGTACAAAAGTTGCTCGATACAAAGAAAGCAAACGAAGAGGCTAATTACAAAGCCAAACCGATCCGCGCCAATATCGAATTTGACGACTTCATGAAACTCGATATTCGCGTAGGTACTGTTCTCGAATGTCAGAAAGTGCCTAAGGCCGACAAATTATTGCAGTTTAAAATAGACGACGGACTGGAAGCACGCACCATCGTCAGCGGCATTGCACAACATTACAAACCGGAAGAGCTAGTAGGCAAGCAAGTTTGCTTCATCGCCAATCTGGCTCCACGAAAGCTGAAAGGTATCGTCAGCGAAGGTATGATCCTGAGTGCCGAAAATAATGACGGCAGCCTGGCCGTTGTTATGCCCGGACGGGAAGTGAAGCCGGGAAGTGAAGTGAAATAAATAACTAAAGTAAGGGTGTATTCAGGACTCTATGAAAGGAGACCGGATACACCCTTTATTTTTACTAACGGTCGTGAGCGGAAATATAATATGGCAGAACAGTCGCTAAAAGAAAAAACAGCCAAAGGATTATTCTGGGTGGATTCAGCAATGGCATCCAGCAATTACTGAACCTGCTGTTCGGAATTATCATCACCCGTATGCTGGATTCGACAGACTACGGTATGATTGGTATGCTGGCTATATTTACCGCCGTAGCCAACTCTATACAAGAGAGCGGATTTACGGCCGCTCTGGCCAATAAACAGACGTTCCGTCATGAAGACTACAATGCGGTGTTCTGGTTCAGTTTTCTAATGGGTGCATCGCTTTACCTGCTGCTCTTTTTTTGTGCCCCGTTTATCGCAGCATTCTATAAGACTCCACAGCTTATTCCTCTATCCCGCTTCCTTTTCCTGGGTTTTCTGATTTCAAGTTGCGGAACTGCCCATAATGCGGTATTATTTAAAAAACTAATGGTGAAAGAAAAAGCGAAAGCAACCATTACCGCACTATTGTGTTCAGGCACCATAGGAATTGTCATGGCATACAATGGAATGGCTTTCTGGGGGCTGGCCGTACAGCAAATCACCTATATTTTCATGCTAATGCGCTGTTATGGTACTTTTCTCCGTGGCGTCCTACTTTTTCGTTCAATTTCAAACCTATCAGGGAGATGCTTCCGTTCAGCAGTAAACTGCTTATCACCAATGTATTTCATTACATCAATGATAACATATTTTCTGTTCTGCTGGGGCGCTTTTATACCAGTCAGGATGTAGGTTACTATACTCAGGCCAATAAATGGACCAATATGGGCTTCTCACTGATCAGTAACATGATCAACGGAGTATCTCAGCCTGTCCTGGTCGAAACCTCTTCCGACGCCATGCGACAGAAAAATATATTTCGGAAGATGTTGCGCTTCACCGCCTTTATCTCTTTCCCGGCCATGTTCGGACTGGCATTGATAGCCAACGAGTTCATCGTAATTGCCGTCACCGCCAAATGGCAGGCATGTGTACCCATCATGCAGATTCTTTGCATCTGGGGAGCATTTGTCCCCATTACTTATATGTACTCCAATCTCCTGATCAGTAAAGGAAAGTCGAATCTTTTTATGTGGAATACCATTGCACAGAGCCTGGTTCAACTCACAATGCTTCTTTGTACTATCTCACAAGGCATACTCGTCATGGCCGTGATTTATACGGTTATCAACATCGGTTGGCTGCTGATATGGCATTATTTCGTAAACAAGCAGATTCACATCACCCTATGGGAAGTCATGAAAGATATCACTCCGTACCTACTGATCTCCGGAGGAGTCATAGGAACCAGCTATTTCCTCACGATCGGCTTCCATAACCTATATGTATTGCTGATTCTTAAAATAGGAATAGCCGTAAGCCTTTATGTGTTCATCATGTGGATCGGCAAATCGGTGATCTTTTTTGAAAGTGTACAATTTATCCGGAAAAAACTCTTGAAATAAGTCATGAACATCCTGATCCAACAAACCAAAGCATTTCCTCATCGTGCCAATAGCTTTTATTGGTTCTATGCGCAACTGACCGAATGGCTGACTGCACACGGAGTGGACAGTAAGCTTTACTTTTCGTACCTGGAACTGGCTGACAGCGAATTTGAGAACGGCCTCCTGTTGCCCGATCATTATTCTCAATTCTATACTCCCCGCAACATCGAAGCAATCTGTCGCTTCATTATCGACAAACAGATAGACGTGATTCTCGATTACTCCCATGTCATCACCGGAGATACACGCAAATATTACCTCGAAATCAAAAAAAGAAATCCCGGAATCAAAATATGCACGATGATCCACAACTGTCCCAACCATACGACACAGTTAAAACAATACGAGTTATCTACACTCCGGTTCAAAGACGTGCATGGACCCAAGAAACTTTTTCAGTGGATGCTGCCACAACTCTACATCAGCTTATTAAAAAAAGTGGTCAGCCATCAAAACCGTTCGGCATACGACACGCTCGACGAAGTGGTACTGCTGTCACCCGCTTATATACCCGAATTCAAGAAACTTATAGGCAAAAAAGACGCATGGAAGTTATCTGCCATCCCTAATGCCATAAAACCTGTGCATAGTAACATCCCGATTGAGGAGAAGGACAAAGAAATTATCTTTGTTGGCAGAATGGCAACCGAAAAGGCATTACCCAAATTACTAAAGATATGGGGCATGGTTCAGGATAAACTGCCGGACTGGAAACTCACCCTTGTAGGAGATGGTCCCCAATTCGGCACGTGCCGGCAAATTATTGCCGAGAAAAAATTGAAGCGGGTCTGCCTGACCGGCCATCAGATGTCGATCCCCTATATAGACCGTGCCCGGATTCTTTGTCTGACTTCCGTCATAGAAGGACTACCCACCGTATTTACAGAAGCAATGTCACTGGGGGTGATTCCTATCGGATTCGATTCTTTCAATGCGATCTATGACATGATAGATGACGGCATAGACGGATTCATTATTCCCGACAACAATTATGAACAATATGCAGAAACCATTCTACGGTTGGCACAAAATGACACACTCCGCTGCCGGATAGCCTACAAAGCTCAAAAGCGGAAAAACAGATATGACATAGAACAGGTAGGACCACTGTGGATGGAAACTTTCCGTAAACATGGATTAATTAAATAGGAGAACACAATGAAGGTCACGATATATCCATACTCTATCAACAAAGGTGATATACGCGTTAATCCGTATATCAGCGACTTCATCCATGCACTGCAACAGAACGGAATCACAATTGCCAATCCCCCGCACAAGAATCCGTTATTCAGCCTCATCCCAAGAAAAGCAGATAGCGATGCTATATCTTTCATTGGCCGGAGAATGTACCCGACTACAAATATGGAATGTTGCAGACTCTTGCTGCTATCTGGCTTCTTTTCAAAATTAAATGCCACCATAAGAAGATCATCTGGTTCTTGCACAATAAGCAGCCCCATGTGATGAAACACCGATGGTCGAAAAAGTTATTGATACATCTGCTCCTCCGCAAAGCCGATTTGATAGTGACACATGCTACAGAAGGTATCAAAGTGGTTCAGGATCAATATCCGAAGGCTGTAGCCAAAACGGTATTCTTGCATCACCCTACTAAAAACCGGATAGAAGAATACATCCCCCAACCACCGGAAACCGACCTGCTGATCTGGGGAAATATCTCCCGATACAAAGGGGTACCGGAATTCGTACGTTTTGCTACTCAGCATTCATTAAAACTGAAGACTAAAATCATCGGGAAATGCAGTTCGCAGGAACTCCTGGAAGAACTACACAAAGAAAGTAATGAGATGATCAGCATAGAGGACCGTAGTATTCCTTTCGAAGAGCTAAAACAAGAGATCCGCAGATCACGTTTCGTACTGGTACCTTATGCTGCCGAGTCTATCTTAAGTTCCGGCATACTGATGGACTCTCTCTCATTCGGAGCCAAAGTCATCGGACCGGCTGTAGGCTCTTTCAGGGACTACGCCACCGAACCCTTGCTTAACGTATATACTTTCCATACGTTCGATGATATACAGGAACTCGTTGACAAGGCAAACGAAGCAACAGATATAGCCGGTTACAACCGGTTCCTCAATGCACATAGCTGGAACGAATTCGGCAAAAAGTTTCAAAATTTACTTCAGAAAATAATACAGTAATGAAAGTACTCTATACATTCGGCGGCATGCCCCATTATCTGAATGCCATGCTCAACAAACTTCATAACAAAGGAGTGGAAATCACCGTTATCACTCCTCAAAAAGGAAATGCCACTATCGGTAAAGGTGTAAAAATGGTAGAGGGAGGAACATACAGGCACCTCACCGCCATTGAGAAGAAAGCATTCTACGGAAAAAGCTCCTATCCCTCCCTACCGGAAATAGTACGTGAAGAGAAACCGGATATTCTGATAATGGGATGGCCCTATTTCCTGCAAGTGTTCTTTCAACCCCGATTGAGAAAGGCTATGAAAGAGTGCCGGACACGGTTGGTTATCCGTGAAATTCCCTTCCAGACCCCTCCCTACGGGAAAATAAAAGAATATTTCCATGAAAACCCGATGTATGATGAAAACATGCGGCTGGTCAGTACCGGAACCGGCTTTTATCTTAAACAATGGCTGACAGCGAAAATACGTAAATACTGCTACGCACGCATTACCGGAACGCTGAATTACTCGACCGCTGCATACGATATTCTTCCTTCCTATGGAGTGAAGCAGGAGCAAATACATGTCACTTACAACTCTACGGACACAGATGCCTTACTGAAGGAGAAAGAAGCCGTACTCACCTCGCCCCCGCTTCTTCCTCCTTCCTCCAAAAGAGCGCTACACATCGGCCGATTAGTGAAATGGAAAAGGGTGGATCTGCTGATCGATGCGTTTACAAAGGTTATTGCCAGTCATCCGGACGCGGAACTGGTAGTGGTAGGCGATGGACCGGAGCTGGATAACCTGAAAAAACAGGCAGCCGACCTGAATCTGACAGAACAGGTTCGATTCATCGGTGCAGTATACAGTCCCAAAGAACTGGGAGCCTATATGAATGAATCGACTGTCTATGTACTCGCGGGCATGGGAGGATTATCCATCAATGATGCCATGACCTACGGACTGCCCGTGGTTTGTTCGGTATGCGACAGCACCGAACGTGACCTGGTGACGGACGGAGTGAACGGACTTTTCTTCAAAGAAGGCAATGCCGACAGCTTGAGTGACAAGCTCAACAAACTGTTTGCCTCTCCCGAACGTTGTGCCTCTATGGGACATGAGTCGGAACGAATCATCCGCGAGAAAATCAACATTGAAACGGTCAGCGAACATTATTTGCAAGCTTTCCGAACTTTTATGCAGTAAAAATGGAGTACGACCAAAAAGAATGATTATCTTTAGGCAGACATTAATCATTTAATAGCTCTACTACTATGACCGATCTTACCATTCTCATCGCAGTCATCGCATTGGCGTTATGGCCAATTGTATTCCTGATATCACGTATCCTGCACGAGCGGAACAAACGTGCGAAGCCATCGGGTGACACTGTCTCTGCCGAAACGGAAGAAGTGACAGAGGAAATGACTACCTCCGCACTGATCATGAGCATCCTTCAACAGCTCGGTTGTCAACCGGAAGTGAATGAAGAAAATCATATCAGCTTCAAGTATCAGGGAGACGATTTCCTTGTCGCAGCCGAAGACGGTCTCCGGTTAATCATTGTATGGAATCCTTGGTGGGCGTCCATCAGTATCGACAATCAGGCATTACCCTATCTGAAAGAAATTATCAATGCAGTCAATATGAACTCATTAGTGACCACTGTCTATGCGCTGGACGAGGATGAAAAAACATTTGGTATCCACAGTAAATGCCATATGCTCTTCGCTCCCGAAGAAGAGGAGCCGGAAAAAAGTTTCACCGACCTACTGGACAGTTTTTTCACTACCCACAATACTATTAAAGAAAACCTGAAACAATTGGGTAACGGAATGCCGGATATGGAAAAGAAAGAACGAGTAAGAATCAAAGGATTTGCTGCCTACAAGGACAACAGCACGGAACTGAAAGGGGAATAAACTTCCCCTCTTCCTCTTGCCCGTACAGCCTATAAACGAATCATGTGAGCTTTAACGGGTTAATACCGACAGGATGCGTTCACAAGCATGCCCGTCACCATAAGGATTATGTGTTTCGGACATACGACGGTATAACTCCTTATTACGGAGCAGCTCAGTCACATTACTGACAATCGCCTCAGCATCCGTCCCCACCAGTTTTACAGTTCCCGCCTCTACTGCTTCCGGACGTTCCGTGGTATTTCGCATCACCAACACCGGCTTGCCAAGTGAAGGAGCCTCCTCTTGTACTCCACCGCTATCGGTCAGCAGCAAAGTGGAGTGCTGCATAGCGTAAATAAACGGCAGATAATCCAACGGCGAAATAAGATATACATTGTCTACTCCTGACAGAAGTTCGTATACGGGTTTCTGTACATTCGGGTTCAGATGTACCGGATATACAATATCCATCTCGGGATGCAACGCGGCTAATTCTCTAATCGCTTTACAAATATGTAAAAATCCTTCCCCAAAGTTCTCACGACGATGCCCGGTAACCAGAATATATTCACGTTGTCCCACTTCGTAACCTTTGTCACGAAGTTCCTGATGCAACTTTTCTTTGATTCCCGGCTTCTTCGAAATAATGTCAACAGCCATCAACAAAGCATCGATAACCGTATTACCGGTAACAAATATCTTCTTTGCATCGATGTTTTCCTGTAACAGATTCTGTTTCGATTTCCCGGTAGGAGCAAAATAGTAGGTACAAATACGGTCGGTCACCTGACGATTCATCTCTTCCGGCCAGGGAGACAGCATATCATAGGTACGCAAACCGGCCTCAACATGTCCCACGGCAACCTGCCGATAGAATGCAGCCAGTGAAGCGGCCATCGACGTAGTGGTATCTCCGTGTACCAGCACCGTATCCGGACAGAAATCTTTCAGCACATCGCGCAGGCCCAGAAGAACTTTAGTGGTGATGTCGTACAAGTCCTGGTTGGGTGCCATAATATTCAGATCGTAGTCAGGAATGATGTCGAACACTTCAAGTACCTGTCCAACATCTGACGATGTTGTGCCGTCACACACACTTTCGTTTCAAAGTGTTCAGTATCTCTTTGCAAGGCTTTCACCAACGGGGCCATCTTAATGGCCTCAGGACGGGTACCGAAAACAAGTAATATCTTTTTCATTATACGATCAGACTATTTACGATGGTTCATTAAGACGATATGCCAGTTCTCTTTCTACTTTCTTACTCCGCAGAAGTCCAACTCCAATTTACTTTCTTCACGGGGCAACTCCACAAACGGAGTGTGACGTACCAGCCATACCACGATATCCGCTTTCTGATAAGCCTCCCGATAGTCAGTCAGATGAAAACTGGCATGTGAAGCGACATTGGGTTCTACAATCAACACCTCTGCACGCGACTCAGATACAATGCGGGAAGCAATATATTTAGCAGGAGATTCACGCAAATCATCAATATTGGGTTTAAAGGCAAGTCCCATGCAAGCCACTACCGGTTCACGATCGTTCTTCTCGACAAATTGCTGACAAGCTTCCATTACTTTGTTGGCACACCAATCAGCTTTATAATCGTTCGTCTCACGGGCACGTTTGATGATTTGTGCCTGTTCGGGATAGTCCGAAACAATAAACCAGGGATCTACGGCTATACAGTGTCCTCCCACTCCGCAGCCGGGTTGCAGGATGTTCACACGCGGATGTTTGTTAGCCAATTCTATCAGTTCCCAGACGTTGATACCCGCTTTGTCACAAATCATGGACAATTCGTTGGCAAACGCAATCTGAGAGTCGCGCGAAGAGTTCTCGGTCAACTTACACATTTCTGCTGTACGAGCATTCGTCGGGTGGAGTTTACCCTGTACAAAGGCAGAATAAAACTCTATGGCTTTAGCGGTCGACTCGGGATTGACGCCACCGATCACCCGATCGTTATGAACCAGTTCATAAAGCGTATTACCCGGCAATACACGTTCGGGACAATAGGCTATGTATATTTTGTCTTTCAGTTCCGGGCGCTCTTTATAAATGACTTCAGCCATACGTTCGGTCGTAAATACCGGTGAAGTGGACTCGATAACAAACAGGTTTCCTTCTCTCAGATAAGGAATTACGGAGCGGGTAGCCGATTCCACATAGGTGATATCTGCACGGTGGTTTTGTTTGAAAGGGTAGGCACTACCACAAAAAAAGCATCTGCCTGCTCAGGTTTCGAAACGGCACGGAGATTACCTGTTCGCACCACCTCTTTTACAATCTGATCCAGTTCCGGCTCCACAATATGTATTTTACCCTGATTGATGGTTTCTACTACCGAAGGATTAACATCCACACCTACAACTTCATAACCATGTCCGGCGGCCACGGCAGCAGTAGGAAGTCCGATATAGCCTAATCCTAAAAAAACAACCTTTTTCATACGTATATCTCCTTATCTATAAGTGCCGCAAAAGTACAAATAATATGTGACTTTGTACGGTTTCTCACCGAAAACCACTACTTTTGCCAAAACATTTCGATCGAATGAGAGTTTTAATAATCAATACTTCCGAACGTTTGGGCGGAGCGGCCGTCGCAGCAAGCCGCTTGATGGAATCGTTGAAAAACAACGGTATCAAAGCCAAAATGTTGGTGCGCGACAAGCAAACCGACCAGATCAGCGTAGTAGGTCTGCAACGTAACTGGTGGCAAGTATGGAGGTTTGTGTGGGAACGCATTGTCATCTGGAAAGCCAACCGCTTTAAGAAGAACAATCTTTTCGCAGTCGATATAGCCAATACAGGCACAGACATTACAAGCCTGCCGGAGTTTCAGCAGGCAGATGTCATCCACCTGCATTGGGTGAATCAGGGAATGTTGTCACTGAACGATATCCGGAAGATTCTGAAATCCGGTAAACCGGTAGTGTGGACCATGCACGATATGTGGCCCTGTACAGGCATCTGCCATCACGCCCGTGAGTGTACCAACTACCATCAGGAGTGTAACCACTGTCCATACCTGTATGGAGGGGGAAGTAAGAAAGATCTGTCCAACCGTATCTTCCGTAAAAAACAACAACTCTACAAAGAAGCACCCATTACCTTCGTCACTTGTAGCCAATGGCTGAAGGGACAAGCTGAAAAGAGTGCTTTGCTGACAGGAGAAACGGTAATCAGTATACCTAACCCCATTAACACCAATCTATTTAAACCCAGAAACAAGAAAGAGGCACGCAGCAAATGCCATTTACCCCAAAACGGAAAACTGATTCTTTTCGGTTCGGCCAAAATCACGGATAAGCGGAAAGGCATCGATTATCTGATTGAATCGTGTAAATTACTGGCTGAGAAGCATCCTGAACTGAAAAATTCTCTAAGTGTAGTCGTTTTTGGCAAACAATCGGAACAACTCAAGCCGTTGCTTCCTTTTAAAGTATATCCACTCAACTACGTGAGTAACGAGCATGAACTGGTAGATGTTTACAATGCAGTCGACCTTTTCGTTACTCCCTCACTGGAAGAGAACCTGCCCAATACCATCATGGAAGCTATGGCATGCGGAGTGCCTTGTATCGGCTTCAATGTCGGCGGCATCCCGGAATGATAGACCATCTGCACAACGGTATGTGGCACAATACAAATCATCCGAAGATTTTGCCAACGGCATCTATTGGCACTGACCGACCCGGATTATCCGTCTCTCTCGGAACAGGCCAACCGAAAAGTAATCGCCAACTACTCGGAAGGCATTATTGCCAAAAGATACATTGATGTCTACAATAAAATAACAGGAAGATATGCATAGCCACCCCAGTCCCAAATTCTCCGTGATCACAGTGACCTACAATGCCGAAAAGGTATTGGAAGATACTGTGCAAAGCGTAATTTCGCAGACCTATCATCATGTAGAGTATATCATCATCGACGGTGCATCGAAAGACGGGACTTTAGAGATTGTCGACCGATACCGCGACCGCATCCACCAATTGGTGAGCGAACCGGACAAAGGACTTTATGACGCAATGAACAAAGGAATCGCCCTGGCAACGGGCGACTATCTCTGCTTTCTGAATGCCGGAGACAGTTTCCACGAAGACGACACTTTACAAAAGATGGTTCACTCCATCAATGGAAATGAGTTGCCCGACATACTGTATGGCGAAACAGCCTTAGTGGATGCCGAGAGGCATTTCCTCCGTATGCGTCGGTTATCGGCACCAGAGACACTGAACTGGAAAAGTTTCAAGCAGGGAATGCTTGTGTGCCATCAGGCTTTTTTCCCCCACCATACACTTATTGAGCCTTATGATCTGCAATATCGTTTCTCGGCGGATTTCGATTGGTGTATCCACATCATGAAAAAAGCACGTACTTTTCACAATACTCACCTTATCCTAATTGATTATCTGGCAGAAGGCATGACGACACAAAATCATAAGGCATCGCTTTTGGAACGATTCCGCATCATGACCCGCCACTATGGCCTGCTAAGTACCCTCGCACATCACGCATGGTTTGTGGTAAGAAGTTTCTCCCGCAACTCAGCTACTCCTTCCGATGCACCCTTCTGAATGACATGTATCGGACGGGAGCTATGTACATCCACCGGCTTCGGATCAATCAGATAGATTTCCGCGTTTCGGGGAACGTAGTTAAGCAGCCCCGCCGCCGGATACACATTCATGGACGTACCGATGATAACAAAAACATCAGCTTTCTCCACCCAATCGATAGCCGTCTCTATCTCCGGTACGGGCTCACCGAACCAGACAATAAACGGGCGGAGTTGCGAACCATCTCCGGCAAGGTCACCTATCTTCACTTCAAATTCTTCGGGTTTCAGTTCTTTAATGTAATGCGGATTGTTTGGGTCGCGGCTTGAGCAGACCTTTGTCAACTCTCCATGCAAATGAATAATATGACTGCTACCGGCCGTTCGTGCAAGTTGTCAATGTTTTGGGTCACAATTGTTACCTGGAAATCTTTCTCCAGTCCGGCCAGCAGTTCATGCCCGCGATTCGGTTCCACTTCCAGCAACTGCTTGCGGCGTTCATTATAGAAATGGGTCACCAGTTCGGGGGCGCGTGCATAACCTTCGGGAGTGGCTACTTGTTCTACCGGATAACGATCCCACAATCCTCCTGCATCACGAAAGGTACTGATGCCACTCTCAGCGCTCATTCCGGCGCCTGACAATACAACCAGATTTTTCATACTAGCTTTTATTTTTAAGTAAACCGGCCTCACTCCCCACCTCTCAAAAGAAACGTGAAAGAAGGCCTTACAAATTTAACCAAAATCCTTGAATAAACGAATATATCGTCCAACATTCCATCATCCTTAACCTACCTTTCATCACTTTCCGTCCTTGGCTCTACAGCCAGATATCATACGTTAACACACAATGAGGCGGTATGACATACTGACACGGAGAGATTTAACGTCCAAACAGGGGATGTCAATCGTTCTCTCTTCACGGAAAAAGCGAAAAAAGACAGAAAGAAATACAAACGATGCTTTTAAGGAACCTTATCTATCACAGTAACGAAGTTAGTCGATAATAAGAATTTTTAAAACCAAAAAGTAAAATCATTCAAATAAAACACTTACTTTTGCCGCTTGTTAATTTGCAACTGACTGAAAGTGAAATAGAACATTCAGTCTCCAACAAAAAAATATATGGATAAATTTAGTTATGCAATTGGTCTCGGAATCGGCCAGAATTTGTTAGGAATGGGTGCTAAAGGCATCGCAGTAGATGACTTTGCTCAAGCTATAAAAGATGTGCTCGAAGGAAATCAGACAGCCATCAGCCATCAGGAGGCTCGAGAAATCGTAAACAAGTATTTCGAGGAGCTGGAAACCAAAATGAATGCAGCGAACATCGAACAAGGAAAAGCATTCCTCGAAGAAAACAAAAAAAGACCGAACGTTGTTACCCTGCCAAGTGGACTACAATACGAAGTAATCACTGAAGGTACAGGCAAGAAAGCACAGGCTACCGACCAGGTAAAATGCCACTACGAAGGTACCCTGATTGACGGAACCCTGTTCGACAGCTCTATCAAACGTGGACAGCCTGCCGTATTCGGTGTAAACCAAGTAATCCCGGATGGTAGAGGCTTTGCAACTGATGCCGGAAGGTTCAAAATGGAAACTTTTCATCCCTTCTGAACTGGCTTACGGCGCACAGGGAGCCGGTGAAATGATCCCTCCTCACAGCACACTCGTGTTCGAAGTAGAATTAATCGAAGTATTATAAAAATAAAATCGTAAAGCAAAATGAAAAAAGTAAGTATTTTGGCTGCTGTAGCCATGGCAACAGGCTTGGCTTCATGCACAGCTCAGGCTCCTAAAGCCACTCTGAAAACAGATGTAGATTCATTGTCATACGCTATTGGCATCAGCCAGACTCAGGGTCTGAAAGATTTCTTGGCACAACGCATGGATACAGCATATATTGCCGAATTTTTGAAAGGCGTAAACGACGCTGCCAATAAAACAAGCAAAAAAGACGAAGCTTATGTACTCGGTCTCCAGATCGGATCACAAATGGCAGGTCCTCAGGCTATCAAAGGCATGAACCACCAGTTATTTGCTGATGATTCAACTATGACTGTTAACAAGGGCGATATTCTTGCAGGCGTATTTGCAGGCGTACTCAATAAAGATATGAAGATGCGTCCCGAAGAAGCTCAGGTATTGATTCAGAAAATGATGGAAAGCATCAAAGGAAAAGCTGCCGAAAAGAAATATGCTGATAACAAAGCTGCCGGTGAGAAGTTCCTTGCTGAGAATAAAACTAAAGAAGGAGTAAAAACCACTGCAAGCGGATTACAGTACAAGGTGATCACTGAAGGTAAAGGTGAAATTCCTAACGATACTTGCAAAGTGAAAGTAAACTACAGAGGTAAACTGATCGACGGAACAGAATTCGAAAGCACTTACGAACGTAAGGAACCGTTCGTGACTAACGTCGGCGGAGTTATCAAAGGTTGGACTGAAGCCTGAAAATGATGCCTGTCGGTTCAAAATGGGAACTTTATATCCCGCAGGAACTGGCTTATGGCTCAAGAGACATGGGACAGATCAAACCGTTCTCTACACTGATATTCGAAATAGAATTGCTGGATATTGAGAAATAAGAAATTAACAGGCCTTATTTAAAAAGAACAGGAGAGATGCCGGACGATTACGTCCGGCATCTTTTTTATCCGGATAATAAAAATAGAAAGTATACGATTTTTCTGTTTTTTCTGACTTTTATATAGAGAAATTAAAATAAATCTCTATATTTGCTTACTATTTGATAACAATTGGAATTTACATTTATTATTATGGAAAAATAGACAACCTTGACAGGCAGATTCTGGAGATTATTTCTCAGAACGCCCGTATCCCTTTTAAAGACGTGGCAGCAGAATGCGGCGTTTCACGTGCGGCCATCCATCAACGCGTGCAGAGACTGATCGATCTGGGAGTCATTGTAGGCTCTGGTTATCACGTAAACCCGAAATCTCTGGGATATCGTACCTGTACTTATGTCGGTATCAAACTGGAAAAAGGATCTATGTATAAAGCTGTAGTGGCCGAATTACAGAAAATTCCCGAGATCGTAGAGTGCCACTTCACAACCGGCCCTTACACCATGCTGACCAAAGTATATGCACGCGACAACGAACACTTGATGGACCTACTGAACAACAAAATGCAAGAGATACCGGGAGTAACCGCCACCGAGACCCTGATTTCTCTGGAGCAAAGCATCAAGAAAGAAATTCCTATTCACGCAGATAAGTAACCGATGGAGTGGTTGAATGAATATCACCTGTCAGGGCTGCTCATTGGTATTTGCACGTTCCTGATTATCGGCTTATTCCACCCCGTTGTGGTAAAAGCTGAATATTACTGGGGAACGAAATGCTGGTGGATTTTCCTGATATTAGGTATCGCGGGAGTAGCTGCTTCGTTGAGCACAGACAATATACTCGTTTCGTCTTTATTGGGCGTATTCGCTTTCTCTTCTTTCTGGACCATCAAAGAAGTCTTTGAGCAAGAAGAGAGGGTGAAAAAAGGTTGGTTTCCTAAGAATCCTAAACGAACATACAAGTTCTGAGACATACGGGAAAGAGTCAGTTTTTTGACTAAAATGCTTGCATAATTCATCAGAAAGCATTAATTTTGTCCCCGCATCCGATAGAAAGGATACATCGGGCTTATAGCTCAGTTGGTTAGAGCAACAGACTCATAATCTGGAGGTCCTAGGTTCAAGCCCTAGTTGGCCCACTGAAATCGACTATAGATCAAATGATTTATAGTCGATTTCGTTTTATATATACTCCAAACATTTTTTTCAATGATTCAGCCATAGTTTAAAAGCTGAAAGTTTCTCCTCGCTTATCGTAATTTTCTGTTTATAAGGAGGGCGCACAGTTACCACTATCTTTCCGTTAAAGAAAGGCTCGGCATGGTCAATGGCATCAATGCAGACAAGAACCTGGCGGTTGGCGCGAAAGAAACGCTCCGGATCGAGTTGTTCCATCAGTTTGTTTAAAGACAAATCTAGAATGTGTTCCTGACCTTTGCGGGTAACAGCAAACGTTACTTTGTTCTCGGAATAAAAATAGGCAATATCTGCCACTTGTAACGACCAGAAACGATCTACTCCGGAAATAAGAAAACGGGTACGGTAACGTTTCTCTTTGTATTGAAGTGCCTCAAACAGAGTACCTAAGTAATCTTCCGGCCTGGGAACAGCATTGGTCAGCAAGCTCTCATATTTAGTGATTGCATCCGACAGGCGTTTTTCGTCTATCGGCTTAAGTATGTAATCGATACTATTGACCGTAAATGCACGAATGGCGTACTGATCATACGCCGTAGTGAAAATTATGACGGAAGAAGGGTGTGCGGCAGAGAGGAAATCAAAAGCATTGCCATCTGCCAGATGTATATCGAGAAAGATCAGATCGGGATGCGGATGCTCGTCAAACCAGGCAACGGCTTCGTCTACACTCCCTGGTATCAGAGTAAGCTCCCATTGAGGGCGAAGTCCGGATACCATGGAATGTAGCAAACGGGCTGCCGGAATTTCATCTTCTATAATGGCTACATTCATTTTATTCATACAGTAAAGGTACTTTTACGATAAATACTTTTTCATCGTTGTGGACAATTATCTCTTTGCCGAGCATCAACTGGCAACGATTGGACAGGTTCTTCAGCCCTACACCCGGCGATTCATGACTTTTTTTAGGCTGTATGGGGTTACTCACCGCAAGATATCCTTCCTCTAACCGAATATCTATCTTCATAGGCTTGCTGAGAGTAATAGAATTATGATTGATGACATTCTCTGCCAGTAACTGCAAAGTCAGCGGAGGCAGCATACAACTAGTATAGCCGGAAGCTATACAACAGTTACAACTAATGCAATCTCCCAAACGAACTTTATGCAGAAAGAGATAAGATTGCAAGAATTCCAGTTCTTCCGTCAACGTTACCAATGTTTTATCCTGACATTGCAAAACATAACGGTATACACTGGACAAATGCTTGGTGAAATGAACAGCATTACCCGGGTTATATTCTATTTCAGCAATCAGCGTATTGAGACTATTAAACAGAAAATGGGGATTCAGTTGACTTTGTAAAGCCGCATAACGTGCAGTGTCGTTCTCTGTTTGCAGTTTTGCGGCCTCCTGTTGCAGTTTCAGGTTATTCTGAATGGAACGATTTGCCAATAATAAGCCTACAATGACAAGCTCTACGAGCCATACCACGATCAGGATACGCCAGCCTCCATTGGAGAAAGTAAATAGGTTGTCAATGCCTGCCAATAGCTTAGCAGCAATCAGCAGGCTATAGTTCAACAACAGGAATAACAAGATAACGGCAACATAAATAACTATTATCTTCCAACGATGGCGGATATTGAGTGCATACTGAGTGTTTATCCACGAACTGATCCGAAGCGTAGAATAACCAAGCACATTGAAAGCGGTAATAAAGAAGACGAATGCTCCCTTTGAATAGAGAACATCCGCTACTTTAGGAGTCAGCTCCGTATAGTTGACAAGCAGGAGATAGGAAAAGATACCTAATCCCGAGAATAACAGACCATATAACAGGACATTCCATTTCATGCGAACAAAGCTATCATATTTCGGGTAATTATCATAAACTATTTAATATTTATTCAAAGCTCTGATCAATTCCGAATAAGCCCCTTGTGCCGAGACTTTTGCCTGTACATGGTTCAGTTGGGAAGCTTGCCGGTACGTTTGGGCCTCAATCACCTCTATTACAGAGGCCTTCCCTTCAGTATACCGCTCCAATGCCATACGCTCATTTTCGAAGGCTTTACTCAGTGAGCCTTCGGTGAGGCGCACCTGTTCCATAGTCTGCGACAATGAAACACGGGCTGTCTCCACTTCCAGTTTCACCTGATCGGTGACCTGATTCAAATAATCAGTAGCCATTCCTACTTTGAAAGAAGAGGCTCGCTTTTCATCACGTCTTTTTCCCCACTCAAACAAGGGAACGGATACTTTGGCATAAATGGCATAATTGGGATCCAAATCGGAACGGAAATCATAACCGGGAGCAGAATAGCTTCCATCTACACCTATATAAAACTGTGGCTTATACTTAGCATCCGTTAATTTTTTCGAACTTTCTGCTATTTTAATCCGGCATAGGCCATCTTAAGTTCCGGACGATCTATTTCACCCTCACCCCACAGATCTTTATCCGCCCTAACGGCAGAAATCGTATCTTCTATTTCAGTCGGAGCATGAAGTTCCACGCCAATCAGAGAATTTAGTGCCATACGTCCTGTTTCCAGATTTCTTTTTGCTTGCAACAGTTGGTATTCCGCTTCATTCAGTTTTACCTCCGCCATCAGCAAGTCCTGTGGATCAACCAATCCTGCTTCCACCCGCTCCCGTATGCTTTGGGAGAAGGTGGCAACCGAATTGCGATATTCCGTAGTTACACGGACTATTTCTGCACGCGCAACAGTGTTCCAATATTGCATATCCGTCTGATAGGATACTGCGGAACGGAAATAATCTGCCTGATGTATTGCCAGACTTTGCTGATGTTTAGCCATCCGGATACTTTCCAATAACCGCCCACCCGTATAAACCGGTTGTAACAAAGAGAGGGAAGCACCGTATTTCATATTTCTTCCTTCAAAAGCCAACGGAGTCTGCATCGAAGGCAAGTCGATATTCAATTGAAGAGGATTACCGGTATACTGAAAATTCGCCTCTCCCGACAGTTTAGGGCGTAGATCCTTCTGTGCCGCTTTCTCCAATTCGATACTTGCAGCTATATTTTTGTCCGCAGCTTTCAAGTCATGGTTATAATCTAAAGCCATCGACCTGTACTTTTGCAGCAAACTATTTTGCTGAGCAAAAGCAACTGTCGGCACACACAGCAAAAAGATAAGCCATCTATTTATTTTCTTCATCATCATTTCTCTTTTATCTTATAAAATATTGCATATAATGCCGGAGTAACAAACAAAGTCAGCAAGGTAGCGAATGTCAACCCGAAAATGATAGTAGCCGCCATCCCGCCAAATGCTATGTCAAACAGTAAGGGGACCATCCCCAGTATGGTGGTTGTGGCTGCCATCAGTACCGGACGGGTTCTTGAAACCGTAGATTCGATCACGGCCGTATAAGGAACGACTCCTTCCCGGCGTTGCACATCTATTTCGTCCAACAGTACAATCACATTCTTAATAACCATACCCAATAATCCCAACCAACCGGCAATCGGGAAGAATCCGAAATCAAATCCCGTCAAGAGCATACCGACAGCCACTCCGATAATGGACAGCGGAAGAACACATAGAATAATGACCGGATCGCGAAAGTTACCAAACAAGGCAACCAGAATAACGACCAGTACCAGAAAAGCCAGCGGAAAGAATTTACCGATTGCCTGCATCGCCTCTCTCTGATCTTTGTATTGTGAGTCCCAAAAGAAAGTATAACCTTCGGGTAACTTCATCGCTTCAATCTCTCTACGAATTTCCCCATGCACTTCTGCCATGGTATACCCGGATTTTACTCCACACATGGCAGCCATAGACAATTGACGGTTATAAGTACGCATCTGAGGCCACTCCCATGTCGTCTCGATTCGTTCGGTCACTTGCGACAAAGGTGCCGAATGCTCACCGTTCCATACAGAGAAATTACCTAAAGAACGGGCATCCGTAATGTTAGCTCCTTCCGACTTCAATAGTACAGGAACCTTTTTCTCATCATTGCGATAAACACCTACCTGGTTCCGTCGCTGATCGATTTCACAGACTCCATCATCTGTGATTTGGTTATACCGAGAGCACCTGCCTTCACGGGATCATAAACCGGCCGCATCACCATCGACATATTTCCCCATTCATTACGTGCATCTGCGACTTTTGGGTTACGACGCATAATCTCGATCGCCTCACCTGCCAAAGAGTCTAGAACAGCCGGATCGGGCCCCAGAAAGCGGGCTTCTATCATGGCTTCCGTCAGCGGGCTTAATTCGAACTTATTCACCTTAATCAGCGGTTCCGGATATTTCAAACGAATGGAATCCTGCAACAGAGCATTCAGTGCCCGCGACTCTTTGGAACTTTTACATTTCACTAGCAACTGGGCATAGTTGGATTGAGGACCGAAAGATATATTTGAAAGATAATAGCGAGGCGGAGTACGGCCGATATAAGACGAAACCATTTCGGTCTCTTCATGAGTACGGATATAATCGGATATTTCACCGGCTATCCGGTCCGTCTCCCCGATTGTTGTTCCCTCAGGCAGCCACATATCGACAGTAAAGTATTGCTTATCCAGAGCGGGCACAAAAACCTTCGGAATAAATTTGAAACTCCATGCCGAAAGCAACAACAGAACAACCAACGAAGCTATAGTCATCGTGCGATGCCGAAGTACCCAACGCAATAATTTCCTGAAAAGATGATAATATTTTCCATCAAACAGAGATGCTTTCAGCTCTTCAGGACGGGGACGTCTTACAAACTCCTGAATGAAGAACGGAGTCTGCGTTAACGCAAATACCCAACTGAACATTAACGAAACACCGATCACTACCACCAGTGAGGACAACAGCTCACCTGTGATATGGGGTGAATAGTAAATCGGAAGGAACGTGAGAATAGCAATAACCGTTGCCGCCAATAAAGGTAAAGCAGTAGACGAACATGCACGCATGATAGCAACCCGTTTACGCATTCCCCGTTCCATATTAATCAGAGCAGAATCGGACACGACAATGGCGTTGTCAACCAACATTCCCATAGCAATGATAATTGCAGCAAGCGACATCCGTTGAAGGGCAATATCACATGCCATCATAACAATTAGAGTAGCAAAAATGGAGAACACCAGCCCGCTACCTATCAAGAGCCCATTTTTGAATCCGATAAAGAACAGCAGAATCGCAACAACAGTAATAACTGATATGATCAGGTTCAGGATAAATCCCTGATTTGCTACCGCCGATTCATAGCCCTGATCGTAGATAGAAATCAGTTCGTAGCCATCAGGCATCGATTGCGACAATTCACCGATACGCATTTTAATATCTTCAGCCATGTCCACTACATTTCCTGTAGGTACGGTAGAAATGGCGATCCCAACTGCCGGACTACCATTTATGCGCATTTGATTAGCCGGAGGAGTCTGATATCCTTCCTCTATCTGTGCAATATCGGCCAGACGGAAATGCTCTCCGGTACGCGAAACAATGGTCAGATCACGAATATCATCCAGCGAATAGAAATTACCGGTAGATTCTATACGGATGCGATTGGTGCCGGCATTGATACCACCGGCATCGACCATTTTATTCTGGGTTTCGAAAGCTCGCATCATATCCGCAGTCGTAACTCCACTTTGTGCCATAACAGAAGGACTGATCAAGACATCAATTGTCGGTGTTTGTACACCATAAATCTCAATTTTCGCTACATCCTTAACTTTTAATAATTCATTCTTTATAAATTTAGCCTGGTCTTCCAGTTCCCTATATGTATGCCCATCACCGGTCAGTCCGTAAAATACACCGAGTACATCTCCAAAGTCATCATTTACGATAGAAGTTCCAGCCCCGGCAGGCAATTTATCTTGTACATCATTTACTTTCCGACGTAGTTTATCCCATAATTGCTGCATCTCTTCGGCACGGATCTCTTTTTTCACATAAACCGTGATCTTAGAAAGCCCGGCACGATTCTCGGTTTTCAGATAATAAAGTTCTCCTAGCGACTGTATGGCTTCCTCTAAAATATCAGTTACTTGCGACTGCACCTCTGCGGGAGAAGCCCCCGGATAGGAAGTCAGTACCAATGCTTGTTTGATAGTAAAGGGAGCATCCTCCAGCTTTCCCATTTTAAAATAAGAAAACAGACCTCCTGCCAGCACCAACACCAATAATAAAATAGTGACGGCTCTTTTCTGCAAAAAATACTTCACCAGCTTCATAATGAGTTTGTCTTAGTAGAGATTTCCACTTTCATACCATCCGATAAAAAACGAAGTCCGCTCGTAGCTACCGTTTCACTGGCCCTCAATCCTTCGGTTATGGTAACATAGCCACCGGGAAGCAGATTTCCTTTTTTCACTGTCCGTCGATTCACTTGTCGGGTATTCGTATCAATAACCCACACATATTCACCTTCCGAGGGACGATAACATAATGCCGTTTGGGGAATGGAAACACCTGTCAGATCCGTTGTTCCGGGAGCATCAAAGATTGCTTTTCCCGACATACCCGCCAATAATTTCCCTTCTTTATTAGGTAAAACAGCCGTTAGTAAATAAGAAAGATTATTGCGGGTTGTCCCCTTCGATACTTCCACAATCTGTGCCTTATAATACTTATCGGGCTGGGCATCAAAATAGATCCGGACACTATCTGTGGGGTGTGAGGCAAACGCAATATTCTGAGTAACATAAATCTCTATCTTCAACCGATTTATGTCAATAAAGGATATAACAGGCTGAGCTGGCTTCACATCCTGGTATTTTTCTATATAAACTTCTCCCACATAACCATCAAAAGGAGCTGTCAGACGAGTGTCTCCCAGTTCATTGGAAGCCGTATCGAAAGCAGTTTTGGCAGTAGTATAATCCGCCTTAGTCTTTTCATATGTACTCGCCGAAACATTATTCTTCTCATACAGCTTCTCTATCCGTTCAAATTCAGCTTTAGCTTGGTGATAGATGGCTTCAGCCCGTTCTTTGCGAATATGGAAATCACGCGGGTCTATTTCAGCAATAATACTGCCTTGTTTGTAATGGTTACCGGCATATACATCCAAACGATCAATAGGGCCTCCGACACGAAACGATAGCTCAGAGGTACGAAAAGGTTGTGCGATAAACGGGAACTCCGTTGTCTTGATCCCAGAGGCCGAAACTGCTTGTGCTGTCTTGACAATTAAGTCCTGACTCTGCTTACTGTCTTTATCCGTGCAAGAAAATAGCAACAGGAGAGCAGCTAATAATACACTTATCTTCATATCTTATCTTTTAAATTTTCGACAAAAATAGATAATCGGATAATTCAATAGGGGAGTAAAGATACTGAAGCCGGAAAACTGAAGGTTGAATCTGGAATATACCGGATGAACCAAGAAAGAGGTGGTCAGGAATCCTTGTTAAACAGGGTATGGTATAAAACAAGTCATCCCCTCCGGTCTTTCGACCGAAGGGGATGAACCATCTGAAAAAAACGGCGACTACCTACTCTCCCACTGTTACGCAGTACCATCGGCGTGATCAGGCTTAACTTCTCTGTTCGGAATGGGAAGAGGTGGAACCCTGATGCTATAGTCACCTGAATAAGGCAGACATAATGTACAAAAGTAAATTCAGCGGTCTATTATATAAATAGTGAAGCTAAACGGATATATAAACCATTGAAGGCGGATAAAAGAAAGTCATCGG
>ENA-OQIG01000022-OQIG01000022.1-human-gut-metagenome-genome-assembly--contig:-NODE-22-length-86783-cov-3.723401_pt1 | contig 86783 bp, 99 predicted proteins | sample MGYA00242576_ERZ504741 | MGnify/ENA primary metagenome ERZ504741 (study PRJEB26092, sample SAMD00036436) | human gut metagenome | host: Homo sapiens | study: EMG produced TPA metagenomics assembly of... | reverse complement strand
CAAAAAAGAAAGAGCTTACGCCCTTCGCTTGTGTTTTAGAGCTGTGCTGTTTCGAATGGTTCCAAAACTCCGTGAATCTTACAAACGTCGTTACGGCGGTTTTAGAGCTGTGCTGTTTCGAATGGTTCCAAAACTTGTTTAATCCCACCAGACAACACCACTAAGTTTTAGAGCTGTGCTGTTTTGAAAAAATCTCTAACTAAAACTGTAGTAAAAATTACTTTCAATGTTTTTCAAAAGTTTTCTTTTATGGTAAAATTGAAAGTGAATTTATTTTAGTTAGATAGGTTGGATTGTTTACATGGAAAAAACTTTCTTTATGATTAAACCAGATGGCGTGAAACGCGGACTTGTTAGTGAAGTACTTAAACGTATTGAACGTCGTGGTTTCAAAATTGAAAAATTAGAAATGCGTATGGCAACTCCTGAGTTGTTAGAAAAACACTATGAAGACTTGGTTGATCGTCCATTCTTCCCACTAATCGTTGACTTTATGACAAGTGGTCCAGTGATTGCTGGTGTTATGTCAGGAGAAGAAGTAATTACTTCTTGGCGTACAATGATGGGTGCAACAAACCCTAAAGAAGCTCTTCCAGGAACAATCCGTGGTGATTTTGCTCAAGCGCCAGCTGAAGGTGCTGCAACATTTAACATCGTTCACGGTTCAGATTCACCAGAATCAGTAGAACGCGAAATTGCCCTTTGGTTTGGGGAATAAAATAATTAAGTATGGAATTATTCGGAGCTGAAGTCAGGCTGAGACAAATGGCGCGATTACGAAATTTCGTGAGAAAAAATGGTCCACGAGGTTTTAGAGCTGTGTTGTTTCGAATGGTTCCAAAACTTTTATCTTTTCAGGATAAACTTCTGAATTGTTTTAGAGCTGTGTTGTTTCGAATGGTTCCAAAACCTCCAACTTCCCAAGCATTGTTATTACTTAGTTTTAGAGCTGTGTTGTTTCGAATGGTTCCAAAACGCTTAATTTCGCTTGAAAGTTTAGTGATGTTGTTTTAGAGCTGTGTTGTTTCGAATGGTCCAAACCAATCAACATCTTGTTTGACATGCCAATCTAGTTTTAGAGCTGTGTTGTTTCGAATGGTTCCAAAACCTTTCCAAATTATTGTCAACTCTGTAAAAGGTTTTAGAGCTGTGTTGTTTCGAATGGTTCCAAAACAGGACAAACTAAAAGCTTCTTGCACTCGTGTTTTAGAGCTGTGTTGTTTCGAATGGTTCCAAAACGGCACCAGAGGACATACAAGCTGACATTGAGTTTTAGAGCTGTGTTGTTTCGAATGGTTCCAAAACCGTACACGGTACAATCTGGTGACACGCTTTCGTTTTAGAGCTGTGTTGTTTCGAATGGTTCCAAAACCCTGCAATTCCAATGCCATATTACGACCGTGTTTTAGAGCTGTGTTGTTTCGAATGGTTCCAAAACCATTTAATTTGGTCAGTAGATTTTACAATGGTTTTAGAGCTGTGTTGTTTCGAATGGTTCCAAAACGCGATGTTGTTCAAATCGTCTCAAGTGTGAGTTTTAGAGCTGTGTTGTTTCGAATGGTTCCAAAACATGTAGCAGTAGCTAACTGAGTCATCTTTTGTTTTAGAGCTGTGTTGTTTCGAATGGTTCCAAAACGTAGGCATTTTCTTAATCCACGATGAGAAAGTTTTAGAGCTGTGTTGTTTCGAATGGTTCCAAAACACGTGGATAACGACAGACCCATTCCCAAGTGTTTTAGAGCTGTGTTGTTTCGAATGGTTCCAAAACCATATGAACCAGACCTATACGAATACGATTGTTTTAGAGCTGTGTTGTTTCGAATGGTTCCAAAACACCAATTAGGTTTAACTGTTGACAGTCGCATGGTTTTAGAGCTGTGTTGTTTCGAATGGTTCCAAAACTGTGGCTACTAAATATGAATACACCAAAACCCCACCTAGTTCGTCACTGGGTGGGGTAATCTATGTGGGTCATAGGTTTGTAATGAGTTGAGTTTTTATTACCTTTGGTTAAATAATAGCGCTTTCTGCAAAACTTGTAAAATGATTTGCGGTAGCTGATTTTAGCGATATTTATCGTGCCTAGAAAACTTTTTATAGCACCAGTGGTGTTTATTTGTTATAATAGAAATAATGAATAATTGTATAGGATTATAGATAGATGGATATTCAAGAATTAAAAAAACGACAAGAAAAGATTCGCAATTTCTCAATTATTGCGCATATTGACCACGGAAAGTCAACTTTGGCTGACCGTATTTTGGAAAAAACTGAAACTGTCTCTAGTCGTGAAATGCAAGCTCAACTCTTGGATAGTATGGATTTGGAACGTGAACGTGGTATCACAATCAAATTGAATGCGATTGAGTTGAATTACACAGCTAAAGATGGTGAAACTTACATTTTCCACTTGATTGACACACCAGGCACGTTGACTTTTCATATGAAGTGTCTCGTTCACTTGCAGCCTGTGAAGGTGCTATTTTGGTTGTCGATGCGGCACAAGGTATCGAAGCTCAAACACTTGCCAATGTGTATTTAGCACTTGATAATGACTTGGAAATCTTGCCAGTTATCAATAAAATCGATTTGCCAGCTGCTGACCCTGAACGTGTTCGTCAAGAAATCGAAGATGTTATTGGACTTGATGCGTCAGAAGCAGTACTTGCTTCTGCAAAAGCCGGTATCGGGATTGAAGAAATCCTTGAGCAAATCGTTGAGTACGTGCCAGCGCCAGCAGGTGATGTTGAAGCACCACTTCAAGCACTTATCTTTGACTCAGTTTACGATGCTTACCGTGGAGTTATCCTTCAAGTACGTATCGTCAATGGTATGGTGAAACCTGGAGATACTATTCAATTGATGTCAAATGGCAAAACATTTGATGTCACTGAAGTGGGTATCTTCACACCAAAAGCAGTGGGTCGTGATTTCCTAGCAACTGGTGACGTTGGTTATATCGCCGCCTCAATTAAGACAGTAGCCGATACTCGTGTGGGTGATACTGTTACACTTGCGGACAATCCAGCAGCAGAACCACTTCATGGTTACAAACAAATGAATCCGATGGTCTTTGCAGGTCTCTATCCAATCGAATCAAATAAATACAATGACCTTCGTGAAGCGCTTGAAAAACTTCAATTGAATGATGCCAGTCTTCAATTTGAACCAGAAACATCTCAAGCTCTTGGTTTTGGTTTCCGTTGTGGTTTCTTGGGACTTCTTCACATGGATGTTATCCAAGAACGTTTGGAACGTGAGTTTAACATTGATTTGATCATGACAGCTCCGTCCGTTGTATACCATGTCAATACGACTGACGGGGACATGCTTGAAGTGTCAAACCCTTCTGAATTCCCAGATCCAACTAAGGTGGCAAGTATTGAAGAACCATACGTTAAGGCACAAATCATGGTTCCACAAGAATTTGTCGGAGCAGTTATGGAACTTGCGCAACGCAAACGTGGTGATTTTGTCACAATGGATTACATCGATGAAAACCGTGTTAATGTCATTTACCAAATCCCACTTGCTGAAATTGTCTTTGATTTCTTTGATAAATTGAAATCATCAACACGTGGTTATGCAAGCTTTGATTACGAAATTTCAGAATACCGCAAATCTAAATTGGTTAAAATGGATATTCTGCTTAACGGAGATAAAGTCGATGCGCTTAGCTTCATCGTTCACAATGAATTTGCCTATGAACGTGGTAAATTAATCGTTGAAAAATTGAAGAAAATCATTCCACGTCAACAATTCGAAGTGCCAATTCAAGCAGCTATCGGTCAAAAAATCGTGGCTCGTTCAGATATTAAAGCCCTTCGTAAAAACGTTTTGGCTAAATGTTATGGTGGTGACGTTTCTCGTAAACGTAAATTGCTTGAAAAACAAAAAGCAGGTAAAAAACGTATGAAAGCTATCGGTTCTGTTGAAGTGCCACAAGAAGCCTTCCTGTCAGTACTTTCAATGGATGATGAAAGTAGTAAAAAATAAACTATTAAACAGCTGAATTTTCAGCTGTTTTTCTACTTATTTCAGCCATAAAAAGAGAATAACTAGAGAGTTGTGCAAATTTTCAGTATTTTTATGGTACAATAGAATTAAAACTAAACCGTGGGAGAGTTGTATGAAATTATTGACAAATGTGTCACAATTACAAGGAACCTTGCGTGTTCCTGGCGATAAATCAATTAGCCACCGTTCAATCATGTTTGGAAGTCTTGCTAAGGGAAAAACGACTGTTCGCGATATTTTGCGTGGCGAAGATGTTTTGTCAACGATGCAAGTTTTTCGTGATTTGGGTGTAGATATTCAAGATGATGGTGAGCTTGTTACTATCACTGGTGTTGGCTTTGATGGACTTAAAGCACCTCAAAATAAACTTGATATGGGAAATTCAGGGACATCAATTCGCTTGATTTCAGGTGTTTTTGCTGGGCAAGATTTCACCGTTGAAATGTTTGGAGATGATAGTTTATCAAAACGCCCTATGGACCGTGTGACGATTCCGCTTCGCCAAATGGGTGTTGAGGTCTCAGGTCAGACTGAGCGTGACTTGCCACCACTTACTATGCATGGTAGCAAAGCTTTAAAACCAATTCACTACCAACTTCCTGTGGCATCTGCTCAGGTGAAATCAGCTCTTATCTTTGCTGCTTTGCAGGCAGATGGCGAATCAGTCATCATTGAAAAAGAAAAAACACGTAATCATACTGAAGATATGATTGTCCAATTTGGCGGAGAAATTAATGTCAATGTCAAAGAAATTCGCATCAAAGGTGGTCAAGAATTCACTGGTCAAGATGTTGTTGTTCCAGGTGATATTTCTTCAGCAGCTTTCTGGTTAGTTGCAGGGCTTATTGTTCCAAATGCTAACGTGGTGCTTGAAAATGTTGGTATCAATGAAACACGTACAGGTATTCTAGATGTCATTGAAGCAATGGGTGGAAAAATGACTATTTCAGATGTTGATGACATTGCCAAATCAGCAACAATTACGGTGGAAACATCTGAACTTCACGGCACTGAAATTGGTGGTGAAATCATTCCACGCTTGATTGATGAATTGCCAATTATTGCGCTTCTTGCTACCCAAGCAAGTGGCACAACAGTCATTCGTGATGCTGAAGAGTTAAAAGTCAAAGAAACAGATCGTATCCAAGTAGTGGTAGATGCTTTGAATGCTATGGGAGCTGATATTACACCAACAGATGACGGTATGATTATCAAAGGAAAAACACCGCTTCATGGTGCTAAAATCAATACCTTCGGTGACCACCGTATCGGTATGATGGCGTCAATTGCCGCGCTTTTGGTGTCAGAGGGTGATGTTGAGTTAGAGCGAGCAGAAGCAATCAACACAAGCTACCCAAGCTTCTTTAGTGATTTGGAGGTCTTGTCACATGGCTAGAATTATTATTGGATTTATGGGATCTGGTAAATCAACCATTTCCTCACTTTTAGATAAAGATTATATCGACATGGATGCTTTGATTACAGAGCGTATTGGCATGTCAATTGCGGACTTTTTTGAAAAAGAAGGCGAAGCAAAATTCCGTGAGATTGAATCACAAGTTCTAGCAGAATTGGTGGATTCTGACCACGTTATTTCAACGGGTGGTGGTGTTGTGATTAATCCGATTAATCGTGAGATTTTGGCAAAAAATCCTGAAACCATCTACCTTAAAGCTGATTTTGAAATCCTTTATGACCGCATTAAAAATGATAGCCAAAATGTCCGTCCGCTATTTGTTAATAACAGTAAAGAAGCGTTCAAGGCTATCTTTGATGGACGTAGAGACATGTATGAGTCTGCGGCTACCCGCATTATTGAAGTTACTGGCAAAACACCAGAAGAAATTGTTGAGGAAATTGGATGAAAGTTGGCTATTTAGGACCAAATGGTTCTTTTACGCACAATGTTGCGGTTAAGGCATTTCCTAGCGCTGATAGGGTGTCTTTTGGCAACATCACAGAAGTGATTAAATCTTATGAAGAAGGTGTAGTTGATTACGCTATTATTCCTGTTGAAAATTCCATTGAAGGGTCAGTTCATGAAACCTTGGACTACCTTTTTCATCAAGCACAAATTGAAGCAGTTGCTGAAATGATTCAACCGATTAAACAACAGCTTCTAGCAACTTCGCAGGATAAGGTGATTGAAAAAATTTTCTCACATCCGCAGGCTATTGCTCAAGGGAAAAAATACACCAAGTCTCACTATCCAAATGCTCAAATTGAAATGACAGCGAGCACTGCCTATGCTGCGCGTTTTATTGCTGAAAATCCTGATAAGCCATTTGCAGCGATTGCTCCAGTTGCTGCCGCAAAAGAATACGGCTTAGAGATTATCGCCAAAGACATCCAAGAAATGGATGAAAACTACACGCGCTTTTGGGTGCTTGGTCGAAAGAAATACGCTTTTGAATTGACTAAGTGTCAACAAAAAGTGTCTCTTACTTTAACTCTGCCAGATAATCTTCCAGGGGCACTTTATAAGGCTTTGTCTGTATTTGCATGGAGAGGAATTAACTTGACTAAAATCGAAAGTCGCCCTTTAAAGACAGCTCTCGGAGAGTATTTTTTCATCGTCGATGTTGATAACACCAATGAAGCCCTGGTCTCTTTTGCCTTAGAAGAATTGCATTTGTTGGGTATTGATTATAAAATGCTCGGAAATTACGACGTTTACAAGTTATGATTTCGTTCTGATGTCATTTTTTAGTATAATATTAGTATAGTCGTTTCGTTAAACTTGTACTGACTTTAGTATAGCTAGATTGAAAGAGTGGTATGAGATATGGCACAAGATAAATTAAGTCGACATGAAGAATTAAGATATGAATACCTTTTGCGAAATTTAGAATATCTAAATCCGCAGCAAAAGGAAGAATTTGGTTATCTCTATCATAAAAAGCAGATGATTATGCGAGAGATGTCATCTGGTTATCCTTCGTCTGCCAATAAAGAGCCAAATTATGAGCGTTATGACGATTATGGTGACTATTATGAGTATTATGATTACTACGATGATGACTATGACGATGATTATGATAATCAAGTCACTTCACAAGGTCTGCCAAAATATCCGCAGGCAAAAAAGTCACGTTCTTCAAAGCGAAAGAAAAAGTCAAAAAAGCAAACTTCTTATTTAGATTATTACGAAGGAATCGCACACGAAGAACCTAAGGCGACCAAAGCAAAGAAGCCCAAAAAGAAGAACCATAAAAAACGTTTTAAGCATTTTTTGCAATTTTGTGGTTTCTTAGTTGTTATTGTTATGATTGGCATGGTTTACATGTTTTATCATGGGGTTCACGAAGTTTCTAGTGGCGAGACGAATTATTCTGCTGCAGTGGTAGAACCTTTTAACGGTCAAGATAGTCGTGACGGGACTAATATTTTGATTCTTGGCAGTGATAAGCGGATTTCGCAAGGCTCATCTGATGCTAGAACAGATACCATCATGGTGATGAATATTGGCAACAAAGAAGGTAAAGTTAAACTAGTTAGCTTCATGCGTGATACTTTGGTGAATATTAATGGTGTCAGCTATAATGACTATGCTAATGACCAAAAGCTAAATGTGGCATTTAACATTGGTGAACAAGATGACCGTCAAGGTGCTGAGCTCATGCGCAAAACCTTGAAGGATAATTTTGATATTAACGTCAAGTATTATGTCATGGTTGATTTTGAAACCTTCGCAGAAGCTATCAATACGCTCTTTCCAAAAGGCGTAAAGATAGATGCCAAGTTTGGTACGGTTGATGGTCAAGAAGTGTCATCGGTTGAAGTACCAGATGACCTTAACATACAAGCAGATGGTAGTGTTCCTAATCAGACCATTGAAGTTGGTCAACAACGCATGGATGGACGAACTTTGCTAAATTATGCGCGTTTTCGTAAGGATGATGATGGCGATTATGGTCGTACACAACGTCAACAACAAGTGGTTTCAGCAATCGTCAATCAAATCAAAGATCCTTCAAAACTCTTTACAGGCTCAGCAGCAATCGGCAAAATCTATGCCCTCACCTCAACTAATATTTCTTATCCATTTCTTATCAAAGAAGGTTTGGGTGTGGTAACAAGTGGTCAAAAAGGAATTGAGCAAAAGACAGTCCTGCGGAAGGCGACTGGACCGATGATTACGATATGTATGGTGGTCTTGGAATTGCTATTGATTTTAATAAATATCAAAAAGAGTTGAAGGACCTTGGGCTACGTTAATAATATGATATAATAGAGAGGCAGTTAAGCTTCTCTATTTTTTATAGTGAAGAAACCGAGAATAAGGTATTACTGATGGCTTATATAAGTCAGGCATGAAAGGAAAATATGTTAGAAAAAAATAGACATTGTAGAGGTTGAAATCACAGATTTATCACACGAAGGAGCAGGGGTTGCCAAAGTTGATGGCTTCGTCTTTTTTGTTGAAAATGCTCTTCCAGGTGAAAAAATCAAGATGCGCGTCTTGAAAGTGAAGAAAAATATTGGTTTTGGTAAGGTTGAAGAATACCTCATTATTTCTAAACACCGTAACCAAGATTTGAATGTGGATTACTTGCGTACAGGAATTGCGGATTTTGGACACTTGGCTTACGCTGAACAGTTGAAATTCAAACGCAAACAAGTTGCTGATAACTTGTACAAAACAGCTGGTATTTCAGATGTTGAAGTGTTAGAAACACTTGGGATGGAGCATCCTTACGCCTACCGTAACAAAGCACAAGTACCAGTTCGTCGTGTTAATGGGCAGTTGGAAACTGGCTTTTTCCGCAAACATTCACATGACTTGATGCCAATTTCTGATTTTTACATTCAAAATAAAGAAATTGACCGTTTGATTAATTTCACCCGTGATTTGCTTCGTCGTTTTGACCTTAAACCATACGATGAAAAAGAGGAAACTGGTTTAATTCGTACCTTGATGGTTCGTCGTGGACACTACTCTGGTGAATGATGCTTGTTTTTGTCACAACACGTCCGAAAATTTTCCGCATCGAGCAAATCATCGAAAAAATTGTCGCAGAATTTCCAGCGGTGAAATCAATCATCCAAAACATTAACGATAAAAATACCAATGTCATTTTCGGCAAGGAATTTAGAACGCTTTATGGTAAAGACACGATTGTTGACAGCATGCTTGGCAATCAATATGAAATTTCAGCACGTTCATTCTATCAAGTGAACACTGAAATGGCTGAAAAACTTTACCAAACAGCCATTGATTTTTCTGATTTGACAGCTGATGATATCGTGATTGATGCTTATTCTGGTATTGGAACTATCGGTCTTTCATTTGCGAAAAACGTCAAAGCTGTTTACGGTGTTGAAGTGATTGAAGAAGCTGTTGAAGATGCAAAACGCAATGCTGCGCTTAATGGCATTACCAATGCGCATTATGTGGCAGATTCAGCAGAGCATGCTATGGCAACATGGAGTAAAAATGGTATCAAACCAAGCGTTATCTTGGTTGACCCACCACGTAAAGGTTTGACAGAAAACTTCATCAAAGCAAGCGTAGCTATGCAGCCAGAAAAAGTTACTTACATCTCATGTAACCCAGCAACCATGGCGCGTGACATCAAGCTCTACCAAGAATTCGGCTACAAACTCCAAAAAGTACAGCCAGTGGATTTGTTCCCGAATACACACCATGTTGAGACGGTAGTATTGATGTCAAGGGTGAATAATTAAGGGTGTATAAGATAAGCAAATAAAGGCTTTCCGTGGTTTGAGGTCTGGTTCTAAGCCGGAAGGATAATCACGGATTTTTGCTTTGAGGGAAGTTATCCAAGAGCGGTGGATTACTCACCGGATTTACGAATTTGAATATAGGTTTGGTGAGTTGAAAAGATTGCTGGCAAAAATGTGGATTTAGGTATCGATAAGGAAGATAAAGTCCAAAAAGAACCGATGGAATTCTATAGCATGTCTGATTTTCTTAGAGGACAACCATCAAAATTAATTACTGGTTTATCAGATGAAGATAAAACAGCTTTTGTTTTGAAAAATGGGAAGCCTATAGCAGTTCATATCTCCCACGAGAGATATGAAAGATTATTAAAAGCAGGTATAGATATTACTGAATACTAAATATAAAACACATAATAGATGAGAGAGGTTAAATGAATGGCTGTGAAAAAATCAGAATTGTATTCCCTTATCCGAGGACTTAAGTAAGAAATAGGCCATCTAAAAAACAATGGAAAGTCTAGGCTAAGGCGATAATCTAATAAGAATTCCACATGAATTCACTTGCATTTACTAGACTCATGAATACTTGGAAATAAATAAACAAGTCCCAAAATAAGTTATGAAAGGAGTATCTGAATGTCGAAAAAGGATTCCAAGCAAGATATAAGAAAAAAACTCTATAATCCTTCCTCACACATTCATCATCACAAACATGAGGCAGGTTCACAGGTTTCATGTATCAGTGTTGTTCCAATCTTTAATCATCTAGAAGAAGAACAGATGGAAGAAATTATGAAAGTCATGAAGTCAATTTCATATAAAAAGGGTGAAGTGCTTTATCGAGAAGGAGATACATCTAATGTCTTATATGTTGTAAGTAATGGTAAAATTAGAATCTACCGTTTATCTGAGTCTGGAAAAGAGCAATTGTTGAGAATTTTAAATCCAGGAGATTTTACAGGAGAATTAGCTCTGTTTCGCGAATCAATCCATGAAGCGTATGCAGAAGCGATGATTGATACCGATGTATGTATGATTAGTAAAAATGACTTACAAGAATTTTTATTAAAGTACCCTACGATATCTTTGAAGATTTTAGCTGAGTTTTCTAACCGACTGGAAATATCAGAAAAACAAATAACTAGATTTGTCACCGAGAAAGTGGAGGCTAGATTAGCGTTGTTTCTTGCAGAGTGTACAGATGGCGGAGATAGTCCAACAGAAATTGAATTACCAATGAGTAAAAAGGATTTAGCCTCTTATTTAGGAACGACACCAGAAACGATAAGTAGAACGTTGGCTGATTTTGAAGAGGCAGGTTATATAAAGCAAAAAAGAAACAGAAAGATTGAGATTTTAGATTTAGATGGTTTGTTGCTGATATAGCAGATAATCTTAAAATAAAAAATAGAACAGTTGGTATTAATTTAAAAATACCAACTGTTCTATTTTTCTGCGTAAAAAGAACAAACTTGATGTAGATCAAGTTAATATCTTTTAATCCCTTATATAATGTAATCACCCCCCAAAAAAAGAAAGAAGGAAAAAACATGTCAAAAAAATTAGATTTTAATCAAGTTAAGGAAATACATTTAAAAACATTAGCACAGTATGTACCAGTTGTAGCACGAGTTCATGGCGGCAATCATCCAGAATTTCACCAAGTTCGTGAAGTATATGATAAGCTTGCAAAAAAATTAAAAGATACAGGAAGGGGAAAACCTGACTTAGTAGATGAATTTGTAAAGTTACGTAAAATTACAGACAATTATACAGTTCCAGAGGATGTTTGTGAAAGCTATGAAGCAGTATATAACCTGTTGGCAGAATTAGATAAAGCATATGAATCATAAAAGAAACAAGTGATACAATTAATAAAAATCATAATAGGAAGGAGTATGAATATGCAAAAATTAATTTTAGGAAGAAAGAATCATATTACAATAGTAAGTGCAATTTTAATAATAATTGCATATGTTAGTAAATTAGGATTTCAAAACGAACCTATAGCCATATGGTCACTAATAATTGCCTCTGTTTTAGGAGTTATACCGATTGCCATCCAAGCGTATCAAGCACTCAGAGTTAAAGTAGTCAGTATTGATGTGTTAGTGACCATTGCAGTCATTGGCGCGTTTCTAATTAGAAATTATAAGGAGTCAGCAATTGTTATCTTTTTATTTCTATTTGGAGCTTATCTAGAACAAAGAACATTGAATAAAACACGTTCTGCAATAAAAGAATTAACTGAAATGGCGCCTGAAGTTGCTCTAAAGCAACTGAAAAATGGTGAGTTTGAAGAAGTAGAAATAGATGAAGTTGATGTAGGAGATATTTTGCTTGTTAAAACGGGTGCAAAAATCCCAGTTGACGGTACAGTGTTAACAGGAGAAGGGCATATTAATGAAGCAAGTATTACAGGAGAAGCGGTTCCTGTAAGTAAAAAGAAAGATTCGGGGGTATATGCCGGAACAATTTTAGAAAATGGAACTATTCAAATCACTGCTGATCGTGTAGGTGAGGATACTACTTTTGGTAAAATCATTGAGTTGGTTGAAGAAGCACAGGATTCAAAATCAGAAGCAGAACGTTTCATTGATAGATTTTCTAAATACTACACACCAGCTGTTTTAGTTATCTCTTTTATTGTATGGATATTTTCAAGGGATATTGAACTTGCAATTACAATATTAGTTTTAGGATGTCCAGGAGCATTGGTAATCGGTGTACCGGTTTCAAACGTCGCGGGGATTGGCAATGGAGCACGTCATGGAGTCCTTCTAAAAGGTAGCGAGGTTATTAGTGACTTTAGCAGACTAGATACCATGGTATTTGACAAAACAGGTACATTAACAATAGGAAATCCCAAAGTAGCTGATAAAGAAATTTATGCAGATAATGTATATGAAGTATTAGGGTATCTAGCAAGTGTTGAAAAGGAATCAGATCATCCATTAGCAAAAGCAGTTGTAGAATATATTGGAGATATAAAATTATATACAATTGAAAAAACAGATGTTGTAAAAGGTGGAGGAATTGTAGCTCATGTAGAAGGTCATAAAGTTGCAGTCGGTAATGTGGCACTAATGGAGCAAGAAAATATTCTTTTAAGTGAAAAAGCTCGTACAGATATTGCCAGATTTGAGAAAGATGGAAATTCACTTGTTTTAACATCAGTTGATGGTGAATTAAAAGCATTGATGGGTATTCGTGATCAAATTCGCCCGGGTGTAAAAGATGATCTTAAAAAGTTGAAAAAACTTGGTGTTAAAAATCTAGTAGTTCTTTCTGGTGATAACCAAGGAACAGTTGATTTAGTAGCACGTGAACTAGGTCTTACAGAGGCCCACGGGCATATGTTGCCGGAAGATAAATCAGCATATATTAAAGTACTGCAAGGAAGAGGTCAAATTGTTGCATTTGTTGGGGACGGAGTAAATGATAGTCCTTCACTAGCTCTAGCACAAATTGGAATTGCTATGGGAAATGGAACAGATGTAGCAATCGAAACTTCAGATGTTGTTTTAATGAATTCAGATTTCAGCCGCTTGCCACATGCATTAGGTTTAACAAAAGCAACCGCTAATAACATGCTTCAAAATATTATTATTGCAGTAGGGGTTGTATTAGTCCTTCTTGCCAGCGTATTTTTTAGTGATTGGATGAATATGTCAATCGGAATGTTAGTACACGAAGCAAGCATATTAGTGGTCATTTTAAATGGCATGAGGTTGCTACGCTACAAACTATGAAAATAAACAACAAATTAAGCTGTTGATGCAAATCAATTTAATGATGATAATAATCGAGTATAATAAAATCGGTATAAACTAAAGGAGAGAAGAAAATGCAAAAAGCAACGATTCAATTAGAAACATTAACATGTCCGTCTTGTATGCAAAAAATAGAGAATGGTGTAAAATCTTTGGACGGGGTAAGTAAAGAGAGTTTAAAAGTACTATTTAATTCAAGCAAGGTGAGGGTGGAATTTGACGATGAAAAAGTATCTATAAAAGACATTGAACATGTTATCGACAAATTAGGTTATGAAGTATTAAAATCCCAGGTCAAAAATATTTAAGTAGCGAACCAATTAAGTTTGTATGGAAGATAGTGTTTTGGAAGCATTTTTTCCTAAGAACTGTATTAGAGGAGCTATGTAATAAATCCATACTTTGACTGATATGTTCTCACATACGAAAGCCTCTGTGGATATGTTTCCACAGAGAAAATTTTCGATAAAAGCATTTGAGCCAATATTTCTTGACAGCTATGAATTCATCTCAAAACATGCTGAATGTGTAAGTTTATTAATTAAAAACGCAGAATAAGAATTTAGCTTGCTTTTGAATTTTAAGGTAAGCTGCTGAAACTATCCACTGGATAGTTTCACTCCCAAATACGCACCATGTTGAGGCAGTATCACTGCTTGTACGAGTTTCTGAAACAGCGAAGTAGGGTTATTTTTAGCTATTATTAAGTAGGATTGTATTGAATAAATACTTTTATGTATAAAATATTTTAGTGAAGACATTGTAGTTATGCCTTCGCTTTTTTATTTTTCAAATAGCAATTAACCCATAACAATAATAATGATTCCTTCAAAGGCTAGAAGTAATATAGTTAATAACCTATTGTTTTTCATATAAATTTCCTCACTTTCATTTTATATTTTATGATAAAATACTGAAAATTAAGAAATCTCCCGTATATGCATATCAGAGGTGCAATATGAAAAAGTTGGAAAAATTTTTAAAAAGTTTCGTGAATCTAGAGGATTACGACTAAAAGATGTTGTAAAAGCAGGTATATCAACATCTCAGTTATCACGTTTTGAAAATGGTGAGACTGATCTAACAATTTCAAAGTTTATAGCTGTTTTAGATGAGGTTAATGTACCGATTGAGGAATTTATGTATGCTGTTTATGACTTTCATCGTGATGAATTAAGTGAGCTTTTGTTAAAGGTTAATTGTTTTGTATCTAATCATGATGTTGAAGGTATGAAAAAATTACTTTATAGACAAATGGAGTCAAATTCTAAGCGGAGCAAATTTCATCAAATAAATACTATTTTGTTAAAAATTAGATTACAAGATTTATCGGTAGAGACTTATTATTCTAGTGATAATTTATCTTATTTAACAAATTATTTATTTAGTGTTGAATACTGGGGATATTACGAATTATTAATATTTGCAAATACACTAGATGTCTTAAATCATGATGCTTTTATGGTTTTGGTTAGAGAAATGTGTAGGTGTTCAGATTTTTATAAAGAAATACCAAAGAATAGGCGAATAATTTCATTGATGTTATTAAATGGATATATCACATGTGTTGAAAGAGGAAAATTTCTGGATACTCTGTATTTTGAAAAACAACTAAAGCAATGTTTTTTCACTGAGACCGAAATCTATGAGAGGTTAGTATTTCAGTATGTATAACACTTGATACGAAAGAAGTGGTTTGCCAAATGGCAGTTTCGCTATCTTGGTATGCGAGCTAATTTATTTGCGCACTATTACGAGGACACAAGGAAACTTTCAAAACAAAACTTGATGGCATTTACAAAGGCTAGTAGCTTGTATCAAGCAAAACCAAGTTTGAAAGAATCATCAGCGCGTGTTCGTATCATTGTTGGAGAAAAAGAAGCTAAGAGAATGCTTGCTTCAGCAAGGTATTTACATAATTTTTTACCAGACAGTCGCTTGGAAATCAAAGCGGGTCTGGCTCACGGTCAATATGCGATTAACCAGCTAGATTTGTATGTGAAAGAGCTCTTGGAGAACTTATGATTAAGGAGTGAATGATATAGCATCGAGTAAGAATACTTAGTTTTATATTAGACAAGCTTTCAGAAATTCCAGAGATTTCCTACCGTGCAATCATGGGAGAATATATCCTTTATTATCGTGGTAAGCTCATTGGTGGGATTTATGACAATCGTTTTTTGATTAAACCCACTAAGTCTGCTACTGCTTTATTACCAGAAGCAAGGCTTGAACTTCCCTATGATGGTGCTAAAAAGATGCTTTTAGTTGATCATCTTGATGACAAAGCTTTACTCAGCCGCTTGCTGCAAGCCGTGTACGAAGAACTACCAGAACCTAAGAAAAAAAGAAACTAGCCTATCAAAGGTTAGTTTTTCTTTTGTCATAATCATCTGATTTTGCTACAATGAAAACAAAGGGTGATAACGTTTTCTTAAGTGGAAAGGAGGTATTGGTTATGAAATACATCCAGGTGACAAAGGAAAATTTGGAAAAAGAGCATATTTGTTGTGCTATTTCTAACACCAAAGATGCTCAGGTATCCTCCAAAAAAGCTTGGCTATCTGAACGTTTTGATGAAGGACTTGTTTTTCTAAAAAATGTTGAACGTGGCAAGTGTTTCATTGAGTATATCCCTGCAGAAAAGGCTTGGAATCCTATTGAGACAGAAGATTACATATATATTGATTGTCTCTGGGTTTTGGGTTCTTTAAAAGGGCATGGTTACTCGACTGATTTGCTGGAGGCTTGTATCGCTGATAGCAAAGCTAAAGGGAAGAAAGGCTTGTGCATTCTTTCGGCTGCTAAGAAGAAACCTTTTCTTGCTGATCCAAAGTATTTAGCCTACAAAGGTTTTAAGGTGGCAGATGAAGCTGATAATGATATTCAACTTTGGTATTTGCCGTTTTCTAATGAGGCTAAAGTACCTAGTTTTAAAGCTTGTGTCAAACACTCTCACATTTTTATGTGAATCGCTGTGGGTTTAAGATTGTTGAATTTTTTAATAACCATCACAAAGATCCTGATGATGAAGGTTCAGAAATGTTTCGATTTGAAAAACGCTTATAGTTTTAGATTTTAGGAGGGCAATATTATGACTAAAGGAAATGGTATCTTAATTGGTATGGGATTTGGAGTAGCCATTGGTGCAGGAATAGGTTTTCTAACACATAATATTGGGCTTTGGATGTCGCTTGGTATTGCCTTTGGGGTTATGGTTGGACTATTTATTGACAAAGATGACGATGATGAAGGTGAGTAGTTTATCAGACGATTGAATCTATAAAGAATAAGATGTTAAACTGTAGCTTTTCTGGCTGCAGTTTTTTGAATATTTTAAAGGATGATACAAGATAAAAACTAAAAAACAGTTGTTCTTTGTTAGTGCTGTCTTTTTTTGCTACAACAAAAGTATCATAATATTCTGATAATTAAAAAGGAGGTTTCTGGATGAAAACAGTACTTGTAACGGGGGCCACAGTTTTTGTTAGCAAGTATACAGCGGCTTACTTTGTTAAAAAAGCTATGACGTCTATGTGCTCAACCGAAATACCAAGACACAAGTTGAAGGCGTGACCGTTATATTAAGGATTTGTGCCGTATGATGGAAGCTATTATTGAAAAGCGGCCAAAAGAACACCTCTATAATGTTGGAAATACTGAAGTTATAAGTACTCGCCAGTGGGTGAAGCTCTGCTATGCCTGCAGAAATAAAATTCCAGAATTCATCGAAGTTTTTGGTGAGGTTAATCAGCGCAATTACTTTAGTTTTTACGATTATGAGTTCTTTTTAGATGTTGAAAGGCAAAAAAAGCTCTTGTCTGATTTGACACCAGTAGCAATCAGTTTAAAAGAATCCTACACATGGCATGAAAACCACGTCTTCGATGTCAAAAAGAGACCATTTTTTGATTATATTGAAAAATATTTGAAGGGATAAAGGAGAGATTATGAAGCAAACTTATTTAGAAGATAGTAAGTATGTTGACTATTACCATCCTGAGATTTAAAAGTATGCTCTTGAGTTAAAGGAAAAAAGTAGTGACCAAATTGACTTGGTAAAAAATGCTTTTCATTTTGTGAGAGATGATATCCACCATTCATGGGATGTTAAAGATAAGCGCGTGACAGTTTCAGCGAGTGATTGTCTTCGTGAAGGGGTTGGCATTTGTTGGACAAAAGCTAATCTTTTAGCAGCACTACTTCGTGCTAATGGTACTCCATCAGTTTTTTCTTATCAGCGCTTGATACTTGGAACTACTCCAGATATGGGCTATTGCATCCATGCTCTTAATACTGTCTATCTTGATTCTATAGGAAAATGCTTCGCCTAGATGCTAGAGGAAATAAGAAAAATGTTCAAGCAGAGTTTTCGTTAGATGGTGATAAACTTGCTTTTTATCCTAATGATATTGGAGAGATTGACTATCATGATAATCATTCACAACCAGATCGAGGTTTAATGGCAGTTCTTGAAAAAAGTACTGATGCCATTGACATGTATTTACATCATTTACCAGACAAATTAACTGAAGACATAAACTAAAGCGCGTGATAACTAACCGAGAAGAATTACCTGACCAAAGAAAGAGGTTATAGTATGGCAGCTGATATTGAATACAAATCTATCCAGAGTTTTAAGTGCAGTGATTTGGAACATCTGTTCCTTTCGGTGGAGTGGTCTTCGGGGCATTACCCTGAAAAGTTAGTTCTTGCTATGTAGAATTTTAGTACTGTTTATTCAGCGTGGGACGGCGACCAATTAGTTGGCACGATTTGTGCCATGGATGATGGGGTGATGAATGCTTATATTCATTATTTGCTTGTTGATCCTGTCTGTCAAGGTCACACGATTGGAAGTAAGTTGATTCAACTGGTCAAAGAAAAATACAAATCCTTTATGAGAATTGCTGTGATTGGCTACAATAAGGAGATTGATTTCTATGAAAATTGTGGTTTTGTTAAAAGCGAAAATTGCTCACCTTTGTTTATCACCTCTTTGTGGACTTAAGACTTACTATTACATAATGTAAATCATTTTTTATAATAACGCTTTCTTAAAAGTGTGATATACTTAAGTTAACAGATATGAAAGGGGCGCCCATATGGATAATGAATACATGCAAAAAGCTATTGAAGAGGCTTACGAAGGGATTAAAAAAGGAGATGGTGGCCCCTTTGGTGCGGTTATCGTAAAAGATGGCAAGATCATTGCTAGTGGACACAACATGGTCCTAGCTCACCACGATCCAACGGCACATGGAGAAGTGACGGCAATCAGAGCAGCATGTCAAATGCTTAGCACGCATGATTTGTCAGGAACAAGTTTGTTTACAACTGGAGAGCCGTGTCCAATGTGTCTAGCAGCTTGTCTTTGGGCAAATATTGATAAAGTTTATTATGGTTGTACAATTGCTGATAACGCCATGATTGGTTTTCATGACCAACGCTTTGATGAGCTCATGGGAGGACGAAAAAATCTCCCTGAAGACTACCTTGTTCAGCTTGGTCATGATGATTGTTTGAAACTCTTTAAAGATTATCAAAACATGCAACATAATCTCTACTAAGAAATTATAGATAAGTTAAATCGACTGTAGCACAAGTTGTTACAGCTTTTTTTCTTGATAAAGTGATATAATGCTAGGGAGTCGATGTCAATTTAGAAGGTGAGTGTAAGTTTAGTCATGTTATGTCATGAATTTGGTGATTCTTCAAAACCGATTATCATCTTCTTATCAGGAACCATGTGTCACTGGTATACTAACTTTGCAAAAGTTATTCCTAGTTTGATAGAAGATTTTTTTGTCGTTGTTGTTTCTTACACGGGATTTGATATGAAAGGCAGAAGTGATTACACGTCGGTTTTAGCAGAAGTTGAAAAGATTGAAGTACATATCAAGCATTCTTATTAGGGAAAAGTGTTAGCTATCTATGGTTCCTCACTTGGTGGGACTTTTGTAGCACATTTAGTCGCAAGAAGAAAAATCCAGTTATCTTATGCGGTGATTTGCACCTCTGATTTTGACCAGTCAGGTCGCCTGCCTGCTTATTTGAAGAGTAAACTCTTGGTTAAGTTGATGTGGCCATATGTGACAAAAGGGTGCTTTAAGCCAAAATGTCTGCATAGCTATTTTGAAAAAGTATCTGATACAGATTCTTATGTAAAAGAAATTTTTTCCTTTGTAAAAGGGACGGAGTTTGTCAGCAAGACATCGCTCTTTAATCAATATTTTTTTGACTTAATTACACATTACCTTGTCATGTAGAAAGCAGCGACTGTCAGGTGCACATTTTTTACGCGCAGAAGATGGGAAAGAAATATTTGAAACGCTATAATAATCATTTTAAAAATGCCATTATTCACCCTCAAGAGTATCGCTACGAGGAACTCTTGGTATCTTATCCTGAAAAATGGCGCCAATGTATCAAGCAAATTTGTCTAAAACCACAAAGAAGAAAGTCTGAGGGAATCTCAGATTTTTTTATTTCGGAAAATATTCTGAAAACTTGAGATGGTATTTTTGACGATTTTCAAAAATAGGGTCTAAAACGTCGTGCAGCGCTTTTTTTGAGTTTGAAATGTTTTTTCATTCTTAAGAATGTTTTTGATGGAATAATGGGCAAAAAATGCGTAAATACTAAGTTATTTTATCCGATGAGACCTAGAATTCTAATTTTCGGTGTGATAAAATGATAACGTCAGTTCTTGTAAGGGTCTGAGAACAAATAAAAGTAGGAGGAAAAGATGGACGCTTTTAACTATATTAAGCCAAAACTGTTTAGTACTCTTAAACATTATTCGGGTGCGCAGTTTGCAAAAGACCTTGTTGCGGGGATTATTGTGGCAATCATTGCCTTACCATTATCAATTGCCTTAGCGATTGCATCAGGTGTTAATCCAGAACAAGGTCTTTATACTGCCGTTGTCGCAGGTTTTTTTATTTCATTTTTAGGTGGCAGTCGTGTCCAAATCGGTGGACCAACTGCAGCATTTGTTGTTATCATCTACGGTATTATTGCTCAATATGGTATGGCAGGTCTTACTATTGCAACATTCTTAGCTGGTATCATGATGATTATCATGGGGCTTCTTCGTTTTGGAGATTTGATTAAATTCATCCCTAAAACAATCACAGTAGGGTTCACATTAGGTATCGCTATCGGAATCTTTGTTGGTCAATTAAAAGATTTCTTCGGACTAAGTATGGGTGCTGTTCCAGCTGAATTCGTTGAGAAAATGGTAGCTTACGCTCAACATATCAATACCATTAACTGGCCTACGCTTTTGATTGGTATGATTGCTTTGCTTATCCAAATCTTTTGGCCACGAGTTTCTCAAAAAATCCCAGGTTCTCTTGTTGCTATTATCGTAACAACAGCTCTTGTTGGATTTGGTCACATGTCAGTTAAGACAATCGGGGACTTGTACACTATCAAAGCTGGTTTACCGTCATTTACAATGCCTGAATTGTCATTTGGCCTTATCCGTCAAATGATTTCACCAGCCTTCACTATTGCAATCTTAGCTTCTATCGAATCACTTCTTTCATGTGTGGTTTCAGATGGTATGATTGGTAGTCACCACCGTTCTAATGCTGAATTGGTCGGACAAGGTGTTGGTAACATGATGTCTGCTCTCTTTGGTGGTATCCCTGCTACAGGGGCTATCGCTCGTACAGCAGCCAACGTTAAAAATGGTGGTCGTACACCAATCGCTGGTATGGCTCACGCTGTGACATTGCTCTTGATCCTCTTGTTCTTGATGCCTTATGCATCACTTATCCCAATGAGCTGTCTTGCTTCAATCTTGATTATGGTTGCTTATAACATGAGTGGTTGGCGTACATTTGCTCACATGCTCAAAAAAGCACCTAAAAGTGATATTGCTGTCTTGGTGATTACACTTGTGTTGACAGTCTTCTTTGACCTTGTTGTAGCCATCGAATTTGGTATGGTTTTGGCTGCCTTCTTATTCCTTAAACGTATGTCAGACGTTGCCGCAGTTCGTCAATGGATTGATAAAGATAGCCTTGATGATGCTGAACTTCCAGAAAACACTGATTTGAAATATGTTCCAAGTAATACAGTTGTTTATGAAATCTTCGGTTCATTGTTCTTCGGTGCAGCCAATGACTTCCTTAACTTCACTCATGAAGAAGGGAAAAATAAAAATGTTTTGATTCTTCGTATGCGTAACGTCCCTGCTATGGATATTTCAGGACTTGAAGCTCTTGAAGAAACACTTGAAATCTGTCAAAAACGTGGCATGACATTGATTCTTTCTCACGTGAATAAACAACCTTATCACGTAATGGAAAAAGCTGGTTTTGTTGAAAAAGTTGGTCAAGAAAACCTTTGTGAAAATATCGATGCTTCACTAAAACGCGCAGCAACTTTAGAAAAATAATATAGATGAAAGGATGTCCTTGGGGCATTCTTTTTTATTATAGTGTTAGTTTTTCTCACCTATTTTGCAGGAAAGAAACGTAAAATTTCATGCTTTTGTTTTTTAATTTTTGCTAAAAGTGAAAAAACAAGAATACCAGAAGTAGTGATTTTTGCCAAAAAAGCTTGTATTTTCAAGCAATTTCACCATTTTTCAGTCATAAATGGCTTCTTACTATCATAAAGTAAGTTTTTGAAATTTTTATTAATTTTAAAATTTTCTTGTATTTTTAGAAAATAGTGTGTTATAATACCAGACATACCGAAAGAAAGTTTATGGTAGGAGGAAAAAGTTCATGGAAAGAAAATCAACTTGGAAACGTGTTGGTTTGGGAGCGGTAAGTTTGGCTTCTGTCGCTCTATTGGCTGCATGTGGTGGCGATAATAAATCAGCTGCTAACAAAGACGAAATCAATTGGTACACACCAACTGAAATCTTGTCACTTGATATTTCAAAACACACTGACCAATATTCAGCTTTGGCAATTGGGAATTCATCAAGTAACCTTCTTCGTGTTGACAAAAAAGGTGAACCAAAACCAGATTTGGCAAAAAGTGTTGAGGTGTCAGAAGATGGTTTGACATACACAGCAACACTGCGTGATGGTCTTAAATGGTCAGATGGCAGTGCTTTGACAGCAGAAGACTTTGTTTACACATGGCAACGCATGGTTGATCCGAAAACAGCTTCTGAATATTCTTATCTAGCTGTTGAATCTCATCTGGAGAATGCTGACAAGATTAACTCAGGTGAACTTTCTGACCTTAACCAGCTTGGTGTTAAAGCTGATGGCAACAAAGTTATCTTTACCCTTACAAGTCCATGTCCACAGTTCAAGTATTACCTTGCCTTTTCTAACTTCATGCCACAGAAAAAAGCATTTGTTGAAAAAGAAGATGACAAATACGCTACAACTTCTAAAGACCAAATCTACTCAGGCCCATACACTGTAAAAGGTTGGAATGGTAGTGATGGTACTTTCAAACTCGTTAAAAATAAATACTACTGGGATGCTAAAAACGTCAAGACTGCTAAAGTTAACCTTCAAGCAATCAAAAAAGCAGATACCGCTGTCCAAATGTATAAAAATGGTGAGCTAGACACAGCAAATATCTCAGCAACATCATCTATCTACAAAGCTAATAAAGGTAACAAAAATGCCGTTCCAGTTCCAGAAGCTCGTATGACTTACATCGTTTATAACGAAACTGGTTCAGTAGCTCCTCTCGCTAATGAAAAAATCCGTCAAGCGCTTAACCTAGCGACTGACCGTAAAGGAGTTGTCGAAGCAGCTATTGATACAGGTTCAAAACCTGCCACAGCTCTTGCAACACCAGGTCTTGCTAAATTAACTGATGGTACTGACCTTTCTAAATATGTTGAACCAGGTTATAAATATGATGAAAAAGCTGCCGCTAAATTATTTAAAGAAGGTTTAGCAGAACTTGGAACAGACTCAGTTAAATTGACAGTGACTGCTGATTCAGATGATGCTGTGACAAAAGCAGCTGTTGACTACATCAAACAAAGCTGGGAAGAAGCTCTTCCAGGATTGAAGATTGAAGAAAAATTTGTAACTTTCAAACAACGTCTTGAAGATACTAAAAACCAAAACTTTGAAGCTGCACTAGTTTCTTGGGGCGGAGATTATCCAGAAGGGTCAACATTCTATGGCTTGTTCTCATCAACTTCGGTATACAACTATGGTAAAGTATCTAGTGATGAATTTGATGCTGCTTATAATAAAGCACTCACAGAAGATGCTTTGAATACAGATGCTGCTGCAGAAGATTATAAGACTGCAGAAAAAGTTCTTTACGAAGGTGCACACTACAACCCAATCTTCTTCCGTAGTACAAAATGGCTTCAAAATCCATCTCTTAAAGGACTTGTTCGTAACTCAACAGGTCTAACAGTGGACTTTAGCCATGCTTATAAAAAATAAGCATTAGAATTTAGTTTAACCAAATAAGCCCAACAGAAATTTTGGCTTATTTTTGTACGTGATATTTATACTTTTTATGTAAAAACATGTAAATGATGTTAGCTTTTATACAGTGAAAAATGCTTTGAGAAGTATGATTATTTTAGTGATTAAAACTCTAATAATCACTAAAAATGATAAAAGAAAACTGATTGTAAATCACCAAAAAAGTGAATTTTTATAAAATAATGAACAACTTTCAGCACTATCAGTCTAAATGTCTGTAAAATGAGTGAAAAATAAGTGTAAGTAATCTTTTTGAAATTTTAATTAATTTACAAATTTTCTGTATTTTAGAAAATATTGTGTTATAATACCTTGTATACCGAAAGAAAGTTATATGGTAGGAGGATCCATTATGGATATTAAATCTTTAAAACGTGTCGGTCTTGGGGCTGTCACATTGTTGTCTGTTGCTACACTAGCAGCATGTGGTGGAAATAACTCATCATCAAAATCTGCTAGCAAAGATATCAATTGGTTCGTGCCAACTGAAATCAGTACTCTTGATATTTCTAAAGTAACTGATACTTACTCATCAATTGCTATTGGTAACTCAGGAAGTAACCTTCTCCGTGTTGATAAAGATGGAAAATTGCAACCAGATTTGGCTAAAAGTGTTGATGTTTCAGAAGATGGTTTGACATACACTGCGACATTGCGTGATGGTCTTAAATGGTCAGACGGTAGTGATTTGACTGCAGAAGATTTTGTTTACACATGGCAACGTATTGCAGATCCAAAAACTGCTTCAGAATATTCTTACCTAGTATCAGATGCTCATGTATTGAACGCTGATGAAGTTATTTCTGGTACAAAAGGTCTTGATGAACTTGGAGTTAAAGCCGACGGAAACAAAGTTATCTTTACTTTGTCTAACCCATCTCCACAATTTATGAGCCTTCTATCATTTGCTAACTTCATGCCACAAAGTAAAGCATTTGTTGAAAAAGCAGGTGATGACTATGGTACAACATCAGAAAAAGCTTTGTACTCAGGTCCATACACTGTTAAAAAATGGAACGGTACAAGCGGTAACTTCACACTTGTGAAAAACAAATATTACTGGGATGCAAAAGACGTTAAAACTAAGAAAGTAAACGTCCAAACAATCAAGAAACCTGATACAGCTGTTCAAATGTACAAAGATGGTGACGTTGATACAGCAAACATTTCAAATACAGAAGCTACATTCAAAGCAAATAAAAATCGTGACGATGTAGTTACAGTTCCAGAAGCAACAACAGCTTACATGGTTTACAACCAAACTGGTACAGTTACTGCTTTGAACAATACTAAAATCCGTCAAGCCCTTAACTTAGCAACTGACCGTGAAGGTATCGTTAAAGCTGCTATCGATACTGGTTCAAAAGCTGCAACAGCGCTTGTTCCAACAGCTCTTGAAAAACTTCCTGATGGAACAGACTTGACTAAATACGTATCACCTGGTTACAGCTATGATAAGAAAGAAGCTGCAAAACTCTTCAAAGAAGGTCTTTCAGAACTTGGTACAGACTCAGTTAAATTGACTATCACAGCTGACTCAGATGCACCGGTTGCAAAAGCTTCAGTGACTACATCAAACAAACTTGGGAAGAGGCTCTTCCAGGATTGAAAGTTGAAGAAAAATTTGTTACTTTCAAACAACGTCTAGAAGATACTAAGAACCAAAACTTTGATGTTGCTCTTGTTCTTTGGGGTGGTGACTATCCAGAAGGTTCAACATTCTATGGACTCTTCACAACTGATTCATCATACAACTACGGTAAATTCTCAAATGCTGATTACGATGCTGCATACAAAAAAGCAATCACTACTGATGCATTAGATGCACAAGCTGCTGCTGATGATTATAAAGCTGCTGAAAAAGCACTTTACGATAACGCACTTTACAACCCAATCTACTTCCGTAGCACTAAGTCACTTCAAAATCCTGACCTTAAAGGTCTTGTTCGTAACTCAACAGGATTGCAAGTTGACTTCACTTACGCATACAAAAAATAAATCATTCTAGTAATAATGAGACAAGGTTCGAGCCTATCGAGTCTTGTTTTTTTATGACTTAAAAAATGGTACAATGAAAGTATCATATTAGTAAAAGGAAATATATGCGTTTAGATAAATTTTTAGTTGAAGTAGGTCAGGGCTCACGCACAGAAGTCAAACAGCTTCTTAAGAAAAAGCAAGTCTCTGTCAATGGAAAAATCGAAACCTCTCCTAAGACACAAATCGATGAAAAAGTAGATCAAGTCATTTGTCGGGGACAAAATCTGTCTTATGAAAAATACGTTTATTACATGCTTAATAAACCAAAAGGGGTCATTTCTGCAACCGAGGACAATCATCATAAAACGGTCCTAGATTTGCTGGATAAGACAGCTTGGGATAAAGAAGCCTTTCCCGTTGGGCGATTAGATATTGATACTCATGGGCTTTTGCTTTTAACAAATAATGGTAAACTTGCTCATGTTATGCTTTCGCCTAAAAAGCATGTTGATAAGTTGTATCGTGCTAAAGTAGCTGGATTATGACAGCAGAAGATGTCGAACGTTTTGCTAAAGGCATCGAGTTGAAAGATTTCACGTGTCAACCAGCGCAACTAGAGATTTTAGAAATTGATGAAGTTACAAAGACAAGCTTAGTTGCTATCACAATCAAAGAAGGAAAATTTCACCAAGTCAAACGCATGGTTTTAGCTTGTGGCAAGGAAGTCACAGATTTAGAACGTTTGAGTATGGGGCCATTACAGTTGGATGAAAATTTATCACTCGGTGAGTGGCGTCGATTGACAGCAGAAGAGCTAGCGAAACTAGAAGTATTTGACATTGAATTGTAAATTTCTTGCAGTACTTATTTGATTATTTAGCCTAATCATGTTAAGATAATAGTAATAAAATCAATTGAGCGAGGTGTATTAAGGTGGCATTTGGTGAAAACGGACCACGTAAAAAACAGCGTTTGAAAAACTGACTTTAGTAGTTGTTATCTTAATGGTTCTAGTAACTGTAGGTGGTCTTATTGCGACTGCTATTGGTTCAATTATTTAAAGAACGCTGAAGAGGCGTTTTTTTATGCTTTTGCACATCCAATTTTAATGCAATTGTTATTACAATGAAAGAATAGGAATTAATAATGAGTATGTTTTTAGATACTGCCAAAATCAGCGTTAAAGCTGGTCGTGGTGGTGATGGCATGGTTGCCTTCCGTCGTGAAAAATATGTCCCTAATGGCGGTCCTTGGGGAGGTGACGGTGGTAAAGGTGGTTCAGTCATCTTTAAAGTTGACGAAGGACTTCGTACATTGATGGACTTCCGTTACAACCGTATTTTTAAAGCTAAATCTGGTGAAAAAGGGATGACAAAAGGAATGCACGGACGTGGTGCAGAAGACCTTATTGTTCGTGTCCCACAAGGAACAACTGTTCGTGATGCTGAGACAAATAAAGTTATCATTGACCTTGTTGAAAATGGTCAAGAATTTGTTGTGGCTCATGGTGGACGCGGTGGACGTGGTAACATCCGCTTTGCGACACCACGTAACCCTGCACCAGAAATTGCCGAAAATGGTGAACCAGGTGAAGAACGTGAACTTCAACTTGAATTAAAAATCTTGGCTGATGTTGGTTTGGTTGGGTTCCCATCAGTTGGTAAATCTACATTACTAAGTGTTGTTACAGCTGCTAAACCCAAAATCGGTGCTTATCACTTTACAACAATTGTGCCTAACCTTGGTATGGTTCGCACAAAATCAGGTGACAGCTTTGCTATGGCTGACCTTCCAGGATTAATTGAAGGAGCTTCACAAGGTGTAGGTCTTGGAACACAATTCCTTCGTCACATCGAGCGTACACGTGTTATCTTGCACGTTATCGACATGTCAGCAAGTGAAGGTCGTGACCCTTACGAAGATTATGTTTCAATCAATAATGAACTTGAAACTTACAACCTTCGTTTGATGGAACGTCCACAAATCATCGTTGCTAACAAAATGGACATGCCAGAAGCAGAGGAAAACTTGAAAGTCTTCAAAGAAAAATTGGCAGCAAATTACGATGATTTCGATGAAATGCCAATGATTTTTCCAATTTCAAGCTTAGCTCACCAAGGTTTGGAAAATCTGATGGAAGCAACAGCAGAATTGCTTGATAAGACTGATGAATTCTTGCTTTACACTGAAGATGACATGATTGGTGAAGAAGTTTACTACGGATTTGATCCAGACGAACGTCCGTTTGAAATTTCACGTGATAACGATGCTGCTTGGGTATTGTCAGGTGAAAAACTTGAAAAACTCTTTGTCATGACAAATATGGAACGTGATGAATCAGTTATGAAATTTGCCCGTCAATTGCGCGGTATGGGTGTCGATGAAGCCCTTCGTGAACGCGGTGCTAAAGACGGAGATATCGTTCGTATTGGTAACTTCGAATTCGATTCGTGGATTAATATAAGATACAAAGTCCGTTAAGCGAGCAAAGCAAAAATAGGAATTTTAACGAAGAACAATGAGCTCTAGATAAAATTCCCTTTTTTGCTAGGCTCGTAGGACGTGTTTGATTGATATGTTAGCTGTTACTAATTGGTATACTAATTAACAGTTGTGGCAAGCTCTATGGAGCGTTGCCTAGGCATCTTACTAGTTCGAAAATGGATTAGTATTTTACGTAGTAGCGGGTGTTTATCAACGATAACAAGTTTTATAGATATATTTAAATGGGAGGTTCTTATGGGTGATAAACCGATATCTTTTCGAGATAAAGATGGTAATTTTGTATCAGCAGCTGATGTTTGGAATGCTGAAAAGCTAGAAGAACTTTTCAATACTCTTAATCCAAATCGACGTTTGCGTTTGGAGCGCGAAAAATTAGCTAAAGAAAAAGCAGGCGAAGCAGAAGACCAAGAATCTTAATCTGTACCCCTACTTAAGCTCAGCTTCTTGGCTGGGCTTTTTTAGTTGTTGTTATAGTTGTTGTTAACTGAGGTAAGCAGTGAAATATTTTAACTGATTAATTTTTAGCATAAGAGCCTCTCTTTCAAAAAAAACACACTCTACCATAGTAGGTAGAGTGTGAATCTCATTATGGTCAACATTAAAAATACCCAACACGCCTGATGGATAAGCAAGAGAATAGAGAAGTGCACTAAAAACAAAACCTGATATGGTATACCAAAACGTTTTGCTCTTAGTTGTTCATCGTTAAATATCCTCCTACTTGATTTGCTTTCATTTTAGGAAAAGGATGCTCTTTTTGTCAAAGAATATACGAAAATCCCCAGTCAAAAAGCTGAGGATTTTTGAAATTAATAATTTTCAGCTCGAACTTCGAAGTAGGATTGAGCGTGAGCGCAGACTGGGCAAACTTTTGGTGCTTTTGTACCAATAATAATGTGACCACAGTTGCGGCATTCCGAAATCTTAACTTCGCCCCTTTTAAAGACCGTAGCAGTTTCGATATTTTTGAGAAGAGCACGGTAGCGTTCTTCGTGGTGCTTTTCAATTTCAGCAACCATGAGGAATTTTTTAGCAAGTTGAGGGAAACCTTCTTCTTCGGCTGTTTTGGCGAATTCAACGTACATATCTGTCCATTCGTAGTTTTCACCATCTGCAGCAGTTTCCAAGTTTTCGGCAGTATCACCGATGCCAAAGAGTTCTTTATACCACATTTTGGCGTGTTCTTTTTCGTTGTCAGCAGTCTTCAAGAAAAGTTCTGCGATTTGTTCAAAGCCATTTTTTTGCTCTTGAAGCAAAGAAAGTGTATTTGTTGCGTGCTTGAGATTCACCAGCAAATGCAGCTTATAAATTTTTTTCGTTTTGAGTACCAGTATACTTAGACATATAAAAGTCCTCCTTATATTAAACAGTAGTTGCCTACTGATTTTACACAGAAAAAAGTTATGGATTTGCTACCTTGGCGCTCTTATCTCGCTTAAAAAGGAGTTTTCTATCAATATAAGTGAGGTAATCCCTAAGCTATTAGGGTGAGGTTTAGTTTGTAGCTTATCTTGATAACTTACCTTCAGTCTACCAAAAGCAAAAATGGAAGTCAAAGTTTTAATAAAGATTGTTAAAAGAAAATATTGTCATTTGGTCAATATGAAGGCATCAAAAACTAGGTCTTAAAACCTAGTTTTTGATTTATTAGACGTTCAATACTTTGTTCAAGAAGTCTTTTAGACGTGGGTGTTGTGGGTTATCAAAGATTTGCTCTGGTGTTCCATCTTCAATAAATTGTCCACCGTCTGTAAAGATGACACGGTTGGCAACTTTACGAGCAAATCCCATTTCGTGAGTAACGATTAACATGGTCATGCCTTGCTCTGCCAAGTCTTTCATAACACCAAGAACGTCACCAACCATTTCTGGGTCAAGTGCAGAAGTTGGTTCGTCAAAGAGCATGATATCAGGATTCATTGCCAAGCTACGTGCGATAGCGACACGTTGTTTTTGACCACCAGATAGGCTATCTGGTTTGGCATCGCGTTTATCAGCAAGACCAACTTTTGCAAGAAGTTCCATAGCGTGTTTTTCAGCATTTTCTTTGCTTTCTTTTCCTAATTCGATAGGAGCGAAAGTGATGTTTTCAAGAACAGTCATGTGTGGGAAAAGGTTGAAGTGTTGGAATACCATACCGATGTTTTCACGAACTTTATCGACGTCAGTATTTGGATCAGATAGTTCATAACCGTCGACAATGACTTTACCACTTGTGATTGTTTCAAGAAGGTTAAGCGTACGAAGGAAAGTTGATTTACCAGAACCAGAAGGTCCAATGATGCAGACAACATCACCTTCGTGGAATTGTGTTGTAATTCCTTTTAAGACTTCATTATCTCCATAAGATTTATGCAAATCTTGTACATCAATTTTTAATTCTGCCATTATTTAAGCCTCTTTTCTAGACGTTTTGCTAAACGAGTCAAAAGGGTGATCATTACAAGGTAGATGATTGCTAAGATAGCGTACATTCGGAATGATTGGTAGTTACGTGCAATAATGATTTTACCAGTTTGGAAGAGTTCAACAAGACCAATTGCAGAAACGATTGTTGTATCTTTAAGTGAGATAACAAATTGGTTGATGAAGTTTGGTAACATTAAACGAACTGCTTGTGGCAAGATAACTTTTTTCATTGTCTTACCGTATGAAATACCAAGGCTTCGACTTGCTTCCATTTGTCCTTTTGGAACAGCTTCAATACCACCACGAACGATTTCAGCGATATAAGCACCAGCATTCAATGAAAGAGCGATAGTAGCAGCAAGGAAATCATTGATTGGGCTTTGGTGTCCTGTCATTGATTCAATGAGGTTCGGAATTCCCCAGAAGATGAATGCAGCAACAATCATCAATGGAATACCACGTACGACGTCAACAAAGATTGCTGAAATTGTACGAAGGACTTTGTTTGGAGCAACTGCCATCATACCAAAGATGATACCGATAACCATAGCGATTGCAAATGAAATTAGTGTTAGACTAAGAGTTGTTCCAAGACCTGTAAGTAATTGTGAGTAGTTGTTTTTGATAAGTCCCCAAATTGTTGTTTCATCAACGCTTGATGATGTTGATTTTTTAGAATCAGTTGAACCAAGGTATTTGCTTACGATTTTATCGTATTCACCTGATTTGACAAGTGCAGCAAGACCGTTGTTGAACATTTCAAGCAATTCTGGGTTAGCGCCTTTGTTTACGGCAAATCCGTATTCACCAGATTTTTCACCATCGATTGGTGTATCAAAGTTACGACCTTGTTTGATAGCATAACGAAGGACAGCTTCATCATCCATAAGGGCTTCGATTGAACCAGAGTTCAAACTATCATACATTGTAGATGCTTCATCAAAGGCACGAAGTGTGTAGCCGTATTGAGCAGCGTGTTCTGACAACCATGTGTAAGATGATGTACCATTTTTGGCACCAACAGTTTTACCGCTTAAGTCATCGTATGATTTTACTGAGCTTTCCTTTTTAACAGCAAGCAAGATGTTTGAAGTGTAGTAAGCATCTGAGAAATCAAAGATTTCTTTACGCGCATCAGTGATTGACATACCAGCCATAACACCATCAGCTTGACCAGTTTGGACAGCGTTAAGTGCTGCATCAAACCTGGGTTTGAGATTTCAATGTTAAAACCTTGTTGTTTTGCGATAGCTTTGATTAAGTCAACGTCGATTCCTTCATATTTACCTGAGTCATTTTGGTATTCAAATGGGGCAAATGAAGAATCCATAACGATTTTATAACTTGATTTGACTGGAGTTGCTTTTGCAGAAGCGTCACCAGATAATTTTAGGCTGCTTGAGGCAACAACACTTGATTGATCAGCAGCTTCATCAGAATCACCGAGCCATTTTGCCATGATAGCATCGTAAGTACCATCTTTTTTCATTTCAGCAAAAGCTTGGTTAAATTCGTCGATGAGGTATTCGTATTTGCTTCCTTTTTTAACAGCAAAAGCGAAGCTTCCGACTTTTTCACCGTCGATGTTGATAGCGTAGTTTTTACCTTGGCTAATAGCGTATTGGACAACAGGTTGGTCATCCATAGCAGCGTAGATAGAACCAGCATCTAGGCTGTTGTTCATCAAGTCGCTTGTATCAAAAGTTTTGATTTTATAGCCATATTTATTTTGATTTTCTTTAAGGAATGCTTGTGCAGCAGTTCCGTTTTTAACACCAACAGTTTTACCTGACAGTTGTTTATAGTTAGACACTTTAGCATCACTACGAGTGTAGACAACAACAGCTGTATCGTAATAAGTATCTGAGAACGTGAAGACTTTTTTACGAGCTTCTGTGACTGTTGTACCAGCCATAAGGGCATCGGCTTGACCAGCTTGAACCGCATTAACTGCTGCGTCGAAACCAGGGAATGTCATATCGATATTCCAACCTTCTCGGTTTGCGACTTCGTTAATAATGTCAACGTCAATACCTTTATAAACTTGATCTGAATCTTTGAATTCGAATGGGGCGTAAGCTGTGTCTGACACGATACTAATTGTATCAGCGTTAGCATTTGCACCAAACACAAAGATTGCAGAAACCATTGCTAGCATAATAGCTTTCAATTTGTGCTTCATGTTAGTCTCCTTTAGAATAGATTACATTAATTATATCAAAATTCAGACACTTAAGCAACTTAAGTTTTATCTCATGTTAGAAAACCTAACATGAGAAGCAAGAGTGAAGAAGAAGCCATATCAAATGGGAGTATTTTACCTTTATTTATGATAAAATGAAGGTAATAAAGATAGTTTGAGGAATACTATGATAGATAGAATAGAAGATAATCATTTTAAATTAGTTTCAAAATATGAGCCTTCTGGTGATCAGCCACAGGCAATTGAGACTTTAGTTGATAATATTGAAGGGGGAGAAAAAGCTCAGATTCTTCTCGGAGCAACAGGTACTGGTAAGACCTATACGATGAGTCAAGTCATTGCTAAAGTTAATAAACCAACCCTAGTTATTGCTCATAACAAGACCTTGGCAGGTCAGCTCTACGGGGAATTCAAGGAATTCTTCCCAGAAAATGCGGTTGAGTACTTTGTGTCTTACTATGACTATTACCAACCCGAAGCTTATGTGCCATCAAGTGACACCTATATTGAAAAAGATAGCTCAGTCAATGATGAAATTGATAAGCTACGCCACTCAGCAACGTCATCGCTTCTAGAACGAAATGATGTTATTGTCGTTGCGTCCGTATCATGCATTTATGGTTTGGGGTCACCGAAAGAATATGCGGACAGTGTCGTCAGTCTTCGTCCAGGTCAGGAAATCTCACGTGACCAATTATTAAATGACTTGGTTGATATTCAATTTGAACGAAATGACATTGATTTTCAACGTGGTCGCTTTCGTGTGCGCGGTGATGTGGTTGAAATTTTTCCAGCCAGCCGAGATGAACATGCCTTTCGTGTCGAATTCTTCGGTGATGAAATTGACCGTATCCGAGAAATCGAAAGCTTGACAGGTAAAGTTTTAGGTGATGTTGATCATTTGGCGATTTTCCCAGCAACCCACTTCATGACCAATGAAGAACACATGGAAGAAGCCATTCAAAAAATTCTAGCAGAAATGGAAGAGCAAGTTAAGCAATTCGAAGCTGAAGGCAAACTCATTGAAGCACAGCGTATTCGCCAAAGGACAGAATATGATGTCGAAATGCTTCGTGAGATGGGCTATACAAATGGTGTCGAAAACTATTCTCGTTATATGGATGGACGTTCAGAAGGTGAGCCACCATTTACTCTACTTGATTTCTTCCCAGAAGACTTTTTGATTATGGTTGATGAAAGTCACATGACTATGGGACAGATTAAGGGAATGTATAATGGTGACCGTTCACGTAAGGAAATGTTGGTTAACTATGGCTTCCGCTTGCCAAGTGCACTTGATAACCGTCCGCTTCGTCGTGAAGAGTTTGAAAGTCATGTTCACCAAATTGTTTACGTCTCAGCGACACCTGGTGATTATGAACTAGAACAAACCGATACTGTCGTTGAACAAATAATCCGTCCGACAGGTCTACTTGATCCTGAAGTGGAAGTACGTCCGACGATGGGGCAAATGGATGACCTTCTTGGTGAAATCAACGCTCGTGTTGAAAAAGGTGAACGTACCTTTATCACGACATTAACTAAGAAAATGGCAGAAGATTTGACAGATTACCTCAAAGAAATGAGTGTTAAAGTCAAATACATGCACTCAGATATCAAGACTTTGGAACGTACCGAGATTATTCGTGATTTGCGTTTAGGTGTTTTTGATGTTTTGATTGGAATTAATTTGCTGCGTGAAGGGATTGACGTGCCAGAAGTTAGCTTGGTCGCTATCCTTGATGCGGATAAAGAAGGTTTCCTTCGAAATGAACGAGGTCTGATTCAAACGATTGGTCGTGCAGCTCGTAATAGCGAAGGACATGTTATTATGTATGCTGATAAGATTACAGAATCTATGCAAAAAGCTATGGATGAGACGGCACGTCGTCGTGAAATTCAAATGCGTTACAATGAAGAACATGGTATTATCCCGCAAACAATCAAGAAAGATATTCGTGATTTGATTTCAATTTCTAAAGCAAACGAAACAGACGTTGCTGAAGACACACCTGACTACAGCAGCATGAATAAAACTGAACGTAAAGAAGCTATCAAGAAACTTCAAAAACAAATGCATGAAGCTGCTGAAATGCTTGATTTCGAGCTCGCTGCTCAATTGCGTGATATGGTGTTGGAATTGAAAGCAATGGATTAGAAGGGAAAATGTAAGAAAATGTCTCGTGCACAACGTGTGATTTTAACTAATATGTGCTTAATTGAAGATGGCAAAGGCAATGTCGTCATGCAGGTTCGTGACCCAAAACGTTATCCTTGGTCAGGCTATGCTCTTCCTGGAGGACATATTGAAGCTCATGAAGGATTGGTAGAATCAGTTATCCGTGAGGTTAAAGAAGAAACAGGTTTAAACATTAAAAATCCTCAGTTAGTTGGGATGAAACATTGGTATACCAAAGAAGATGAACGTTACTTAGTCTTTCTATACCGTACATCAGATTTCGAAGGTGAGATGCATTCGACCGATGAGGGAGAAATTAAATGGGTAGCCAGAAAAGACTTACCTAATCTTGACTTAGCTTATGATATGTTAAATTTGCTACGTGTTTTTGAAGAAGATAACCTCAATGAACTCTTTTATCGTGAACGCTTAAAAGACGATTTCTTACGCGAATTTTGGTAAGAATAATAATTTTTCTTCCTATTAAATAACCAGGTTTTAAACAATCAAAAAGCCTGGGACAATTGTTCCAAGCTTTTTTTGATAATTAATAATAGAAAGGGAGAAGAGATTGAACTTCTTCTTATTTAACTGAACCACCAGTAATGCCTTCAACGTAGTATTTTTGCATAAACATGAAGAGCAATGTGATTGGAACAGCGATAAGAACTGAACCAGCAGTGAATGACATGAACCAGTCATTGATGGTATCTTGTTGCAACATTGAGAATAGGCCAATGGCAACAGTGTATTTACTTGTCGCATCACCAAGGATAACCTTAGCAAAGATGAAATCAATCCAAGGACCGATGAAAGCCATAAGCGCTGTGTAGACAATGATTGGTTTTGAAGTGGGAGAGTGATTTTAAAGAAAATATCAGCGCGAGTAGCTCCATCGATCATGGCAGATTCATCGAGTGAGTAAGGAATTGTATCAAAGAATCCTTTAGCAATGTAGAATCCAAGTGCTGCACCAGCAGAGTAAACTAGGATAAGCGCAAGCAATGTTTGGTCAAGGTTGAATGCTTTTAAGATGTAGTAAACAGCAATCATACTCATGAAACCAGGGAACATATTAAGCACAAGTGCTAATTTCAAAAAACCATTGCGGTGTTTGAATTTGATACGACTAAGTGAGTATGCCATAGCAACGGTGATGAATGTTGAAATTACACAAGTAGCAGAAGCAACGAATAATGTATTCAAGAACCATTGCCCAAATGGAAAGGCATCTGAAGTAAATAGTTTAATATAATTATCTAGCGTCCAAGTTTTTGGAATGAAGTAGTTAACGTATGCTGTTCCTTCGCCACGGAAGCTAGTAAGAACAACCCAAACGATTGGAAAGAGCCAGATGATTGATAAAACAATCAATAAAATATAGACAAAAGTCAGTGTTAATCGTTTTTTGTTTTTCATTATTTAGCAACCCCTTCCTTGTAAGAATTTGTTCTTGTGTAAGCTAAGAGACTAAATACAGCAGAAAGAACAAAGATGAGAATACCGATAACAGAAGCAAGGTTGTAGTCAGCTGCAGTAACTGTTAAGTTGTAGAGCCAAGTAACAAGCAAGTCTGTGCTACCAGCTTGGTAGAAGTTAGAGTTAGTAGGACCACCACCAGTAAGAAGGTAGATAACGTTGAAGTTGTTGATGTTACCGATAAATTGTTGAATCAAGTTTGGCATCATCACAAGTAAGATTTGAGGGAATGTGATTGATTTAAAGATTTGGAATTTATTGGCACCATCGATTTCAGCGGCTTCAATTTGTTCTTGTGGAAGGTTCATGATAATACCTGAAGCGACAAGCATTGTGACAGGAATACCTACCCACATGTTAACGATGATGATTGAGAATTTAGCCAAAGTGGATCTGACAAGAAAGGCAATGGGTTTGCAGCAGAGATAAGTCCGACTTTTTCAAGGAATGCATTGACTGGACCAGCATCACTGAGCAAGTTTCTCATGATAAGAAGAGAAATGAATTGTGGTACGGCAATTGTGATAACGAAGATTGTACGCCACATTTTTTTCAATTTCAAACCTTTAGTATTGATAATAAGTGCTAAGACAATACCAAAGAAGAAGTTTGTTACTGTAGCAAATACTGCCCAAATCAAAGTCCAAGAAAGAACTGGGAAGAATGTTCCTGCCATACGACCGTTAAAGATATTACCGAAGTTAGCAAGACCAACCCAGTCAAATAAACTTTTCGGTGGTAGGTGATTGTGGTCATAACTTGTGAAGGCCAAACAAATCATATAAATTAATGGCAAGATAGTGAAGAGAAGAACCCCAATCATTGGGACTGCCATCAAAGTCATGTGGAAACGACCGTTTGCCAATGTTTCAAAGTCTTCTTTAAAGGTAGGAACTTTCAAACCTTCTTTATCGATGACATAAATATTTCTAGCGCTCTTAAGGTTACACCAATAAATGTAAGCAAAGACAAGGCAGAAGATAAGAGAAGCAAGACCGAAAATAAGTATTAACATTGAGTTATCGCCATCAACAGCAACCTTCATCTTAATCCCATTGACGGTTTGTTCAACAAGACCTTGTTGGTGAGTTCCCAGAGTGATTAATCCTTGCAAGTTTGGAATAATCTGAGAGAAGAAAGTGATTAAGAAAAGAATCTCTGATAGTAAAAACAAACAACCTTTAATAATCTGTTTATGGTAAAGATTTGAGAATCCCATAATCAGAAATGACAGTTTGGTATCAAATTTTCCCTTTTTAAAAGCCTCAGTAACTGATACACTGTCAAAATAGTGTGAATTAGTCATACAAAACTCCTTTTATTAATCTTGTTGGAAGTCACTGCTAAAAATTTAATCTTAAAGTTCTTAGCAATAACTCCGACAAGAGTTTCCCTAAAATAAAGTGGGGATGTAACTCCCCACTTTAGAACATCTTACTTAGCGTTAGCTAAATCTTTGTCAAATTGTTGCAATTTAGCGAAGTAGTCACCACTTTGAATTTTACCATTGTAGACATCGCTGAGAAGTGCAGCGCTTTCAGTCCAGAATGTAGTCATTTGACTAAGTTTAGGTGTTACGACAGTGTAGCCTGATGATGAAGCCATCTTGATAACTGCTTGAGCCAATTCATCTGATTGAACTTTATCTGATGATTGAACTTCTTTGTTAGCAGGAATAATGTTACGACCTTCATAAGTGAATTGGTTTTCTTGGCTTTCTGCACTAGTAAGCATAGAAGCAAGTTTGTAAGAAGCAGCGATACGTTTTGTATCTGAACCTGCAGGAGCTTGGTTAACAGCGAAGAGTTTTACACCAAGGAAAGCTTTTTGTTGTACTTCGTTACCGCCGATTGAGATTTTTGGATAAACAGCGATACCAAGGTTATCTTTACCAACAGCATCTTGTGCAGCTTTAAGATCCCAAGGACCTGATTCAAGTGAAGCAACACTTCCGTCACCGAATTTAGACATTGCATTTTCAGCAGTCAAGTTAACGAAACCTTTGTTTGATTTTTGATCAGCAATCCATTGAAGAACTGATACACCAGCATCGTTACCCCAGTTAGTACCGTCAACGGTTTCACCATTTTCACCAAATAGTGTATCACCGACTGACATGAAGAGTGGAGCAGTTGCGTAAGCGTTCATAGCTTTGAATGTTGCACCAAAAGTTGCTTTACTTGTGATTGTTTCATAGTTAGCAACATCGTCAGCAGAAAGTTTTGATTTGTTATAGAAGAGAACTTGTGATTCGATACCAAATGGGAAAGCGTAAGTTTTACCATTGTATTTTGCACCAGCTACTGCTTGATCAGTATCGTTAGTAGCAATTTCTTTGGCATAATCTTCAGGAACTTCTTGGATAACACCAGATTCAACTAGTTGACCAAGTTGATCGTGTGGAAGTGAGAAGACATCAGCAGCTTTTTGCGGGTCTTTTTTAACGTTTTCTTGTGCTTTTGAATCGTTTGATTCAACCATCTTAACGGTGTAGCCAGATTCTTTTTCGAAATCTTTAACAATAGCAGTGTAAGATTTTTTAGCACCAGTTGGTACCCAAAGTTTGATTGTCTTGCTGTCAGATGCAGAAGACGATTTAGTTGATGAGTTATTTGAGCAAGCAACTAAAGCGCTTCCGGCAAGTGTTAAACCTGCACCAGCAAGGGCCATTTTTTTCCATGTGTTGTTCTTCATAAGTTTCCCCTCCTAGAGAAAGATTAGTAATATTATTTACACCTATTCATTATGCAACCGTTTGCAGTTAATGTCAAGTATTTTTTGTAAAAAAAGTTTAAAAAACTTTAAAGGTCAAATAAAAAAACTGATAAAAGAGCATCAATCTGATATATACTATTCAGTTTTACTATAAAATAGCCTGAAAAAACAATAACATTCTAAAAAATATCACAAAATAAAGCAAACAATTGTAGAAAAATCTTATTTATGTATAATAGGGGATAAAAATAAGAGTTTTTACCTCTAAAACCTTGTCAGTACAGTAAATCTATTATAAAATGTAAGATGCAAAGGAGACTTAGATGGTTACAATTAAAGATGTAGCGGCTAAAGCTGGCGTCAATCCTTCGACGGTTAGCCGTGTTTTGAAGGATAGTAAATCCATTTCTCAGAAAACAAAAGACAAAGTTCGGAAAGCGATGGCAGAGTTAGGTTATGTTCCTAATGTAGCTGCCCAAATGTTAGCCAGTGGGTTAACGTATAATGTTGGTTTTATTTTTCCACCGTTAATCACACCAGATCGTTTGAACGAACCATTCTTTATGCAAATTCTTTCTACTATAACTAGTGAAGCGAAATTAAATGATTTTACGGTTTCTATTGCAACCGGTATGACAGTTGATGAATTAGAAGAACAAGTAAAATTAATGTATCGCCAAAAGCGAGTAGACGGATTTATTATCTTATACTCTGATCCAGAAGATCCAGTTCGTAAGTATCTGATGGATAATAATGTACCTTTTGTGATTGTCGGTGCTCCCGAAGGTTTCGAAAATGATATTACTTACATAGATAATGATAACCAATTGAATGGGTAAAAAAGCAGTTGAATTATCTTTATCAAAAAGGACATCGTGAGATTCTATTTGTTACGGATGATTTAAAATCTGAAGTGTCATCAGAACGTTATTTTGGTTATCTTCGAGGTATGGAAAAGCTTGGTTTGACAATCGATAAAGCACTTTTGTTTGATCGTAGAGATCCAATGATTATGGAAGCATTAATTGAAAAAATTGAATCAAGTAAAGCAACGGCTCTGATTGTAATTGCTGATACAATTTCAGTTCGATTAGTACAGTTCTTATCTTATTATCAATTGAAGGTTCCTGATGATATTTCAATTATCACCTTCAATAACTCAGCCTATTCCACTTTGATTCACCCTTATATGACAACATTTGATATTAATGTTGCTAATTTGGGCCGAACTAGTTTCAGACGATTGGTCGAATTGATTAAATCTCCTGAGACAGCGATTACTGAAAAAATCATTGTTCCTTTTACCTTGAGAGAGCGTGAAAGTGTCCGTCAATTGCATGTTGAAGACAAATAAATTCCCTTTCTAGTGGTTTTTATGAATGAAAATTAACACCTTAATTGCTATTTGTTTAGCAGTTGAGGTTTTTTTATATTTTTTTGTCAAAATGATTGACTTACGCAAACGCTTGCGTTATAATTTGCAGTGTAAAGATAGCTGATAAAGGAGAAAACATATGAAAAAACGTGCAAGTGGTGTATTGATGCATATCACATCATTACCTGGCAAACAAGGGTGGGAACATTTGGTCAAGAAGCATATAACTTCGTTGATTTCTTGGTTGAAACTGATCAAACTTACTGGCAAATTCTACCATTGACAACGACAAGTTATGGTGATTCACCTTATCAATCATTCTCAGCAACTGCTGGGAATACACACTTAATTGACTTAGAATTACTTTGTAAACAAGGCTATTTAGCAAAAGAAGACTATGAAACTGTTAACTTCGGTGATGATTTAGAAAATGTTGATTATGCTCGCATTTTTGAAGCTCGTCGTCCAATTTTGGAGAAAGCAGTTGCAAAATTTATGCAAAGTGCTGATAACCAAAAAGCTTTAGCTGAATTTGAAAAAGAAGCGACATGGGTGAAAGATTACGCTGAATTCATGGCCATTAAAGAATTCTTTGGCAATAAAGCTTTGCAAGAATGGGATGATAAAGCGGTTGTTCGTCGCGAAGAAGCTGCTCTTGAAACTTATCGTGAAAAATTAAAAGATGTTATTACTTATCATAAAGTCACTCAATATTTCTTCTACCAACAATGGGCTGATTTAAAAGCTTATGCTAATGAAAAAGGTATTAAGATTATCGGTGATATGCCAATCTACGTTTCTGCTGATAGCGTAGAGGTTTGGACAATGCCTGAACTTTTCAAAGTTGATGCTGAAAAGACCCCACTTTGTATTGCTGGTGTTCCTGCGGATTCATTTAGTGATGATGGTCAACTTTGGGGAAATCCAATTTATGATTGGGAAAACCACAAAAAAACAAATTACGCTTGGTGGGTTTATCGTATTAAAGAGGGAATTAAGCTCTACGACCTTCTTCGTATCGACCACTTTAAAGGCTTCTCAGATTATTGGGAAATTCGTGGGGATTACAAGACAGCGAATGATGGTAGTTGGCAACCTGGTCCAGGACGTGCTTTGTTTGATGTTGTACGTGACGAACTTGGCGAACTTCCTATTATTGCAGAAACCTCGGTTATATTGATGCCAAAGCCGAGCAATTGTTAACTGACACTGCTTTCCCAGGTATGAAGATTCTTGAATTTGGTTTCTACGATACAGAAGGTAAGAGTATCGATGCTCCGCATAACTGCAATAAAAATAGCGTTGCTACAACGGCACACATGATAACGAAGTGGTTAATGTTGGTACGATAACTTGACAGATGAACAAAAAGCATTTGTTGATGCTTATACACATCGTCATGAAGGCGAGCCAATCACACAAACAATGCTTCGTACCTTGTTTGCAACGGTTAGTGATATTGCAATTGCGACTATGCAAGACATTCTTGACAAACCAGCTGAGTCTCGCATGAACATTCCAAATACTGTTGGTGGCAACTGGCAATGGCGTATATTAAAAGAAGATTTGACAGATGAACGCAAAGCTTTCTTGAAAGACATCACAGCACTTTATTGCCGCAAAAATACATTTAAATAAAAAAGAAAAAGGGATATTATAATGACAACTAAATTTACAGATTACGTAACTTCGAAAGGCCAAAAACTTGCCGAATTGAGCAATGAAGATATCTATGTAGCACTTTTGCACTACGTTAAAGAATTAGCTGCCGAAAAACCAAAAATACAGCTAAACGCAAAGTTTACTACATTTCTGCTGAATTTCTTATTGGTAAACTTTTGTCAAACAACTTGATTAACCTTGGTATCTATAAAGATGTTAAAGCTGAACTAGCTGCAGCAGGTAAATCAATCGCAGAAGTAGAAGATGTCGAACTTGAACCATCACTTGGTAATGGTGGTCTTGGTCGTTTGGCATCGTGTTTCATAGATTCAATGTCAACTCTTGGTATCAATGGTGAAGGTGTTGGACTTAATTACCACTGTGGTCTATTCAAACAAGTCTTCGTTGATAACCAACAAGAAGCAGAAGCTAACTACTGGATTGAAAAAGATTCATGGCTTGTACCAACTGACATCAGCTACGATGTTCCATTTAAAGATTTTACACTTAAATCTCGTCTTGACCGTATTGATGTTCTTGGCTACAAACGCGATACTAAAAACTACTTGAACTTGTTTGATATTGACGGGCTTGACTACGGTTTGATTCACGATGGTATTTCATTTGATAAGACTGAAATCAAGAAAAACTTGACACTCTTCCTTTACCCAGATGATTCAGACCGTAATGGTGAATTGCTTCGTATCTATCAACAATACTTCATGGTATCAAATGCTGCACAATTGTTGATTGATGAAGCTATTGAACGTGGTTCAAATCTTCACGATTTAGCTGACTACGCTTATGTTCAAATTAACGATACTCACCCATCAATGGTTATTCCTGAGTTGATTCGTCTTTTGACTGAAAAACATGGTATTGAATTTGAAGAAGCAGTTTCAATCGTGAAAAGCATGGTTGGGTACACTAACCACACAATCTTGGCTGAAGCGCTTGAAAAGTGGCCTCTTGATTACCTTAACGAAGTTGTGCCGCACTTGGTAACAATCATTGAAAAATTAAACAAACTTGTTGCTAGCCAATATTCAGACCCAGTCGTTCAAATCATTGATGAATCAGGTCGTGTTCACATGGCGCATATGGATATTCACTTCTCAACTTCAGTAAATGGTGTAGCTGCTCTTCACACTGAAATCCTTAAAAATAGTGAATTGAAACCATTCTATGACATTTATCCTGAAAAATTCAATAACAAAACAAATGGTATCACATTCCGTCGTTGGCTTGAATTTGCTAACCAAGATTTAGCTGATTACCTTAAAGAATTAATCGGTGATGAATACCTTACTGATGCTACTAAGCTTGAAAAATTACTTGCTTATGCTGACGATGAAGCTGTTCATGCAAAACTTGCTGAAATCAAACACAATAACAAATTAGCTCTTAAACGTTACCTTAAAGATAATAAAGGTATTGAACTTGATGAAAATTCAATTATTGATACACAAATCAAACGTTTCCATGAGTACAAACGTCAACAAATGAATGCTCTTTATGTCATTCATAAATACCTTGAAATCAAACGTGGTAACCTTCCAGAGCGTAAAATAACTGTTATCTTTGGTGGTAAAGCAGCACCAGCATACATCATTGCACAAGATGTTATTCACTTGATTCTTTGCTTGTCTGAATTGATTAACAATGACCCAGAAGTTAACAAATACTTAAATGTTCACTTGGTTGAAAATTACAATGTTACTGTAGCTGAACACTTGATTCCTGCAACAGATATTTCAGAACAAATCTCTCTTGCTTCTAAAGAAGCATCAGGTACTGGTAATATGAAATTCATGCTTAATGGTGCATTGACACTTGGTACAATGGACGGTGCCAACGTTGAAATTGCTGAACTTGCTGGTATGGATAATATTTATACATTTGGTAAAGATTCAGATACAATCATTGATCTTTATGCAACTCAAAGTTACGTAGCAACTGATTACTATGAAAATGATCCAGTCATCAAAGAAGCAGTAGACTTTATTGTTAGTGATGAATTGGTTAAACATGGTAATGCTGAACGTCTTGAACGTCTCTATAATGAATTGATTAACAAAGACTGGTTCATGACATTGATTGACCTTAAAGAATACATTGCTGTTAAAGAACAAATGCTTGCTGATTACGAAGATCAAAAATCTTGGATGACTAAAGTTATTAAGAATATCGCTAAAGCTGGTTTCTTTTCATCAGACCGTACAATCGAACAATACAACGATGAAATCTGGCACAGCAAATAAGATTTAAATAGAGTATAAATAAGAATGCGAGGTTGATAAAACAATCTCGCTTTTTATGTATATACAGAAAAAACACAAAAATATTGAATTTTTATAAAAATAGGGTTGACAAATGTATAAATATTAAATAAAATGTATACATATCAAAAAAGAAAAGAGAAAATGACTATGAAAGTAAGTAAAATGTTTGGTGGGTTAGCTCTTGTTGCTTCAGCTTTTCTATTGACAGCTTGTGGCTCAGGAAATCAAAAAGATACATCAGTTTCAGATATTAAAGATAAAGGAACTCTTGTCGTTGCTATGAATCCGGAATTCGCTCCTTTTGAATTTAAAACTTTAGTTGATGGCAAAGATACTATTGTTGGTGCGGATGTAGAGATTGCAAAAGCTATTGGTGAAGAGCTTGGCGTTAAAGTGAAATTCTCTTCAATGTCATTTAACAATGTTTTGGCAAGTCTCCAATCAGGTAAAGCTGATGTGGCTATCTCAGGTATTTCTGCAACGCCTGAACGTAAAAAAGCTTATAATTTCTCAGAAGCCTATTACGAATCAGAAAATGTTGTTTTGATTAAGAAAACAGATATTGATAAATATACAAAAACAAGTTCATTAGATGGTTTGTCTGTCGGAACACAAAAAGGATCTATTCAAGAAAATGTAGCCTCTGAACAATTGAAAGGTTCAAAAGTTGTTGCTTTGACACAAAATGGCGAAATGATTAATGAATTGAAAAACGGTCAAATCCAAGCTGTTGTCCTTGAAAAACCAATTGCAGAAGGCTATGCTGCTAATAACGACGATTTGACAATTGCTAATATCAAGTTGAAAAATGATGACGCAGATGCTTATGCAGTAGCTCTTCCTAAAGGTGATGATAAATTGACTAAAGAAGTCAATAAAGTTATCAAAGACTTGAAAGACTCAGGTAAAATTGACCAATTTGTTCAAGAAGCTTATGCTTTGTCAACTAGTGAATCAAGTAACTAAGGAGAAAATGATATGAAGAAGTTTTTAGGAGGTTTGTTTCTACTTTTAGCAGTAGGAATGATGACAGCTTGTTCAACGTCAGGAACAAGTCAGAAAAGTATTCAAAATAAAGGTAAAATCATCATTGCGACGGAATCTGAATTTGCACCATTTGAGTTTAAAACTTTAATTGATGGCAAAGATACCTTAGTTGGGGCAGATATTGATTTAGCTAAGGCAATTGCCAAAGAATTGGATGTTAAAGCTGATTTTTCAGTGATGTCCTTCAATAACGTTCTTGCTTCTGTGACTTCTGGTAAATCTGATATTGCTATTGCAGGAATTTCAGTGACAGATGAACGTAAAAAAGCTTACGAGTTCTCTGATGCTTATTATGAAGCAGAAAATGTCGTGATTCTTAAAAAAGCTGATTTAGCGACCTACACAAGTCTTGAAGCTTAGCAGGAAAATCTGTTGGTGCTCAAAAAGGGTCAATTCAAGAAAATATTGCTAAAGACCAATTACCAAGTTCAAGTCTAGTTTCACTAACTTCAAACGGTGAAATGATTAATGAATTGAAAAATAATCAACTTCAGGCGGTTGTGCTAGAAAAAGCGATTGCTGAGGGCTATATTTCTCAAAATCCTGATTTAGCCATTGCAGGTAGGCCATTGAAATCAACTGATACAGATACTTATGCGGTAGCCTTTGCTAAGGGAACGGATAAAAAACTAATCGCTTCTGTGAATAAAGTTATCAAGAAAGCTAAACAATCAGGTGAGTTTGATGCTTGGATTGAAAAAGCTTCGACTTACACGCAAAGTAGTTCTGAATCAAAATAATGAAGTGAAAAGAAACTGAGGGTTAATACTCTCAGTTTTTCCTTACGAATGGTAAAATAATCTTAGAAAGTCAAAAGAGGTAAGCGATGAAATTACCACGATTTGGAGTCGAAGGATGGCTCAATAGCTATGAAAGAGAAGCAGTGTATGACATTGCAGGTGTGTCAATAGAAGCTCTAACATTGCAAGAATTATTCGAATTAACAGGAGAATCAGAAACGGCTTTTTATCAGGAATTACTTGCTAAAAAATTAAATTATGGTTGGATTGAAGGGTCACCAGAATTTAAAAAAGCAGTCAGTCAACTATACGTATCCGTAACTGAAAATCAAATTCTCCAAACCAACGGTGCCACAGGTGCAAATATGTTGGTCTTGTACGGTTTGATTGAACCTGGGGATCATGTGATTTCTTTGTATCCAACCTACCAGCAACTATACGATATTCCAAAATCTTTGGGAGCAGATGTCGATTTATGGCAGGTTCGTGAAGAAAATAAGTGGTTACCAGACTTAGCTGAACTTCGTCAACTGATTCGACCAAATACTAAAATGATTTGTATTAATAATGCGAATAACCCGACGGGTGCTGTTATGGATGATGACTATCTGCGTGAACTGGTCTCTATTGCTAAATCTTGCGGAGCTTATATTTTGGCTGATGAGGTTTATCATCCTTTTACAAATAACGAAAGTTTCGTCGATTATTGATCTGTATGAAAAGGGGATTTCGGTAAATAGTCTTTCTAAGACCTTTTCGCTGCCAGGGATTCGTGTCGGATGGGTAGCTGCTTGCGATGAAGTGACTGACATTTTGCGCGATTATCGTGACTATACCATGATTTGTGCAGGTGTGTTTGACGATATGGTTGCTAGCTTAGCTTTGAAACATAAGGATGTGATTTTAGAGCGTAATCGCAAAATCATCAGACAGAACCTTGAAATTCTTGACCGATGGGTTAAAAAAGAGAAGAAAGCTTCCTATATAAGACCAGCAGAAGTGCCAACTTCTTTTGTTAAATTGAAAGTCGATTGTCCAATTGAAGAATTTTGCCTGACTCTACTCAAAGACTATGGTGTTTTATTGGTCCCTGGGAATCGTTTTGACCGAGAAGGTTATGTTAGATTAGGATATTCATGTAAAAAAGAAACTTTAGAAAAGGGATTAGAGCTACTATCTTTGTGTTTGAATAAATAACTGAATTTTTTATTCAAAAATCATTGACTAATCGCAAAAAAATGGATAAAATAGAGATAATATTAAGAGAAGAGAGAATAAATATGAAAATTAAAAAACTTGTTCTAGGGGCACTTGTGCTTGTTTCTGTTTTTGCCTTGGCAGCTTGTGGATCTTCATCAAATGAAAATTTGCAAGAAAAAGTGGTTAAAAAAGGTAAATTAGTTGTTGCAATCAGCCCAGACTATGCACCATTTGAGTTTAAAGCCTTGGTTAATGGCAAAGATACTATTGTCGGTGCTGACGTTGAGTTGGCGAAAGCTATCGCTGAAGAACTTGGTGTTAAACTTGAGTTGTCTTCAATGAGTTTTGATAACGTCCTTTCAAGTCTTCAAACTGGTAAAGCTGATATGGCGATTTCTGGTTTGTCAGCAACTAAGGAACGTAAAAATGCTTACGATTTCTCAGATCCATACTATGAAACTGAGAATGCTATTCTTGTTAAATCAAGTAACCTTGATAAATTCGCTTCAATTGACAGTTTAGCCAATCAAAAAGTAGCTGTTCAAAAGGGAACCATCGAAGAAGGTTTGGCTAAAGATCAATTAAAAGATTCAAAAATCGTTTCCCTAACAGCAATGGGTGAAGCTATCAATGAATTGAAATCTGGTCAAGTTCAAGCGGTTGATCTTGAAAAACCAGTTGCTGAAGGTTACTTGTCACAAAACTCAGATATTGCTCTTGCTGGTTTTGCTCTAAAAACTAGTGATGGAGACGCTAAGGCAGTAGCAATGCCAAAAGGTAGTGGCAAAATGGTTAAGACAGTTAATAAAGTTATCAAAAAATTAGCTAAAGACGATAAATACAAACAATACATTTCAGATGCTGCAAAATTGACAGCAAATGAAATTGAAGACTAATAAAAGAGAGCTGATTTATAGCTCTTTTTTTCTATTTAAAAATATTATTTTAGTGAACTAGGAGAACTCGTAAAAAATGTCATTTAATGTGGTTTTTAGATTGACTTTTTGATATAATTCATGTATCATGATGAGGAACGTGTAAATGTTACAATGTCTTGAGGAGGTGAAACATATGTCAAAAACAGTAGTACGTAAAAACGAATCACTTGACGATGCACTTCGTCGTTTCAAACGTTCTGTGACTAAAGCTGGGACTCTTCAAGAATCACGTAAACGTGAATTCTACGAAAAACCTTCTGTAAAACGTAAACGCAAATCAGAAGCAGCTCGCAAACGTAAAAAATTCTAATTAAACATTAGATACAAAGAAAAGAGGCGCTAAGTTAGGCGTCTCTTTTTATACTTTAACGATTGATAAAGATTATTTTTCTTTCAACAAATCGCGAATTTCTGCAAGAAGTTCTTCTTGAGTTGGAGCGGCATCTTCGGTTGCTTTTTCAGTTTCTTCTTTCTTAGTTAGAGAAGCAGCGGCGTTAGCAGCTTTGACGATGAAGAATAGTGTTGTACCAACAATAAGGAAGTTAATAACAGCACTTAAAAAGCTACCATAAGCAACACCATTCCAAGAAAGGTCGGCGATTTTGGCAACACCAGCAGCTTTTAGAGCTGGGGTTAAGAAAAGCGGTGTAATGACATCGTTAACAAATGATGTTACGATAGCGTTGAAAGCAGTCCCCATAACAACAGCGACAGCAAGATCAAGAACGTTTGCTTTGAACAAAAATTCTTTAAGTTCTTTAATCATATGAAAAACCTCCTGTATGTTTTGTTAGTATTATTGTACCAAAATTATGTGCTAAAGTCTGGTTTTTGAGAATTTACAAATTGAATTCAAAATGGTATAATGAAATACAAAACTAAAATGGGATTAGTGCGTGGAGGTGATCTTTTGGCAATTGACAAAGAGTTAATTACCGAGATAAAAAATAGCGTTAATATTGTTGATGTTATTGGCGAAGTGGTCAATCTTACACGTGCAGGACGCAACTATATAGGATTATGTCCATTTCATAAGGAAAAAACGCCGTCTTTCAATGTTATTGAAGATAAACAGTTTTTTCATTGTTTTGGTTGCGGAAAATCTGGGGATGTTTACAAGTTTTTAGAGGAATATCATCAGATTAGCTTTTTAGAGAGTGTTCATCGTGTCGCTGAACGTGCTGGAATTCCTTTGCAGGTTGAAACGCAGCAAGCGCAAGCAAAACCGCAAAATCCTAACCAAGTTCTTATTGATATTCATAAGGACGCGGCTAAGTTTTACAATGCTGTTTTAAAAACAACCAAAGAAGGTCAAGAAGCGAAAGCTTATCTAGCGCAACGTGGTTTGACGGATGACTTGATTGATTATTTCAATATTGGATTGTCGCCACATGAGCCTGATTTTCTTTATCAATCTCTTGCAAAACGTTATGAAGAGAATGCTTTGATGGCTTCAGGTCTTTTTAATTTGTCTGAACGTACCAATCGAGTTTATGATGCGTTTCAAAATCGTATCATGTTTCCTTTGACGGATGATAATGGTCAGGTGGTCGCTTTTTCTGGGCGTATTTGGACAAAAGAAGATCTTGATAGTCAGCAAGCTAAGTATAAGAACACAAGGTCGACAGCTTTATTTAATAAGTCTTATGAATTGTATCATCTTGATAAAGCTCGCCCAATTATGTCTAAAAAACATGAAGTTTACTTAATGGAAGGTTTCATGGACGTTATTGCGGCTTATCGCGCTGGTATTGAAAATGCTGTTGCTTCGATGGGGACGGCGTTAACACCTGAGCACGTTATACATTTAAAACGATATGCTAAAAAAGTTATTTTAACATATGATGGTGATAATGCTGGGCAGAATGCGATTGCTAAGTCTTTAGAGCTTTTAAAAGATTTTAATGTTGAAATTGTGCGAGTTCCTGAACAGATGGACCCAGATGAATTCATTCAAAAGAATTCACCTCAAGCCTTAGCTAACTTGCTTGAAAATAGTCGCATTAGCAGTACTGAATTCTTTATTCATTACTTAAAACCGGAAAATAGTGATAATCTCCAGGCTGAGATTGCTTATGTGGAAAAAATTTCTAAGATTATTGCACAATCGCCGTCAATTACAGCACAAAATTCGTATATTAATATGGTGGCTGATTTGTTGCCTGACTTTGATTATTATCAAGTTGAGCAATCGGTAAATAGTGAGCGTCTTCAGAATCGTTCAGCTCTTCAATCGCAAGCTGCTAAGCAAAGAGTGACGGTTGTTGAGTTACCGATCTCAAAGAATATCTCTGCGGTTATGAAAGCAGAGAGTCAATTGATGCAACGGTTGTTGACGCATGATTATCTTCTTAATGAATTTAGAAATCGGGAAGAATTTACCTTAGATACCCAAGAATTGCAGACACTTTATGATTTATTGATGCAACAAGGTGAGGTGACTTCCTATGATTTAGCGCAGCTAGATGACCGAACGCGGCAGATGTATTATCAAGTGTTAGAAGAAAATCTACCAGAAGATGTTGCACCCAATGAAATTGAGGAAATTATTCAAAAACGCAATCGCCTGCTCCAAGAAAGAGATTTGCAAAAGCAAAGTAAGTTAATTCGTGAATCTAGCAATCTTGGAGATGTTGATGCAGCACTTGCGGCTTTGGAAAATCTCATTGCTCAAAAAAGAAAAATGGAATAGAGGAAAATATGGCAAAAGAAAAAGAAATTACTACTTTTAATGTTCAAGTTGCAGAATTTATTCGTAATCATAAAAAGAACGGAACAGCTGTCGATGACGAAGTGACAGAAAAATTGGTTATTCCATTTTCACTCGATGCTGATCAAATCGATGATCTTTTGGAACGTTTGACAGACGGTGGTATTTCAATTACTGATAAAGAAGGTAACCCATCAACAAAATATGTGGTTGAAGAACCAAAACCAGAAGAACTAACTGACGAAGAATTGCTTGGAAGCAACTCTGCCAAAGTTAATGACCCAGTTCGTATGTATCTTAAAGAAATTGGGGTTGTGCCTTTGTTGTCAAGCGAAGAAGAAAAAGAATTGGCAGTTGCAGTTGCAGCAGGAGATCTTCAAGCAAAACAACGTTTGGCAGAAGCTAACTTGCGTCTGGTGGTTTCTATTGCTAAACGTTATGTTGGACGTGGTATGCAATTCCTTGACCTTATCCAAGAAGGTAACATGGGATTGATGAAAGCTGTTGATAAATTTGATTACTCTAAAGGTTTTAAATTCTCAACTTATGCAACATGGTGGATTCGTCAAGCTATTACACGTGCGATTGCAGACCAAGCTCGTACAATCCGTATCCCTGTTCACATGGTTGAAACAATCAATAAACTTGTTCGTGAACAACGTAACCTTCTTCAAGAACTTGGACAAGATCCGACACCAGAACAAATTGCAGAACGTATGGATATGACGCCTGATAAAGTTCGTGAAATCTTGAAGATTGCTCAAGAACCTGTTTCTCTTGAAACACCTATCGGTGAAGAAGATGATAGTCATCTTGGAGATTTCATTGAAGATGAAGTTATTGAAAATCCAGTAGACTACACAGCTCGTGTTGTTCTTCGTGAACAACTTGATGAAGTCTTAGACACATTGACTGACCGTGAAGAGAACGTCTTGCGCTTGCGTTTTGGTCTCGATGATGGTAAAATGCGTACATTGGAAGATGTTGGTAAAGTATTCAATGTGACGCGTGAACGTATTCGTCAGATTGAAGCTAAAGCACTTCGCAAGCTTCGCCATCCGAGCCGTAGCAAACAGCTCCGTGATTTTATCGAAGATTAAAAAATAGTCAAGAGGTTCGCTTATGTCTGAACAAAAATATACAGAAGAAGATGTCGCAAAGATTAAAGATCGCATTCTTGAAGCTTTGGAAACAGTTATTGACCCTGAATTAGGGATTGATATTGTTAATCTAGGACTTGTCTATGAGATTCGATTTGAACAAAATGGACACACTGAAATTGATATGACCTTAACAACAATGGGATGTCCACTAGCAGACCTTCTTACCGATCAAATTCACGATGCAATGCGTGGGATTCCTGAGGTAATTAATACTGAAGTCAAATTAGTATGGTACCCAGCCTGGTCAGTTGATAAAATGAGTCGCTATGCCCGCATTGCTTTGGGAATTAGATAAAAATATAACACCAGTAGAAATACTGGTCTTTTTTTGTGGAATTTCCACCAGATTACCTGTATTCTCTGGGAGCTTTCGTTTTTCCATCGCCAGCTTATTTAAAATATGGTATAATATTTTTTGATCGTATTTTAGAATGGAGAAGTGTGCCATGCAACATGTATTCATCATCGGAAGTCGAGGCTTACCTGCGAAATATGGTGGCTTTGAGACTTTTGTTGAGGAGTTGGTAAAAAATAAGCAGAGCTCAGATATTGTTTATCACGTCGCTTGTTTAAGTGATGATAAACATCATACGCATTTTAAATATGAGGGCGCAGATTGTTTTACCATCAAGGCACCTAAAATTGGTCCAGCACGAGTGATTGCTTATGATATGATGGCAATTACTTATGGACTTCAAATGGTAAAAAGATATGGTATTGAACACCCTGTTTTTTATATTTTGGGTAACACAATTGGGACATTTATTGCACCTTTTGTTTTGAGAATACACGCTCTTGGTGGGAAAGTTTATGTCAATCCAGATGGTCTTGAGTGGAAACGCTCAAAATGGTCAAAACCGGTTCAAGCTTATTTAAAATATGCTGAAAAATCGATGGCTAAAACAGTTGATTTGGTTATTTCAGATAATATTGGTATTGAAAATTATATAAAAGAATCTTATCCAGATGCTAAGACACGTTTTATTGCTTATGGAACGGATTTGAAAAAATCAACCCTAACAGCTGATGATTATAAGGTTAGAAAATGTTTTGATAATTGGAAAACTAAGGAAAATGGCTATTATCTGATTGTTGGCCGATTTGTACCAGAAAACAATTATGAAACAGCAATTCGTGAGTTTATGAAATCAAATACAAGACGTGATTTGATTATTATTTCTAACCACAAAAATAGTGCTTATTTTGACAAGTTAAAACATTTGACAAACTTTGAACGTGATCACAGGGTTAAGTTTGTTGGTACGGTGTATGATCGTGATTTGCTGAACTACATTCGTGAGAATGCTTTTGCTTATATCCACGGTCATGAAGTTGGTGGAACAAATCCTGGTTTGTTAGAAGCTCTAGGACATACCAAGTTAAATCTTGTGCTTGATGTGTCTTTCAATAAGTCAGTTGCGGGAGCAAGTGCTTTTTATTGGAATAAAACATCAGGTAATCTCTCATGTCTGATTAATGACGCCGATGGTCATTATGATTTTACGGAATATGGCAATCGTGCGCGTGCCATTGTTAAACAAAATTATACATGGGAAAAAATCATTGGAGAGTACGAGGGATTATTTTTAAATGAAGATTAATATTCTCATGTCTACCTACAATGGTGAACAATTTTTGGCTGAACAGATTGAAAGTATTCAGAAACAAACAGTCAAGGATTGGACTTTGTATATTCGTGATGATGGCTCTAGTGACACTACACCCGAAATTATTAAGCAATATACGCAGCTTGATTCACGTATTGTTTTTATTAATGCTGACAACCGTGAAAATTTTGGTGTTATTAAAAACTTTTATACCCTTTTAAAACATAGCAAAGCTGATTACTATTTCTTTTCTGATCAAGATGATATTTGGTTAGAAGATAAATTAGCAGTTACTTTAGCAGAAGCACAAAAGTATGATAGTCAGAAACCTTTATTGGTTTATACAGATTTGAAAATTGTTGACCGAGATTTAAATGTTTTACACGAAAGTATGATAAAAACACAGTCTGATCATGCCAATACTGAGTTGGTTCAAGAATTGACAGAAAACACAGTGACTGGCGGTACAGCAATGATAAATCATGTATTGGCTGAATTGTGGACATCAACAGATGATTTATTGATGCACGATTGGTATCTTGCTTTGCTTGCTAGCGCTTTAGGTAATCTTGCTTATGTTGATTACCCAACTGAATTGTATCGTCAACATGATGCTAATGTATTAGGGGCGCGTACATGGACTAAACGCATGAAAAATTGGATTAAACCTCATAAATTAGTCGAAAAATATTGGTGGTTGATTAATGCTAGTCAAACTCAAGCACGCTTTTTATTATATTTAGCATTGACCCTGAAAAAAGAGACTTGGTTGAAAATTTCACAACGATTATGGACAAGCCACTGATTCAACGAATTAAAACCTTGAATCAGTATGGCCTACGAAAAATCGTACCTTCCATACGCTTGTGTTTAGAACATTAATTATTACCAAATTTGGTTATAGGAGAAATAAATGAAGTTCTTTAGTAAAGAAAATAAAATCTTATTAAAAGAAATGGTAAAAACGGACTTTAAACTTCGTTATCAAGGAAGTTTAATTGGGTACTTGTGGTCAATTCTTAAACCATTGATGCTTTTCACAATTATGTATTTGGTATTTATCCGTTTTTTGAAATTAGATGACGGAACACCTCATTATGCAATTGGTGTGCTTTTAGGTATGGTAACATGGTCATTTTTCCAAGAAGCTACCAATATGGGGATGGTTTCAATTGTAACTCGTGGTGACTTATTACGTAAATTGAATTTCTCTAAGGAAATCATTGTTATCTCTTCAGTAGTTGGTGCAGCTATTAACTATGGTATTAACCTTTTAGTTGTATTTGTTTTTGCACTAGTTAATGGTGTTCACTTAAGTTGGAACTGTTTAGTCATTATTCCATTGTTTATTGAATTAGCCATGATATCTGCGGGAGTTGCTTTTATTCTTGCAGCTTTATTTGTCAAATATCGTGACTTGGGACCGATTTGGGAAGTTGTAATGCAAGCTGGAATGTATGCTACACCTGTTATCTATTCATTGACTTTTATTATTCAAAAAAATCAGTTTACTGTAGCAAAATTAATGATGCTAAACCCACTTGCACAAATCATTCAAGATATGCGTCATTACATTGTTTATTCAGGCAGCATGCGTGGTTGGGAGTTATATAACAATCATATTTGGGGAGTTATTCCTTACATCCTTCCAGTTTTAATTCTTATTGTTGGATATTCAATTTTCCATAAACATGCTAAGAAATTTGCGGAGATTTTATAATGTCAGATAAAGAAATTGCAGTAAAGTTGATCATGTTAGTAAATATTTTAAACTACCAACTGAAGCAACTCATAGTTTACGTACAGCGCTCGTTAATCGTTTTAAAGGGATTAAAGGTTATCGTGAGCAACATGTCTTAAAAGATATTTCATTTGATGTTCATAAAGGAGATTTTTTTGGAATTGTTGGCCGTAATGGTTCAGGTAAATCAACACTTTTGAAAATCATTTCACAAATTTATGTCCCTGAAAAAGGTTCAGTTACAGTAAATGGTAAAATGGTTTCATTTATCGAACTTGGTGTTGGATTTAATCCTGAATTGACTGGACGTGAAAATGTCTATATGAACGGTGCCATGCTTGGCTTTACAACCGAAGAAATCGATGCTATGTACGATGACATTGTCGAATTTGCTGAGCTTGAAGATTTTATGAACCAAAAACTTAAAAACTATTCAAGTGGTATGCAAGTTCGTCTAGCATTCTCAGTTGCGATTAAAGCTCAAGGTGACGTGCTTATCCTTGATGAAGTGCTTGCCGTAGGTGATGAAGCTTTCCAACGTAAATGTAATGATTACTTCATGGAACGCAAAGCTTCAGGAAAAACGACTATTCTTGTAACCCATGATATGGGGGCAGTTAAGAAATATTGTAACCGCGCTGTTCTTATTGAAAACGGTTTGGTTAAAGCATATGGTGATCCGTTTGATGTCGCCAATCAATATAGCTACGATAATACGGCTCCTTTGAAGGAGACTCAGAAGGAACAAAACCAAGGTGATAGTGCTGAAAAAGTAAAACCAAAGGTTGAAAATTTCAAGCTAGAATTATTATCTTCTAATCAGATTACTCCAAATGATGATATTAATTTTAAAATTGAGTATGATGTGATGGAAGACGTTGAAACATATATTGGACTATCGTTAACTGATATTGATCGCAATGTATGGATTTATAATGATAATACTTTGGATAATAAGACTAAGGGAATTGGACATAAAACAGCTTATTATTCATGTAAATTATCTTCAGTCAACAATTTGAAATTAAAATTGGAAGTGACTGTTAGAGACGTTGACGGAAACATGCTTGCATTTACAGATGCTACGACAAACCCTATTATTGTAATCAACAGAGATGATATCGCATCGGATGATATTTCTGCTTTAGATTCTGCAACAGGTATAATTCAAAGAAATGGAACTTGGAAGTTTAAATGAGTGAGACTTTAGTATCAGTTTTAGTAACTTGTTATAACCATGAAAAATACATTGAACAGTGTTTAAGAAGTATATTTAACCAAACTCATAATAATATTGAATTAATTGTATTAATGATGGGTCAACAGATAATTCAGATCAGGTTATTAAGGAAACTCTTAAAGATTCTCCTTATAACAAAACTCATTATTTCGTTCATGACAATTTAGGAGTGGTAAGAACCAGAAATAAGGGCTTACAATTAATAAATGGTGATTTTTTTCTTTTTGTAGATAGTGATGATTATCTTGAAAAAAATTATGTTTCAGAATTATTGTACAGTCTTGAAAACAATGATGCTGATATTGCGTATTGTAACTTAGTAAACCCTGAAAACGGTGCTGTGGTAATGCAAGCTAGAGAGTTTGACTTAAATACATTCTTAGTCGGTAATTATATTTCGTCGACTTCATTAGTTAGAACGTCTGTTTTAGGTGACGTAAAATATGATGATAGAATAAAACAACTTGAGGATTATGATTTCTTTTTAAATCTTGTTTTAGTAAGAAATGCAAAACCTATTGCTAATCATAGTACGTTTTTAAATTATCGAATCTTTGATATTTCACGCTCAGCAAGAGGTGACCTTCTAAAATTCTATGAAGCATATATTTATATATTGAATAAGTATCAGACAATTGCCAGCGATGAAATAGAGCGTGCAATTGGTATTCACTTTGATAAAAATATTAATTTAGCTTTTGAAAATCAATATGTAAAAATCTATTATATTGCTGAAGGTGAAAATTTTAGCGGAGATAAGGTTCTTAAATATAAGTTTGAAGAGAATGGATGCGTAGTGTTCAATCTTCCAGAAGCAGTAACTACAGTTAGAGTTGATTTATCTGAGTTACCTAGTTTTATAAGCGAGTTGCTTTGATTAGTCAGGAATCTGATACAGAAATTTTATCAAGTGACTCAAATGGTGATATCATTGGAAATTATGTTATGTTTAAAGATTATGATCCTCAATTGATTTATGATGTTTCTACATCCAGTCAAAAAACTTTTAAACTAATTTATGAAATGTTTAATTTAGATGATATTAATCGTGAGGATTATATTGCTAAAGTTCTCTCTCGAGATTTGTCACATTTACAAAAAGAAGTTAGAGAATTGGAAGCGTATAGAGTAAAATTTAAACAAGTAAATGATGAAAGACACTATTATAAGCGAGAATTAGAGAAAATGGTTGTCGCCTATAACTCTGTTACGCATTCACGTCGTTGGAAAATTCCAACAGCAATCATCAACTTTTTTAGGAGAAAATAATGAAACGTTTATTATTGTACGTCCATTTTAATAAGTACAATCATATTAGTCAACATGTGTATTACCATTGACAAAAATGCGCCCACTTTTTTCAAAAGTGGTATTTATTTCAAATAGTTCAATTAATGAGCAAGATTATCATAAAATAGTCGAACTTCGATTAATGGATCAGTTTATCCAAAGAGAAAATATTGGTTTTGATTTTGCTGCTTGGCGTGATGGTATGACTGCAGTTGGATTTGAAGAGCTGGCTACTTATGATTCTGTCACAATTATGAATGATACGTGTTTTGGTCCGTTGTGGGATATTAAAGATTACTATCTTGAGTATGAGAGTGATGATAGTGTTGATTTCTGGGGGCTAACAAATAACCGTGCTACTTCTAAATCTCGCTATACTCAAGGTTTTCGCGAACATATTCAAAGTTATTTTATTACATTTAAAAAATCTGTTATTGTTTCTCCAGAGTTTAAAAATTTTTGGGAAAATGTAAAAAACTATACCAATGTTCAAGATGTTATTGACAACTACGAAACACAAGTAACGACAAAATTCTTGGATGCAGGATTTAAATATAAAGTCATTTTTAATACTGTAAATGAAGATGCAAGTCACATGTTACACGCTGATTTTTCCTTTTATCATCCAACGGCAATTTTAAGTCATAGAGTGCCGTTTATTAAAGTTAAGGCAATTGATAATAATCAGCATATTACTCCGTATCTTTTAGATGAGATTACTAAACAATCGGACTATCCAGTAGATTTGATTATTTCACATATGTCTGAAATTAATTTCCCTGATTTTAAGTATTTGTTAGCTCGAAAATACATTAAAGAAGTCCCTGCGGTTTCTTTAGCAGATAAAAAAATTGCAGTACATCTTCATGTTTTCTATGTTGACTTATTAGAAGATTTTCTGAATGCTTTTGAAAATTTCCATTTTAGTTATGATTTATATATTACAACTGATAGTGAAACTAAACAACAGGAAATTAAATCGATTTAGATGAAAATGACAAAAATGCTCGAATCTTTGTAACTGGAAATATTGGACGTGATATTCTACCAATGTTGAAGTTGAAAGAATATTTATCTGATTATGATTACATTGGACATTTCCATACTAAAAAATCTAAGGAGGCAGATTTTTGGGCAGGTGAATCTTGGCGAAATGAGCTAATTGATATGTTAATAAAACCTGCTGATAATATTCTTGCTAACTTTGAAAATGATAAATTGGGACTTGTTATTGCTGATATCCCGACTTTCTTTAGATTTAATAAGATTGTTGATGCATGGAACGAACATTTGATTGCTCCTGAAATGAATAATTTATGGGAAAAAATGGGAATGACCAAAACAATTGATTTCAATAATTTCCATACATTTGTTATGAGTTATGGAACCTTTGTCTGGTTTAAGTATGATGCCTTAAAACCGTTATTTGATTTAGAATTAACGGATGAAGATGTTCCAGCTGAACCATTACCACAAAATTCTATTTTACATGCTATTGAACGATTACTTGTTTATATTACATGGAATGAACACTATGATTTTAGAATCTCTAAAAATCAAGTTTCAATAACACCATTTGTTGATAATAAATTATATAATGAACGTGGTGATAGTGCTCCTCACACTTATGTTGATTTTACATATATGGGTGGTATAAAAGGTGCTTTTAAATATATCTTTGTTGGTCCAGCTAGAGCTATGAAATATATTGTTAAAAGAATTTTGGAGAAAATGACTCATGATAGAAAAGGTTAAAGTCATTTTTGAGGAAATTAATTGGACGAAGATCTTACATTATCTATTTCTGTTTACGTTATTCTTTTATCTTAACTTTTCCCTTATTAACTTTTATTTGTTGAAGGGACAAGGTGATAATTTATCAGATCAATTTCATATTCTTAAGACTTTTTGTATTACTGCGTATATTCTATCTGTTTTAGGAATAGCTGTTTATTTATCAAGTTATTTTAAAAGAGAATTTTTTATTTGAAATAGCAAGTGGTTATGTAATTTATCTTTTTATTTCTTATTTCTTAGTAATCACTCGAAATTTAAATAATGGAGATTTTAAATGGTGGAATCTAATAAAAAATGACTTTTTACAGTTTTTCTTTTTTACCGACTATTATTTTTATTCTTTTGTTATCGGCTGCCATTTTTTATTTATCTTCTAAATTTCAAGTTAGAGAACTTTTAGATAGTTTTTTAGCTGAATTTGATTCATACCGATTGGTTACTATTGGTTTAATAGCTTCTTTGATACTTAACGGCAGCCTTTTTACTGATATGATGGTGGAAAAGGTAACAAAATATATTGATAAAGGGAATTATAGTGGATACCTCTCAAGTGTAACTTGGAGTGTGATGATAAGTTTAGTTTTAATTAGCTTATTAATTTATTTTGTTTTAAATTCCTTCAGAGCTATAAAAGAAAATACTCCAAGTTATTCACTTGTTGTTGTATTGAGTTTTCTTTTAGCGATAGTATTTAACTATTTGTTTCAATATGGAATCAAGAGTGAGGGAGAAATATTAGATCGTTTTATTTTCCCATCAGCGACCTTATTTCAAATAGTTGTTATTGCTTTATTTAATTTGTTACTTTACATGATTGTCAATCGAATTTTACGTACGACGACATTCATTGTAATTTTAGGAATCATAATAACAGTTGCTAATAGCGTAAAATTTAGTATGCGTAATGAACCTCTGTTATTTAGTGATTTAAGTTGGGTAAAAGAAATTAGACTTGTAATATCTTATATTGAGATTAGATTGGTTCTTTATTCGTTAGTAGCTTTGTCTGTAATAGTTATCTTTTTCTATTTATTTAGAAATCAATTATTAAGAGGAAAAATTACAAAAAACTGGAAGGCACGTTTAGCTACAGGAGTTACAATTATTTCTATTTTTAGTTATACATTTGTTGTATTTTTACAGCAAGAAAATGGTGATATCGCTGAAAATATACCTATTTTATCTAGATTAAATAATTTTGAAAATATTGAGTGGATGGGACAGGGAACAGTTGCTCGCGAGCGTTCTTTGACGTTTGTTTGGTTAAAACAAATGACTTCGAAAAAAATGGAGAAACCTGAGGAGTATAGTAAAGAAAAGATTGAAAAAATTGTAAAAAAATATACTCATAAGGCTCAAGTTATCAATGCTTCTCGAAAAAATAATATTTCAGATCAAACGGTTATTTATGTTTTAAGTGAAAGTTTTTCTGATCCAAGTCGGATTTCAAATGTGAATTTAACAACTGATCCAATTCCAGTAATTCGTTCAGTTAAAGAGTCTACGACTAGTGGATTAATGAAATCAGATGGCTATGGTGGTGGAACAGCTAATTTGGAATTTGAAACATTAACAGGTTTACCAATGTATAATCTTTCAAGTTCAGTTTCTACATTGTATACAGATGTTGTACCACAGATGACCTATTTTCCTTCAATTAGCGATTCGTACTCTTCAAAAGATAAATATACTATTCATTTAGGAGATGCCGCAACATATTCACGAAAAGAAGTGTACCGTAAACTTGGTTTTGATACATTTATTGCTGAGAGTAATGGAACTGAAAGGCCAAACATTTGGAACATTATGGTGTATATCCGAGTGATGCTTCGACTTATCAAACTGTCCTAGATAATATTGATGAGAGTAAGAATCAATTCTTTTCAGTGATAACATACCAAAATCATGCACCATGGAATCTAGATGAGGATTCTGAAGTTGGTGGGTCAGGTGAAGGTTTTTCATCTGGTGAAAATTATTATATGAATAATTATGCTAAGTTGCTTTATCAGACAGATAAAGCAACTCAGAATTGGCTGGATCAATTAAGTCAGATTAATAAAAAATAACTGTTGTTTTTTATGGAGACCACTTACCTGGCTTCTATCCACAAGAATCATTTATCGACAATCCTGCCGGACAATATCAAACAGATTATTTTATTTGGAGTAATTATTCAACGGATGTATTATCATATCCTCTGGTTAATTCAAGTGATTTTCCGGCTGAGTTATTAGCAGTAACAAACTCAAAAGTTTCTCCATATTATGCTTTGTTAACTGAAGTTCTTGAGAATGCTAGTGTTGATAAGGAAAAATTAACTACTGAACAAGAAAAAATAGCAAATGATTTAAAACTTGTTGAGTATGATATGGTTTCAGGCAAAGGATACTTGAAGTCATATAAATCTTTTTTTAAGGTGATTAATTAATTATGAAAATGAAAAAATTTATTTTACCACTCTACTATGCTTTTATAAGCTTCTTATTCACGTTAGAGTCTATTATTTATATTAATGACGCCGGAGATCAGACTAGCTTTGCTCATATGGCTCAAAAATTTGGCTTTTTTGAATTTGCTATTTATCGCTATAAAACATGGTCAAGTAGATTGTTGATTGAATCAGTTACAATGTTTATGTCAAATCATTATTTGCTATTTGATGTAACTATGCTTATTTCTGTAGCAATTTTTTTCTATTGTTTTAATGGAATTTTTCTAAAAGAAGAGAAGTACAGAAAATTACAATTTGTATCGCCTGTTATTTTCCTACTTTCTTTTCCAAGTTTGTTTTTCACAAGTGCTGGTTTGATTGCAACAGTTACTAATTATCTTTTTCCAATGATTTCCTTTGTTATTGCGTGGTATTGTATGATTCAGGAGAAACATTGGTATACAATATTATCTTTGCCGTTTCTTGTGTTTGCTTGTATGCAAGAACAATTTACGGTTTATGCATTCATTCTATTTATTTTTGCTCTTATTAGTTCATATTTAGAACGTAAAAGAATAAATAAAAATTATTTTATCGCAACTTGTGTATCGTTATTAGGGCTAGTTTCTGGTTTGCTTTGCTCAGGATCTACAAATAGATTAGCTACTGAAACCAAGATTTGGTATCCTGGTTTTGAAACCATTTCTTTCCCAGTTAAAATTATTAAAGGTATTTAGAAACAAATCGTGTGTTATTTGTTACGTCAGAATTAAATATTGTTTATCTATTTTTAGTTTTAATTATCGTTGTATCGATTATCAAAAACAATATTTTATGACTTTTATCTCAGGAACTGTAATCTACACAGTCATAACGCAAAGATTAGCTATGAATAGTTTACTAACTGCAGTTCAAAGAACAATTGATAATCAAAATAAAAGTGAAATTCCAAACTATTTTAGTCTAAAAGAAAACCTTTATCCGCTAATTTTATACACTTTGATTTTATGTACTATTGCAACAGTGGTGTTTCTAATGTTTAGAAAGTGGCAAAATGGATTAACTGCTTTGATTATTTTAGCAGCCGGATATGCTTCACGAATGACAGTTTCATTATCTCCAACAATCTATGCTTCAGGTCTTAGAACATATACACCGCTCATTCTTTCATTTACAATTGTTAGTTTATTACTATTGATAGAAATCTCAGGTGATATAAAAAAAGACTGCGGTAGTGATAGTATAAAACATAGAATGACAATTTGAAGTATATTACTCTTTTATTAAGGAGAATTTTGTTGAAATTTTTAGCATTTTTAGGACAAAAAGCCATTCTTATTTGGGGCTTATTATTGTTTACCCTTTTAGGAGTATCAAGTATATTGGTGAGAAGTAATATGCCAATGGATGGCTCAGAGTTATCAAATATACACTTAAATGGTTGGGCTTTTTTTGCTAGTTTAGTTATTTTTGTATGCTTGATATTTTTGTTGTTACGTTTGTTGAAGTATATTAATGAAACAACATTATTCATTTTTGGTCTGATATTTTATATTCTTGTTGGAGTTTATCTAATTTTTCATCAAAATGATGTGATTCGTCATGATGCTTTAGCTGTTTTAGAAGCAGCAAAAGCACTAAATAATGGAGATATTCAATCTTTAACGGATATATCAGGGTACCTTCACAAATATCCTCATCAATTAGGTTTAGTTAGTTTTGAACGATTGATTTTGACTGTTTTTGGTGAAAGTAATATTAAGGTATTCTTTATTATAAACTTGATACTTTCTATTATTGATAATTTCTTTCTCTGGAAAATAACAAAACGCGTATTCAAAAAAGAAAGTATTTCAAAACTTGTAATAATCCTCTCGTTTGCTTTTTTATCACATCTTTTTAATATTTTATTTGTTTATGGTCTGACCTTCGGTTTATTTTTTGCAATTGTAGGACTTTTCTTTTTGCAAATTTATTTTGAAAAAAATCTTGGTCAATGATGATGTTGAGTATAATCTTTTTAACGTTATCAGACTTTATCAGAAACAATTATATTATTTTAATAGTGACCATTTTTATAGTGTTAGTACTTGACTTATTACAACATAAATCATGGAAAAATTTGGCTTTTATAGCTTTACTTGCTTTGTCGATTTATGGAAGTAATAATTTAGTATCTTACCACTATAAAAGTTTAGCCAACAAAACAAATTTGGATGGAGAACCTAAGATAGCATGGGTGGCAATGGGGTTGAATGATACACCACTTTATAATCGTGTTGCTGGTTGGTATGATGCATATGTTGAAAATGTGTATAACGAATATAGTGGTAATTCAGAAAAGATTGAAGAGGTTAGTAAGAAACAAATCGCAACTCGAACAGAATACATGGTTGAGCATCCTCAATATACTTTTAATTTCTTTAAAAATAAATTTTTATCAACATGGACAGATAGTTTATTTGAATCTATTTGGTCAGGTCCTGTTATAAAAATGCCAGTTGAGGGACAGAAGATTAGAGGTCAATTGATGTCGAGCATTTATGAAGGTAAGACACTATATAAAGTTGTGTATTATTTTTCTGCTTTATTACTTGCTGTCATATATGTTGCTGTTCTTCTCGCTATTTTTATTCAATTATTTGATAAACCAAAAGATGGTTTATTTACTTTGATACCAATAATATATCTTTCTGGTGGTTTCATATTTCACTTAATTTGGGAAACTAAGAGTCAGTATGTTTATCCATATGTCTATCTCATCATCCCCTTGGCAGCTGTTGGAATCAGCTATGTTGCGGAACGTTTGAAAATTTTCAATTAAGTATTTTAAAATGGTGAATGAGTAAATTCACCATTTTTTATGAGTAGTTTGTGGTATACTAAAGTGAACACTAGTTTTTGAAAGGCTTATTATCTAATGAAAAAACTATCTATTGTTGTTCCTTGTTATAATGAACAAGAAACAATCTATCCATTTTTAGAAGAAACTCAAAAAATTGAAAGTAAAATGAAGGACCAATTGATTTTTGATTATATCTTTATCAATGATGGTTCAAAAGACGAAACCTTAAAGGTTCTTCGAGATGTTGCTAGCCGTTTTGAAAATGTTCATTATTTGTCATTTTCACGTAATTTTGGTAAAGAGGCCGGTTTGTTAGCTGGGCTTGAGGCTGCAGATGGTGATTTTATCACTGTTATGGACGCCGATTTACAAGATCCACCTGAGTTGTTGATTGATATGTATCAAAAAATCAACGAAGGTTACGATGTTGTGGGAACGCGTCGAGCTGATCGAAAAGGTGAACCAGTTATCCGTTCTTTCTTTTCAAAGATGTTTTACAAAATCATCAATGCTGTTTCTGATACAGAGATGGTTGATGGTGCGCGTGATTTCCGTTTGATGACTCGTCAAGTTGTAGACAGTATTTTAGAACTTGGTGAAGTTAATCGTTTCTCAAAAGGAATTTTCTCTTGGGTTGGATTTAACGTAACATATATCGCTTATGAAAATCGCGAGCGCGTGGCTGGTGAAACATCATGGAGTTTTTGGAGCTTATTCAAATACTCTATGGAAGGGTTTATTAATTTTTCTGAAGCGCCATTGAATCTTTCACTGTGGGCTGGATCAGTTTCATTTTTGGCTTCTATTCTTGGAATTCTATTTATCATTATTCGTAAACTTACAATTGGTGGTAGTGTTTCAGGTTGGGCAAGTTTGGTTTGTATCATTTTGTTTATTGGTGGTATCCAATTGCTTGCTTTAGGGATTATCGGAAAATATATTTCTAAGATATTCCTTGAAACTAAAAAACGACCAGTTTATATTGTCAAAGAAAAAGGATAAAATTTAATATTTTATAAAGTTTTTTAGCTGTTTTTCCGAATTAATATAGTGTACAACATTATATTATAAAGGAGAACAGCTTTTTGAATAAAATCAAATCAGCTTTATTGTCAATAGCTGTGCTTAGCATGGCATTTCTTACTAACTCTGCTATGGCGGATCAACAATCAGATGCGATAGTGACTAAAACACCGTTTGATGAGGTCAGCAAATCTTTTGAAGTTATGTCGCAAAAGACTAAAAATTGTAAAGATATCACTCAAATTGATGTTGCCGTTTGGTCTGAAGAAAATGGTCAAGATGATATCAAATGGTATTCAAGTTCAAATGTTTCAAATGGCCAAGTTAAAGTTCAATTTAATTTAGCCAATCACGGTAATCATGCAGGAAATTATAATACTCATGTCTATACAAACTACACTGATGGTAGTCGCTCTGGTGTAGTGATGGAAAATACGCTAATCAGTCCAAAGGCACCTACACTCAGTCTCAAAGATGGCGGTATTCGAATGACTACGGATATTTATGCTCCAACTAATGGAACGCTTTATTATGCTGTGTGGTCGGAAGAAAATGATCAAGACGATATCAAGTGGTATGCTGATAATGGTACAGGAACAACGATTGCTGACTTAAAAAACATAGCGGATATGGAAAATACAGTATCCATACGTACGTATCACAAAATGGAAAAATGACAGGAATTAGTTGTCAAGATATTACAATTAATAAGCAAGAAATTTCTTATCAAATTAATAAAGTAAATGATACAACTTATGACGTATTAGTAACTAATGTACCAGAATACATTACTTCTATTACTGTTCCAGTTTGGTCTAATGCAAACGGTCAAGATGATATTAAGTGGTATACGACAACAAAAATAGGAGAAGGAACTTATAAAGTACAGATTAATTTAGGTAATCATGGTTATATATCTGGTGACTATAGTGTACATATTTATGGACACAATGCAATTAGTAATAATTTTGAAGGATTGAGAGTGACATCAGGGTTTAATGCTGTTAATGTTCCTAAACCCAACGCTACACCATCTCCTCGTATCACAACATATATCAACGAAACTAATACTTATCCAGTTGGGCAATGTACGTGGGCGGTCAAGTCTTTAGCACCATGGATTCCAAACTGGCTTGGAAATGCTGGGGGCTGGGCAGTTAATGCACGTGCTAAAGGTTTCAGAGTTGGAACAACGCCAAGAGTAGGTTCAATCGTTGTTTGGCCACATGATGGTAATGGCTACGGACACGTTGCTTATGTAACAGATGTGTCAAGCACCACGCGTATCCAAGTTAAAGAATCAAACTATGCTGGTAAACAATACATTGCTAATTTTCGTGGTTGGTTTAACCCGCTCGATTCATTCTGGGGTGGTGATGTTTCTTACATTTATCCGGATTAATTTTTTAGGCAGTGATTTTGGAATCGCTGCCTTCTTTTGTTTAGTGAAAGCATATGTGCTTGCTTGAGGGGCTTACAAAATCATGATAAAATGGATACGAGTAAAGAATAGAAAGAGGTGGATTGATTTGAAAAAGAATATCCTTCGAAGCTGCCTAGTATCTCCGATTATTATAGGAGCTTTTTAAGTTCGGGGCAAGTTTTCGCTGAAGAAACACAACCACCCAATCAACGACAGTAACTGAGAATGTTCAATCATCGGTAGAGCAATCTGGTTCACTTCAATTAAATAGTGATAGTGTTATCTCTGATGATAATGAAACAAACAACTCATTACCTTCATCTGAAGTTCAAAATGAAACTCAGAATTTAAGCGATGCTGATAAGCAAGATTCAGCAATTGCTAATGGTCAAGAAGCTGAAAAAAATGCCGATGACCAAACCAGTCTAATTAATCCTTCAATTTCTGAAGATAGTAAGGAAACAGCAGGAAATTCTAAAGAGAATAATGTTGATGATTCAGCGGTACAAGAGTCACAATCATCTGATGGTACAACAGATCGTGTTTCTGATAAGACTTCATTGTCAAACCTTGCTGAGTCAAAGGTCTCAACATCAGCTGTCCAAGCTGCTAGTCAAAAGGTAATTAATCAATTAGCTGCTTCTAAAGCTGTTGTAAAAGAAGTAACCAGTGCGACCTTAACTAACAAAGGTTTTGATATTCAGTACAATCAGGCCATTCCAGCAGGTGCCAAAATCATGTTTGCCGTTTGGTCTGAGGTCAATGGTCAAGACGATCTTATTTGGTACACGGCTGATAGTAATGGACACGTCGTAGCCAAATACACTGGTTCATATGGAAAATACAATATCCATACTTACCAAAACCTCAATGGTCAAATGATTGGTTTAAACGGTCGCGCCATTGATGTACCAAAACCAAGTGCCAAGGTGACAATTACAAAGGTTAGTGGCACAACTTACAAAGTTACTGTCAGTGATATCCCAGCTTACATCACTAGTATTCAACTACCAACATGGACAGAAAAAGGTGGTCAAGATGATATTCAGTGGTATGCTACTACTCAAAATGCTGACGGCACTTTTACAAGAACCTTTAGTATCGCTGAGCACAACCTAGAAAGTGGCAAGTATAATGTTCATGTTTATGGGACAAGTACGGTTACGAATTCGCTAACCGGTCTTACTGGTACAAGTTTTCAAGGAGATTATCAATTTGGTGATGTTAAAGTTCAACCAACTTTGACAGCAAATGGTATTCAAATTAGCATGCCAAGTGATGTTAGCTCAGATATGACTGCTTACCACGCTGTTTGGTCAGCCAAAAATGACCAAGACGATTTGATTTGGTACAAAGTTCCGGCTAACGGTCAGCTGACAGCTAAGTATACTGGTGATTATGGCACTTACCTTATCCATACTTACGCTGTGATTAAAGGTCAGATGACATGTATCAGTGCGACAAGTATTGACGTTCCAAAACCAAGTGCTAAAGCTAAAATTACTAAAGAAAGTTCAACAACTTATAAAGTCACAATTACTGACGTTCCGGTTTACATTGATAGTATTCAAGTACCAACTTGGACAGAAAAGAATGGTCAAGATGATATTCAGTGGTATAAGGCTACTAAAGCTGCAGATGGATCATATTATGTGATTTTTAGTGAAGCAACACATAACTTAGAAGCTGGTACCTACAATGTTCACGTTTATGGAAATAGTCGTGTCACAAATAGTCAAACAGCTTTACTTGGAACACGTTTTGAATCTGATTACCAATTTGGTGATGTTAAGGTTCAAGCGAGCCTAGGTCAAAATGGTATTAACATTAGCATGCCGAGCGATGTCAGCCCTAATTTAAAAGTTATGCATGCGGTATGGTCAGTTAAGAATGATCAAGATGATCTTATCTGGTATCAAGTTCCAGAGAATGGTCAATTAACAGCAAAATATACTGGCGATTATGGAACATATCTTATCCATACCTACGCTGTTATCAATGGTCAAATGACATGTATCAGTGCAACAAGCATTAATGTGCCAAAACCAGAGATTAAAGCGACGATTACAAAAGAAAGTGATGTTAAAGTTAAGGTGACTGTTTCAAATGTTCCAGTATATGTAACTGGTATTAAAATTCCAGTTTGGACAAGTTTGAACGGTCAAGATGATATTAAATGGTATCAGGCTACTAAACAATTTGACGGAATTTATATCTTAACCTTCTCGCCTAAAGAGCATAACTTTGAATCTGGCATTACAATATTCATATCTACGGTCAAAGCCAAGTTAATTACTCATTAGAAGCTTTATCATCAACAAGTGGTGTTGATTTATCAACAGATAAGTATGTTGTTGATCCAGCAGTTTCAGTTCAAAATCATGATGCAAACAATGGGACTTTGAAAGTTCGAATTGCTGAATCTGAATACACTAAGAAGATTAAATCAGTCAGTGTTTCTGTCTGGTCAGAAAGTGATCAATCTAATCTTCATTGGTATACAACTTCTGATGTGTATGATGGTGTAGTGACTGTCATGGTTAATGAGAAAAATCATGGCTATATCAAAGGTAACTATACCGTTCACGTTTATGTTGATTTCACAGACAATACAACATCAGGATTTAACTTAGGTCAATATGCTTTGAATGCTGACGAGCCTGCACAACATGCGCCGTCTTACTTCATTGATATCAGTAGCCATAATGGGGTCATTTCCGTTAGCGACTATCAACGTTTGAAGAGTCAAGGAATTACGGGTGTTGTTGTTAAATTGACCGAAGGAACTTCATATACGAACCCATATGCTCGTGCACAAATTGCTAATGCGCAAGCAGCTGGTTTGAGAGTATCAGCTTATCATTATTCTCATTATGAAACAGCAGCAGAAGCAAGAGCAGAGGCTCAATATTTTGTTCGTATAGCGCAATCGATGGGACTTTCAGGCTCAACGACAATGGTCAATGACATGGAAGAGCGTAGCATGCTTAACGGTGACCTTAATGCTAATACCCAAGTGTGGAAAGATGAAATGAATCATCTTGGTTACAGAAACAATGTTTACTACACGATGGCAAGTTGGTTGGACACTAAAGGTGGAAAATTAAATACAGCTAAATTTGGTTTATCAAATCTATGGGTAGCACATTACTTGTATGCATATACTTACTTAGATCAAGAATCAGCTAAATCCTTGTCATATTATTCAAATACAGCTGCTTGGCAGTATACAAGTGTTTCACCAAAACTCTTACATGCACTTGATGAAAGTATTGATTACACAGGACGATTTACTTGGTAAAAGGAGGAACAGCGATGAAAAAGAGTTTAAAACTTGTTCTGGCTTTAGTCTTGTCACTTTGCATAGTGACAGCTTGTACAAGTCATACCAATAATCATAGCAAACAATCTTCAACAGCAACGAAAACAAGTACTAAAGTAACATCTTCAAGTTCAAGTAAAAGTAGTGCTTCGTCATCGTCAGTTTCTTTAGAAAGTCAGCCTTCATCGACTGAAGCTTCATCAACACAAGTTGAACAAGAGATTGCTCCCATTTATACAGGTGCTATTTTAAAAGCAGATTATGCTACGATGGCAGGAAATTGGCAAAATGCATCTGGAAATGTTTTAACCTTTAATAACACTGGATTAGCTACCGAAGGAATGACCCCTAATATTTTAGATATCAATCAAAATGGTATTCTACTACTAGATGTTCAGACTGGTACAAGATCAAATGTTACGTTGTATATTGTCCCAGCTAATACGGCTTTTTCATCAGATTATTTGAATGGTCAATCTGATCCAACAGATGTTTCAAAGGATCGTGTGATTTCGTCAGCTGATATCAATTCAGGCGATTTAGCTAACAAGGCATACTACCACGTTTCGCAATAAATCTGTTAATTTTTGAGTGAAGCTAACCTAAAAAACAACCCTTGGAGTTGTTTTTTAACCGATTATGTGATATAATAGTTAACGAGAAAAATAGAGGTGAAAGATGTCTTACGAAAACTTATTAAATCGTTTTTTGACCTACGTTAAGATTAATACACGTAGTAATCCAGATAGTACAACAACGCCATCGACTCAAACTCAAGTCGATTTTGCTTTGAATGTTTTGAAACCTGAGATGGAGTCTGTTGGTTTGCAAGACGTGCATTATCTAACAAATGGTTACCTTGTTGGTACATTACCAGCTAACGATTCAACTAAAACACGTAAAATCGGTTTTATTGCTCACATGGATACAGCCGATTTTAATGCTGAAGGAATCAGCCCACAAATTATCGAAAATTATGCTGGTGGATCTATTGAACTTGGTCAATCTGGCTATGCGCTTTCACCAGAAGAGTTTCCAAATTTGAACAATTACCTTGGACAAACTTTGGTAACAACTGATGGAACAACTCTTCTTGGTTCAGATGATAAATCTGGAATTGCTGAAATCATGACAGCGATTGAATACTTGGTTGCTCATCCTGAAATTAAACACGGTGAAATCCGTGTCGGTTTTGGACCAGACGAAGAAATTGGTGTTGGAGCTAATAAATTTGATGTTGATGATTTCAATGTTGATTTTGCTTACACTGTTGATGGTGGTCCCCTTGGTGAACTTCAATACGAAACATTTAGTGCGGCAAGTTTAGAGATTGATTTCATGGGGCGTAATGTTCACCCTGGTACTGCTAAAAACCAAATGATTAATGCTTTGCAATTAGCTATTGATTTCCACAATCAATTACCAGAAGCAGATCGTCCAGAAAAAACAGAAGGATATGAAGGGTTCTTCCACTTGCATGGTATGGAAGGTGCTGTTGAAAACGCACATAGTTCATATATTATCCGTGATTTTGAAGACGAATCGTTTGAAAATCGTAAAAAATTAGTTCAAGAAATCGCTGATAAGATGAACACTGAACTTGGTAAAGACTGTGTTCTTATCACAGTGAACGACCAATATTACAACATGAAGAAAGTCATTGAAAAAGATATGACTCCAGTTGAATTGGCCAAAGAAGTCATGGAAGATTTAGACATTAAACCAGTTATTGAACCAATTCGCGGTGGAACAGATGGTTCTAAAATTTCATTTATGGGTATTCCAACCCCAAACTTGTTCGCTGGTGGGGAAAACATGCACGGTCGCTTTGAATTTGTCAGTCTTCAAACAATGGAAAAAGCAGTGGATGTCATTATTGGAATCGTTCAAAAATAATTAAGCTTTATCTAAGCCTCATTCGTTAGAATTAGCTAAATGGAGGACCGCAATGATTAAAATCTTTGGAAAGATTCGATACCATTGGCAACCAGAATTATCTTGGTCAATTATTTATTGGTCAATTGCAATGGTTCCAATGTTTATCGGTTTGTCATTATTATTCGAGCGGACAAAAATACCGAGTCAATTCTTTGTTTTATTTGCTGCCTTTATTATTTTAGTTGGGTTAGGGTTCCATCGTTATTTCGTTATTGAAGAAGATGGTAAACTGCGTATTGTATCACTTAACCCATTTAAAAAATCAAGGGTTGCGATTGCACAGATTGAAAAAATTGAAGTCAATAGATCTGGTTTAGTGTTAAAAATTAAAAATCAAGCAGATAGGATTTTTTACATGCGTAAATGGCCTAAGAAGTATTTCTTAGATGCTCTAGCTGTTCATCCTGATTTTCGAGGTACAGTTGAATTGACGGATAATTTTATCAAACTTGATTATTTTGAAGCTTATAAGTCTAACAAAAAAGCTCCTACTAAATTGTAAGAGCTTTGGTTGGACAAGATTTGACAGCAAGAAGGGTGTCTTTGTCTGAATCAGGAACTGTTTGTTCTAATAAATCAGAATCAGCAAATTTTACAATGCCATCATCATGGTAATCGAATCGATTAGAGTATGTTTGGCAGAGGCCACAGGCAATACATTTTTCAGGAATTATTGATACTTTCATATTATCATTGTAATATGAATTGATATATTTAACAAGGGGACATTATGGCAAAACAACCATGGGAAGAAAAAGTAGTCGATGACAACGAAATCAGAATTAGCCGTAAAACAAAAGGTTCGGTTATCAGTACACCTTTGTTGACAGCTTTATTGAGTGTTTTCTTTGTTATTGTTGTTGCGATTTTGTTTATTGTTTTTTACACTTCAAATCGTGGTGGTGATAAAGCGTCAGAAACATCAAATTTTTATGGCGCTTCATCTAGTGTTGTTTCTTCATCTAGTGTTGTTTCTTCATCTGAAGCAACAAGTTCAGAAAGCTCACAAGAATCAACGGAAGCTTCGTCTACAGATGCTAGTTCAAGTGACACAACTGAATCATCAAGTGAAGGTAATGGAGATACCATTACAGTTATGTCTGGTGAGGGTGCGGCATCAATTGCTGCGCGTGCAGGTATTTCAGTTGACAGACTCTATGAACTTAATCCTGATCACATGACTTCAGGATACTGGTATGCAAATCCTGGAGATGAAGTCCACATTAATTAGGAAGAAAAAAGGAATCATGAAATCAATTAGAATTGCGATTGATGGTCCGGCTTCAAGTGGTAAGAGTACAGTAGCCAAGATTATTGCTAAAAATCTTGGCTATACTTATCTTGATACTGGAGCAATGTACCGTTCAGCAACTTATTTAGCGTTACAAAATAATTTAACAGAAGATAATGTAGAAGAAATTTTAAAAGCATTGGCCAATAACCCAGTATCATTTGGTCGAGCAGAAGATGGCAGTCAGACTGTTTTTGTTGGGGATAAAGATGTTACCCTTGCTATTCGTCAAAACGATGTGACAAATAACGTGTCATGGGTAGCAGCTATTCCAGAAGTTCGCGAAGAACTTGTTGAACAACAACGTCGTATTGCTAAAAATGGTGCCATCATTATGGATGGTCGTGATATTGGTACAGTTGTTTTACCCGATGCTGAACTTAAAATCTTTTTGATTGCTTCTGTTGAAGAACGTGCAGAACGTCGATTCAAAGAAAACAAAGAAAAAGGAATCAAAACTGATTTTAAAACACTTAAACGTGAAATCGCAGAACGTGATTATAAAGATAGTCACCGTAAGGTTTCACCATTAAAAGCAGCAAAAGATGCCATCACATTTGATACAACTGGTGTTGATATTGACGGCGCTGTGAAATTTATTCAAGAAAAAGCGAAAAAAATCATTGACATGGACTAGTCTCTATGATAGAATATAATCAATGAGAAAAGCAGAAGTGAGAACTTCTCGCCTTGCGACTACGGTTGTCTGGCCCAACATGTCAAAGATTCCGAATGGAATATTATGTGTGTGCGGGCTTGATTTATCAAGTCCGTTTCGTTTTTCTCTAAAAAAATAAAGAGGTGAAGATCATAGCTAAGAAAGATCTATTCATTAACGATGAAATCCGCGTTCGCGAAGTTCGTCTCGTTGGTCTTGATGGTGAACAACTAGGAATTAAACCATTGTCAGAAGCACAAGCTATTGCTGATGATGCAAATGTTGACCTGGTTCTAATTCAACCACAAGCTACGCCACCTGTTGCTAAAATTATGGACTACGGAAAGTTCAAATTTGAGTATCAAAAGAAACGTAAGGAACAACGTAAAAAACAAAGCGTTGTGACTGTTAAAGAAGTTCGTCTTAGCCCAGTTATCGATAAAGGTGACTTCGAGACTAAACTTCGTAACGGCCGTAAATTCCTTGAAAAAGGAAACAAAGTGAAAGTCTCAATTCGCTTTAGAGGTCGTATGATTACTCACAAAGAAATTGGAGCAAAGGTACTGGCGGAATTTGCAGAAAGAACGCAAGATATTGCTATTATTGAGCAAAGAGCTAAAATGGATGGACGTCAAATGTTCATGCAACTTGCTCCAATTCCAGACAAGAAATAATTGTCAATTTTAAACTATTTTAAGAGGAGAATTTTAAAATGCCAAAACAAAAAACTCACCGCGCATCAGCTAAACGTTTCAAACGTACAGGTTCTGGTGGATTGAAACGCTTCCGCGCATTTACTTCACACCGTTTCCACGGTAAAACTAAAAAACAACGTCGTCATCTTCGTAAAGCAGCTATGGTGCACTCAGGAGATTTCAAACGTATTAAAGCAATGCTTTCAGGTCTTAAATAAGACTAAAGTAATTACTCGATATTATTAAGAATTATTTGGAGGAGAATATAAATGGCTCGTGTTAAAGGTGGCGTTGTATCACGCAAACGTCGTAAACGTGTATTGAAACTTGCTAAAGGTTACTATGGTGCAAAACATATCTTGTTCCGTACTGCAAAAGAACAAGTAATGAACTCTTACTACTATGCATACCGTGACCGTCGTCAGAAAAAACGTGATTTCCGTAAACTTTGGATCACTCGTATCAATGCGGCAGCTCGTATGAACGGTTTGTCATACTCACAATTGATGCACGGTTTGAAATTGGCTGAAATCGAAGTTAACCGTAAAATGCTTGCTGATTTAGCAGTTAACGATGCAGCAGCTTTCACAGCTCTTGCAGATGCAGCTAAAGCTAAACTTGGTAAATAAGAATTAATAAAGGCTAACCTTTGGTTAGTCTTTTTTTGTCTTTATGGTTCTATATCAATAATTTATAGATTTAGTATAAAATTTGATTAGTCTGATAGGAGAAGCAAAATGGCTGCCCTAAGAGTTAGTTGTACAATGAAAGTATTGTTCTTTATTCACCGTGCTTTCGATGAATTTTTATCAAACTTAGAAATGAAGGTATCAAAAAAGTCTTGCTAAACCTAGCAAGACTTTTTAATTATGAGTACTTATTCAGAGCTTGAGCTATTTGAACTTTCGTGAAGTTGCATGTAGCTTGGTGCTTGAAGAGATCGACTGTTGATTCGTCACCATTTTCGCTATATAGACTAGTTGACTCGTCACCACGTTTTTTCTCGATTGATTTAAGTGTTTTAAGAGAATGTGTATAAGAAATTGAAGAACTATCAACTTCTTTTAGACCATTCTTATCAAATCGAAGTAGGTCACCAGTTTGAACTTCGTCGCTGACAGAAAGTTGTTTAGCAACAGCATCGCGAATAGCTTTAGTTGCTGCTTGAGTGTTTTCGTCAGGGTTTGTAATTTCTTGACCAGAGTCAGTGTAGTAGAGATGGCCGCTATAACTTGTATAAGTTGGTGTCACATAATCGCCTGATGTTCTAAAGGCTACGATTTGTTTATTATCGCTAGAAAGCAAGTCTTGTCCGAGTTGAACGTAGTTGCTTGTATCGATACCTAGCAAGTGTAGAAGCGTTGGTAAGTTGTCAACTTCACCACCAAAAGTGTTGCTGATGTGTCCTTCAGTAAATCCTGGAATATGAATCATGTAAGGAACACGTTGTAACATGGCGTTATCATAACCAGTCCATGTTTCAGAATCTTTTCCAAGAAGTGGCGCCAAATCAGTGTTTCTTGAGTTTGAGATACCGTAGTGGTCACCGTAGAGGACGATAATCGAATTATCATATAAACCAGATTCTTTCAAATAATCAAAGAAAGCTTTGACGGCAGAATCTAAGTAGTTAGCAGTTGCGAAGTAACCGTTGATTGTTTCATCATCGGTTTTAGCTAATGGGAAACCTTCTTCATCAGAATTACCAGCTAAACTTGTGTATGGGTAGTGGTTACTTACAGTAATAAACTTAGTATAGAAAGGTTGTTGCATGTGCTCAAGGTATTTAATTGAATCAGCAAACATGTATTTATCATTCAATCCATATTGGAATGAGTTTTCACTGTTTTGTTTTGTGAAATATGATGAATCAAAGAAGTAGTTGTAACCCCATTGTTTATAGGCATTATTACGGTTCCAGAAGGTACCAACGTTACCGTGGAAAACAGCGCTTGTGTAATCATCAGTTTGTCCAAGGATTGCTGGGGCAGCGTAAGCAGTATTTGTTCCACCATAGTTAACAAGGTATGAACCACTGCTGAGACCGAATAATGACGTTTCCATCAAGTTTCAGCATCAGATGTTTTACCGGCTTTAACTTGGTGGAAGAAGTTTGAGAAAGCAAGGGTTGAATTTGAGTGATATAGCGAGTTCAAGAACGGAGTGACTTCATATGATTTTCCGTCAACTTGCAAATGGTAATCAATCAAAAATTGTTGGAAACTTTCTAAGTGGATAACAATGACGTTTCGTCCTTTAGCAATACCAAAATATTTTGAATTTGGTGCTGCATAATGCTCTGACACATATTCTTTAGCTTCTTTTAAATCAGAAGCAGTAGCTTCGCTACGAACTTTTTCTGTTTGATAAGTTTGGTTAGCACTATAGGCTGTAAATGATGGCAAGCCAAGCGCTCTAACCACATAAACATTTGAAAAACCACGAGTTAACAATTCAGGTCGATCAATTTCAGCCATGAAAAGGTTAATTGAAAAGAATAGAGTTGATAAGGCCGTAATAGCAAAGCTTGCACGCTTGTTAAATGGACGATTATCAACTTTGATTTTCTTAGTAGCAAATAGAGCAAGAAGAACGACGTAATCAATAATGTAAATAATATCCCAAACACGTATCAGGTTAACAGCTGAATCACCAAGACCAGCAGAAACTTTACTACTTGCTAGCATAGCACTTACAGTAATGAAATCCGAAAATTCACGGAAATAAATCGCGTTAGAAATAAGTAGAAGATTTAATATTGTGTAGATAATCCAACTAACGATATAAAAACACGCGTTCTCTTAATATAAAGACTTAACCCGAGTAGAAGTAATCCTAGCGGAATAGGATTGATAAGTGAGAGTAAAAGTTGATACGGATTCTCTAGTCCGAGACTAAAGTCAACGTGATAAGCCCACATAGTTTTTAGCCAATACAAGACTAAAAGTGTCAAAATAAATCCCAAACGTGTGTTCACCACGTGAGAGATAATTTGTTTCATTTTTTTCACTGTAGGAACTTCCTTTATTCTTTTTTTCCTAAAGATAAAATCTCAGTTTCAATTATATCACAAAGATAAATTTTTTAGTATAAGGAACTGTAGCGGATTTTAAGGCAAAATTTCGGTTAAGCGACCACTATTTTTAGTGTATTAGACGTAAAAATGACTCTGTTATCTAGTTTACTCCTCTAATCCTTCATAAAGTCCCCCTCAAAAGTTGATTCTTATGCCTGTGAAATATAAAATTTAGTGGGAAAATTCTGAATTTTTGATATAATAAGCTTCATGAACAAACTATACGTGGATTCTTTCGTTGAAAAGAATATTAAACGTGGTATTCAACTTTTGGATGGAAAAGATTTTCATCAACTTGATTTAGATAATCAGCTGGTTGCTCTTTACAATCACTCACGTCAGTTTTTAGGAACGGCTTACCTGTCTCGTCAAAATAAAGGAATCGGTTGGTTCTTAGGAAATGGTAAGATTGATTTGACAGAGTCTTATTTTGAAAGCTTGTTTAGCAAGGCTAAGCAGAAGCGTCAACACTTTGAAAACTCTGATTTGACAACAGCCTATCGATTGTTTAATCAAGATGGCGATAATTTCGGTGGTGTGACGATAGATCGTTATGCTGATTTTGTTGTATTTTCTTGGTACAACACTTTTGTTTATCAGTATCGTGATATCATCGTTAAAGCCTTTCAAAAAGTTTATCCTGCGGTTAAAGGCGGATATGAAAAAATTCGCTTTAAAGGACTTGATTATGAGTCAGCTCACATTTATGGTCAAGAAGCACCTGAAACCTTTACCATTTTGGAAAATGTGTCAAATACAGTGTTTTCATGAATGATGGTCTGATGACAGGCATCTTTTTAGATCAACATGAAGTCCGTGATGCTTTAATTAATGAACTAGGTCTTGGAAAACGTGTGCTAAACATGTTTTCTTACACAGCAGCTTTTTCAGTTGCAGCAGCCATGGGTGGTGCGATTGAAACAACTTCTGTAGACTTAGCTAAACGTTCTCGTGAACTGTCTCAAGCGCATTTTGATGCCAATGGCCTTGATATGACAAATCATCATTTTGTGGTCATGGATGTTTTTGAATATTTCAAATACGCTAAACGTAAAAACTTGACTTTTGATTTGATTGTTATCGATCCACCAAGTTTTGCTCGTAATAAAAAACAAATATTTTCAGTTGCTAAAGACTATCACCGTCTCATTAGCCAAGCACTAGAAGTCTTGTCAGATGACGGAACAATCATTGCTTCTACCAATGCAGCTAATTTGACTGTGGCACAATTTAAGAAACAATTGGAAAAAGGGTTTGCTTCTGTTAAGCATGAATATATTCGCTTGCAACAATTGCCAAGTGATTTCACTGTTAATAAAGCAGACATGAGCAGTAATTATTTGAAAGTATTTACAATAAAGGTTGAGAAATGAAAATAGTAGTACCTATTATGCCGAAAGATTTAGAAGAGGCGCAGTCGATTGATATTTCGAGATTTGAAGATGTGGATATCATTGAATGGCGAGCTGATTACCTAGCCAAAGAAGATATCATGACAGTTGCGCCAGCTATCTTTGAAAAATTTTCCGGCAGAGAAATTATTTTTACCATTCGCACAGATAAAGAAGGTGGTAATCTTAACTTATCTGATGACGAATACGTTGAACTTTTGAAAAATATTAATGCTATTTACCACCCAGATTATATCGATTTTGAATATTTTTCACATAAAGAAGCCTTTCAACAAATGTTAGAGTTTCCAAATCTAGTTTTGTCTTATCATAATTTTGAAGAGACTCCTGAAAACTTGATGGAATCATTTTCTGAATTAACAGCCCTAGCCCCTCGTGTAGTTAAGGTTGCTGTTATGCCCCAAAGTGAACAAGATGTTATTGACTTGATGAACTACACTCGTGGATTTAAAACACTAAATCCTGAACAAAAGTATGCGACTATGTCAATGGGCAAACTAGGACGTGTTTCACGTTTTGCTGTTGATGTATTTGGCTCATCATGGTCATTTGCAAGCCTAGACCAAGCAAGTGCACCTGGACAGGTTGCTCTTGCTGATATGAAACGTATTAGGGAGGTACTTGATGCAGATTGATGGATACACTCGCTTAGCCGCTGTCGTGGCAACACCGATTAAACACTCTATTTCACCATTTATTCACAATTACGCTTTTGATAAAACAGGTGTAAATGGTGTTTATGTTGCCTGGGATATTCCTGAGGAAGACCTAGCGGTTACTTTGGAAAATGTTAAACGTTATGATATGTTTGGTGTGAATATTTCAATGCCATACAAACAAAAAGTCATGCCTTATATGGATGAGTTGACAGACTCTGCTGCCTTGATTGGTGCGGTTAATACAGTTATTAATCGTGACGGCAAATTAGTTGGTCACAATACTGATGGTATTGGTTTCTTTAGAAGCCTTTCAACTTTTGCTGATTTTGATGTTAAAGGCAAGACAATGACTATTCTTGGTGGTGGTGGAGCTGCGACAGCTCTTATTGCCCAAGCAGCTCTTAATGGAGCAGGTCATATTAACATTTTTTAATCAGACACAGTTCTTGGATGCGACAGGCCAAAAAGCACAAGAACTTTCTGATAAAACTGGTGTATCTATTACTGTTTATCCAGTCGAAGATTTGAAGACAATTCAAGAAAAAGTGTTAGAATCACAACTTTTTGTCAATGCGACAAGTGTTGGAATGAATGGTAAATCAATGATTATCACGGAAGACTTCGAATTTCCTGAAGGTCTTTTGGTGGCTGACACGATTTATCAACCATTTGAAACACCATTCTTGAAATTAGCTCGAAGCAAAGGTCTCAAAGCGCTTAATGGCTTGGGTATGTTGTTATACCAAGCAGCAGAAGCTTTTGAAATCTGGACTGGTGAGACTATGCCAACGGCTGAGATTTGGTCAGCTTTGGAAGAAAAGTACAATACAAAATAGTATAAAAAATAGGTGACGCTAATGAAATTGAATGTTAATCTCCCACAAACACCTTATGATATTGTGATTGAAAAAGGTGTCTTAGTTAAAGCCGGTGATTGGGTGAAATCACTTTGGCAACCTCAAAAAATCGCCCTTATTACAGATAACCAAGTTGGAAGTTTGTATGCCGAAAAAGTAAAGCTCAGTATCGAAAATGCTGGCTTTGAAGTGATTGTTTTTGATTTTCTAGAAGGTGAAGCTTCAAAAAATCTTCAAACAGTCAATAAAGTATATGAATTTTTGGTTAGAAATGGTATGACACGTAGCGATGGAATCGTTGCGCTTGGCGGAGGTGTTGTTGGAGATTTAGCTGGTTTCGTAGCGTCTACTTATATGCGCGGAATTCATTTCTTGCAAATTCCGACGAGTCTAACGGCTCAAGTGGATTCATCAATTGGTGGTAAAACAGGTGTTAATACACCATTTGCTAAAAATATGGTTGGAACATTTACGCAACCAGATGGTGTTTTAATCGATCCTGAAACCCTTCAAACGCTTGGAAAACGAGAACTCATTGAAGGTATGGGGGAAGTTATCAAGTATGGTTTGATTGAAGACGTTGAACTTTGGAACGAACTTTCTGCTATGGATGGTTCGCCTGAAAGTATTTTAAAACATGCAGAAAGCATTATTTATCGCTCATGTAATGTAAAACGTAAAGTTGTTGTAGAAGATGAACTTGATAATGGTGTTCGTCTTTACCTTAATTTTGGTCACACCATTGGCCATGCTGTTGAAGCAACTGCAGGCTATGGTAAAGTGATGCATGGTGAAGCTGTTGCCATTGGTATGGTACAAATTTCTCGTGTTGCCGAAGCAAAAGGCTTAATGCCTAAAGGTATCACTAAAGAGATTTTTGAAATGTGCCAAAAATTTGGTTTGCCAACAGACTACCAACCATGGGATGTTGAGGTACTTTATGGAGCTTTAGTACATGACAAAAAAGCCCGTGGCAAAATGATTAAGACCGTCATTGTGCCAGAGCTTGGTAGTGCAGCGATCAATCAGATCCCCCTTGAAGAGATGAAAGAGTATTTGGAGAAATAATATGAGATATTTGACAGCTGGTGAATCTCACGGACCGCGTTTAACGGCTATTATTGAAGGAGTTCCTGCTGGGCTTCCTTTAACTGCCGAAGATATTAATGTTGATTTGAAGCGTCGTCAAGGTGGTTACGGCCGTGGCGGACGAATGAAAATTGAGTCAGATAAGGTTGAAATTACATCTGGCGTGCGTCATGGAAAAACAATAGGAGCACCGATTACACTTCATGTCATCAATAAAGACCATGAAAAATGGTTAGATATTATGGCTGTTGAAGATATTGATGACATTCTTAAAACAAAACGCAAAATCACTCATCCTCGTCCTGGGCATGCTGACCTTGTAGGTGGAATGAAGTATCGCTTTGAAGATTTGCGTAATTCTCTCGAACGTTCTTCTGCGCGTGAAACAACAATGCGTGTGGTAGTTGGTGCTGTGGCAAAACGTATTTTGGCTGAGTTGGACATTGAAATTGCTAACCACGTTGTGGTTTTTGGCGGTAAAGAAGTTGATGTTCCAGAAGGACTTACTGTTTCACAAATTAAAGAATTAGCTATACAATCTGAAGTGTCAATTGTTAACCAAGAACGTGAGCAAGAAATCAAGGATTATATTGACCAAATCAAAAAAGACGGAGATACCATCGGTGGTGTTGTCGAAACAGTTGTTGGTGGTGTTCCTGTCGGACTTGGTTCATATGTACAATGGGATAAGAAACTTGATGCTAAGATTGCTGGTGCCGTTGTTTCAATTAATGCCTTTAAAGGTGTGGAATTTGGACTTGGTTTCAAAGATGGTTATCTTAAAGGTAGTCAAGTAATGGATGAAATCCTCTGGAACGAAGAAGAAGGTTATACACGTCGTACTAATAATCTTGGTGGTTTTGAAGGTGGTATGACAAACGGACAACCTATTGTTGTGCGTGGTGTCATGAAACCTATCCCAACGCTTTATAAACCTTTGATGTCAGTTGATATTGAAACTCACGAGCCTTATAAAGCAACTGTCGAACGTTCAGATCCAACGGCTCTTCCAGCAGCAGGTGTTGTTATGGAAGCAGTTGTGGCAACGGTTGTGGCTGATGAGATTCTTGAAAAATTCTCTTCTGACAATCTCGAAGAATTAAAAGAAGCTGTCGCTCGTCATCGTGATTATGTCAAACATTTTTAATGCATAAACAGTTGACAGAAGCTGAGACAAAAGTGCTCAGCTTCTTTCTATAAGGTATTGTTATCCGGAAATGGAGAAACTATGGAAAATAAAGTGATTTATGTTGCAGGTTTAGGTTTGATTGGGGGATCTCTTGCCTTAGGAATTAAGCGTGACCACCCAGATTACAAAATTTTAGGCTACAATCGTTCTGATAAATCACGAAACGTTGCTCTTGAGCGTGGGATTGTTGATGAAGCGACAGCAGATTTTAAAGAATTTGCGCCTCTGTCAGATGTGATTATTTTGGCGGTTCCGATTAAACAGACTATTGAGTTCATTAAGACTCTTTCTGAAATGGATCTGAAAGAAAATATAATCATTACAGATGCTGGATCAACAAAACGTGAAATTATTGAAGCAGGAGAAAAATATTTAGCTGGTAAGTCTGTTCGCTTTGTCGGCTCACATCCGATGGCAGGTTCTCACAAGTCGGGAGCAATTGCTGCAGATGTGAATTTATTTGAAAATGCTTATTATATTTTCACACCGTCTTCTTTGACAACGGCAGGAACGATTGATGAACTCAAGAAAATTTTATCAGGACTTCATGCACGTTATATTGAAATCGATGCTGCAGAGCATGACCGTGTAACGAGTCAAATTTCACATTTTCCACATGTCCTTGCAGCAAGTTTGATGGAACAAGCAGGTGATTACGCAACAGAGCATGAAATGGCTAATCATTTTGCGGCAGGTGCTTTTCGCGATATGACACGTATTGCTGAGAGTGAACCAGGCATGTGGACCAGTATTCTCTTGACCAATAAAGAAGCTGTTGCTGATCGCATCGATGATTTCAAGGATAGACTTGATGAGGTTAAGAAGCTTATTTTGCAAGGTGATGGGGATGCAATTTGGAATTACTTCAATCATGCTAAAGAAACGCGTAAAGAAATGCAAATTTACAAACGCGGTGGCGTTGAAAGTGCCTTCGATCTTTTCATTGATGTTCCCGATGAAGAAGATGTCATCTTAAAGATCTTGGAATTGCTTCGCGGAACATCTTTGGTTAATATTCATGTTAATGAGGAAAACCGCGAAGATATTAATGGTATTTTACAAATTTCATTTAAAAATGTTAAAGATTTGGAACATGCTAGAACAGTTATTAGCGAAAAAACTGATTATAAAGTTCATATTTAAAGGAGAAATATTATGGCAAATATTTATGATTTAGCAAACGAACTAGAACGCGAAATCCGTGTTCTTTCTGAATACAAAAAAGCACAAGAATGTCGTGCTGCGATTGATGCTGACGAAGAAGCAAAAGCTTTGTTTAAAGAATTCACTGAATTCCAACAAGGCCTTTATGCCAAATTGCAATCAGGTCAAATGCCTACAGGTGATGAACAAACTAAAATGCAAGAATTGGGTGCTAAAATCGAAGCAAATCCTGTTCTTAAAGCTTATCTTGGTGCTCAACAATCATTGTCAGTTTATGTAGCAGATCTTGAAAAAATTATTTTTGGTCCTTTGCAAGATCTTTTGAAATAGTAACTGTAACCTAACATTTCTTGTTAGGTTTTTTTCGTATTTTTCTAGGTAAAGGTCTATAATGATTGATAACTTTATAAGGAGGTTGTTTTATGTCACGTAAGGTTGGAATTATTGGAATGGGTCATGTTGGCTCAACTGTTGCTCATGGACTGATTGCTCAAGGGGCTTTTGATGATTATGTCTTAATTGATACCAATGAGAAAAAAGTCACCGCAGATGCGGTTGATTTCCGTGATGCTGCAGCGAATCTAAATCAACATGCCAATATTGTGATTAATGATTATGAAGCTTTAGCTGATGCAGATGTTGTTATTTCTGCATTGGGAAATATCAAACTTCAAGATAATCCAAATGCAGACCGTTTGCGGAGTTACCTTTTACAGCACAAGAAGTGCCTTTGGTTGCTAAAAAGCTAAAAGAGGTTGGGTTTAAAGGGATTATTGTAGCTATTTCAAATCCAGTTGATGTCATTACTAGTCTCTATCAACATTACTCAGGTCTTCCAAAGGAACGCGTTATTGGTACAGGTACTTTGCTAGATACTGCTCGTATGAAACGTGCTGTTGCTGAACGCCTTGGTGTCGATGCGCGTAGTGTCTATGGTTATAATCTTGGTGAACATGGAAATTCACAATTTACGGCTTGGAGTCAAGTTCGTGTCAAAGGACAACCAATTTCTAACTTTACAGACCAAGCGACGCTTGAGGAAATTGCACATGAAGCCATGATTGGTGGACATGCGGTCTTTTATGGTAAAAAATACACAAGCTATGGGATTGCTAGTGCAGCTATTCGTTTGGCAATCGCAGTTGTTTCAGATAGCCATGAAGAATTACCAGTTTCTAATTACTACGAACCACTAGATACTTACCTCAGCTACCCAGCTATCGTTGGACGAGAAGGTATTATCGAGCAAGTTAAATTAACTTTGCCAGCTGATGAAGAAGCTAAACTTGAAAAGTCAGCTAACTTCATTAAACGTAAATTTGCTGAAAGTTTGAACTAAACAAAAAGAAATCCCATCTGAAAATCAGGTGGGATTATTGATTGAGTAAAAAGTTACGAACTTCTGAGATGAAATAAAGTGAACCGGTGACAACAAAGAAATCTTCAGGAATTAATTTTCGGCGTCAGCAAGCCAGTCTTTGTATCAAGCAACTTTTTGTTATTTTTCAGGATTAATCTGACAAAGCTTG